>Ga0302323_100000630_pt1 | contig 28246 bp, 27 predicted proteins | sample Fen_T0_3_FD_201950 | JGI IMG/M metagenome (GOLD analysis project Ga0302323, IMG submission 201950) | Peat permafrost microbial communities from Stordalen Mire near Abisko, Sweden - Fen_T0_3 | ecosystem: Environmental > Terrestrial > Soil > Wetlands > Permafrost | place: Sweden: Abisko...
CCGCTGCCGCTCACAATCACCCGCAAATTATATTCCGCCCGACCCGCCTTCCGCCGCTGCTTCGTGAATTTCTCACCCCCGTTGTCCAGGACCGCCTGCGAAATTTCCACCGTCCGCGCCCCGCATAAGATCGCGTCCGCGCCCGCCCGCAATTCGTAAACGTGCCGCAAATCGCGCGCGCTCCCAAACGCATGCACCGCGCGATTTGCCGTCGCAATCTTGCCGTCCGCCGTCATCGCCATGTTGACGAAAACAAACGGCCGTTGGGACGTCGAAATGCGGGTCGCCGGCTTCATAAAATCAGCATCGCATCCCCATAACTGAAGAACCGGTATTGCGCGCGCACCGCCGCCGCATAGGTCTGCAACATCAGCTCGCGCCCGCGCTCTTTTTCCCCCGGCGCCGCGAACGCGCTCACCAGCATCAGCAGCGTCGATTCCGGCAGGTGAAAATTTGTGAGCAGTGCGTCCACAATTTGGAAATCCGCCGGCGGATAAAGAAAGATGTCCGTTTTACCCGCATGAACATTGAGTTTTCCACCGTTCAGCCGGGCCGCCGTTTCCAGCGTGCGCGTCGAAGTCGTGCCCACCGCGATCACCCGGTGTCCATTTTTTTTCGCCTCGTTCACCGCCGCCACCGTGTCCGCGCCAATTTCAAAACGCTCCGCATGCATCCGGTGTTCCGCCACGTTTTCCGCCTTCACCGGCAGAAAAGTTCCCGCGCCCACGTGCAACGTCACAAAACAAATCTTGACCCCCAGCGCGCGGATTTTGTCCAGCAGTTCCGGCGTGAAATGCAGCCCCGCCGTCGGCGCCGCCACCGAGCCCGCCGGCGCCGCGTAAATCGTCTGGTACCGCTCCCGGTCCCCCGGCAATTCCCCGTGCCGCTCGATGTACGGCGGCAACGGTAATTCGCCCAGCTCATCCAGCTTGCTAAAAATATTTTCCGTGCCCGAAAAGCGCAGGTGCCGGTGCCCTTCCGCATTGATCGCCGTGACCGTCGCGAAAATCTCAGTCGTCTTTCCGGTTTTATCTTGCAATTGAATTTGCGTTCCGATTTGCGCCTTTTTCCCCGGTCGCACCATCGACCACCACTCGTTCGCCGCCGTTTCTTCCAACAGCAGCAGTTCAAATTGCCCGCCCGTTTTGGCGTTTTTCCCGTGCAGCCGGGCCGGGATCACCCGCGAGTTGTTCAGCACCAGGACGTCCCGGGGCCGTAAAAAGTCCACCAACTCCGAAAATTGCCGGTGCTCCGTATTTCCCGTCCCCCGGTGCAACACCAGCAGCCGCGAGCCATCCCGCCGGACGGCCGGTTGTTGGGCGATCAATCCGGGCGGCAAATCAAAATGAAAGTCTGCGGTTCGCATTATCGTTAGCGTAACTCGCCGAACTGGGCCTGACAATTCACAGTTGGGGGCAAATTGTGAATAACTTTTGAATAATTAGCCATTTGTGGCTCGGAAATCCATTGACAGAAGTGGGGTAAAGTGGGTAAAAAGGGGGCGTTGTGGATGATTCGGGGCGGTTTCCGAAATCACGGTGAATAAAATGAACGACGCCAATACAGCGCAGCGGACCTACACTTCATGCTTCCCGCATGGGGTGGATGAGAAGCGGCGCGTCCAAATCCCCGCCAAATGGCGCCCGGAAGAGGAAGGCACCGAATTAACGGTGATTTTTTGGCCACAACACCAGGCCGGCGCCTGTTTGCGGGTCCTGCCGCCCGTGGAACTGGCCAAATTGAAGGCCACCATTGAGGCCATGCCCAATAATGACCCCAGCAAGGTGCCCTTGAAGCGTTTTATTGGCAGCGGTTCCGCCCAGGTGAGCCTGGACAAGGCGGGCCGCATCTGTTTGCCCGAGGAAATGACGGCCAAGGCCGGCATCAAAGACCAGGCAATATTGGTCGGGTTGCTCGATCGGTTCGAGATCTGGAACCCGGATCGTTACGAACAAGTAAAGGCGGCGGATGCCATCATGGCAACCAAGGCCTTGGAACTCATAGGATGATCATGAATCTTGGAAAATTACTCGGTGCTGGCAGAAGTTTCGTCAGTTGGCGCGGCAATACCGCCTATCGCGAAAACCGGAACGTCGTCTTGCCGAAGTTCAATACCGGCCGGAACCCGTTCCTGCCGGTGGCTGCGGCCGTGACGCCTGCCGTCGCCGCCAAACCGGCCGCGATCCTGCTGGCCCGGGCCCAGACCAGTGCCCAGCCGCAGCCCCAGCCCCAAATCCAGCGGTTGTCCTCGCCCGGCCCCGTTTCCCAGCCCATTTCCCAGCCCGTGGCCCGCCCGACGCGCGCCACCACTTGGACGGATCGGTTGAATCCCTTCCGCACCTCGGTGCCCGTCGCGCCCCCGCAGCACCGCGCCGTGCAGGTGGAGCTGTCGCTCGATGGCGTCAAGCCCGTCTCCAACAGCTTGGAAGACGCCGATATTGAAGTCGTGCCGGCCAAATCCCACTCGGTCACGCCCGTGGAACGGCTGGAGCTGGACGGTGTCCCGCTGCTCTCGCCCGCGCGCGAGCCTTGGGAATTTGTCGGCGAACGCATGGTTAAACCTGTCTGAGCCAATGCCAAGTGCCCGAGTTCATTCACAAGTCAGTGATGGTGGAGGAGGTGTTGGCCGCCCTGAGGCCCCAGCCGTCCGGCCGCTACGCCGACGGGACCCTCGGTGGAGCCGGGCACGCAGCGGGTATACTGGCAGCGAGTTCGCCGACTGGATGGCTGTTTGGGTGCGATCGCGATGGCGTCGCGGTTGAAACCGCGCAAACGCGGCTGGCTGCAGCCTTTGCCGGCCGCTTTGAGCTGAGACGAGGCAATTTTTCGGAAATGGCGGAGTGGATTCCCGCCGCGAGCTGCGCCGGTGTGTTGTTGGATTTGGGCGTCAGTTCGCCGCAGCTCGATCAGGCGGAACGTGGGTTTAGTTTTCAGCAGGATGGCCCGCTGGATATGCGCATGGACCATCGGCAACAGTTGACCGCCGCGGAGTTGGTGAATACGGCCGAGGCGGAAGCGCTGGCAAAGATTTTTTGGGAATTTGGCGATGAACGCGATTCCCGAAGGTTTGCCCGCGCCATCGTTCATGACCGGGCGTTGCGGAAATTTGAGACGACCAAGCAGCTCGCCGATTTGATCGAGCGCCTCGCGCCGCGGCATGGCAAAAAAGCCCATCCCGCCACGAAAGTGTTTCAGGCGCTGCGGATCGCGGTGAATGACGAGCTCGGCTCGCTGGCCCGCGGCCTGGCCGCGGCCGTGAAGATTTTGGCGCCCGGCGGGCGGCTGGCGGTGATTACCTTTCACTCGCTCGAAGACCGCGCGGTGAAGGCGTTCGGCCGGGAGCGGTCGCGGGATTACACGTTTCCCGGCACCGTGGACGTGCCGGAACTCCGCACGCCCTGCGTGCCGGAGTTGAAATGGGTTTCGCGCAAGGCAATTTTGCCCGGCGCCGCCGAGTTGCGGGAAAACCCGCGCAGCCGCAGCGCGCAACTGCGGTTGCTCGAAAAAATTTGAATCGTCGGTTGACAGCGGTGCGCTGCTGTCGGAAGTGAAGCGAAGATGGCAAAAAATCGAAAAAATTTATCCGCCGGGGTCCGGTTCGGCCCCGTGCTGAAAGTGGTTTTGTTGGGCGGATTGTTTTGCGTCGCCGGGGTCGGGTACGTCTGGCAGAAAAGCGAGATTGCGCGGCTGAGCCAGCAGATTCGCGAGCGGGAAAAACGGCTGGTGCAGTTGAAGGATGACAACAAGCGGCTGGCCGACCAGATCTCGATTTTGCATTCGCCGCCGCGGCTGGATCTGCGCGCCAAAGAGTTGAATCTTGGCCTGTCGCCGGCCCTGCCGTTGCAGGTGGTTCGCCTGGTGGAACCCACCGGCCAGTGGTCGCGCCTGCCCGCTTTGCCGCGCAGCGGCTCGCGACCGTAATAATTTTGGGCCGTCGTCCGTGTCGCCGTTGGTTGAGGAACCGATCGCCACGGGCGGCTGGCCTGTATTTCAGCATGTCCAACAAATTGCAAGTTCGTCGGTCGCTGCTGCTGCTGGGTTTTCTCGGCGCGGCCTTCGCCGGGCTTGGCTACCGCCTGGTCGATTTGCAGGTCCTGCGCCATGAAGAACTCAGCACCAAGGCCGGGCAGAACACCCAGCGCGAATACTGGCAGGCCCCCCGCCGTGGCGACATCCTCGATGCCAATGGCAACATTCTCGCCACCAGCATCTCGGTGAAAACCGTCTGTGCCGATCCCTCCCTCATCGGCAATTGCCAGCCCGTCGTCGCCCACGCCATTGCCCCCTTTCTCTCGATGAGCGAAGCGGAGCTGATTGCCAAAATGACCCCGCGCGTCGGCCGCAACGCCAAGGGCGATACCGTCACCAATGGCCTCCACTATGTCCGCTTGGGCCGGAATGTGCCCGAGGACGCCTGGCAGCACATCGTCGCCGCCATGACCAACTTGTCGTTCGGGGTCGATGAAAAACATCTGCCTCCCACCGAACGCAGCTTTTACCGCAGCTTGCGCCTCCAGGCGGTGTTTGCCGAACCCGACCAGCTTCGCACCTATCCCGGCGGCCGGCTCGCCGCCCAGGTGGTCGGCTTCCCGTCCATGGAAGAGACCAACATCAGCGGCCGCCTCGTCTCGCACATCGTCGGCCGCGACGGCGTGGAGTTCATGATGCAGAGCCAGTTGGCCGGCGTGGCCGGCTGGCGCGTCACCGAAACCGACCGCCAGCAGCGCGAACTCGTCGCCCTCCGCGATGAGGATGTCAACGCCCGCGACGGCATGAATGTCGTGCTGACCCTCGATGCCGCCGTCCAAAACATTGTCGAAGACGAACTCGCCAAAGCCATGGTGGCCCACAAGCCGAAAAGCGTCACCGGCATCGTCATGCGGCCCCGCACCGGCGAGATTTTGGCCATGGTCTCGCTGCCCAATTACGATCCCAACCTGCCCAACACCATCACGCCCGAAACCCGCAACCGCGTGGTGACCGATGTCGTGGAACCCGGTTCCACCTTCAAGATCGTCGTCGTCTCCGGCGCCTTGAACAGCGGCCGGACCAAACTCACCGACCAGTTCGATTGCGAGCACGGCCATTTCGCCTTTGCCGGCCGCACGTTGCACGATCATGAGGCCTACGGCATGTTGTCCGTCAAGGACATCATCATGAAGTCGTCCAACATCGGCGCCGCCAAGATCGGCATCCTCCTCGGCGAGCAGGGCCTGTATGATTACGCTTGGAATTTTGGCTTCGGCCAGCGCTCCGGCATCACCCTCCCCGGCGAGGCGCGCGGCATCCTGTATCCCATCAGCAAGTGGTACAAGGTTTCCCTCGCCCAGATTCCCATGGGCCATGGCGTCATGGTCACCCGGTTGCAGATGCTCAGTGCCATGGCCGCCATCGCCAATGGCGGCTGGCTCATGCAGCCCATGATCATCAAGCGCCTCCAGGAGCGCGATGGCAGCGTGGTGCAAAATTACCGCCCCGCGCGCGTCCGCCAGGTCATCAGCGAAGCCGCCAGCAAACAGATGATTGAAGCCCTTAAAACCGTCGTCACCAAGGAAGGCACGGCCTATGGCGCCGCCCTGGAACATTATGTCGTCGCCGGCAAGACGGGCACCGCCCAGAAGGCGGAAAATGGCGTGTATGTCCGCGGCAAATACGTCTCCTCCTTCATCGGCTTTTTCCCCGCCGACCAGCCGGAGCTCTGCATCTCCGTCGTGATGGACGAACCCCTCGAGGGCTATTACGGCGGCAAAGTCTGCGGCCCCGTGTTTCGCGGCATCGCCGAACGCTGCGCCAGCTATTTGAACATCCCGGCCGATCCCACGTTGACCACCAACGTGCCGCTCGCCAACGCCGCCCTCAGCCTGCGCAATCCGCGCACCCGCATTCCATGACTCACTCGCGCCCCCAACTCTTTGGCATGCTCGCCGGCCTGTTCCTCGCCGTCGGCCTCGTGCTGTCCGCCATCGTCGGCACCACCGCCTGGGTCAAAATTAAAAACTCCCAGTTCATCACCGTCAAAGGCTCCGCCCGCAAAAACATCGGCTCCGATCTCGCCGTCTGGCGCGGCAGCTTTGTCGTTGAGGCCGAAACCTTGCTTGCCGCCCAGCACCTCGTCCAGTCCAACCGCCTCCTGGTCGCCCAATTTCTCACCGCCGCCGGCGTCACCAATCTGACCTTTGCCCCCGTCGCCATCGAGGAATTGAAGATGTCGAAAAAAGACGACGCCGGCTGGTTGCAGCAGCGCGTCAGCGGCTATCGCCTGACCCAGGCCGTCCGCGTGGAATCGACCGAAGTCGACCGCCTCGACAAACTGGATGCCACGCCCTTGCTGGAGCAGGGGCTCGTCTTCACCACCGAACCGCCCCAGTTCATTTACACCGGCGTCGCCGAGGCCAAGCTCGAAATGCTCGCCGAGGCCGCCAAAGACGCCCGCGCCCGCGCCGAACAAATCGCCCAGCAGGGCGGCCGCACCATCGCCCAGATGCACGACGCCGACCAGGGCATTTTCCAGATCACCCCCCGGCTCGAATCGAAGACGAGCTGGGAAGGCGAAAATGATGCGTCTTCACGTGATAAAACCATCACCGCCGTCGTGACCGCGACCTTTTTGCTGAAATAATTTTGTGGCGACCTGCACCCTCAAATTCATCGCTGATGCCACGGCGGCCGAAGTCAAATCCGGCGCGCTGACCACGCTGGTCACGCACGTCGGCACCGACTCGCGCGCCGCCCGGCCCGGCGATTTGTTCCTCGCCCTCAAGGGCGGAAAATTTGACGGCCACGATTTCATCGCCGAAGTCGCCGCCAAAGGCGTCACCGCCGTCATGGTGGAGCGGGGCCGCGTGCCGTCGCCGTTGCCGCCCTGCGCCGTGCTCGTGGTGCCGGATGTCCGCCAGGCCTACGGCCGCATCGCCGCCGCCTACCGCCGCGAATTCAGCCTGCCCGTCGTCGCCGTCGCCGGCTCCAATGGCAAGACCACCACCAAGGAATTGCTCGCCTCCGTCCTGCGCCAGAAATTCTCCACCCTCTGGAGCGAAGCCAGCTTTAACAATGACATCGGCGTGCCCGCCACCTTGCTCCGGCTCGACGCCTCCCACCAGGCCGCCGTGGTTGAAACCGGCACCAATCATCCGGGCGAACTCGCCCCCCTCGTCCGCATGGTCGCCCCCCGGTTCGGCGTCCTCACCAACATCGGCCGCGAACATCTCGAATTTTTCGGCGACCTCGCCGGCGTCGCCCGCGAAGAGGCCGCCTTGGCCGCCGGCCTCCCCGCCGATGGCGTTTTGTTTGTCAACGGCGACTGCGAATGGTCCGCCGATATCGCCGCCTGCACCCCGGCCAGAGTCGTCCGCGTCGGCACCGGCGGGAAAAACGACTGGCGCGCCAAGGGCTTCCGCCTCGATAAAAACGGCGTGAAATTTTCCGTCACTACCACCCGGGCGGAATTGTGCGGTGATTACCGCGTCAACCTCCTCGGCCGGCACCAGGTCACCAACGCCTTGCTCGCCGCCGCCGTCGCCGCCGAACTCGGGCTCAGTCGCGCCGAAATCCAGCGCGGCCTGGCCGAATGCCAGCCCCCCAAAATGCGCCTCCAATTTTGGGAGGCCAACGGCGTCCGCGTCCTCGATGACTGCTATAACGCCAACGCCGATTCCACCCTGGCCGCCCTGGCCACCCTCTGCGACCTGCCGTTGCAGGGGCGGCGCGTCGCCGTTTTGGGCGATATGGCGGAACTCGGCGCCCAGGGTGCCGCCGCCCACGCCGAAATCGGCCGGCGCGTCGCGGAACTCGGAATTAACCAATTGATCGCCATCGGCACGCTGTCTGCTGTAATGGCCCAGGCGGCTCGCGATGCCGGCCTCTCCCGCGTGTTTGAATTTGCCGATGCCCCCGCGGCCCTGCGCGCCGTGCGGAATTTTCTGAAGCCCGGCGACGTGGTGTTGCTCAAGGCCTCACGCTCCGTGCACCTCGAACAAATCGCGGAAGAATTAAAGCAGGAAAAACGATAAATGCTCTACGTTTTGAGCCAGTACATTTTGGATCAGGCCCACGGCACCGACTGGGAAGGCCGGGTGTCGTTTTTGCGCCTGTTCAAGTACATCACCGTGCGCTGTGCCGGTGCTGCGCTCACCGCGCTCGTGCTCAGTTGGTGGCTCGGCCCCATCATCATCCGCTGGCTCAAACAGCTGAAATTTGGCCAGGAATACTCCGACAAGGCCGAGGAAGCCGGCGGCCTCGCCGCGCGCGTCTTGAGCAAAAAAGGCACCCCGACCATGGGCGGCCTCCTGATCATTGTCGCCCTCGTGGGTTCCACCATGCTCTGGACCCAGTGGAACGCCCAGGTGGAACTGGTCCTGCTCTCCGTCCTCGTCCTCTCCGGCCTCGGGTTTTACGACGATTACGCCAAAATCCTCAAGCAGAGCGGGGGCGGTACGCCGCCCCGCGCCAAGCTGGCCGTCCAGTTCGGCCTCGCCGCCTTTGTCGGCATCTATTTGTGGCAGCTCCCCGCCAAAAGCGAACTCTTCCTCACCGGCGGCACCTCGGGTTTGCACAGCAGCCTGGTTTCCGACCTGATGCTCCCGTGTTACAAGTACCCGTTTCATATCGGCGCCGCCCTCGGCATTCTGGTGATCATGCTCGCCATTGTCGGCAGCTCCAACGCCGTGAACTTGACCGATGGCCTGGACGGCCTCGCCATTGGTTGCACCTTGATCGTCGCCTTCGTGTTTTTGATCTTCACCTACTTCGCCGGCAACGTGAAGGTGGCGACCTATCTGCAAATCCCCTTTGTGCCGGGCGCCGGCGAGTTGGCGGTCTTTTGCTCCGCCCTGATCGGCGCCGGCCTCGGCTTTCTGTGGTTCAACTGCCATCCCGCCCAGGTGTTCATGGGCGATACCGGCTCGCTCGCCCTCGGCGGCGCCTTCGGCATCGTCGCCGTCCTGATCCATCAGCCTTTCGTCCTCGTGATCGCCGGCGGCGTCTTTGTGGCCGAGGCGGTTTCGGTGATCTTGCAGCAGGGCTGGTTTAAGTTTACCCGGCTCAGCACCGGCACCGGCAAACGGATATTTTTGATGGCGCCCTTGCACCACCATTTTGAAAAAAAGGGCTGGTATGAAGCCCAGGTCGTCATGCGGTTTTACATCTTGTGTGTGCTGTGCGCCGTCGTCGCGCTCGCCACCCTGAAATTACGTTGATGAACGCCTTGTATCCACAATTCACCGAACGCCCGTTGCGCTTTGTTTCTTGCGTGGAAGCCGCATTATTGCTATCAATTTACTTGAGAGCGGCAAGGCGCGCGCCGGCCAGCAAGACTGTTTCATCATTTTATCTTTCTGCCGGGGTTAATTCCGCGGCCGGTTCACTCCCGGATCAACAGCCAGATACCGAAACACATTTTAATCGTTGCGAAATTTTTCGAGGGAAAGTTACGCAGCGGAAAACTCAAAACCAAATACATCACCTCGAAGAAAGGACGCAATTTGCGCCATCAAACCCATGAATAATCCGAATCCCTTCCTGCCGAAAGGCTCCCTGCTGGAGCAGCAAAGCCTGCGCCGCTCGCGCCTCAAAATCGCCGTGTTTTGCGTCCTGCTCGTCAGCGTCACCGGCCTCGTCGGCATGCTGATCCAGGGCTGCAAACGCAACGCCGATAACACCCTCAATCCACCCCCCGTGGCGGATAACACGTTCGCGACGGACACCAACAGCAACATGCCGCCGCTCGGCTCGACGAACATGCCCGACTACTCGTCGGTTGGTACCCCCACCAATGCGCCGGCGCCCGTGCCGCAGCCGCTGCCGAACGTCACGACCGCGTTGCCGCCGATTGACAACGCCGCTCCCGCTGGCGGGAATGTCGCGCCCGTCGCTGGTTCCGGCTCGGAATACGCTGTCGCCAAAGGGGACACCCTCGCCAAGATTGCCAAAAAACATGGCATTACGGTCAAGGCCCTCCAGGACGCGAATCCCGGTGTGCAACCGACCAAGTTGAAACCCAACCAGAAGCTCGTCATTCCTGCCGGCGGCAAGTCCGCAGCTGATACCACCGCCCCGGGCACGTCCGCCGTGGCGCATGAAAGCAGCACGACCAGCTACACCGTCAAGACGGGTGACACCCTCGCCAAAATTGCCAAGACCCATGGCGTCACCGTCAAGGCGCTGCAGGCCGCGAACAAGTTGTCCACGACGAAAATCTCCGTCGGCAAGAAATTGAAGATCCCCGTGAAGACGGAAAAAGCGGCGACCGCTCCGGTGGCTCCCGCGCCCGTCCCCGAACCGGCCACCGTTCCGGCTCCGGCTCCGGCTTCGGCCTTGGCGCCGCTTCCGGCTCCGGCGTCCGCTCCGGCAAATCGCTGAACGACCTTACGGCCGGCTTTTGAGCCATTGAAATGAAAGTCGCCGTCACCACTCTGGCGTTTTGCGTCACCAGCCTCCTGGCTCTGGGGCTGGTGATGCTTTATAGCGCCAGCATGACCCAGGTCGGCACGCACTATTTGATCATGCAATTGATCTGGTGCGCGTTTGGCTTTGTCTTCTGTGTCGCCGCCGCCGTCATCGATTATGCGAAACTCAAGGTATTGGTCTGGCCGCTGTTCGGGTTTTCCCTCGTCCTGCTGATCCTCGTGCTGCTCCCGCTGCCGCACGACATCACCAAAAAAATCAACGGCGCCCATCGCTGGTTCCGCTTGCCCGGCATGCGGTTGCAACCATCCGAACTCGGTAAAATTGCCTTCATCCTCGCCCTCGCTTGGTACGGTGACCGCTTCCAACGCCGGATGCACACCTTCCGCTGGGGGATTGGTGGTCCGCTGCTCATCATCGGGTCCATGCTGGGCGTCATTTTTATCGAACCCGATTGGGGCACCACCATTCTGCTCGCCTCCGTCGGCGGCGCCATCCTCCTGCTCGCCGGCGTCCAATGGAAGTTTATCATCCCCCCCGTCGTGCTCGGCGTGTCGGGACTGGCGGCGTTTCTGATCCACAACCCGCTCCGCATGAAACGCATTTTTAGCTGGCTGGACTTGGAGGAACATAAGAAAGATGTTGGCTATCAAGCCTATCAGGCCATGATCGCCCTCGGCTCCGGCGGCTGGACCGGCTTGGGTCTCGGCAACGGCCGTCAAAAACTGGGCTGGGTGCCCGAGCATCACACGGACTTCATCTTTTCCATCATTGGCGAAGAATTGGGGCTGGCCGCCACCCTCCTGGTCATTTTGGCCTTTGTCGTCATCGCTCTCTGCGGCCTTTATATCGCCCTGCACGCCCGGGAAACCTTCGGCACCTTGCTGGCCACTGGCATCACCTTGCTCATCAGCCTGCAGGCCGCCATCAATATCGGCGTCGTCACCAGTGCGTTGCCCAACAAGGGCTTGGCCCTGCCATTCATCAGCTACGGCGGCTCGAACCTCCTCGCCATGCTCACCTGTGTGGGCCTGTTGCTCAGCATTGCCCGCCACGCCGAACCCGGCCGGGTTTCCGCCCCCGAATTTGCCGGCAACGATGCCCTGCCTGGCAAGCGCAACCCTTTCGGTGCCAAGGCCTCATGACTTCCGCAAAACCATATATTGCAATCGCTTGCGGTGGCACTGGTGGCCATCTTTTTCCCGGCCTCGCCGTCGCCGAACAGCTCAAACTTCGCGGCTGCGATGTCGCCCTCCTGATTTCCCCGAAAGACGTTGATCAGCAGGCCGTTAAATCCGCCCGCGGCATGGAAACCTTCACCTTGCCCGCCGTCGCCCTGCAAAACGGCAATTACGCCTCCTTTGCCCTCAGCTTTTGGAATTCCTTCCGGGCCGCCCGCAAACTGTTCCGCCAGCGCCGCCCCGCCGCTGTCCTCGCCATGGGCGGCTTCACCAGCGCCCCCCCCATTTTTGCCGCCCGCCTCGTCCGCGCCAAAACCTTTTTGCACGAATCCAACACCATCCCCGGCAAAGCCAACCGCTTCCTCGCCCGCTTTGTGGATGAGGCTTTTACCGGCTTTCCCGACACCGCCGCGCTCCTCCGCGCCCGGAAAATCACCACCACCGGCACCCCCGTCCGCCCCGAATTCCAAATCCGCGACCCGCGCCAATGCCGTGTGGCTCTGGGACTTGACCCCGATCGTCCCACCATTCTCGTCGTCGGCGGCAGCCAGGGCGCCAGCGGCCTGAACGCCATGGTCTTGTCCGCCTTGCCCCTCCTCGCGAGCCGCAACTGGCAATGGATACATCTCACTGGCGCCAAAGACCTTGAGCAAGTCCGCCTCACCTACGCATCCCTGCGCATCCCTGCGCTCATCAAACCCTTCCTCCCCGAAATCCCCCAAGCCCTCGCCTCCGCCACCGCCGCCGTCAGCCGTGCTGGCGCGTCCTCGCTGGCCGAAATGGCTGCGCTGCGGTTGCCGTCCTTGCTGGTGCCGTTTCCAGCAGCAGCGGATAACCACCAATTTTTTAACGCCCGGATTTTTGCCCTGAGCGGTTCGGCGCGGCTGTTGGAGCAGAAGGAATCTTCGCCCGAAAAGGTCGCCGCCATTTTGACCGGGTTGGTGGATGACGCTGACCAGCGGGCCAAGATGCAATCTGCGCTGGCGCTATGGCACTCTCCAAAATCGGCGGAAATGATTGCCGGCAGCATCCTGCAACTAGCCTTTAAAGCCGTGGATTTATCCGATACCGGGGAAAGCCCATCGAAGCGTGGCCTGGGTGGGCTGTCCCGTGGTGCGAAATCTTTCCGTGAATGAAACCTTTGGCCCCAGCTGCGCTGGCCCGGGAACTGGCTGGCTGTGTTTCTCGCGCCACCGTCATTCGACCGGACGAACCCTTGGCTGGGCACACGACACTGCGGGTCGGCGGTCCGGCGGATGTGTACGTGGAACCCGCCTCGGAAGCCGAACTGGCGGACGTCTTGCAGTTTTGCGGTGTGCAACAGATCCCGTTTTTCATGCTGGGCCGGGGTTCAAATTTGCTGGTGCGTGATGGCGGTTTCCGGGGTGTGGTGATCTGCCTGGCCCACGCAAATTTTACAAAACTGGAAGTGGCTGGCGAACGACTGAGGTGCGGTGCTGGCGCGAAGTTGAAGCACCTGGCCGGCGAGGCCCGGCGGAACAGTTTGTCCGGGTTGGAGTTTCTCGAAGGCATTCCCGGCAGTCTCGGCGGGGCCTTGCGCATGAATGCCGGCGCGATGGGCAGCGCGACGTTTGACGTCGTGGAATCCGTGCGGTTCATGGACCGGGCGGGGAACATTTTTGAAAAGCCGCGCGCCGAGGTGCCGGTGGAGTATCGCCGTTGTCCTTTGTTTGTGGCCCATATAGCGCTGTCCGCAGTTTTCCGGGGCGTGCCGGCCCTGCGCACGGAGATTGAGACGAAGCAGGGCGAATTCAACCGCCGTCGCTGGGAAACCCAGCCGGCGATGCCGAGCGCTGGCTGTACGTTCAAGAACCCCGCGGCAATCCCGGCCGGCCGGCTGATTGATGAACTGGGCCTGAAGGGCACGCGCGTGGGCGGCGCGATGGTGTCGCTTGAGCACGGCAATTTTGTGGTGAACGCTGGCGGTGCTACTGCGGCTGAGGTGCTGCAACTCATCGAAATCTTGCAGGCCAGGGCCCGGGCGGAGCGGGGGATTGAACTCGCGCCGGAAGTCGAAGTCGTGGGGGAGAATCGTTGACTTCCAAAATGGTTGCGTTATGGTTGCGCCATGATCACGTTGACGATTAAAGGCATCTCCAAAGAGGCGCACCGCGAGTTGAAAAAACGGGCGGCCACGCACGGTCGGAGTCTGAATACGGAGGCCATCGCCGTGCTGGAGGCCAGCGTGCGCAGCACGCCGGTGGATGCCTTGGCCATGTTGCAGCGGATGCGGGCGTTGCGGCCCAAATTGAATGTCAAGCCCACGGCGGGTGAACTGGACCGGTTTAAACGCGAAGGTCGCGCATGATTGTGGCGGATGCCTCGGTGATTGCCGGTCTCTGCCTCGACGGCGAACAGACGGTTTGGGCGGAAAAAGTGTTCCGCTTGGAACCGGTCTGGGTGGCTCCGGTTTTGTGGCGGTCCGAAGTCCGCAACATGCTGGCCCGCTATTTAAACCAGGGTTTGATGGGGCTGGAATCGGCGATGGTTTCCTGGCACATGGCCGAGGAAACGATTGCCGGACGCGAATACACCGTGGATTCACGGAAAGTTTTGGAACTGGCGGCGCAGTCGAAATGCCCCGCCTACGATTGCGAGTATGTGGCGCTGGCCCAGGATCTGGGCGTGCCGCTGGTGACGACCAGTCAGGACATTTTGCGCGCCTTCCCGAAAACGGCGGTGGCGCTGGAAAAATTTACGAAGAAAAAGAAGTGAGCACGAAATTGAATATCACGGTCATGCTGGGCGGTCCGAGTGCGGAACGCGAAGTTTCACTGCGCTCCGGCGCGGCTGTGGCGGCGGCGCTGCGTTCGCTGGGGCACGAGGTTCATGAATTGGATCCCCGTACGCCTGCCTGGACGCTGCCGGCCAAAACCGATGTGGTTTTTCTGGCGCTGCACGGCACCTATGGGGAAGACGGCACCGTGCAGCAGCAGTTGGACCAACTGGGCGTGACCTATACCGGCTGTGATGCGGAGGCCAGCCGCATCGCCTTTGACAAAGTATTGACCAAGAACAACTGCCTGACGGCCATGGTGCCGACCGCAAAATTTGTGCGGCTGACGTCGTCGGCCTCGCCGTTGCCTGGGAATCTTAAGCTGCCGCTGGTGGTGAAACCATCCCGGCAGGGCTCCAGCGTGGGCTTGCAATTTGTGGAACAGGCGGAAGCTTGGCCTGCCGCGCTGGCGGAAGCGTTCAAATTTGACACGGAAGTGCTCGTGGAGGAGAAAATCATCGGTCGTGAGACCACCGTCGGCATTTTGGGCGGAACTGCCTTGCCGGTGGTGGAAGTGCGGCCGAAGTCCGGCAGCTACGACTACCAGAACAAATACACTGCCGGCGCCACGGAGTACTTCTGTCCGGCGGATTTTGACGCCGCAACGACCCGTCAGATTCAGGCGGCCGCCCTCGGAGCCTTCAACGCCATTGGTGGTCGCGATTATGCGCGCGTGGATGTCATGGTGCGGCCGGACGGTTCGCCGGTGGTGTTGGAAGTCAACACCCTGCCCGGCATGACCGAGACGAGTTTATTGCCCAAGGCGGGTGCCGCTGCGGGCTTGAATTATGCGGCGCTTTGCCAGTGCATGATTGACCTGGCGCTGGCCCGAAAAATTTAACTTTGCTTGAATGATGTGGTTTAAACACCAACCCAAGAACCGCCGGTTGCATCGCAACCATGTGCTGGATGTGAAGCTGCGCTCCGATCAGGTGCGTACCAATCGCCTGCGCATGGGCATGTGGGTGTTTCTCTTTGTGGCCGGACCGTTTTTTGGACTGTATCTGCTCTGGCGCATCGGCGAGGTGGCGCTCAATACGTTCATTTATGAAAACGCCGATTTTGCTGTGCAACAGATTGATGTTCAAACAGATGGTATGATTGCAGCCGATCAATTGCGCCGCTGGACGGGCGTCAAGCCTGGAGCCAATTTGATCGCGCTCAATCTGGCGGACGTCAAACGCAATCTGGAACTCCAGCCCCTGATTGACACCGTTTCCATCGAACGTGTTTTGCCCCGCACGCTGAAAATTCGCGTGGCTGAGCGCATCCCCATCGCGCAGATCAATGTGCCGCGCGCCGATGCGGCCGGCGGGATCGTGACGTCGGTTTTCCAACTCGATGATGAGGGCATGGTGATGCAGCCGCTGGATCCGCGCCTGAGCATGGTGCCGGTGGGGCAGGCCAACTCCCAGCTGCCGGTGATCACCGGGGTCAACGCGTTTCAGTTGCAACTGGGGCGGCGCGTGGAGCAGGTGCAGGTGCAGGCCGCGTTGCGGCTGCTGGCGGCATTTGAACGTTCGCCGATGGCCGGGCTGGTGGATTTGCGGCGCGTGGATGTGTCCGCGAACGGCGTGGTGGTGGCTACCACGGCGCAAGGCAGTGAAATCACTTTTGCCCTGGATAATTTGGAACTGCAACTCGCGCGCTGGCGGCAGATTTACGATTTGGGGTTGCGCCAGCAAAAAACCATTGCCGCCGTAGATTTGGCGGTTGCCAATAACGTGCCCGTGCGCTGGACGGTGGCGTTTGTGGCCCCTGAACCCCAACCTAGACCGGCGAACCCGGTCAGAACCCGGAGGAGACATGTTTGACGATTCCAACATTGTAGTCGGTCTGGAGATCGGCACTTCAAAAATTTGCGTGGTGGTCGGCGAACAGACCGCCGAAGGCGCCGTCAATATCATCGGCCTCGGCCAGTCACCGTCCAACGGCGTCCGCAAGGGCGAGATCTGCGACACCGAAAAGGTCGAACAGGAAGTCCGCGCCGCCGTCTTCGAGGCCGAGCAGATGGCCGATGTGGAAATCCGCAGCGTCTACTTGGGCGTTACCGGCGGCCATGTTCGTGGCTTTAATAATCGTGGCATGCACCCGGTGGTTTCCGCCGATCGCGAGATTTCCGAGGATGACGTCAAAGACGTCATTAAGAATGCCAAGGCCATCAATCTGCCGGCCGAAAATACGGTGGTTCATGCCGTGCGGCAGCACTTTTTCGTGGACGGTCATGACGGCGTCACCAATCCCGTCGGCATGCTGGGCGCCCGGTTGGAAGTGGACATGCACGTGATTCACGGCCATGCCAACCGCCTGCAGAACGCCATCCGCCTGGTGCGCGCCACTCAGCTGGAGGTGGATGAAATCGTTTTCACCGGCATCGCCTCCTCGCTCGCGCTGCTGACCCCGGACCAAAAGGAACTCGGCGCGCTGGTGATTGACATCGGCGGCGGCACGACGGAATACGTCGTTTACTCCGATGGCGTCATCAAACACAGCGGGGTGCTGGCGGTGGGCAGCGACCACGTTTCCAACGATCTGGCCTATGGGCTCAAAGTGCCGTTGAGCCGCGCGGAAAAATTAAAGCGCGAATATGGCTCGGCTTTCGTCACCGACGAGGCGCGCGGCCAGCAGATCAGCATCACCAACGACTTGGGCCTCGCTCTCAAGTCCGTCAATGTTGAGCATTTGCAGCGCATCATGTCCCTGCGGCTGGAGGAGATTTTCGAAATCATCGCGCACGAGATGGAAAAAGCCGGTTTGTCCGACTATTTGCGCGCGGGGGTGTTTCTCTGCGGCGGCGGCTCCCGCGTCACCGGCTTGGAAAAGCTCGCCGAACGCGTGTTCCAGATGACGGTTACGCGCGGACATTCCACCACGCTGGGCGGCATCACCGCCGCCCTGGACCAGCCGGAATTTGCCACGAGCATCGGCCTCGTGAAATACGGTTCGTTGAAAAATCGCCAGCGTCCTCCCCGGCCCGGATTCAGTTCGGGCCTGCGCTCGGCGGTCGGTAAATTTTTCCAACGCGCCTGAAAGAATGAACATGGCAACCCCTGATCAAGACTCGCTCTTCGCCGCCGCCGGCCAGCCGGTGGTGAAAATTTTCGGCGTCGGCAACGCCGGTGTCATTTTGCTCGGCGCACTCGATAGGTCCGAGTTCGCTGGCGCCCGGTTCGTGGCCGTGAACACCGACCCCGCCTCGCTCGCCGTTTCCGAGGCGCCCGTCAAGATTCATCTCGAAAACAAGCTGCTTCGCGGCTTGGGTTCCGGTGGCGACGCCGAGCGCGGCCGGGCGATTGCAGAGGAACAATTCTCCACCTTGAAATCCGCCTGTGACGGCGCCAACGTCGTTTTCATTGTCGCCGGTCTCGGCGGCGGCGCCGGCAGCGGCATCTCGCCGGTGCTGGCGCGGGCGGCGCATGAAGCCGGCGCCATTGTGCTCGCGTTTGTGATGCTCCCGTTTGATTGCGAAGGCAACCGCCGCGAGCAGCAGGCGCGGCAGAGCCTGGACCAGATCAAGTCGGCCGCCGACGGCGTCATCTGCCTGCCAAGCCAGCACATTTTTAAGCTCATTGACGAGAACACCAGCCTCATCGAAACCTTTCGCGTCACCGGCGGACTGTTGCTCGAGGGCATGCGCGGCGTGTGGCAGTTGCTCACCCGCCCCGGCCTCATTCAGGTGCATTTTTCCGACGTCTGCGCGCTCGTCCGCGACCGCCATGCGGAAAACGCCTTTGCCTTTGTGGAAGCCGTCGGCCCCGGCCGCGCCCGCGAAGTCGTGGAGAAAATTCTCGCCCATCCGCTCTTGGACGAAGGTCGTGTGCTCGCCGAATCCGAGGCCGTGCTGGTGAGTCTGACTGCCGGAAAAGATTTAAGCATGGCTGAGGTCAACCGCGTCATGGAGCAGGTGAAACGCCAGTGCGTTCATGCCCAGATCATCATGGGGGCCGCCGTCGACCTGACCGCCCGGGACAAGCTCAGTGTGGCCATTATTGCGGCCAAGCAGGGGGTGAAGAAGACCGAGGAACATACGCACACGACCACGCGCAGCAGCCATGCGCCGCCGCCGAATAGCAGCAGCACGCGCGAATCCTCATCCGTCTCCCGCAGCCTCCGCGCCCACAAGCCGAACAAGCTGGTGCAGTCTCAACTCTCCCTGACGATTGTCTCCAAGGGCCGGTTCGACAAAAGCGAACCCACCATCCATCACGGCGAAGACTTGGATGTGCCCACCTTCCTCCGGCGTGGCGTGGGGATGAATTAATCCTTCGACCAGGCGGCGAGCACGTTGTTGGTGCCGAACGTGAGCCGCAGCTTGCTTTCGTAAATATGCGGGGTGGTTTGCACCATGCCGCCGCCACCATAGGGCCGGTCAAAACCGCCGCTCACCATGACCGTGCTGCCGGCATCGTAGCGGCTGACCCATTCGGCGACCACCCGGCCATCGCTCAATTTAGCCTGCTTGTCCGGCGGGCCCAGTTCGATCACCGCCTGATCATAGTTGAAACTGCCCAGCCGCGTATTCCAGTCCACCCGGTGGGTGACACAACTGGCGCAGAGCAGCGCCATGACGGCAAACAGGAGGCTTCCAAGTTTCAATCGCATGTGGGAAAACTAATCTGTGCCGGGCAAAGTGCAAATCACAATCCTGCCAGCCCTTTCCTGGCTGGTCGTCAATCCTGTGCGACAGACGAGGAGTGCTCCATCACCCGCTGGCGTTGAGTCAATCTTTGACGGCAGCTTGCCAGGCCGATGTGAGTGGATATACCGTGAGCGACAGAATCGTCACCGGGCCCCCCTCGGCTTTGACGGACAAGCCGTTTTCATTGGGCAAAACGAGCCGGGTGGAAGAAATCTCGCCCCGGTTCACAAAGGTTTCGATGGACGCGCGATCCAGCAATATTTCCACCGATTTGATCTGCTCTGCCACCGCTGCCGGTTGGTTGCCGGACTCAACGGTCTTCTCCGTGAGCACCACCGGCACCCCGCGTAAACTGAAGGTGAGCCTGGCCCCGGCTGGAATTTTGACCTCGGCTTTGATATGAAAAATTCGTCCAGCAGGCTCCAATTGCAAGGTTTCACCAGCTCTTAAAGTGCGGTTCGTCCAGCCGTCCTGGCCGTTGTGCAGCGAGGCAATTTCCAAGATGGGTTCCCGGAAGAGGCGCGGGCCGTTCGGCGTGCTGCGCAGCGTGAGTTCGCAGGGAAAACTCACCTGCTGGTTGAACGGCATGTCGGGGAAATTGGGGCCGCGCATCCAGGCGGCTTGAATCCGCCGACCATCGCCGGTTTCGGTGTTGCCCCACGTTTGCGTGGCGTAAAAGTTGGGGCCCACGTCGCAGGCAAACCGGCCGGCTTCCTCCTTGAATTCTGTGCCATTGAAACTTCCGAGCGAGTATTGACCGTTCCCTTGGATGACCACCCATTGCATGTGGTTGCGGTCGCCATCCAGCGGCAGTTCGAAGATGTCGGGACATTCGAAGCTGTTGCGGATGGGATTATGCTCGTCTTTCCAGTCCAGCAGGTTTGCCGAGGTGAAGATGTGATACTGATCGTTGCCATAGAGCATCATCACCCAATGTTTGCCGGGCGCATACCAGAACACCTTGGGATCGCGCTCCGGGCAGACCAGAAATGGATTTTTCGCGTGCCGCGTCCAGGTGCGGCCGTGATCCAGACTGTAGCTCAGACAGTGCGAGCGGTTGTCATTGCGTGACCAAAACGCGACCATCGGCGGGTTGGCCGGGTCGGGCGAGAGGCCGGAAGTATTGTGGTAATCCACCACACAGGTGCCGGATTGATCGCCGGTCTCCGACTGCTCCTCCCAGAACGCCGGTTCCAGTTCCGTCCAATGAACCAGGTCGCGGCTAACGGCGTGCAGCCAGCATTTCCACCAGCGCTGTGCAAACAGGTGGTATTCGCCATCGTAGTAAATCAGGCCATTCAGGTCATTGAGCCACCCTTCCTCCTTGGGGCCGGGATTCAGCCGGTCCATCGTCCACTGACGCGCGGTGAAATGAAACTGCGGGCGCCACGTTTCCTGATACCGCGTTTCCGTCACCACCGGCAAGCGCTCGGGTTCATCGGTCTGAACGATGTCGGCCACATTGATATGCCCCCAGTCGCCGCCGGCTGCATCCACGATTTGCACCTGGGCTTTTTGACCCCGAAACCGGCTCACCTCCCAACTAACCGGCACCAGTCGGTCGCTGCGCCAGCCAACGGCGCTTTTCACAATTTTGCCATTGATGAGGAGGTTCACGCACGTGTCACGCTCGTAATCGCCGCCACCGATGCGGAAGGAAATATAGTTCCGGGCGAGCGTGAACTGGGGCGAAGTGAGCGTGCCGGTCGGCCCATCCCCATTGATCTCGCTGCTGGCGACTTGAGCCCCGCGCGCATTTTCAATCTCCAGTTTCGACAGCAGTTCGCCGGCCGCCGGGCCGAAATTAAACGCCGTTCCAGTCGCCGTCCAATCGCTGTAGTTGGTGCTGCCGAAGTGGCCGATGGCCAGATCTTTGGCACCGGCGGCAAACTCCAGACCGAGTTGGACGCTGGCCGCGAGGCAGATGACACGACAGATGTTTTGCACTGAGTTCTTCATGGGGGTGAATTATTTTAATCCGCACGGGTTCCAAGCTTCTGCGTCGGGACTCGCTGGACGCTACGGCCATCATATTGCTCCGCCCGTGTTCGGAGAAGCCTGCTCATGGCGGGTTGCTAAAGCTGTCGGCGGTTCGCTCCTTGAAACTCGGCAGGGGACTGACTTTATGGGCGCCGGCTTGATACCAAAACGCCACGCTGATGTAATCATCGGCGTCCTGGGTGGCTGGCCTGCCGTTCTCATGCTGATTCTGAATTTCCACTTTCAAGGACTGTTGGAAACGCACCGGGTTTGCCACATACCAGCGATACATCCGGTTCACGCCATTTTCATTGAGCATGTGGCCGCAGGCGTTGGCGGCGAACGTCCGCCAATGCGCGTCCTCCCAGCATGAGCCGTACTCGTCTTCCGTGCCCGGTGTATGGCCGAAGGTTTGCCCGTCCAGATGGAAAATGGTGTCGCCTTCACCAAACCAGATGCTTGGGTTCTTTGAGGTAACCTGTAAAAAACTGCCCACATATTGCCCCCGGCCCTGCGCGGTCATGATCGGATGCAGCCCGTTCGTAACCGGATTGCTGCGGTGCCATTCACAGTGCAGGCGGCTGGGCTCGTTCGTGCCGGCGGCACTGGCTTCGAAATCCACGCCGTAGGCCACTTTTTGCGAATAGTCGCGATCCCCATCGTTGGCCAGCACAAACTTGGCCCGCCGGGAACAAGGCATCGGCAAATAACTCATAAAGCAGGCATGGTTGATCTGCATCGGCGCGGATTGATAATCAACGGAGCGGCCCCCAATCGCGCCGAAAAAATCCGCCAGCGGCACCAGGATGCTCGGTTCGGTTTCGTTGTCCCAATACACTTTCAACACCAGGCCCGCATACCATTTTCCCACCGTGTCATCCGTGATGTAGAAATAGGTCACCTTGCCGGGGCCTTGGAAATCTGCCAGCACCTGTTCCTGTCCCCGCGCCACCGTCACCTGATGAAAATTCATCTGCGTCCGCGTGACGCCATCAGTCAGGCGATACATGTCCGGCGTGGTCTGGGCACGGGCGCTGGCCGGCAGCAGGGCCAGGAGGCAGGCCGCTGCCAGGAGCCGGATGGAAGTCATGGTAATGCGACTCATGATTAAGCAGGGTTGCGCGGGGCTTGCCACGCGCTGGCGCGGTCCGGCAGCGCCGCTGGTTCAATCAACATTTGCCCGGCGGGAATGGCCAGATTCAATTCCATGCCATACCGCAGACCCGCGACAAACGGCAGCGCCAGTTCCAGTACATCGGGCTGCTGAAAATGTTCCGGCTTCGTGTCGGGATGCGGAAAGTAGATGAGGCCCGCCACCGGGTTTGCGCCGGGGCGGATCAGCCGTACATCGAAGAACGAAAAGTCTTCGGCCGGTTCCGTCGGATGCCATTTTACGCTGGTAAAAGTATGGCGGGCTTTCACCACCCGGTAAACGAGCGGAGCGATGCTGATATTCAAAGTGCCGTGATGAAAGGCCCGTAGATCCAGCCCCCGGGCCAGAAAGTGCGGCAGTTGCATGCGCAGCGTGCCGCCCGGAAAGCGCACATCTCCATTGAGACCCGAAGCCACGCGATGACCTTCCACGAGCCGGGCGGAAATGAGCTGGTCAGTCTTGGCATTCATAAGGTTCCTCAGTGCTGGAGCCGTTGCTCCATGTCTTCCAAGGCGACGCGCTTGGTTTCTGGAAAAAATTTCCAGACGACAACAATTTGAATGACCATCATCGCCGAGAAAAAGGCGAACGGCAAACCCGCGTGCGGCTGGCCCAGGTTGCGCGCCACCAGCGGGAAGATGCCCGAGATGAGCATGGCCATGAACCAATGGGTGAAGCTGCCCAGGGTCTGGCCTTTGCTGCGGACGAGGTTGGGAAATATTTCGCTGATGAATACCCAGATTACCGCCCCCTGGCCGAACGCGTGGCAAATGACCATCCCCCCGAGCAGCCAGACCAGCCAGTCCGCGTGGAGGTTGCTGTTAAATATCCACGCGACCAGCCCCAGGCTGACCGCACCGCCGATGCTCCCGCAAATCAGCAGGGGCTTGCGGCCGACCTTGTCAATGATGGCCATGCCCACCAGGGTCGAGAGCAAATTGACCGCCCCGAGAATGACCGACTGCATCGCGCTCGCATGTTTGTCAAAGCCCGCCATCGCGAAAATCTGGTCGGCGTAATACCAGAGCGCATTGATACCCCCAAGCTGGTTGAACATCGCGATCGTGATCGCCAGCAGGACCGGCTTGCGCAGCGACCGCACGAAGAGCGGTGCGGCACGTCCGGACTTTTCTTCGTGCAACGATGCCTGGATTGCCGCCAGTTGGCCCGCCACATCCGTCACGCCGATTTTGCCCAGCACGGCCGCCGCCTCCGCGCGCCGGCCCGTCATCATGAGCCAGCGCGGACTGCGGGGAATGAAAAACAACAGGCTCAGAAACGCAAACGCCGGCGCGGCCTGCACGCCCAGCTTCCACCGCCATTCGCTGGCGCCCAGATCCAGCGAGCCGAGAAAATAATTGGAGCCATACGCCAGCAGCACGCCCAGCACGATGTTGACTTGAAAACACGCCACCAGCCGTCCGCGCCAGGCTGCCGGCGCGATTTCTGCCAGATACATCGGCCCGAGCACCGAACTCGCGCCGACCGCGAGTCCGCCTAAAAATCGGGCGGTGACAATCACCGCGAGCGACGAGGAAAACGCGCAGCCGATGGCGCACAGCAGATAGAACGCCGCGACGACCTTCAGGCAATCCCGGCGGCCGTGGCGGTCGCCCGGTTTTGCGGCTGCCAGCGATCCGACGGTCGCGCCCAGCATGGCGGAAGCCGTCATGAAACCCTGCTGGCCGCTGGTCAGCGAAAACAATTTCACCAGGTCCGCCTGGCAGCCGGAGATCACCGCCGTATCAAAGCCGAACAGCAGGCCACCCAGTGCTCCCACCAGCGTCGCCCCCAGCAGGGCCGGGTTGATCTTCACTGGCGCGGCGACTGGTCCGGTGTCGCCCGCTTCACCGGGCGTCATGGCCGGCTGTCTGGGAGTTGCATTCATGCTTGGAAACGAATTTGGGGCAATGGCCTTCAAACGCAATCTAGGAATTGACAGTTTGCCACAAAATGGTCATAGCTGCCTGTACAACAGTACTGACCACTTTTGCATGAACAACTTTCCCAAACACCTGGCCATTTCGCGCGAGCTGGGGGCTGAAATTATCGCCGGAAAATATCACCCCGCCCACCGCCTGCCCAGCGAGATGCAGTTGGTGCAGCGTTTTGGCGTCTCCCGCCCCACGGTCGGCCGGGCGTTGCGCGATTTGCAGGAGCAGGGGTTGATCGAGCGGCGCGCCGGTTCCGGCACGTATATCAGCTCCGGTAAAGATCCGGTTCGCCACTCGCGTTCCGCCTTGCCGCAACTGGGCACGATTGTCCCCAGCCTGCGCCACACCGAGATTTTTGAATCCATTTGCGGTGAACTGGCCAGCCTCGCCCGGGTCCATGACTACGGCCTTTGCTGGGGGGCGGGCGCCTCGCCGGTCGGTGAGGCCCGGACGACCGTCGACGAGGCCGAAGGCCTTTGCACCCGGTTTATTGAAGGCGGCGTGCGTGGAGTTTTTTTTGTGCCCTTCGAGCACCAGGCGGATCGCGAAGCGGCCAACCGGCGCATCACCGAGCGTCTCCGCCAGGCCGGCATCGCCGTCGTGTTGCTTGACCGCGACCTGGGCGCTTTTCCCAAGCGGAGCGAATACGACCTCATTGGCATTGATAATTTTGCCGGCGGCTACCAGCTCGCCGAACATCTCATCAAGCTCGGGGCGCGGCGCATGGCGTACATCATGCGGCCGCTCACCGCTTCCACCGTCGATGCCCGCATTGCCGGGGCGCGCTGCGCCATGCTGGCCCACGGGCTCGAAGTGCCCCGAAAATTTGTTTACTCCGGCGATCCGGCGGATGTGAAATTCGTCCGCTCCTTTGCCCAGGCGCAGCAACTGGATGCCGTGCTGTGTACCAGCGACCACCTGGCCGCCCAGTTGCTGCAGAGCCTGAACCGCCTGGGCATCCAAGTTCCCCGCGATTTGCGGTTGGTCGGGTTCGATGATGTCCGCTTTGCCAGTCTGCTCACCATCCCGTTGACCACCATGGAGCAACCCTGCCGCGATATTGCCATCACCGCCTTCAACGCCTTGCAGGAGCGCCTCAAAAATTCCACCCTCCCGCCGCGCACCCTGATGCTGACGCCGCGGCTCGTGGTGCGCGAGACGTGCGGCGCGTATTTGCAGCCTCCGCGCGCGGTTTAAGCACCAGCTTTGCCGGTCGTCTGGCCGGCGTTGGGGCATTCGTTCATCGACGATAAAAACTTTACTCTTTTTTGCGAAATCCGCAGAGTGTGCGCGTGTTGACCGCAAGTGATATTCGGACTCAGCCCCCGGCTTCTGCCCCGGCTGCTCCGGTTCCAAATGATTTTTCCGCCCGCTACCTGGCCGCTCTTCAGCGGTCACAGAATTTTCTTTTGGCTGAACAGAAACCCGAAGGCTTCTGGGTCGGTGAATTGCTGGTGGATTCCACGCTCGTTTCGGACACCGTCGCCTACCACCACTGGAACGGCAAGGTGGACAAGGAATGGGAGCGCAAGGCCGTCAACCACATCTTTTCGATGCAGTTGCCCGATGGCGGCTGGAACATTTACCTCCATGGTCCGTCCGAGGTGAACGCCACCATCAAGGCCTATCTCGCCCTCAAGCTCGCCGGCGTTTCCGTGAAGGATCCGCGCATGCTCAAGGCGCGCGAGGTCGCGCTGCATTTCGGCGGCGTGCCCCGCATGAACACCTTTTCCAAGCTCTATCTCGCGCTCATCGGCTTGTATCCCTGGGAATACGTCCCCACCATTCCGTGCGAAGTGCTCCTCATCGGCAAATGGTTCCATGTGAACTTCTGGGACATGAGCAACTGGTCCCGCGGCATGCTCGTGCCCCTGGCGATCATCAACCATTTCAAGCCCGAGCGGCCCGTCCGGGTCTCGCTCGACGAACTGTATCCCGAAGGCATCCACGAACGTGATCTGGCCTTGGCACCCGACCCGGAGCGGATTTCCCTGCGTAACTTTTTCCTCTGGCTGGACCGCTTGCACAAGCTCGCTGAGTGGTTCGTGGATCACGGTCTGCATCCCTTCCGCAAGCGCGCGTTGCGCAAGTGCGAACAATGGATGCTGGAACGATTCGAAGGCAGCGACGGTCTCGCCGCGATCTTTCCCGCCATGCTCAATTCGTTGATCGCCCTCAAGGCCCTCGGCTACCCCGACAACCATCCCCAGGTCGTCCGTGCCGTGCGCGAGCTCAAAAAGCTGGAACACGAGACCGCCGACAGCGTGCGCATTGAGCCATGCTTTTCACCTGTCTGGGACACCGCCATCGTCGCCATCTGCCTGCGCGAATCCGGCGTGCCCGAAGATCATCCCAAGCTCAAGCTCGCCGCCGACTGGCTGATGGGCATGGAAATCCGCTTCCGCGGCGACTGGCATCACAAGAACCCCGTGGACGTCGAGCCCAGCGGCTGGGTGTTCGAATATGCCAACAAGTGGAATCCCGACGTCGATGACACCGCCATGGTCCTCCTCGCCCTTCGCAAAATTGCCACCGACAATCCCCGGCGGCGCGACGAATGTTTCCAGCGTGGCCTGAAGTGGATGATGACCTTCCAGTGCAAGGACGGTGGCTGGGCCGCCTTTGACAAGGATTGCACCAAAAATATTCTGGAGAAGGTTCCCTTCGCCGATCACAACGCCATGCTCGATCCCGAGTGCGCCGACATCACCGCGCGCATTCTCGAACTGCTCGGCTACGAGAAATGGGACAACCAGCACCCGCAGATCAAGGACGCGATTGATTACGTCCGCCGCCAACAGGAGGAGGACGGTTCCTGGTACGGCCGCTGGGGCGTGAACTACATCTACGGCACCTGGCAGGTGTTGCGCGGCATGCGCGCGCTCAACCTGAACATGCAGGAAGACTGGCTCCAGCGCGGACGGCTCTGGCTCGAAAGCGTCCAGCGCGAGGACGGCGGCTGGGGCGAACGCTGCAACACCTACGACGATCCCGTGTTCAAGGGGCAGGGGCCGAGCACCGCCTCGCAGACCGCCTGGGCTGTCATGGGGCTGTGCGCCTTCGACGATCCCGAAAATCCCATCCTCAAGCGCGGCATTGAATATCTGGTGCAAACCCAGAACGGCGACGGCTCGTGGACCGAGCACGAAACCACCGGCACCGGTTTCCCCAAGGTGTTCTATCTGAAATACGACATGTATCGCAACGCCTGGCCGCTGCTGGCGCTCGCCACCTACAAACAAATTGTCGAACGCGCCGCCCGGCCGCATTCCGCCCCAGTGGCCGCCGCCTGAGCCAGCCCCGCGCTGCCTCGCCGGCCGGCCTTCGCGGCGCGCCTGAATCCGGCGGGCGCCGCCGCAAATAATCCGTTATTTTTGCCCCGGACGCTTTTTTCCCTGACTTCCGGGAATTCTTGGCCAGAATGGCAGTTCAAAAATTTATGCAAGCTACCCGTATCCTTCCCGATCTCCAATGCTCGCTCGTCTGCGAGGAAGTGCGCCAGGAAATTAATGGCAACCTCTTCCTTATCGGCGTGTTGAATTTTATCCGCGTGCCGCAACTGCCCATCGTGGCCGGCCGCCTCTGCATCTTCAACCGCTGGACCGCCGGCATCGGCCAGTTCAGCGAAAGCGTCCGGCTCATCGCGCCGGATCAAACGACCGTCATCAGCAAGGGCGAGTCCAAGTTTGAACTGCGTGATCCCGCCTTGAGCGCCACGAATGCCATGATCTTCGGCAACGTGAAATTTGAAATCGCCGGCACCTACTACCTCGAAGTGCTCGTCGATGACGTGATGAAGCTGCGCTATCCGCTGCCGGTCATCCACACCCCGCCCCCGAACCAGAACGCGCCGACCGAAAAGACAGCTTAAATCACGTCCCTCGCCCCGGCCGCAAAATTGCGATCGGGCCCGGCTGGATTTGAGACTTCATTCAGGCGGACGGCTTTGTTAGCCTCTGCCGCGTGAGTGTGCTCGCCGAACCAAAGTTTGCCTGGGAACCCCTCACGCCGCGTGGCGTGGCGGCGTTCGCCCGTGCCTCCTTGGAGCGCTTGCTGGTGGTGCAGTCCATCTTTGCCTTGCTCGCCGTCGCGGCGGTGATCTGGGTTTTATCCGACGGCATTTTCCCCACCATTGACCAGGCCATCAGTGGGCTGCCCGAC
>Ga0302323_100000631_pt1 | contig 28228 bp, 25 predicted proteins | sample Fen_T0_3_FD_201950 | JGI IMG/M metagenome (GOLD analysis project Ga0302323, IMG submission 201950) | Peat permafrost microbial communities from Stordalen Mire near Abisko, Sweden - Fen_T0_3 | ecosystem: Environmental > Terrestrial > Soil > Wetlands > Permafrost | place: Sweden: Abisko...
AATATCCAAAGGAAAGGGTCCCGTGGGTAGTTTTTTCAAGGGCAACCTTTCCCCCGCGACGTTGTTTCAGCTTGGCGCGGACGCGTCTTGGCTTTTCGTCGCGGTCATGCTGGCGTTGCATCAAGCCGGCGATCTCCCGATTCCCCTGCGGAACGCCTTGCTGTCGGCCTTTGCTTTCGCGGTGTTGGTGGTTGTTCTCAACGTCGCCTTTGGTGTGTATCGGCGGGACATGAAGCTTGCCTTCGGCGCGCATGTCACCAGGATGTTTCTTGCGTTCCTGATCGGCGTGCCGATCGCGTATCTGGCCGCAAACCTGGTGCCCGGGGGACGACTGTTCCAGGACGTGCTCGGCGAGACGGTGCTCTTTGCAGTCGTCGGCCTGATGTGCGTTCGCTATTTCGTTGTTTCGCCGCTCGTCCGGACGTTGCTTCCCCATCGGGTCCTGGTGCTGGGGACTGGACTCGAGGCGCGCGTCGTCGACGCCTCGCTCACATCAACTGATCACCCGAACATTCAGGTCGTGGGTTTTTACGCGCTCGAAACGGCGCAGGAAACGACGGTGTCGCCCAGCCGCGTGATTGCGCGCATGGGCTCGCTCGAGGACACGGTGAAACGGTTGGGTGTCAATGAAATCATAGTCGCCGTGCGCCAGCAACGTGGCGGTGTGCTGCCGATGCGGTCGCTGCTCGAGTGCCGACTGTGTGGTGTCCAGGTCACCGACCTGGCGCGTTTCTTCGAGCGCGTTCACGGTCAGGTCCCCATTGAATCGCTCAAGGCAAGCTGGCTAATCTACGGAGACGGATTTCGCCAGACATGGCTGCGCACCTTCGTGAAGAGGACCTTTGATCTGACGGTTGCGACAGTGCTGCTCCTGGCGATCTCTCCAATAATGGTGGCTGTCGCCTTGTTGATCGCCCTGGAGAGTGGCTTTCCACTGATCTACCGGCAGGAGCGCGTCGGTCACCGCGGAATTCCCTACACAGTGCTCAAGTTTCGCAGCATGAAGAAGGACGCCGAGAGCGATGGCCGGCCCGCATGGGCCGTGCCGAACGATGCGCGCGTGACCTCCCTGGGCCGTTTCATTCGACGCAGCCGAATCGACGAATTGCCGCAGTTGATCAACGTCCTCAAGGGCGAAATGAGCTTAGTTGGCCCCCGTCCCGAACGGCCGGTGTTCGTGAAGATGCTTACTGAACAGGTCCCGTTCTACGGCGTTCGCCATAGTGTGAAACCGGGTATCACCGGGTGGGCACAAATACGGTACTCTTACGGCGCGACCGTGGAACAGTCGATGCGGAAGCTCGAATACGACCTCTATTACGTGAAGAACCACACGGTTTTTCTCGACTTCCTCATCCTGCTCGAAACCGTTCGGGTCGTTCTGATGGGGGAGGGCGCTCAATAGGCAAGAAGCCGTTCTGGTCGCGCCGGGGATCCGGCGTGGAACAGATTACGCGCGCGAGGAGCCCCAGGACTTCGACGGCGACAGCCTAACCCCGGGCCTGCGTGGGCGCACGGTAATACTTCACTCCCTGTTTCCCGACGAAGCCCAACCCGCGGTACAGTTTGCATGTTGCGATCATTCATCGAGCCACCACCGTGACCGGAAGCGCCCTTGCTACTGCCGCCCTCTGGAGCTATGGTCTCGCCGCCGTCGGGTTTCTCGCTTTTGCTATCCGGCTGGCACTGGGATGGCGTCGCAACGCTCGGGGGGCAGTGCTCATCGCGGCGATCCTCGCTACGGCACTCTGGGCGGCCGCCTGCGTGGGCGCTGGCATCTGGTCGGGGGCGGGATTCTGGCTGGCGTCAAATGTCCTCGACGCGCTGCGCTATGCATTCTGGTTCGCTTTTCTCTGGATCTTGCTTAGGGGCACCTCCCCAACGGAGGCATCCTCGCCCGTCGGCCGTGTTCTACCGGGCTGGGTGATCGCAATCGTTGCAGCGGGGCTTGTCGCCAGCGTGGTGCTTTCGGAAGGGTATCCTGCCGCGCAGGTGCTGGGTCTGCGCGTGCGCACAGGCGAATTCGCGCTTCGTCTGGGACTTGCGGTTTTTGGATTGATTCTCACCGAGCAACTGCTGCGTCGCGCGCCGCCCAATGTCCGATGGAGCATCAGGCACCTTTGCGTCGGCCTTGCCGGCCTCTTCGCGTTCGATCTTTTTCTTTATGCGGACGCGATGCTGTATGCGCGGCTCGACCCCGACATCTGGGTTGCCCGCGGCATCGCCAACGTTCTGGTCATACCATTCGTGGCAATCTCGACGGCACGGAACACCGGCTGGACGATCGACATGCATATGTCGCGAAGTGTTGTGTTCCACTCAACGGCGCTGCTCCTGTCCGGCGTGCTCCTGCTTGCGGTTGCCGCGGCCGGATACGGCATCCGCTTTTTCGGCGGTGACTGGGGCAGGGCGCTGCAAATAGAGCTTCTGTTCGGCGCGACGCTACTCGCCGTTCTCGCCGGGACCTCCGGCAGATTCAGGTCGAAACTCCAGGTTTTCGTAAGCAAGAATTTCTTTTCCTACCGCTATGACTACCGGGCCGAATGGCTTCGATTCACCCGTACACTTGCGGCGGAGAGTTCGGTGCCGCGCGTCCAGGAGCAATGCATCAAGGCGCTCACCGATCTCGTCGAAAGCCCTAGCGGCGTACTCTGGCTCAAATCGGAGAACGAGGGATTTCGGCCCGCGTCGCGCTTGAACATGGCGGCAATCGAAGCCGTCGAGCCCAGCGACGGTTCTTTGGCGGGTTTCCTCGAGCGTACCGGATGGGTCATCGATCTCGGCGAGTACGCGTTGGACCCAACGCGATACGAAGGACTGGCCGTTCCCGACTGGATCGAGCAGGTTCCCGCTGCGTGGCTCGTTGTCCCCCTCATCTCCGGCGCCGAACTGGTGGGATTCGTGCTCATGACGGCGCCACGGACTGCGCTCGACGTCAATTGGGAGGTGCTCGACCTACTCAAGACTGCCAGTCGGCAGGCAGCGAGTTATCTTGGCCAGATCCGCGCGACCGAAGCATTGCTCGAGGCACGTAAGTTCGAGGCGTTCAACCGGATGTCCGCGTTCGTCATCCACGACCTGAAGAATCTGGTCGCGCAACTTTCGCTCATGCTGAAAAATTCCGAGCGCCACGCAAGCAACCCCGATTTCCAGCGGGACATGCTGAGCACCGTCGAGCATGTGGTTGAACGGATGAATAGGCTGATGCTTCAACTGCGCGCTGGTGCGACGCCACTCGAAAATGCTCGCCTTACCGATATCGGTTCGATCGTGCAGCGCATTTGCGCAACAAAATCCGCCGCCGGCGCGCGCATCGAGACCGACTTGACGCCAGGAATCTTCGCGGTTTGCCACGAGGACCGGATGGAGCACGTGATCGGGCACCTGATCCAGAACGCCATCGATGCCACGTCCGAACGCGGACTCGTGTCCGTGCGCGTCCTTCGTGACGGGGACTTTGCCGTGCTGGAGGTCGTGGATACCGGTATCGGCATGAGTGCCGAGTTCATACGCGATCGTCTGTTCAGGCCATTCGAGACCACCAAGGCCGAAGGTATGGGAATCGGGGTCTATGAGAGCTCGCGATACGTGGACGGACTCGGCGGCGAGATCCTGATCGAGAGTACACCGGGAAAGGGCACGCGCGTGCGCGTGCTGCTGCCCATGGGAAACCGCATGAATGCCGCATCGCCGATGCTCAAGGAGGTCGCGTGAGCGCTGCCGGACCTCCGCAGGGCACGAATTGCCACTACTCGCGGAACAGCCCAGCGGCGGATGCCGCGAGCGTCATGGTGCGCCAATGACCGAGCCGCGCAAACCGCTGCTTATCGTCGAGGACGATCCCGCGCTGCAAAAGCAGATGCGCTGGGCGTTCGACGCCTACGAAACGGTCGTTGCCGAGGATCGCGAATCGGCAATCGCCCAGCTGCGGCGCTTCGAGCCGGCCGTCGTGACGATGGACCTCGGTCTGCCACCGCATCCGGACGACCCCAGCGAGGGCCTCGCGCTGCTTGACGAGATACATTCGCTTGCGCCCGACACGAAGGTGATCGTTCTTACCGGACAGAGTGATCGCGCGATTGCGCTGAAGGCGATCGGACTCGGCGCACACGATTTTTGTACCAAACCGTTCGAGCCGGAGATTCTTGCCTGGACGATTGACCGCGCATTCCGCGTGCACGAATTGCAGGAAGAGAACCGACGATTGCAGGCTTCCCAGCAGGCGCCCGCAATGTCCGGGATCATCACGCGGGACCCGGAAATGCAGCGGATCTGCCGCATGATCGAAAAGGTCGCTCCAACGTCGGCGAGCGTGCTGATCCTGGGCGAGTCCGGGACGGGCAAGGAACTCTTCGCGCGCGCACTGCACGACCTGTCGCCTCGTCATGGTCAGCGGTTCGTCGCCATCAATTGTGCCGCCATACCGGAAACGCTACTCGAGAGCGAATTGTTCGGTTACGAAAAAGGTGCCTACACCGGCGCCGCGAAGCAGACGATCGGCAAGATCGAGATGGCCAATGGTGGTACGTTGTTCCTGGATGAAATTGGCGACCTTCCGGTAACGCTTCAGACCAAGTTACTTCGTTTTCTGCAGGAGCGGGTTGTCGAACGGGTCGGCGGTCGGCAGGAGATCCCGGTCGATGTGCGCATCGTGTGCGCGACGCACCAGAATCTCAAGGAACACATCGCGTCCGGGAAATTCCGCGAGGATCTTTTCTACCGGCTGGCCGAGATAGTCGTCGACATTCCGCCGCTGCGTGCCCGCAACGGAGACGCCGCTTTGCTTGCCAACGCCCTGATGCGCCGTTTCGCGAATGATCAGCGGCGCGGCGCGATGACGCTTGCTCCCGACGCGCTTGACGCCATCGAGGTCCACAGCTGGCCGGGAAACGTCCGGGAGCTCGAAAACGTCATCAAGCGCGCGGTGATCATGGCCGATGGTCCGACGATCAAGGCTGTCGATATCGGCATTTCTGCCGGCGACAATGCCACGGCCGTTCTGAATTTGCGACAGGTTCGCGATGAAGCCGAGCGCAAAGCGGTCCTGAGCGTGCTTGGGCGCTGCAATGGCAATCTCAGTAAGGCGGCCGAACTGCTGGGAATCAGCCGTCCGACGCTTTACGACCTGATGCATCGGTTCGGCCTGAAGTAGCCTGGCCGCACGGTCGATTGCTGATCTTCAGCTTGGATAATATGCATGAAGAAGTCGCGGCCATCATGCAGCGCGCTGACTACTTTGAGCAACGCCTAGGTGCTAGCAGTGGCACAACAACTACTAAAGAAGGATTTATGAGATCGCGAACGTCAAATGAGCCTGATCAATTGCTGCTTGGCGTAACCCACAGCGGTGCGGCGAACCACCGCAAACACAAGTCGTGAACGCCAAGACCACGATCGCCGTCGTTGGCCTGGGGTATGTCGGGCTCCCGCTCGCCGTCGAGTTCGGCAAAAGATTTCCGACCATCGGCTTCGACCTGTCATCTGCCAAAGTCGACGCATACAAGAAGGGCTTCGACCCGACAGGAGAAGTCACTCCGGAGGACCTCAAGGCAGCGTCGCAACTTCGTGTGACGACCGACGCCACGCTTCTGTCGGCGGCCGATTTCATCATCGTGGCGGTCCCGACACCGGTCGACGATGCGCACCAGCCGGACTTCCGGCCGCTGCTTGGCGCGAGTGAGTCCGTGGGTCGCAACCTGCGACGGGGCGCCACGGTTGTGTTCGAGTCGACCGTCTATCCTGGAGCAACCGAAGAAGTCTGCGTGCCCGTTATCGAGAAGCATTCGGGAATGCGGTGGCAACACGATTTTTTCGTCGGCTATTCGCCCGAACGCATCAATCCCGGTGACCGCGAGCATTCGCTGACGCGAATCGTCAAGATCGTCTCCGGCGACTCGCCGGAAACGCTCGAACGTGTGGCGACGGTCTACGGAAGCATTATTTCGGCCGGCGTGCATCGGGCGAGCAGCATCAAGGTTGCGGAAGCGGCGAAGGTCATCGAGAACACCCAGCGTGACCTGAACATTGCGCTGATGAACGAGCTCGCGCTGCTCTTCCACAAGATCGGAATCGATACCATGGAGGTGCTCGAAGCCGCCGGGACCAAATGGAATTTTCTGCCGTTCCGGCCAGGGCTGGTTGGCGGGCATTGCATTGGTGTCGACCCCTACTACCTGACGCACAAGGCAGACAAGTTGGGGTACCACCCGCAGGTGATACTTGCGGGACGCCGCATCAATGACGGTATGGGAAAGTACATTGCCGAACAGACGATTAAACAGATGATCGGGGCCGGATTCCCGGTCAAGGGCGCGCACGTGAATGTGCTCGGACTCACCTTCAAGGAGAACTGTCCGGACCTGCGCAATTCACGTGTCATCGATGTCATACATGAGCTCGTCTCCTTTGGTGTTACCGTCCATGTCCACGATCCGATCGCGGATCCGGCGGAGGCAATGCACGAATATGGCGTTGCGTTGACACCCTGGGAGAAGTTGCCTCGCGCCCACGCCGTTGTCGCCGCCGTTGCTCACAATGATTACAAGCAACGTTCGATCGACGACGTCGCTGCAAAGTTGGAGCCGAACGGACTCTACGTCGACGTCAAGTGTCGGGCTGACGCGGCTGCGTTGCGCGGCCGCGGCATACGAGTCTGGAGGCTTTGATGGCGGAAGCAACGCCCGAGCCACCCGCGCTGGCCGCGGTTTGCGCCCGGTTGAGCGAACGGCCGCTTCGGTGGCTGGTCACAGGCAGCGCCGGTTTCATCGGGTCCCATCTGCTCGAGACGTTGTTGCGCCTCGGGCAGGATGTGGTCAGCCTGGACAATTTCGCGACCGGCCATCGGCGCAATCTGGACGAAGTGCGTGCGTCCGTGGGCGAGCACCCATGGCGGCGGCATACGTTCCTCGAGGGCGATGTCGCTGACCTCGAGGTCTGTCGCCGGGCATGCAAAGCGGTGGACATTGTATTGCACGAGGCGGCGCTGGGTTCTGTTCCGCGTTCGATCGAGGATCCTGTCCTTACCCATGCCTCCAACGCGACCGGGTTTCTCAATCTGCTGGTGGCGGCCCGCGACGCCGGAGTCGGGCGATTCGTTTATGCGGCTTCGAGTTCAACCTACGGCGACCATCCCGGACTGCCGAAGGTCGAGGAGACGATCGGGCGCCCGCTCTCTCCCTATGCGGTCACCAAGTATGTCGATGAACTCTATGCGGACGTTTTTGGCCGTTGCTACGGGATGGCGACGATCGGTTTGCGCTATTTCAATGTGTTCGGCTCCAGGCAGGATCCGGAAGGAGCCTATGCCGCGGTGATCCCGCGATGGGTGGCTGCGATGTTGCGCGGCGCGGCCGTCGTGATTCATGGGGACGGCGAAACGACGCGCGACTTCTGCCATGTCAGCAATGTCGTGCAGGCGAATCTGCTGGCGGCGAAGGTTGCGGATCGCAATGCCGTCGGTCAGGTATACAACGTTGCTGTAGGCGGCCGCATGTCGCTCAATGACTTGTTCGGTACGCTACGTGAATTGCTGGTGGAACGGCACCCGGCCCTTGCGATTCCCAATCCGATTCACGACGATTTCCGCTCGGGCGATGTCCGTCACTCGCAGGCGGACATTGGCAAGGCCAAGCGGCTGCTCGGATACCACCCCACGCATGATGCCCGTTCCGGATTGCGGGCGGCACTTCCATGGTACGAGGGGCGCGCCGCTTGAGCAGGAATTTGGATAGGGAAGGGACCACACCGGTCGGACGGATTCGGCCGCTGTCCCACTACTCCAACAGGTAGGCGCGGCTGTCGGCGTAGAAGTGGGGGCCATCGTCCGTGCGCACCGCCGTGCCCACGCCTTCCGCGGTCAGCACCTCGAGCAGAAGTGCGCTCGGCACGCCGCCATCGATGATGTGCACCGAGCGCACGCCCTCGCGCACGGCGCGCAGCGCGGCGATGAGGCGCGGCTCCATGCCGCCATGGACGACGTGGTCGCGCAGCAGTTCGTCGGCCGCGTTGGCGGTCAGGATGTGCGCGACCTTGCCATTGCGGTCGAGTACGCCGGGAACGTTGGTCATCAGGACCAGCTTTTCGGCTTCGAGCGCGCGCGCGAGCTGTCCGGCGAGGAGGTCGGAGTTGATGTTGTACGTCGAGCCGTCGGCTGCGACGCCGATGGGCATGATCACCGGGACGAAGTCGCGCGACAGCAGGAGCTCGATGAGCGCGACGTCGATGCTCTCCACGTCGCCGACGAAGCCCAAGTCCGGTGCGTCGGGGTCGTCGATCGGCGAGGGCATCTTGCGCGCGTGGATGAAGCGACCGTCCTGTCCATTCAAGCCCACCGCGCGTCCGCCATGGCGGTTGATCAGCGACGTCAGTTCCTGGTTCAGCTCGCCCAACGCCATCTCGACGACCGTCAGCGTGCGCTCGTCGGTGATGCGGTGGCCGCGGTAGCGCTTGCTCTCCATGCCCATCTGCTTCATCAGCTCGTCGATGCCCCAGCCGCCGCCGTGGACGACGATGGGCTTCATGCCCACGAGACGCAGCAGCGCCACGTCACGCGCGAAGCCCTCCTTCAACGCCGGGTCCGCCATTGCGTGGCCACCGAAGCGGATCACCAGTGTCTTGCTGTGGAACGCCCGCAGGTAGGGGAGCGCTTCGGAGAGGATGCCGGCTTTCTGGGAGGGGTTCATGGACGGTGCATGGAATTGGCGTCAGGCAAATGGTACCGCGACGGGCCTCCGGCCCCCGCTCACGCCTCGGCGGGGAGCTTGCCGCGACTGACGTTTTCGCCGTCGCCCTTCTTCAGCGTCCAGAACGACAGCGACGACACGATCGTCAGGATCCCGACGGTGACCAGCGTGTGGTGCAGCGCGGACGTCACCGCCAGCTGATCGGTTTGCGGCAGGGTGCCCAGGTACCAGCCGGCGATCAGCGAGCTGCACGCGAGGCCGAAGCTCAGCGACAACTGCTGCAGCGTGCTCGCGATGGACGTCGCCATGCTCGACTCGAACGCTTCGATGTCTGCGTAGGCCATACTGTTGATGCTGGAAAATTGCAGCGAGTTGAACAGTCCCTGCGCCAGGCCGAGCGGCACGATCAGCGCGACGGGCGTGCCCGGCGACACGAACGAATAGGTGCAGATGACCAAACCTACCAGCAGCGTGTTCACGACGAGCACCTGGCGGAAGCCCCAGCGGCGCAGGATCCGGGAACTCAGATATTTCATACCCATCGCCGCGGCGGCGGAGGGCATCATCAGCAGGCCCGATTGCCACGCCGGCAACCCCAAGCCCAGCTGGAACAGCAGCGGCAACAGGAACGGCATGCCGCCGATGCCCAGCCGCGTGACGAATCCGCCGGCGACCGACACGCGGAACGTTCGCTTGCGAAACAGCGACAGGTCGAGGAGCGGAAAGCGAACCTGGCGCGCGTGCCAAACATAGGCGGCCAGCAAGGATAGCGACAGCAGCAACAGCACACCGGCCGACGTGACGTCGATGCTGTGTTCGCCGAAGATCTCCAGCAGCCACGACAGGAGCGCCGTGCCGGTGCCGAAGAGGACCAGTCCGACCACGTCGAGCTTGCGTGGCGCATCGCCGCGATAATCCGGCATATGGTGGACGATGATCCACAACGCGGCCAGGCCCATCGGCACGTTGACGAAGAATATTTCGCGCCACGAGAACCAGTGCACGATCAGACCGCCGACGGTCGGCCCGAGCAGCGGCCCGATCAGCGCCGGAATAATGACGAAGTTCATCGCCACCAGAAGCTCCGACTTGGGGAATGTGCGGATGATCGCCAGCCGTCCGACCGGCGTCATCATCGCTGCGCCGAAGCCCTGCAGGATGCGCGAGGCGACCAACATCGGGACGTTGACCGCCATCCCGCAGAGCACTGACGCCACGGTGAACAGCGCGACGGCCGCTGCAAATACGCGGCGCGTGCCATAGCGGTCCGCGATCCAGCCGCTGATCGGGATGCCCACCGCCAGGCTCAGGATGTAGCTGGTGACGACCGCCTTGAGGCTCAGCGGCGTCACGCCAAGGCTGACCGCCATCGAGGGGACCGCGGTGTTGACGATGGTGGAGTCGAGCTGCTCCATGAACAGCGCGGTGGCGACGACCCACGGCAGATAGCGTTTGACCGTCGCGGGGTCGAAGTCGGCGGTGGTCGTCGGAGGGAGCGGCATTGGACCGCCATTGTAAGGTCGTCCCTGCCCGGGGATTCGGATACCATGCTCGCCAAGAGGTGGGGTCGGTCCGCTTTTCATCGGTGTCAGGAGATGCGCCATGAGGAATTCTTCGCTCGACCGGATGGTTGCCGTCTTTACTTGCGGGGTTGTCATGACGGGAATGGCGGGTTGCGCGGCGGCGCCGCCGCGTCCGGACGTCGCTGAACTCGCGCGCCAGGTGGCCGACACCGAGCGCGCGTTCGCCAAGACGATGGCCGACCGGAACCACGCCGCCTTCGTCACCTTCCTGGCGCCCGACACGATCTTCTTCAGCGGCAAGAAGGCGCTGCGAGGCAGCCAGACGGTGGCCGACGCGTGGAAGCGGTTCTACGAAGGTCCGGCGGCGCCGTTCTCGTGGAAGCCGGAGACGGTCGAGGTGCTGGATTCCGGCACGCTGGCACTGAGCTCGGGTCCCGTGTTCGACCCGGCCGGCAAGAACGTCGCGACCTTCACGTCGATCTGGCGACTGGATGCGCCCGGCACGTGGCGCATCGTCTTCGACAAGGGCAACGACGTTTGCGATTGCCCCAAGTCGCCTTAGGGCCACGTACTCTGGTCAACGTGCGGTCTTGAATTCCTTGATCAGGGTGACGTCGAACTGGGCGTCGATCTTCGGCCCGCCGGCGGTCGTGTCGTCGACGGCCAGGCGTCCTGCGAGATGGCCGGAGTCGTCGGCGCTCGGCGCAAATGCGTCGGGCCTCGCGGTCCCCGAGTACTGGATCTTCTGGCCATTCATCACGACCCAGTAATTGAGGCGCGGGCCGCCGGTGAAGTCGACGGTCATGCCCTCGGTCACGCTGCCATCCGTGCAGGAAAAGGCTGCGCACGACTTCAACTTGGCACCGATGTCGCTCGTTGCCATGACGAGGCGACGGACCGTCTTTCCCGGCTCCATGTCGCTGGGACCGCTCACCAGCCACGCGTACTTGAGTCCGATGGCCTGGCCCTTGTAATTGATCGAACCGGTAGCCGTGTCCGCGGCGCCGGCGGCTGAAGCGAAGGCGGCCATGAACATCAATGCTGCCACGAGCATTCCGGAACCTTGCGCATGACGATTCATTTCGGCTTCCTTTCGCGCTGGAGAGACGCAGATGCTATTCCCAAATGGGCAACAACGGAATACTCCATTTTCTTCGCGGTGCGCTACTGCCTGCCGCAGCTCAATCCCGCCGCCGCATCCTTGGCGGGCAGCGTCAGTTCGAAGTCGAAGGTGAACGACGTCTTGTCGAGGCTTCCGGTGATCTTGCCCGAGAGCGACCCGCCGGGCACGACGTCGCCCGACATGCTTTCGACCTTGAAATCCCTGGGCGCCTCGACCACCCGCTGGATGCCCGCGAGCGGTGACTTTGCGTGGTTCGTATTGATGTCGATCGACCTGACCGCCGCCGCAGACGCCGTGGCCTGACCTCCGCCCGGACAGAACATGACCGTCGCCATCGTGCGCGCCTTGCCGCCCTTGTCGGACGCGGCGAACGACGACGTCTGGAAGTTCTCCGCTTCCGCCGGTGTGATGGGATCCTCGTTGAACCAGATCGCGACACTATGCTGATCGCTGTACAGCGAGGCGACGCAGTTGGTTGCCGTGAATCTTTCGCCTCCCATCGATCCGGACGCGGAGCAACGGGTCTTCACGGGCGCGCTGGCGGCCGCCGCGGCGCCTGCGGCTGATCCGGCTGCGGCGATTCTCGTCGGCATCGGCTGGCCGACGGTCCAGGCATCGGCCGCCGCCAACCCGCTCTTCGCCTGCGCCGGCGTGAGCTGCTTCGCGATATCGTCGCGGTATTCGATGTACTCCTTGTTGCCGCCGCGCGCGGCGATCGCGTAGTTCACGTACGCGAGCAGCGCATCCTTGTTCACACCCTCGCCGTTCTCGTAGGCGACACCCAGCTTCCACTGCGCGACAGTCATGCCTTGCGCCCCGGCCTTGCGCCACCATTCGATTGCCTTTGCATTGTCCAGCTTGACGCCCTGACCCTTCGCGTACCACAGTCCCAAGTTGTATTGAGCGGTCGCGTTACCGAGGGACGATCCCTTCTGAAACCACGCGACCGCCTGCGCATCGTCCTGTTTCACGCCGTCGCCGGTGGCGTAGATGATTCCGAGCTCGGTTTGCGCCGCAGCGTGGTTCTGGGCTGCCGACTTCTTGAACCAGACGATGCCCTGTGTCTTGTCCTGCGGATAGCCCTTGCCGTATTCGTACATCAGGCCGATGCGGTACTGCGCCTCCGCATCGCCGCGTTCTGCCAGCGGGCGCAGTTCCTTGGCCGCGGCGGCGAAGTCATTGCGGCGCAGTGCATCGAGGCCTTCGTCCAGGCCGGCGAGGGCGGCGTTGCAGCCAAGTGCTGCCGCGAAGATGAGCAGGGCGCGCAGGAGCATGGGTTCACCTACATCATTCAGAAGCCATAGAGGCGCGCAGGATTGTCGACCAGTATCCGCGCACGGTCGGTTGCATCCGGCGCCCAATCGAGCAGCAGGTCGAGCATCGCTGCGTTGGGCGGCGGCGGGTTCTGACCCGGGTGTGGCCAGTTGCTCGCCCACACGCAGCGCTCCTCATTCCGCGCCACCAGTCCGCGGGCCAGCACACTGACATCCTCGTAGCGCGGCGCGCCTGTCTTCGACGTTTCGTAAGGCGCCGATAGCTTCACCCAGGTGCGGCCCGAATCGAGCAACCGCAACAGCGCCACGAACGACGCGTCCGATGGCTCCACCGGCACCAGGTACTTGCCGTTGTGATCGATGACGACCTCCGTCGGCAGCTTGGCAAGCAGCGCCGCGCGCGTCGGCAACTCGCGCCCGTCCAGCTGCACCTGCAGGTGCCAGCCAAACGGTGCGACCCGCGCGGCAATCACGCGCACGTCGTCCCACGACAGGAAGGCGTTGGGCAGCATGTAGCAGCGCGCGCCGCGAATGCCGGCTTCATGCAGCCGCGCCAATTCCACATCCTTCACGTCCGGCGGCACGGTCGCCACGCCGCGCGTCTGTGGCCCCAATTCCCTGATCGCATCGACGGTGCACCTGTTGTCGAAAGCGTAGGCGTTGGGCTGGACCACGACGGCGCGCCCGATCCCGAGCTCGCGCTGCACCTGCTGGTACGCCGCTACGGGCGCTTTCGGCGGCGGCACCGTCCACCGCGGATCGACCGGATAGCGGTCGTCATAGACGTGCATGTGGCAGTCGCAGGCACCGGGCGGCGCTTTGAGCATGGGCGGAGGACTCATCGGAATCTGCAGGGATGCGCCCGCAGTCTTGCACAGTCGCGGCGAAAGTTGAAGCTCGACCGTACCGTCGCGTAGGCATAATGACGGATGCCCAAGAACTATGCGATGGGGGGCCGGTCGCCGTCGGCAATGCCCGGCAATGTCGGGCCCGTCCCGGAGCGCCAATCGTGGCGGAAACGCTTCGGGGCCTTGCGCAACCTTCCGCCGTTCCTGGTGCTTGTCTGGCGGACGAGCCCGGCTCTCGCAGTCAGCCAGGGGCTGCTGCGCATCGTGCGCGCGCTGCTACCCGTCGCGACGCTCTTCGTCGGCAAGCTGATCATCGACGAGGTCGTCGTCCTGGTCCAGGCGCCGCATCCGGCGGCCGACCTGCGGCAGTGGATCGCCAGCGGCTTGCTCGATCGCATCGGCGCACTTCTCGCCCTCGAATTCGGCCTGGCGGTTCTCTCCGACGTGCTGGGTCGCGCCGTCTCGCTGCTCGATTCGCTGCTGTCGGAGCAGTTCAGCAACGAGACCAGTCTGCGGCTCATGGAGCATGCGGCGACACTGGACCTCGAGGACTTCGAGGACAGTGAGCTCCAGGACCGACTGGAGCGCGCGCGGCGGCAGGCCAGCGGCCGCTCCAGCCTCATCGGCCAACTCTTCGGCCAGGCACAGGACGTCGTCACTGTCGCCAGTTTCGCGGCGGGACTGCTCGTCTACGCGCCGTGGCTCATCGTGCTGCTGGCCATCGCGCTGCTGCCGGCGTTCATCGGCGAGGCGCACTTCAATGCGCAAAGCTACTCGCTCAATTACGCGCGCACGCCCGAGCGGCGCGAACTCGACTACGTGCGGCAAACGGGCGCCAGCGCCGAAACCGCGAAGGAAGTGAAGATCTTCGGACTGAGCGGGTTCCTGATCGAGCGCTATCGCACATTGGCCACCCGTTTCTTCGAGGCCAACAGGCGTATAGCGCTCCGCCGTGCAGGGTGGGGCAGCCTTCTCTCGGCCATCGGCACGGTGGCCTATTACGCCGCTTACGCCTATATCGTGTGGCGCACGCTCCACGGCGATTTTTCCATCGGCGACCTCACTTTTCTAGCCGGCTCGTTCCGGCGCCTGCGAACGTTGCTCGAGAACCTGCTTCTGGGCTTCTCGCAGGTTGCGGGCCAGGCGCTGTACCTCGACGACCTTTTCTCGTTCTTCGAAATCACGCCGGAGATCGTGCCGCCGCCCAACCCGCGCCCGTTTCCGGTCCCGATCCGAACGGGCTTCATGTTCGAGAACGTGGGGTTCCGGTATCCGGGCGCCGAGCGCTGGGCCGTGCGCGGATTGACCTTCGAACTGCGCGCGGGCGAGACGCTGGCGCTGGTCGGCGAGAACGGCGCCGGCAAGACGACGCTGGTCAAGCTGCTGGCGCGACTCTACGATCCCGACGAGGGACGCATTCTGCTCGACGGTCACGACCTGCGCGAGTACGACCTCTTCGCGCTGCGCGCCAACATCGGGGTCATCTTCCAGGACTTCGTCCGCTACTTCTTCACCGCGGCCGACAATATTGCGGTCGGGCGCATCGAGGCGCGCGACGACCGTGCACGCATCGTCAGGGCCGCGGAACGCAGCCTGGCCGACGAGGTCATCCGCAAGTTGCCCGGCGGCTACGACCAGGTGCTGGGCAAGCGCTTCCGCGCGGGCGTGGACCTTTCCGGCGGCGAGTGGCAGAAGGTGGCCATCGCGCGCGCGTACATGCGCGACGCTCAGCTGCTGATTCTGGACGAACCGACCGCCGCGCTGGATGCGCGCTCGGAGTTCGAGGTGTTCAAGCGCTTCAAGGACCTGAGCGAAGGCCGGACCGCGGTGCTCATCTCGCATCGCTTTTCCAGCGTGCGGATGGCCGACCGGATCGTCGTGCTGAAGGACGGCGCGGTGGATTCCGCCGGCACCCATGCCGAGCTGCTGGCGCTGCGTGGGCGCTACGCTGAGCTGTTCGAGTTGCAGGCGGCCGGGTATCGCTAGCGGCCCCCGGGCACCACTTCGTACCGCCCGGCCTCGGTTCGTCGGAGTCCGGCTCGACATCGCGAAACCGATCGCTATTCTGGCAACGTCCCAATAGAACCCCGGTCCCGACCATGCCACGTTTCTTTTTCTTCGCCCGCCTGACCTTCGCCTGGCTGGTCCTGCTCATCTTCACGTTCATGATCTGGTCGTCGATAACGCATCGCGGCATGGGCGGCATCTTTCTGCTCTGGGTGGTGCTGATGTGCTTCGTGTACGCGTCCGCCGTGACGCACATCCGCCGGGTGCGCCTGATCAACGGCAGCGTCACCGCCTCCGCGCTGGCCAACCGCCAGCGCCGACAGATCGAGGTGCCCATGGAACCCGGCCGGGCGTTCGATCTCCTCGACCGCGCGATCCGCGACCTGCCTCAGGCGAAGACGGTGGAAAGCGCCCGCGACCGCCTGCAGATTCACGCCCGCGTCCTGCGCGTCTATCCGCTGGGCCACGCGGTGCCGTTGTTGCAGCAGCTGCTCGGCGCGTTCGGCGCCGACCACAACGTCGTGTACGCCGTCATCACGCCGCACGGCGAGACGTCCACCGTCAACCTCTCCTGCGAGCCGGAGAGCGGCGCCTGGCGCGACTGGTTTACCGTGGACAGCGCCACCAACCTCGAGAATGCGGAGAGCATCAGCCGCGCCATGTCGCGCGGCACCACCGAAGTGCGCCGCGGCGAGCAGGCGGCCACCAAGGAAACCGAGATCGAGAAGGAACTGGCGGTGGCCAAGCTGCGCCTGCTGCACGCGCAGGTGGAGCCGCACTTCCTCTACAACACGCTGGGCAGCGCCAAGTACCTGGTCCGCAGCGACCCCGCCGGTGCCGAGAAGATCATCGACAACCTGATCCTGTACCTGCGACACTCGCTGCCGCGGCTCGACAACTCGCTGACCACGCTGGGCGAGGAGCTGGAGCGCGTGCGCGCGTACCTCGAAATCATGCAGATCCGGATGGGCGCGCGTTTGAAGACCGAACTGAACGTGCCGGACGCGCTCAAGTCCGTGCCGTTCCCGACGATGATGCTGCAGACTCTCGTGGAGAACGCCATCAAGCACGGACTGGAGCCCAAGTCGGGCGGCGGCACGATCTGGGTGCTGGCACTGGACAAGGCAGGGCGGGTGGCCATTACGGTAGCCGACGACGGCAATGGTTTCGGCACGGAGACGGCCGGCAGCGGCATCGGCTTGCAGAACGTGCGCGAACGGCTGAACCTCGCGTACGGCGCGGACGCGACGTTCGACATCGCGGCCAACTTCCCGGCAGGCGTGGCCGCCACCATCACCGTACCCGTGGCCGGCCCGAAGGAGGTTCGCCATGACTAAGCCCGTCACCTGCGTGGTGGCCGAGGACGAGCAGCTCTTTCGCGAGGCGCTGCTGGCGCTGCTGCGCGAGGAGTGGCCGGACCTGCAGGTGCTGGCCGCCTGCGAGGACGGCGGCGCGGCGCTGGAGGCCATCGGCGAGCACAAACCCGACGTCGCATTCCTCGACATCCGCATGCCCGGCCTGACCGGGCTGGAAGTGGCCGCCGCGACAGCCGAGGTCAGCCCGGCGACGCAGATCGTGTTCGTCACCGCCTACGACCAGTACGCGATCCAGGCGTTCGAGAGCGGCGCGGTCGATTACCTGCTGAAGCCCATCGCCCGCGAGCGCCTGGTCGGCACCATCGCGCGAATCAAGGCGCGGGTGGGACAGGCGGGCGAACACGGCGAGACACTGGCGGCGCTGATCAAGGAGCTCGGCGCGGCGCTGGCGCCCAAGCCGGGTGCCAACCCAACCGAGGCGCCGCTGGTGTGGCTGACGGCCAGCTCGGGCAAGGAGACGCGCCTCATCATGGTCGACGACGTCGCCTATTTCCAGTCCGACCACAAGTACACGACCGTGATGACGGAGCAGGGTGAATCGCTGTTACGCACACCGTTGCACGAGTTGATGGCGAAGCTGGACCCCAATCACTTCAAGCAGATCCACCGCTCGACGATCGTCAACATGCGGATGGTGGCGGCGGTGGTGCGCGACGACAGCGGTCGCGGCAAGATGCGTCTCAAGAACCGTCCGGAGACGCTGCCGGTGAGTTTGACCTTCATGCCGCTGTTCAAGAACATGTAAAATGATCGCATGAACCTGGAGGCAGATCGCGCGGCAGCACCACGGGAAGGAATGCATCCGCGGGAAGTGCTCTGGCTCCTGGGTCGGCTGTTCAAGCCAAGCGTCAAGATCGACGTCGTGGCCACCACCGCGATGTTCGATGAGCCGCCCGACGCCGTGTGGCAGCGGATGATGTTCTACGAGGAAGTCCCGCAGCGTCCGTCGCTGCTGCTGCGGATGCTGCTGCCGACGCCGGTTCGCACAGAGGGTGGCACGAAGGAGATCGGCACCGTCGTTGCGTGCACCTACAGCCGCGGCGGCCTCACCAAGCGCATCACCGTCCTCGATCGTCCCCGGCTGGTGCGCTTCGAAGTGCTGGAGCAGAACCTCGGCATCGAGCGCTGCATGACGACGGTGGAGGGCTCCTACGAGTTTCGCGCCGAAGGCACCGGCACGCGCGTCACGCTCACGACCCAATATCGTGGGCACCTGCGGCCGCGGGCGCTGTGGCGGCCACTGGAACAGTTGCTCGCGCACGGTCTGCATCGCCACATCCTCGACGGCATGGGCGCGAAACCGGGCGCATAGCCCTTTGGGCGGCGTCACTCCGTCCGCAGCTACTTCGATCGCGCTCCGCACCCGCGCAGGAACAGGTCGGCCACCTTGCGCGGCCAGTCGCGCAATTCATCTGCGCTCATCGCGTCGCCCAGGCCCATCGCGCGGCGCTGCGGCAGCGTCACCACCATCTGCAAAAACTGCTGCGCGCCGAATCGGGCATCGTCAATCCGGAGACGCTTGGCCTTCACGGCGCGCTCGAGAATGCCGGCGATCAGCGTCGTCGCTTCCTCGGTGGCGCCTTCGAGAGCCAACACGCGGGCAAGCTCGGGAAAGCGCGCCGACTCCGCCACGATCATCCGGTGCAAGGCGATCGCCTGAGGTGACACGGCCGCGTGCAGGATCATCGCCGCCAGCCGTTCCAATACCGTCTCGACGTCGGCGCCTTCGATGAGAGGAATGTCGGGGGGAGGGCGGAGCCGCTGGATGATGCGGTGGACGACCGCGGCGAACAGCGCCTCCTTGTTTGGGAAGCGGTGATAGAACGTGCGCTTGGACATGCGCAACCGCTGCGCCAGCGCGTCGATGCTCGTGGCACCAAAGCCGTGCGCGAGGAACATCTCCGTCGCTGCGTCCAGGATGTGCTCCCCCAGCTGCTCTGAGGCTTCGCGTGAGGGGCGCCCTCCCTGGCGCACCTGCGGCATGTTCGGATCGGTTCGTCAGTCGAGCGGCGCGATCAACGGGCGTAGTCGGTGGGGTAGGGCGCTGCCGTCACGACACGCGGGCGTGAGTACGTGGTCGCGGCGGGCGGATAGTTCACCGGCGCGCTGTAGCCCTGCGGAGGGTAATACTGCTGAGGCGGGTTGTAGGCCTGCGGCGCGTAATACTGCTGAGGCGCGTAGTTCTGCTGAGCCGCATAGTTCGGCGCGTAGTTCGGCTGTGGCGCGTAGTAGCCCTGCTGCGGGTAATACTGCTGCGGCGCGTAGTAGGGCGCGCTTGCGACCGCATTGCCGAATGCTACGAAGGGTGCGGCGATCACCGCCGCGGCGGTGCCGATCACTGCCCCTGCGACCGCTGCAGGCCACCAAATGCCACCACGCCAGTAGCCGCCACCGCCATGCCAATACGCACCGCGTGCGCCGCCGCCGTGATACGCGGGAGCGTGGTATGTGGCGCCGTGCGACCAGCGCGGATTGCCGGCCAACGCAGATTGCACCGGGGCGACCAGGAGCGCGCTCGCGACGAGGCCAGCGGTTACGACTCGATAGGTGGTCATGGCGCTTCCTTCCGAATGGGTGAGCACGGACGCCCGCAGACCCAAAGGTAACAGTGCGCCACGAATAACGCAACGGTATCGTGGCGTTTGCTTACAAAACCGATGTAGCCCGGGCCGCGGCCTCCCTGATGCCCCTTGACATCCCCGTAACGCGTTGTAGAATACGTAACGCTTCAGTTACGTAATAGTGGTCACAGCAAGGCTACAGCAGAAGGGCTTCAACCCATGAGTAACCATGCAGTAACGGACAATCCGGACGACCGCGATGTCTTCCAGGCACTGGCCGACCCCACGCGGCGCGCCATCCTGACACTGCTGCGGAATGGCAGCCAGCCGGTCAACGGCATCGCCAGCGGTTTCCCAATCAGCCGCCCGGCCATCTCCAGGCATCTGCGCATCCTGCGCGAGGCCGACCTCGTTAACGAGATCAGGGTCGGCCGCAACCGTCTCTACGAACTCAACGCCGGCCCCTTGAGGGAAGTCGACGACTGGCTTGCGCGCTACCGCCATATGTGGCAGCACCAGCTCCGCAACCTCAAGCGCTACGTCGAGACCAAGGCAAAGGAACACTGACATGAACGATACTGCGACCTTCACCGACACCATCGTCGTTGAAATCGAGATCGACGCGCCGCCGGAACGCGTGTTCCAGGCGTGGATCGACCCACAGCAGCGCCTCGCATGGTGGGGCGACGACATGACCTATCGCAGCACGAAGTTCGAAAGCGACCTGCGCGTCGGCGGCAAGTGGTTCACGGAAGGCAAAGGCACCGAAGGCACGGACTTCACCGTCTCGGGCGAGTACACGCGCGTCGACCCGCCCCGGACGCTGGGCTTTACCTGGAATAACTCGTGGGGCGGCGTCGGCACGCCGGAAACGCACGTGCTGATCGAACTCATCCCCACGTCCTCCGGCACGCACGTGACGCTGACGCACTCCGGATTCAAGAGCGTGTCGTCGCGCGACAGCCACAACCAAGGCTGGATGCGCGTGTTGAATTGGCTCAGCACATACGTACAGAAGCGCTGACGTCCCGTCGAAATTTGCTACCACCCACCTCGAAAGGAACGCAAATCATGAACACACCGTTCACGACCCACGGCGCCTTCAGCTGGACCGAATTGACGACCACCGACCCCAAGGCCGCGCGTGACTTCTATGGCAAGCTGCTCGGTTGGAAATTCCAGGACATGGACGTGGGCACCGGCAAGTACACGGTCATCAACGTGGGCGAGGGCGGGGTCGGCGGCATCACCACTGTCCCACCCAATGCGGCCGGCATGTCGCCCGCGTGGGGAAGCTACATCACCGTCGACGATGTCGACAAGGTCGCGGGATTGGGCGGCCGGGTGCTGCTGGCGTCGATGGACATTCCGACCGTCGGCCGCTTCGCGACGATCATGGATCCGCAGGGGGCGATGATCTCGCTTATCACCTATGCGATGAAGAACTAGCCAACCAAATTCTCCAAGGGAGGTCCCATGCCAAACTATATCGACGCCATTCTCATTCCCGTTCCCCGCGCCAACCTCGAAGCCTATAAGCGTGTGTCCGAGGAATGGGGCAAGGCACACCTGCGCCACGGTGCGCTGTATTATTCCGACTCGATCAGCGACGACGCTCAGCCGGGAAAGGTCACGTCGTTTCCGCAGGCCGTGCAACTCAAGGATGGCGAAGTGATCGCGCTGGCGTGGGTCGTTTATCGGAGCAAAGAGGACCGCGATCGCATCGGCAAGGCGGTGATGGACGATCCGCAGCTTAAGGAATCAATGGACCCCGCGAGTATGCCTTTCGATGGCAAGCGAATGTTCTGGGGTGGCTTCGAGACCATCATCGGTCTCCCGGGCGGCCGCTAGCGGGAAGTGAGATAGAAGCCGTACAAGTGCGCCCCACATGAAGACCATTCGCGCATGGTTTGCCGTTTCCATCGCCCTCCTGTTCGCGACCAGCGTTGCGGCAGCCGACTACTTTCCGCCGCGCGGCAGTTGGGATAGGAAGGCGCCGGTTGAGCTCGGCATCAACGCCGCCAAGCTAACGGACGCCATCGACTACGCCGTGGCGAACGAGAATCCCTCGTCCAAGGACGTTGCCGAGGAACTGCGGAACACGTTCGGCAAGCGCGAGCCCGATTTCAAGATCCTCGGCCCGACGCAGCCGCGCGCTGCGCTCAACGGCATCGTGGTACATCGGGGCTACGTCGTCGCGGAGTGGGGCGATACGCAGCGCACCGACATGAGCCACAGTGTCACCAAGTCGTTCCTGACGACCGTCGTCGGCCTTGCATGGCAGCGTGGTCTCATACGCAGTCTCGACGATCGCGTGTCGTTGTACCTGCCGACGGCGGAACGTACCCAGCTCTTCGGCACCGAGCACAACGCGCCGATCACCTGGGACGACCTGTTGCGGCAGACGAGCGATTGGTCGGGCACGCTATGGGGCATTCCGGATTGGGCGGATCGGCCCGAGGGTGCCACGCCCGCGGACTGGCCCAATCGCCCGATGCGCGCGCCGGGCAGCTATTTCAAGTACAACGACGTGCGCGTCAACTTGCTCGCGCTGTGCGCGATTGAGGTCTGGCGCAGACCGCTGCCACAGGTGCTACGCGAGGAGGTGATGGACCCAATCGGCGCGTCCAACACGTGGCGCTGGTACGGCTACGACACCTCGTGGATCGATCTCGACGGCCAGCGCATCCAGTCCATGACTGGTGGCGGGCATTTCGGCGGCGGCATGTTCATCAACGCGTGGGACATGGCGCGCTTCGGCTACCTTTTCCTGCGCGGCGGCAAGTGGGCGGGGCGAGAAATCGTGTCGGACAAATGGATCGCGCTCGCTCGAACGCCCGGTCCGGCGAATCCGCACTACGGCTTCGCCAACTGGTATCTCAACACCGACGGCAAGCCACTTACCAAGGCGCCTGCGTCGGCGGTGCGCTTTGTCGGCAACGGCGTGAACATCATCTACATCGACTGGGAAAACGATCTGGTCATCGTCGTGCGCTGGATCAAGGACGAAGCGGCACTGAACGAATTTGTCGGGCGGGTGATTGGCGCACTGGGCGCGACCAATTAGCCCATACAGAATTCAGGGCGCTCGCCTCAATCCCAGCTCAACGCGCCACCCGTCTGATACTCGATCACCCGTGTCTCGAAGAAGTTCTTCTCCTTCTTAAGATCGATCATCTCCGCCATCCACGGGAACGGGTTGTCGGCCTTGTCGAACAGCGGGTCCAGGCCGATCTGCTGGCACCGGCGGTTGGCGATGAAGCGCAGGTACTCCTTGAACATCGGCGCGTTCAGGCCCAGCACGCCGCGTGGCATCGTGTCCTCTGCGTAGCGGTATTCGAGTTCCACGCCTTGCTTCATCAGTTCGGCGATCTCGGCCTTGAACTCGTTGGTCCAGAGATGCGGGTTCTCCATCTTGATCGTGTTGATGAGGTCGATGCCGAAGTTGCAGTGCATCGACTCGTCGCGCAGGATGTACTGGTACTGCTCGGAGGATCCCGTCATCTTGTTCTGCCGGCCCATTGCCAGGATCTGCACGAAGCCGACGTAGAAGAACAGCCCCTCCATGATGCACGCGAACACGATCAGGCTGCGCAGCAGCGCTTGGTCGGACTCTGGCGTGCCGGTCTTGAATGAGGGGTCCGTCAGCACGTTGATGAACGGCATCAGGAACTCGTCCTTGTCGCGGATGGACTTGATCTCGTGGTATGCGTTGAAGATCTCGCCTTCGTTGAGGCCCAGGCTCTCCACGATGTACTGGTAGGCGTGCGTGTGGATGGCCTCCTCGAATGCCTGTCGCAGCAGGTACTGGCGGCACTCGGGCGCGGAGATGTGGCGGTACGTGCCGAGCACGATGTTGTTGGCGGCCAGCGAATCCGCCGTGACGAAGAATCCCAGGTTGCGCTTGATGACCAGGCGCTCATCATCGGTCAGCCCGTTGGGGTTCTTCCACAGCTCGATGTCGCGCTGCATGTTCACTTCCTGCGGCATCCAGTGGTTGGCGCAGGCGGCCAGGTACTTGTCCCAGGCCCAGCGGTACTTGAACGGGACCAGCTGGTTGACGTCGGCGGTGCCGTTGATGACGCGCTTGTCCTCGACGCGCACGCGGTGGAAGCCTTCGGCGTTCACTTCCTTCTCGGTGTCGATGTCGTGAACCGGCTCGCGCGAGAGGATGCCCCCCGTGATCTGGGCGCGGATGGTCTCCGGCGTGCGCGGGGACAGTCCTGGCGCGTTCGGGGTGGCGGCGAAATCGTCGTCAAAGCTCAACATGGTGCGTCTCCTGATGCTCTTGTAAGTTTTCTTGCGGAGGCGAAATCCCTGGGGCGCGCATCGCGCGCCACCGGAACCGCGGCCGCAGGAGATGGTTTCGGGTCGTCGCTAGTTCATTGCCTTCAGTCGGTCATACAGGAACTCCGGCGCGAAATCGGCGCCTTCGAGCCATGCAATCGAGGCCAATCCGTGATCCAGGTAAAAGCGCGCAAACGTGTCGCGGTCGCGTAGCGGCGTGTGCTCGTCGCCGTAGAGTTCGTCCGCGAGATCCACCACGCCTTTGCGTCCATCGTTGAATTCCAGCCAGACCTTGTAATCATGAAGATAGCGCGCCTCTACAACATGTCGGGGTGCGTACTCATATCGGGCCAACTGGTACCTCTCTTTCGCGATGTGGACGGAAGTGTGCACGCCGGGAGACCCGGCCTCCGGAAAATGGGGCGCGCGGGTGTTTTCGCGCGCCTCCGGAGATCAAAGTGCTGCTTCGGGCTGCAAGACTTCACAGTCCTGGCCGACACGTTCGCCGGCCCCTTCGGTACCGCTGCCCTCATTTCCGCCCTGTGGTGCTTCGCGCCTCGCTTGGCGCGTCCTGTCTGGGTGGTCGCGGGGCCATGCCATCCGGGTGCGCCGCGCGGCGCTTGTGCTGCCGCCGCTGCTGTCGCGCGTTCCCGGTCACCGAATGCTGTTGGGTCGTTTACTCCTTGCGCGCCGTATCGACGCCTATGTCCTCCCGCCAATTGCCATCGAGCGGATCGTCCAGTTCCGCCAGCAGGTCGTCGGCGGAACGGACCAAATCCGGCCGATAGCGCGCGAGCAGCCGATTGACGGCAAATTCGCGCGCCGGCTTGTTCATCGCGGTGGTGAAGCAGAGCGACACAAAGAGTCCGTTCCCCGCCTCGGGATGCATCAACCACCGCACGAATTCGCCGCCGCCGTCGACCGCCACTTTCCGATACAGGTTCGAGCTCTCTCCAAAGTGAATTGGCTCGAAATGCCAATTCATCCAGTGCCGCGTGCGCACGTGAATCGCGAAAAGACCGGGCTTCGCGGGCACCGGTCCCTTGAACATGAGTCGCGGCGCGGAGAACTCCCATTCGCCATACCTGACAGGGGGGCGCTTGGCAGCGACGTCGCGGCTCGGCAACGCGATCAGGTCGACCGCGGCCTGCCGCGGCCAGTTGATTTCGGATTCCGTCGTCATCGTGGCAACCCTCCTCCCCATCGAATCAGTTCAGCGCAACCCCCCAGCGAATCCTCGAAACAGATTTTCTTGTGCCTGCGCCGACATCATTGACACGCCTCGCAAGTCGGGTCATCGATCAGGCAGACCTTGACGGTTGCATCGTCTGCCACGGTGGCCTTGGTGGACGCGACGGAGCCCAATGAGCCTGTCGCGGCGCCCTGGTGCGCGCCGGAGGCCGACACGGCGTTCAACTCGCCGCCGCGGCCCGTGGATTTCTCGGCCGACGTTGCGGCCAGCGTGCGCAGGTAGTACGTGGTTTTGAGGCCGCGCACCCACGCCAACTTGTACGTCTCGTCGAGTTTCTTGCCGGACGCGCCGGCCATGTAGATGTTGAGGCTCTGCGCCTGGTCGATCCACTTCTGCCGTCGCGCGCCGGCTTCGATGATCCACTTGGTGTCTACCTCGAACGCCGTGGCGTAGAGCTCGCGGAACTCGGCGGGCACGCGGTCGATCTTGGCGAGCGACCCGTCGAAGTACTTGAGATCGGCAACCATCACTTCGTCCCACAGGCCGAGTTCCTTCAGGTCGCGCACCAGTTGCTCGTTGACGACGGTGAACTCGCCGGACAGGTTCGACTTGACGTAGATGTTCTGGTATTCGGGCTCGATCGACGCCGCGACACCGATGATGTTGGAAATGGTGGCGGTGGGTGCGATGGCGACGCAATTCGAGTTGCGCATCCCGTGCTCCTTGATGCGCGCGCGCAGCGGCGCCCAATCCATGCCGGAGGAATCGTCGACCTCGACATAGCCGCCGCGCTCTTCCTTCAGTAGCTTGAGCGAATCCTGCGGGAGGATGCCGCGGTCCCACAGGCTGCCTGCGTAGGACGAATAGCGGCCGCGCTCTTCCGCGAGTTCCGTCGAGGCCCAGTACGCGTGATAGCAGACGGCTTCCATCGAGCGGTCGGCGAATTCGATGGCGGCCGGCGAGGAATAGGGCGTGCGCGTCAGATGGAGGCAGTCCTGGAAGCCCATGATGCCCAGACCCACCGGGCGGTGCTTCAGATTGGAATTGCGGGCCTTGGCGACCGCGTAGTAGTTGATGTCGATGACGTTGTCGAGCATGCGCATCGCGGTGGTGATCGTGCGCTTCAACTTCGCCTGGTCGAGCTCCCATCCGATCTTGCCACCTGAGTCCGTCTTGACCATGTGCGCCAGCATGTTCACCGAGCCCAAGTTGCAGACGGCGATCTCGGTCTCGCTGGTGTTGAGCGTGATCTCCGTGCACAGGTTGGAGCTGTGCACGGTGCCGACGTGCGACTGCGGCGACCGGACATTGCACGCGTCCTTGAACGTGATCCACGGGTGGCCCGTCTCGAACAGCATCGAGAGCATCTTCCGCCACAGGTTGACGGCCGGCACCTTCTTGTGGAGCTTCAGTTCGCCGCGCGCGACCTTCTCTTCGTAGCGTCTGTACGTTTCCTCGAACGCGTGGCCCCACTTGTCGTGCAAGTCAGGCGTGTCTGACGGCGAGAACAGCGTCCAGTCGCCGCCTTCCATCACACGCTTCATGAACAGGTCCGGAATCCAGTTCGCGGTGTTCATGTCGTGCGTGCGGCGGCGGTCGTCTCCCGTGTTCTTGCGGAGTTCGAGGAATTCCTCGATGTCGAGGTGCCACGTCTCGAGGTACGTGCACACCGCGCCCTTGCGTTTGCCACCCTGATTGACCGCGACCGCGGTGTCGTTCACCACCTTCAGGAACGGCACGACGCCCTGCGACTTGCCGTTGGTGCCTTTGATGTGCGAGCCCATCGCGCGCACGTTGGTCCAGTCGTTGCCCAGGCCGCCGGCAAACTTGGACAGCAGCGCGTTTTCCTTGATCGCTTCGTAGATGCCGTCCAGGTCGTCCGCGACCGTAGTCAGGTAGCACGACGACAGCTGCGAGCGGTGCGTGCCGGAGTTGAACAGCGTCGGCGTGCTCGACATGAAATCGAACGTGGAGAGCACGTTGTAGAACTCGATCGCGCGGTCTTCGCGATGCACTTCGTTCAGCGCCAGGCCCATCGCCACGCGCATGAAGAAGCATTGCGGCAGCTCGAAGCGGCGGCCCGCATTGGCGTGCGTCGCGTACTGGTCGACGAGGAAGTAGCGGTCGTAAAGCGTTTGCAGGCCGAGGTAGCCGAACTGTGTGTCGCGCGAGGGGACCAATGCGTCGCCCAGCTTCTTCATGTCGTACTGCAGCAACGCCTCGTTCAGCAGGCCGATCTTGACGCCGTGCTTGACGAAGCGCGGGAAGTATTCGGGATACTTGGCCGCCATGTCATGCTGTGTTGCCTCCTCGCCCAGCGCCTCGAAGCGCAGCGCGTCGAGCAACAGGCGCGCGGTGACGTACGAGTAGGCCGGGTCCTTCTCGATCAGTGCCCGGGCGGACAGCACCACGCCCTTGCGCACTTCCTCTACCGCGACGCCGTCGTACAGGTCCTTGAGCGTGGCCTTGAGGATGCGGTCCGGCTCGACTTGCCCCAGCCCTTCGCACGATTCCTTGATCAGCAAGGTCAGCCGATCGAGGTCGAGCGGCTTCTTCACGCCATTGTCGGTGACGTGCAGCGTGGGCTCGGTGACCTTGCCTTTGGCCTGCGTCTTGGCGTGCGCGCGCTCCTGCGACCGGCGCTCGCGATACAGCACGTAGGCGCGCGCGACTTCGTGTTCGCCGCCGCGCATCAACTGGAGCTCGACCTGGTCCTGGATTTCCTCGATGTGGATCGCGCCGCCTTCGGGCTTGCGCTTGACCAACGCCGCGACAACGCCATCGGTGAGCTTCGTCACCTCCTCGCGTACGCGTGCCGACGCCGCGCCCTGGCCGCCGTTGATGGCAAGGAACGCCTTGGTCATCGCGATGGTGATCTTGGACGGCTCGAAGGCCACCACCGACCCATTGCGGCGGATGACCTTGTACTGCGAAAAGCGGGGGTCCGAGCCACTACTGACCGGACTGCCAGGTTCTCCCACGATCAGGTCCCGCGGTGGTGCCGACGACGTTGCGGAAGAGGGAGCGCTGGCGATCTGCATGAGGTGTTTCTCCTGTACGTTTCTTGTCGTTGTGCCGAGTTCGGTCGCGTTTCCGCGGGTGACGCTCCTTTCGTCCAAAGGCGCATCCGGCGCGGGATTCCTAGGTATGGCGCAATCGCCAACTGCGGCCTTGTCCCGTGGCTTGGGGCTCGTCCGTCAGAGTCCATCGGAATCTGCTTGTAAATCAGAATCTACTATATCTTGTGTTCAAGTGGCTGCTCAACACCAAGCATAGTGGCTCGGGTCAAGCGCCGCAAGGAATTTTTGTGCACCGGAAGGGGGCGCCAAAACGATAGGCAAAACAGCCGCCTGCAG
>Ga0302323_100000633_pt1 | contig 28216 bp, 31 predicted proteins | sample Fen_T0_3_FD_201950 | JGI IMG/M metagenome (GOLD analysis project Ga0302323, IMG submission 201950) | Peat permafrost microbial communities from Stordalen Mire near Abisko, Sweden - Fen_T0_3 | ecosystem: Environmental > Terrestrial > Soil > Wetlands > Permafrost | place: Sweden: Abisko...
TTCCGCCTGAAACCAATCAACTTATTCTTCAAAATTTAATAATAACCTTATCTCATTATAATATGATTGCGGTCGTAAATGAGTAGCCTCAGACCATTTTAGATAACAGGCAGGAATAACTTAAGGTTAAAATCACTGTTATGTTTGATACAAACTTTGTAATTTATTTGATTCAGAATATTAAATACGACGACAAACATCTGCAAAAGAACATAATCACAGTTAATGTAATTATTATTATTAAGCTGTATTTTCAGGAAAGGATTTGCTCCTGATCAAGAAAAACCAATCTATGTTTAAGTATTACCCCTTTGTCGTCTGTCCCATATAATTTTATACCAATACTTGGTATGGAGCCCGGAAGAATATCTTCTATTGGGGAAAAGGCATCTTTAAGATCCTCAAATTCATTCATTTCATTATATTCATCAACAGGCAGATACAGATGTAAAATTAAGACATAATCCGGCTCCTGAATCCGGATTAAAACTCTAAGAATTTTTATCAGCCATATTGTGGATGAAGTATTAAAATACTCCAGATTGAATCTTAAATTTGTAGTTGGTCGGGCTTTTAGAGCATATTCTGTCACCCAATTAAATACAGGTTCATATACTTTGGCAGCATTTTCTGGAATAGACCTGCCAGAGAATATAAGATCACCTGTTAATTGATTCAGATCAATCTGCGGAGTTTTTGGAGTTTGATCGATTATTAGATTCTGAATTTCCATTATAGGCTTCCTCAATGATTTTAAATTTGTACCCCTAAGATTCAATAAAACACTAATCAAATTTATGACATAATTTTCTCTTGTCAATCAACATTTGTCAAAAGCCTGTGCAGGATCATCAAATATTTAGTTAGTTAATGTAAAATTACGGCAACTCTTTCATATTTATTAATAATTCGGACCAAGTTGAATCATTAATTCCTGATCAGATTGAACTACTTATTTTTGAACATATTCTGATTTTTTATGTTTATTTAGATTAACTAAGTATAAACATAATTCACAATTGTCATGAAAAAATTATTGTTCCCAGTATCAGCATTCCTGGGATTTTTATTTCCATTGCCCGCATTGGTTGATCATAATTTAAAATGAGATATTGATTTTCTTACAAAAAACATTGGGACGAAAAACATTTAAACTAACAAATTAAGTATTGAAAAATGCCTATCAGGAATTTTAAATTGCAAACTTATTGATTTTCAAGCGATTTAGAATAATTTGTTTATTATAACCGATAGTCTTCATTTTCAATTATTTACTTTAAAAAATGTCATGACAAAAGATTTGAAGAGAATTCCTGATTTCGATGATATTGTATTCGAGATCAGGAACAAGGAGTACGGAGCATATATGTTGCGTAAGAAGTATAACCGCAATCTTATTAAATCATTTCTGATTGGAACCATAATCATGGCTACTCCTATTGTTACTTCATTCTTAAATGCCAGGGCTTTGGAAAACCGACATGAGCATGTTGAAAGACATGTGGAGATTACTATAGAGAATCTCGATCAGCCGAATGAAATGGTTGCTCCTCCGCTTCCAGCTCCGCCACCACCAGTTGCAGATGTCATTAAGCAGGTTAAATATGTACCTCCGATCGTTGTAGATTCGGTTAAACATGAAGATACAGTACAACTTATGACTGCTGATGAAGTGCAGACTAAAGTTAAGAATGAGGGAGTAGTCGAAATAGTTCAGGAAGTTAAGGAAGAGGTCCAGGAAAAGGAGGCCGAGCCTCAACCATTTTTCTCGGCTGAAGAAATGCCAGTCCCCGCCGGAGGTGAATCGGGCCTTTACAAGTTCATTGCTGATAATACAAGATATCCGAAGATAGCTTTAGAAAACAACATTGAGGGAAAAGTTTTTGTGAGGTTATGTGTAACTTCCAAAGGCAATGTTGATCAGGTAAGTATTTTAAAAGGTGTTGATCCTGAGCTGGATGCTGAAGCAATCAGGGTTGTAAAATTATTCCCACAATTTAAACCAGGCAAAATGAATGGAAGACCCGTCCCGGTATGGTACGTTGTATACATTAGTTTTAAACTTCAGTAAAATCGCAAAAAAAAAGACAGAGAATAAAGCTGATACTTTATCGGTTATTGTTGATGTGTTAAGGGGCAATGTTTTTATGTCATACGAACTTATTCGATTTCAAATTGTTAAAATGATGGAAACCAGAAACCAAATTTAAAAAACGGGGCGGAACCGAAAAGCCTCACGAGTAGGAAAAATAAAAATTAAAAAAATGAAATCAGTAATTATTACCCATGAAGTTAAAAAATATTCCGACTGGAAAATAGTATATGATGCAGATGAAGAAAATCGCTCAAAAGCAGGTCTTCACATAACAGGAGTATATCAATCCGTTAATAATCCAAATTTAATAACTTTGATTGGTGAAGTTCCCAGTGTTGAAGCACTTACAGGTTTTATGGCAAATCCCAAGTTGAAAGCAGCAATGGAACAAGGAGGAGTAATAGGCATGCCTGATGTTAAGATTTTAAACAAATTGTAATTTTAAGAATTTTCTGCTACATGCAGGCTTAAGAAATTAGGATGGACTTATTTGTAAGACCATGCTAATTTTTATTTTTATATGTGGCCAGAAACAGGATATTATGGCATTTATTTTAGTTGCAATATATTCTGACAAAATATATATCAGCATCTTAAATAAGTAACTCTGGATTCCGGGAATTTGAGACCGGGCTTTTTAATTTCCATTTAATCATTAATCAAATCAACTTGAAAACACCTCAGACAACCATATCTGAAGCAAGACTTGTCTAAAGACAGCACATCGGACGAGAATATCTTTAGTTTTTATTTTAGTCGGCAATATATAATGTATAACAATTAACAATTTTCATAATCAGGTGTTACTCATTTACAATATAATCGGGTAAGTATGAAAACAGAAAGCAGTTTTAAATCACATATCCTGAATACAGTGAAGGATAGTAAAATAATATTCATAAGATTGATAGTCGGTTTAATTTTTATTTCTGAAGGCATTCAGAAATATCTTATTGTGACGATATTTGGGCCGGCTCTATTTAAAGAAATAGGGTTTAGTAATCCTATGTTTTGGGTTTACTTTACTGGGGCATTTGAAATATTATGCGGCATCCTAATTTTGTTTGGATTACTGACACGGCTTGCTGCCATTCCTCTGTTAACCATTATGATAATTGCTTTTATAACAACAAAGTTGCCTTTACTGGCTACCAAAGGTTTCTGGACATTCTCACATGAGTACAGTATAGAATTTTCTTTGACGTTTCTGCTTATCCTATTATTTATTTATGGTGGCGGAAAATGGTCTGTTGATTTAAAAATATTACAATCTAAAAATCCTTAACTTTTTAGCTTTGAAAGTTGTTCGGGTTGCTCTTTAAATAGAGGGATGGTTAATAATTATTGTCTAAATTCCCATTCTCTTGGGATGCCTCCATTTTAATGGATCGCACTCATGTACCAGAGGATCGCTGATCATAATAAAATTAAAAGGTATATCCAAAACTGATGAGATGTTTTCTCCTTTTTCAAGGATATCTTCATCACCTTCTTCATAATACCAGTTAATAATATACTTTTTATTCTTCAATTTGATGGATTCTATCTTCTTAAGCAGAGAAATATATATTACTAAGTTGATTTCGTCAAAATAATCCAGATAAATATCTAAGCGGGTAAGTTCAGCAGGATTACAAATATACTCATCAATCCAATCCTCTAATTGCTCAGAGAATTCTGTTAAATTCCCATTCATTGAACGGCCTGTTATTTTAATAATCCCATTGGGATCAAGAATAACTTCAGGAGCACTTTTTGTAGGTGCTATATTTTTCCTCGTTAACAACATGTGTGTAATAACAATTTTAAATATTAATATTAAAAACTTTATATAATCCCCTTGCTCTCAGGATATTTAAAAAAATCAAATTCAGAGTTGATTTTAAAATTCCATATAAGCTCCCTTAATATTTGTACGGTTCTTTTGAGAAAAAGATGCATATCATTTTAGCGATTTTGATAAACGCAGTTTTATATAGGATAAATGTGGCAGTAAGGTTGATTAAAAGAAATTTAATATTTAATCTTGATAAATTCCTTTTAATCAAATTAAATGTAAATATCATTGAAAATATACAGTGCTCATTGATTTACACGGAACTTGCCTTCACTCCTTTTCTACACCGTCCCGGGATTAACAGAGTGTAACTCCTAAAGGTCAATTGTCCTGACAATCAAAGAATAAAAGGAAGGGGCAGGTTATAAGAAATGGAGACAAAATTTTTCGCTTAAAAAGCTTCATTTAATATAAAACACTGCCCCGGTAATAATATATTTAACTGTTAAAAAACCTCAAAATGACAATCCTCAAGTCTGATAATTATGTTTATAAAATATCTTTACATTATTGCCTGACAGTTTAATAGACAGGCTAATAATGAATCACTTATGGCATTTCATCCCTATAAACTGAGAGTGATTAAATGTTCCAATTAATATAAATCTACCTGTTTAATAAGGTTAAGGTCTAAATTGTTACCTGAAATTATTTTACCAAAATATCTAACTATTCTTATTAGTATATTTAGAAAGCAGGCATTATTTGGTATTTCCTGTGCGATAAGGATTACTCCATATTCCGGAATAAAAAAATCAGGTTAAATAGTCTCTAATCTATGATTATTAAAGAACTTAAAAGAAGGCGCCATTTTGATGTGAAGGTATATGTCTGAAATATATTCCTGATGGACAGACTAAAATAGATAGAGTTGCCTTATGAAAATGTCTTAAATAAAATATTGTAAGATTATCTTTTTGACGCTTTTATTATATTAAATCAAAGTGTTATGATAATTTTAAGCAACTCCTGTTTTGTTTTTCCAAGTTTATAACTCAGCATTTCAATCATTTCTTTTTCCTTACCTTCATTGAAACATAAATCTTTATCAGAAAGGTTTTCATATTTCTGTTTGAGTTTTTCTTTCTTAATGTTCCAATATCCGGTTACCCTGGTATTCATGTTGTCTGACTTAAAATGTATTGCCCTGAAAGTTAGTTTAAACTAATTTCATTAGCATTGGACAATTTGTTAACTTATTAACATTTGTCCCTAACAAATGAACAGTCAGTTAGTCTCTTATGTAACAATGAGACAAAATTGATATTATAGTATCCACGCTACTAATAAATTCCAATGATAAGATTCCTGAAGTATTACCTCAATAGTCGGTTTTCATCAACAATAAAGAACTTTAAAAGAAAATGATACTTCGTCTATTGAAAGTCAAAAGTTCGTAAGATAAAGCATATAGAGTCTGCTATGAAATAATCTTATTCCTCAATAATGGTTTTACTAATACCATTCTTTTTAACTGATGCGATGTCATTCTCCATACCTGCCTCTGACTCATACATCGCACTATTTCCAATTACCTGTCCATTAGCTGCTTTCAAAACAAAATAAGGTTTATTGTTGACGGAAAGTTTGCGTTCATACTTGCTATCATCAGAACAATTGTTCCTCACTGATTCAATGCCATTAAAGCAGGCTGATTCCGAAGAATACATTTGACTTGTGAGGATTGTCTGACCATCATCTGCTTTTAGGTTGAAATAATTTTCGTCATTTTTTGCTTTGCTAATTACATACCTCCCCACATTTATAGTCTCTGCCGTAAGATCTTTTATTTCTTTATTCTTCTCAGCTATTTCCCCCTCAAGTTTACCTATTCTCTCATTTAACTCATTAACTTTTTCGTCAAGGTTGCTTAATTCATCATTTAATGTGGCAACCTGTTTATTCAGAGCAGCTTTATCAGCTTCAAGACCTTTTATTACCGGAGTATATACTGATTTAGCATAAAGCCATGCAATAAAATACCCGATGGTTGCTGCAACAATTTCCAAACCAACAATTGTAATTACATTTCCTGTTACAGATGCTGTGAGTTGTACAAATAATTGTGTCATGTTATTGCATTTTTATTGATATTTCTGTTCTTCTGTTCTTTGCTCTTCCTTCTTTGGTCAGATAGTCAGCAGCAGGTTCAGTTTCACCTTTTGACACCGCAGTCATTCTGTTGACATTTATTCCCTGATTTTCAAGATACTTCTCTACTATCTGAGCTCTTTTAAGTCCAAGTTTATAGTTATAATCTATGGTTCCAACCAGATCAGTATGTCCGGTTACAGTGAGCAATGATCCGGGATACTTATCGAGCCATCCTTTAAAAGGAGCAATACTATTGTCAATTCGAAGATCAGGTTTGAATTTTGTTTCATTAAATTCAAAGTATATCAGGAGATTCTCCGGCATAGATGCTTTAAGTTTCATTAAAGAATCTGCCTCGTTTGTCAGTGTTTCAGGAGTTGTTTGAATCGTTACCGGTTTCTTCATCGCAGGCAAAAGCTTATCATTATAGAGCCATGCGGAAATAAAACACCAGATCACGAATAAAAAAAACCCGGTAACAAGAATTCTCATTTTTTAAATTGCTTTGTTAGTTATCAGTTAATTATCCATACAAGTTAGGAAATTATTATAAGATAAAGGGTAATAAAAATGTTTAATTTTCTAAAAGTTGTCAATAAGAGAACTTAAAATGAAGTCGACACCAATTGTGAAAGTCAATGTCAGAAAGAGAATATTTACTGTGTCTACTGCCTGATAGGTTAAGTACCGGCTTGAGAATCCTTATATATTTTTATTTGTTACACGTTTATCAAAGAGAAGAAACGTTTTAGAATAGATCCGGGAGCATACAAATTTAAAAAGTGCATTCAGTCATAAATCATATATCTGCTTTAATTCTTGGGTGGGTGGATTTTAATTATTAAAATTTCCTGATTTTTATCCTTACAAATTATCCCTTAGTCAAAATCTCATATTTAGAAATAATACTGAATAATTGATGATTAATATTTTCTATTACTCTGGTTTCCTTTGCTTTAGTTACTTCAGTTAATCTTATTCTTCACAATTACCCTATTTCGATGGTAAATTTTACCCTCTTTTTGACGAATCCGCTCTGTTCTTTTATCAATCACTTATTCCTATAATTATTCATCCGGATTTCTGAGATAAAAAAATTTTATGATAGCTCATTTGGCCTGTAATTGGGCACTTGACACTTGACAACAATACATTATAGCTGTACATTTACTCAATAATTAAACACTGGAATTGATGAGGATATCTCTTATTGTTTTAATCAGATGTAATTAAGGTTAAATTTTAAAAACACAGCCATGAAAATATATTACCTCATTAATTCACCTGAAATTGGAGAGGTTTTAATAAAAAAAAGAAAGATATCTTAAGAATTTCGCTGGTGGCTGCGAGAAAACGGATACATCTACACCTCCACCTTCTATTTACATTAGGACTGTAGGTGTTTGGGTTGCTCTTTTAAATTAGTGAATAATATTTTATCTCACTTAATGCTAATTCAGATGGCAATTACTGAAGTTACAATTCAAAATGTATGGGAAAAAGGGAAAGTAGTTCCTGGTTATAATTCTGATTATATAAGAAAAGATCAGTGTGGCGCATGGATAATTCATGATATGTATGGGAATAGAAATTCTTCATATGGATGGGAGATAGATCACATAATACCTGTTTCAACAGGAGGTACTGATTATCTATCAAATCTTCGGCCACTTCAATGGGAAAACAATGATTATCGATATGATAAGCAATTAATAGTCGTTATAACCTCTGAAGAAGTAGTTAATATTAAGAAATGATTATTAACCATGTAAATAGGTGTTCGGGTATGCTCTCTTTATGTTGCATTGCAGAATACATAGTTCTAAGGTATGGAGAGACACTTTCTACAGTCCTATAGTATTCACTTCCAACGAAACACAACAATTGCTTAAAACTCTTAATAACAGCAAATTAGAGTATTTTGCATAATTGCGTTAAGGTCTAGTATATTAATTATCAACATATTAAATTTCAACTTGCTGTCTGGGACTTTGGGACCGGGCTTTTTCATTTCTATTATTTACTAATAGCAAAAAACCCGCACCTTGAAGACATCTGACCTTAAAGCATATAACTTAACAACAAACACTTAAAACATATTTCTAATGTTCAATTTACTCCGGCTAATCTGGTAAGGACCAATGGTTTTTATGTTTTACGAACATATTCGATTTCAAATTGTTATACTTCCGGAGATTAGAAACTAAATAAGAAAACGGGGCTAAAGCAAACGACCTTATGAGTTTGTAAATTTAAAACAAATAACTATGAAAAAGTATCTGATTAAAGCATCTTACAATGCAAATGGCGTTAAAGGATTAATTGAGGACGGGGGTACTCAAAGAAAGTTAGTGGTTCAGAAAATGCTGGCAGGATTGGGGGGCAAGATGGAATCATTCTACTATGCATTCGGTGAGCATGATGCTTATATTATTTCTGAGCTTCCGGATGATATCTCTGCAGCAGCAGTTGGATTAAGAGTAAATTCAACAGGTCTGGTGTCAATATCGACTACTGTTCTGCTTTCACCAGAAGATATTGATGCTGCATCAAAGAAATCTATCAATTATCGGGCTCCCGGGGAAAAATAATCACAATCGCAGCTAATTCGCAAAACTCAAAGAGCTGACTTCGTCCTGAACAGACTTTGATACGGGCTACAAACTGTTGTGCTTCGTATCAGCAGCCCGCAGAACAGGTAATTTTATACTTCCTTTTCACCAACACTCACCTCAACCTGAGCTTCCTGTATAATAAGGTTATTATAGTTTACCTGTGGTTTAATAATTCTGGTAATTATCTGTTCGCCTCGTTTCAGGGTATTATCGGGTTTAAATTTTGCAGACACCTTCATCCCCTGATCATAAGGTTTATTGAGTAGTTCAACCATCTCATAACCATTTTCTTTGAAATTATCCTGAATGCGTTCAATTGCAAATTCAAGCTGTTTCAATCCTTTAGTTTCAGGATCCATACTACTTAAATTCTTTTGAATACGAATAATTTCATCTGCAACTTTTAAAACAAGAGAATGGTCAATATTCTCTGATTCATTTTGTTCTGTTTTACTTAGTTTTTCTTGATAATCAAGTGACCAGAACACTTGATTATCAAGTTTTATAATCTCTCCCCGAATAGCTTCGGATGAATTTTTTATCTGGTCCGATAATTCTGTTTTTACCAATGTTAACCTGTTTCTTAACCAGCCGAAAAGAATTGCAGAAAACAGTGATATAGATACAATAGCAAGGATCCAATATAGAGTATTATTGCTCACTCTTTTACTTAAAGCTGAAAAGTCAGAATTTGATTTATCGCTCAATTGCAGGATCTTCAATTCAAATTTATTTGCCATTGCCTGCAGGTTTTTGTTAGTAAGAACTAATTCTTTTTTCAAAACATCCACACTATCGACAGTAGATAAGAGTCTGCCTTCAAGTTTTTTGATATTTGAATTAGCTGCATTGATCTGTGTTGACAATCTGGAATTGAGGTTTCCAAGATTTACAATCTGCCGCTGAAGTTTTTTAATAGTGTCATTTTTAGTTTGAGCAACTGAAACAGTACTAAAAATTGCAATTACTCCTAAGATTAATATTGTCTTTCTCATTTTATCAGGCTTATAAATATTTTAAATAGTTACCTAATGATTTTTTTAATTAATAGTTTATTTCTTAACTGTTTTATTAAACGTTGTTTTAAATATTGCTTATTATGATCATACAAGTGGTATACCAAAATTAATCTATTTGGATGGATTTAACAGCTAACCTAAATAAAAAAGCCTCGACATAGTTATTTGTCAAGGCTTTATGTGCTAATTCAAGTAGCCCCATTATCCTAAAATAGTTGACATAAAATGTAGTTACTTCAAATACTACCTAATATTATATCATAGAGTAATAACTTAAATATTTTCTGAATAATTTCAGCGACATCTAAACGAAGAAAGCGCACTCAGCCATTATTTGACCGTTTGCGCTTTTTATTTTGTTGACCCACCTGGGCTCGAACCAGGACTCTGCGGAACCAAAATCCGACGTGTTGCCAATTACACCATGGGTCAGTGTTCTACAAAATGAGTTGCAAAAGTAGAAAAAAAATTCAAAAGTGATCATCAACCGGTGAATTTGATAACCCGTTTCAGGAAGAGATCAGGAGGGTTTTAATAATATCTTTTCATACCTGGCCCTGTTCATCTCTTCCACCTCAACAACGACAAAGGGACATTCAACAAGTGACCGCAGAATAAATCCCAGCTCACACATATCTTCATCACCATGTTCATAATACCACGTAACATTGGCATTCTTTGCAATCTCCTTCATTTCCGAAAGCTCTTTCAGTATGGTAAAAATCCATTTTATCGAACTGGTATTAATATATTCAAACCCCAGATCGATTTTTGATTTCTCTGTATAATTCTGAACACATTTTGATATCCATTCCTGAACAGGCCGGTAGAAATCATTGGGATTTTCAGGAATTGATCTGCCCATAATAAAGATCCTCCCCGTCTCCAGAATTATCCAGGGCGTTCTTTTGGTAGGAGTATTTTTAAAACTATTTGGAAACATATTTAAAAATATCGGAGATAATCACCTGTTCTTCATACAAATATACGCAGGAATGACAAATTTATTATTAATTCCTCAATTCATTTTAAACCGGAATCTGTAAAATTAGAAAAAGACGGGTATTATCCAAATGTCAGAGTGTGACATTCTGATTAAAAAGAGTGGGGTCATTCTCTTCCCAAAGTGTCGGATGCTCCTCTTCGAATCTTTTCAAAATGGCTTTCATAATTGTCTCACGGAGGAATTCTGATTTGTTTTTTACCCTGTACCGGTTACAATAGATGCCAAGGGCTCTCATTTCCCTGTTATTGAGCATAAGTGAAAGGCGATTGATACGCCTTAAACGGTCTTCCTTATAAATTGAATGTCGTATACTCACTTACTTCGAATCAGACAGCTAAATTAAAAAAACAGATCCTTAGTAACCTGAAGCCAAAAAATACTTTTTAACATAAGAAAAACAGCCAGTCCCTATATGACTGGCTGTCTGTAATTTATAGTATTCACAACTTTTAAATTGACTCTAATTAATTCTTGTAGAGACACCCAAATTGGCCGTCTCTACTGATATCCGATTATTTCTGAAAACGGTTCATTGCATTCAGATCGGCAAATGCTTCTTTCAGTCGTACAATAAATGTCTCTTCTCCTTTTCTGAGCCAGACTCTCGGATCGTAATACTTTTTATTTGGTTTGTCGTCGCCTTCCGGGTTGCCGATCTGGCTCTGCAGGTATCCCTGTTTTTCTTTTGAATATTTATTAATACCATCCCAGAAAGCCCATTGCATATCAGTATCAAGATTCATTTTAACAGCGCCGTACCGAATCGCATCGGTTATGAGATGTTTCTCTGATCCCGATCCTCCGTGAAATACGAAGTTAACCGGATTCTGACCTGTTTTAAATTTTTTAATAATATAATCCTGGGAATTCTTCAGAATAATTGGTTTCAGTTCTACATTACCCGGTTTATATACACCATGAACATTCCCGAATGATGCAGCAATTGTAAACATGTTGCTTACTTTTAAAAGTTCTTCATAAGCATAGGCAACATCTTCCGGCTGAGTATATAAACGGGAGCTGTCAACACCGGAATGATCTACACCGTCTTCTTCTCCACCGGTAACACCAAGCTCAATCTCAAGAGTCATTCCGATTTTGCTCATTCTTTCAAGATACCTTTTACAGGTTTCTATGTTTTCCTTTAATGGTTCTTCAGAAAGATCGAGCATATGTGAACTGAAAAGTGGTTTATCATTCGATTCAAAAAACTCTTCACCCGCGTCGAGTAACGCATCAATCCATGGAAGGAGTTTGCGTGCCGCGTGATCAGTATGAAGAATTACAGGAATACCATAATAATCTGCAACATTATGAACATGAAGAGCCCCTGAAATCCCACCGGCTATTGCGCCAACCTGGTTTTCCTTAGCCAAACCCTGTCCACCAAAAAAATGTGCTCCTCCATTCGAAAACTGTACAATAACAGGAGAATTCACTTCCTTTGCAGTTTCCAATACAGCATTTACCGAATTGGTTCCAATAACATTTACAGCAGGAATTGCAAAGTCATTCCTGTTTGCAAAGTCAAAAAGCGATTTCACATTGTCTCCGAAAATCACTCCCGGTTCGATCTTTAATTCCTTACTAGTCATATTATTATATATTTAATAGATAAAATAAATGTCCATTCTTGATGCAAATACAATTTAATTTAAACCCTGTATTAAACAAATTAAAGTTGAAGTTTATCCTTAAAATGAGTCATCTCTGGTATTATAAATATTACTCTGGATGCTTGAAAATCAGTTTAATTACTCCTTCCACGTGGGAGGAGCATATTGATTTTTTTCGATCACCCTGGGGCTTTAATAAACGAAGAAAATCAACCATATATATTTATGATTTCAAAGAGCCGGTTTCTTTAATTCACACTTTTGAAAAAAAAAAATTTATTCTCTCTGAGATATTATTTATCTTCGTAAACTTATTTTTAAAAGATTTCTGTTCTGATATTTATCAAATGAAATTGAAACTCGCTATCATTAAATAGTATTAATATGAACTAATTCAACATAGGTTATCTTAAAAAACCAAATAATTAAACATGAAAAAAATCTTAATATTTATATTTACCTGTCTTCTTTCTTCTCAGGGATTGATCTTCTCACAACAAAAAGTATGGTCACTTGAAGAATGCATCAAATATGCAATTGAAAATAACATCCAGATAAAGCAACAATCAATACAGACAGATGTTCAGAAAAATTCACTTGATCTGGCAAAATTTCAGTTGTTACCGAACCTTAATGGTCAGGCCTCTCATTCCTATTCGTTTGGCCGTGCACTCGATCAAAACACTTATCAGTTTTATAAAGAGACCCTTCAATCGGACTATTTCTATCTGGGAGGAAGTATGCCTGTCTTCAACGGTTTACAATATTATAACGCAATTCAGAAAAATAAATATCAGGTTTTAGCCAGTCAGCAGGATCTTCAGGATATCAGTGATAATGTTGCTCTGAATGTTGCACTTGGTTACCTGCAGGTCCTTCTGAACAAGGAGCTTGTAGCAGTAAATGAAAATCAGCTAAACATTACTTTGCAGCAGATTGAGAAAACAAGAAAACTGGTCGATGCAGGCAGTGTAGCCAGGGGAAACCTTCTTGAGATAGAGGCACAGGCAGCACAGGAAGAGCTCTCACTGATCACTATAAAAAACCAACTCGAAACATCTGTTCTTACTCTCACTCAGTTCCTTGAGCTTAAAACACCTGCCGGATTTGAGGTTGTAGTTCCCGAGATTAATGTTGATCCAAATACGATTGTCGAAGGTAACATAGATGATATTTACGCTATTGCAGAGAAAAACAGGCCCGAAATAAAAAGCTCAGAGTTGAAACTCAAAGCGAGTGAATATAGTTTGAAAATGGCCAAAGGAGGAAGGAGCCCGGTTGTTTCCTTAAACTACTCTTTAAACAGCCGGTATACTGACATATCTAATGTACCCGGACAATCTTCTTTTAATACACAGCTGAAAAACAATAAAAGCTCAGGTATTGGTCTGTCACTGAATATTCCGATCTTAAACGGGTGGCAGGTTAATAAAAACATTTCAAACTCGAAATTAAATGTAGAAACGAGTAAGTATGCTCTTGAAGGAACTCAAAAACAACTCTATAAAAATATTCAGCAGGCATATACCGATGCTGTGGCAGCCCTCAAGAAACTCAACGTCAGTCTCAAAGCAATCGCTTCAATGGAAGAATCTTTCAGATATACTGAACAAAAATTTAATGTTGGAATGGTTACTCCGGTAGACTATAATGCTGCAAAAACACAGCTGCTTAAATCACAATCGGATATGGCACAGGCAAAATATGAGTTCATTTTTAAAACCAAAGTACTGGATTTTTACAAAGGCATACCTTTAAAGCTAAATTAATTATAATACGAAATCATTTTAAGATACAAAAACATGAAAAACAATAAGATACTTAAGATTTTACTTCCGGCAGTGATTATCCTGATCCTTTTTGCAGTAATTGGAAAGAAGGCAGGCTGGTTTGGTAAAGCTTTAACTTTGAAGGTTGCTGTTGAGAATGTTGAAAAACGCACAATCGTTGAAACAATCACCGCTAATGGAAAAATTCAGCCCGAAAAAGAGGTTAAAATAAGTCCGGATGTGTCGGGTGAAATTGTAGAACTGACTGTCAAAGAGGGTAACAATGTTGAAAAAGGACAATTATTGCTTAGAATAAAACCCGATAACTACATTTCCCAGAGAGACAGATCTTTGGCAGAAATAAGCTCGGCTCAGGCCCGTCGTGCTCAGGCGGATGCTCAGTTTACTCAGTCCGAACTGTCGTACAAGAGAAGCAAACAACTGTATGAGCAGCAAACAATTTCAAAGTCAGATTTCGAACAGGCAGAGGCAACATATACAGTTGCAAAAGCAACAGTCGATGCAGCCAAGTTTGCAATAACAAGTGCTGAAGCTTCACTTAAAGATGCTAATGAAAATCTTACCAAGACATCAATCTATGCACCAATGACCGGTACAGTTTCAATGCTTCTTGTGGAACTCGGGGAAAGAGTTGCAGGAACAAATCTTATGGCTGGAACTGAGTTAATGCGTGTTGCAGATCTTTCACGGATGGAAGCACAGGTCCAAGTAAATGAAAATGACATCCCAAGAGTTAAACTCGGAGATACAGCTCTTATTGAGGTAGATGCTTATCTCGATCAGAAATTCAAAGGTATAGTAACGGAAATTGCAAATTCTGCAAAAACAACAGGTGTATCAGCCGATCAGGTAACTAATTTTGATGTGAAGATCCTGGTTCTTCCTCAATCATATCAGAAGCTTGTTGATGCCGGTGATAAAAACCCTTTCAGACCAGGAATGTCAGCAACAGTAGATATCCGTACCCAATCCAAAACTGATATCCTTACGGTTCCGATACAATCTGTCACAACCCGTACAGATACTCTTAAAAAAGCGGCAGGGACACCATCAGAAAAAGATGTCCGGACACTTGTCTTTATTACCGACGGGAAATATGCTCTTGCCAAAGATGTTAAAACCGGAATCCAGGATAATTCCTATATTGAAATCCTTTCCGGAGTAGCATTAAACGATAAGGTAATCTCTGCTCCTTTCAGTGCAATCAGTAAAAAACTATCAGACAGTACACTGGTTGAGGTTGTGAAAAAGGAAGTACTCTATAAGGTGAAATAAGACGCTGGTATCCCTTTCAAAACATGATTATATGTCTTGAAACTGCGACAAACCTTTGCTCAGTGGCATTATGTGACAGTGCCGGTGTAATTTCTTTGAGAGAAAGCAACGAATCAAAATCACATGCCGCTGTGCTTACTGTATTTATTGAGGAAATTCTCAGGGATCGTGGAATAAAAGTCACTGATCTTGATGCTGTTGCAGTCAGTAAGGGACCCGGATCTTATACAGGATTACGGATAGGTGTATCTGTTGCTAAAGGAATTGCATATGGAGCATCAATTCCTCTAATCGCCATAGAAACCACTCTTTCTATGTTTTGGGGGATTGCCGGAAGCAACTATTTCAGTGAAGCAACTGCAGCCGATACACTTTTCTGTCCAATGCTCGATGCCCGGAGAATGGAAGTTTACTTTGCCATTTACGACTCAACCGGGAATAAAATCAAGGACATTTCAGCTGAAATAATCGATGAAGATACATTTGCCAATATTCCTGAATCACAGAAGATTATTTTTTTTGGTGATGGAGCATTAAAATGTAAAGAAGTTATAAATCGTAAGAATGCTCTTTTTGCTTCAGATTACATGATATCTGCTTCTTATATGCATAAACCTGTATACAGGGCATTGATTAACCGCTCTTATGAAGATGTTGCTTACTTTGAGCCATTATATCTTAAAGATTTTATAACGTCCAAACCAAGAAAAAATATTCTTGGAAAATAACCGGTACGTTTTTCGGTTATCAGAAGTAAGGAGAATGAAAAGAATTTTTTGTATTACCGGTATTATATTGCTGATAACATCCTTTGCGAAGGGTCAGGCAATATCATATAAAATTGGGGAGAAAGTAAAATATACTATTCAATACGGGTTTATTACGGCCGGGAGTGGAACCCTCGAGCTACAAAGCGATTCTTTAAATGGTATGGAAGTATGGCACTCAAAATTATCGGCCAGGACGACCGGAATGGCTGAAGCTCTTTTCAAAGTATTGGATATATACGAAAGTTACATTGATCCGTTAACTGAATTACCCGTGAAATCAATCCGGAATATCCATGAAGGGAGGTATAAAAAGTACAATGTTGTATTATTTGATCATATAACCAGGGCTGATTCCAGTATTCTTACAAGCGATCTTACAGGCATACATATCGCCGCTCCGAAAATTCATGATATCCTCTCCTGTTTCTACTTCTTCCGAAACCACATTCTTCCAATAGACAGCAATCTTAAGAAAGGTGAACTGACAACAATAATCACATGGTTCTGTGATGAACTTTACCCTATTAGGTTAAGATATATTGGTACGGATGAGGTAAAAACTAAAGTCGGGAAAATCAAATGCTACAAGTTTAATCCGGTTACAGAAACCGGAAGACTTTTCAAAACTGAAGAAGATGTTTCTTTCTGGTTTTCGGCTGATAAGAATTTTTTACCGGTTAAGATACGATTTGATATATTTGTAGGTTCTTTTTCGTGCGAGATTGTGAGTTATGAAGGGCTGGTTTACCCCCTTGCAACAAACAAAAAACAGAATAATTAATTTATAGAATAACAGAAATATATATGGCAAGTACTGCAGATTTTAGAAATGGATTAGTCATTGAATTCAACAATGACCTTTATACAATTGTGCAATTTCAGCACGTTAAACCCGGTAAGGGACCGGCTTTTGTGAGAACTAAACTTAAGAACCTTAAAAGCGGGAGGGTAATTGATAATACTTTTTCATCGGGGACAAAGGTGACTCTTGCAAGAGTTGAAAGACGCCCGTATCAGTATCTTTATAAGGATGACATGGGTTTTTACTTCATGCATCTTGAAACTTTTGAACAGATACATGTACAGAAATCTTTAATTGAAAATCATGAATTTCTCCTGGAGGGGGCAGGCGTCGAGATTGTTGTTCATGCCGACACTGAAACTGTCCTTTCCGTGGATATTCCTCAATCTGTTGTGATGGAGGTTATATATTCGGAGCCTGGCTTAAGAGGCGATACTGCTAATAATGCTTTAAAACAGGCAAAAGTTCAGAACGGTGCCATTATTATGGTCCCGTTGTTTGTAAATACCGGTGATAAAATCAGAATCGATACTCGCGATAAATCGTACGTTGAAAGAGTTAAGGGGTAAATAGCATTATGGAAGAAAAAAAAGGTCCGGCGGAGAGATTAAAGATTTCCAAATTTAAATTAGACTCATTGCTCGATATTACATTATCGATCAATGCAAATCTGCCAACTGAGGACCTTTTAGCCAAATATGAATTCATCCTCAGGAACAACCTGGGAATCGGCAAAATCCTCATTTTTAAGCATTCCGGTACCTGGGAATGCCTTTTAAACGGCGGCTTCCCGAAACATTATGAAACTATAGATGTGGAATCCAGATTGCTGGGTATCTGCGAAATATTTTTCGGCGCTCCTGACCTTGGTTTCGAAGGAGTTGATATTATTGTTCCTGTATATAATAATAATGTAATTCTGGCTTTTGTTTTTATTGGTGATATTGAAGAGGAAGGAGAAGGAATGAGTCCTGTTCTGAAACATCTTAATTTCATACAGACTATTTCAAGTATAATTATTGTTGCTATTGAGAACATAAGGCTATTCAATGAATCCTTGCGCCAGGAAGCTCTGAAAAAAGAACTCGAGCTGGCTGCCAAAATGCAGAAGATGCTTATCCCCGATAACAGTCATATGCCAAAAAATCCTAAAATCATTGTAACCGGATTTTATTATCCTCACTATGAAGTTGGTGGTGATTATTATGATTGCATAAGACTTTCAGAAACCAAAACAGGCTTTTGTATCGCCGATGTTTCGGGCAAAGGAATTTCAGCAGCAATGCTAATGTCGAATTTCCAGGCAAGTTTGAGAGCTCTGTTTACCTATGATATTGAACTTGAGGTGCTTGTTAAAAAACTCAATTCAATTGTGGTTGTAAATGCTGCAGGAGAAAAATTCATAACGCTATTTGTAGCAAGGTATGATCATAAAAGCCGGGTTCTTGAATATATCAATGCCGCCCATAATCCTCCTGTGCTCTATAATACCGCCACAGGAGAGACTCTTCATCTCACGACTTCCTGCGTAGGTATAGGTATGCTTGATGAAATACCATCTGTAAAGAAATCTGAAATATTAGTTAAGGATTTTTCGAAGATTGTTTGTTATACCGACGGCCTTTCCGAATTAAAATATCCCAATGGTAAGGAAATTGGTACAAAGGAGATTATCCGTCATATTGCAAACACTGAACCTGTTGAGAATAATATCAGGAAAATGATAAAAGCTCTTGGATTACCGCATAATAATCCTTCAACCTTTGATGATGTTTCGATAATAGCTGCGGACCTGATAAGATAGGGAACAATTTTATCTCCTTTCCCGCTGATCTCGCAGATTTTCGCAGATAGTCCGAATTAGATCTGCGCAGATCAGCGTAATCTGCGGGAAACATCATTTCTGATTCAATACCGAACCTTTACAAAATCTCAATTCTGTTAGCTAACCCTTATCAGGTAATAATTTTTCTTACCCTTCTGTACCAGCAGATATTTGTCATTAAGGAGCAAATCACTGCTTACTACAGCCTCAGGATTATCAATCTTCACCTTATTCATACTGAAGCCTCCGCCCTGTACTAACCTTCTTAGTTCACCCTTTGAAGAAAATACCTGTGAGTGTTCCGTACATAGATCAATTATAGTGACTCCTTTGAGCAGGATATCCATTTTAACATCAAAAACCGGGACTCCTTCAAAAACAGACAGGAAAGTATTTTCATTCATCTTTTTCAGTGATTCCGTTGTTCCCTTGCCAAACAGGATCTGAGACGCATCAACAGAGCCTTCATAATCACTCCTCGAATGAACCATTACAGTAACTTCTTCGGCAAGCCTTTTCTGAAGTATTCGTTCATGAGGAGCTATATTATGGTCGGAAATGATATCTTCAATCTCCTTTTGCCCAAGTACTGTAAAGATTTTAATATACTTTGCAGCATCTTCATCGGAAACATTTAGCCAGAACTGGTAAAACTGATAGGGTGTGGTTTTTTCAGGATCGAGCCAGACATTACCTGATTCTGTTTTGCCGAATTTAGTCCCGTCAGATTTGGTTATCAACGGACAGGTAAGAGCAAAGGCCTCTCCACCTGCCTTTCTGCGGATAAGCTCGGTGCCTGTTACAATGTTACCCCATTGATCGGATCCACCCATCTGTAGTTTACAATTGAAGTTATTAAACAGATGAAGAAAGTCAGTTCCCTGAACCAGCTGGTAAGAAAACTCCGTAAATGACATTCCCTCTTTTGACTCTGATCCTATTCTTTTCTTAACTGAGTCTTTCGACATCATATAGTTAACTGTAATATGTTTACCTATATCTCTTATAAAACCAAGGAAAGAATACTCTTTCATCCAGTCATAATTGTTTACCATAAGCGCCCGGTTTTCATTATCCGACTCAAAATCGAGAAATTTTGAAAGCTGCTTTTTAATAGCTTCCTGATTATCCCTCAGAGATCCTTCATCAAGCAGGTTCCTCTCTTCAGATTTTCCTGAAGGATCACCTATCATACCGGTAGCTCCGCCCACGAGAGCGATAGGTGTATGCCCGCTCCGCTGGAAGTGCACCAGCAACATAACCTGTACCATATGACCAATATGCAATGAGTCGGCAGTAGGATCGAATCCGATATATCCGCAGGTTTTTTCCTTTTTTAATAGTTCTTCTGTACCTGGCATAATATCGTGTATCATGCCCCGCCATTTCAGTTCTTCAACAAAATTCATAAAAGCATTTTTTGAGAGTTGCAAATATAACAAACAGGGTCAGATAACCGGCTCCTGAGGCTTCTTTTTAAACCGATCAAAACTGCGATAAAATCCCCCTTCACCTATTATAGGGAAGATTACCGGAGCGATATCTGAAATAGGATTATAAAACTTTGATTCTTCAATGGTATTTTTTGGAAGAAAGGGCTTTCTTACGTCAATAGCATTCAGGACAACGAAAACCACACTCATTATCAACATTGACTTAAGTAATCCAAATACAATTCCGAGAATCCTGTTTATAAATCCGAGTGAAGCTGCATTAACAACTTTATCAGCCAGTATTCCGATAAAATGAATGATCACAACGATTATTCCAAATGTAATAAGGAAAGCTATTATGCCCACATAGTGGCCTGTCATATCAAAATAATCATAAAGCTTTTCGGCAGTAAAAGTTGAAAACCTGATTGCGCCCCAGATTCCGAGGATCAACGCGGCAAGAGAAGCCACCTCTTTTACGAGACCGTTAATAAATCCTGTCACCAGTGACAAAATGAGAATAACGACTATAATAGCATCTAACCAGTTCATGGCATTTATAATTTATAATATCAAAGATAATTTAATTTTCAGTATTGAATGAAATTGACACATGGCACACGATTCGCGACATCTGGTTTTCTTCTCATAATAAATACAAATCGTGGTAACACTGGATACTATAAATCGGAAAACCCTGACTTAAAACATTCATTTTATAACAGCTGTCTGAAAAATTTAGATTGGATACGGATAAGTATGACCACCAGATTTTCAACTAAATAATTTAACTTTGATTTTAATTGAAGAATATAAGCGATGCCATCAGGGAAACAGATTTCATGCTTATTCACCAAATCTATAATGTTAATTGGTCTCTTCTTTCACTGCAGTATCAATGCTTATGCACAATATTTGCAGGCGAAAGATTCTGTTAATGCAAAATATGTAATTTATTCAAAGCCTGATCAACATATAATCAACAATCAAAAACCCGCAGTCGGCTTTTATAAAACTGACAGCATCTTTTCATTTCAGTCTAAGAAAGGATATATCCCTTCATTGCTTTACAACTTTGGAGAACAGATAACCGGCCCATTTAAATTTAAGCCACGACAATGGTTAATTACCGGTGGTGTCGTTGTGTTAACCGCAACTCTTATCCATTTTGATAATGATATTGATAAATGGGCACGTGTTCAAAAACAAAATCATAACTGGGTAAATAAAACTTCGCCGGTTATTACCCAATTTGGAAGCCTATATGGTACTTCCACGGTTGCTGCAATCGGGTTAGTCAGTGCCGTATTTAAAAAGCAAAAAGGATTTCAGACAAGTTTACTTGCGACTCAGGCATTGATCACTTCAGGTGCCTGGGTTCAGTTGATAAAACATTTTACAGGAAGAGAGGATCCAAGTGCCTCGTATGTGTACAGCAAAATTCCGGGAGGCAAATGGTGGGGACCATTCGCCCAATATGACCAGGACTTACCTGTTTACAAATCCGTCTCATCTTTTGACGCTTTCCCATCAGGCCATGCTGCCGCTGCGTTTTCTATTGCTACTGTTTTTGCAACGCAATATAACAATACCAAAGCAATACCGATATTAAGTTATTCTATGGCAACACTTGTTGGAATATCAAGGTTAACCGAACATCAGCATTGGGCATCCGATGTTTTTGTTGGCGGTTTAATCGGATATTTGTGTGGCAAAGAAGTAGTTGCTAATTATAATAAATTACATCAAAAACCGGTTGATACCTCATCAGCAAAATCAAAAATCAAAACAGAATTCACTTTTATTCAAACCGGAAATCAGGTTGGATTCAGGGTATTATGGTAATAGGTTTTATGTGTACACTTTTTAAGGTGCCTGGCAAGATTCACTAACAGAAGAGATACTAACCAGATAGCAAATGTCAATCCGGATTTTCAAAAAACAACTGGAAAGCAACTGTTCGAATCCAAAAAGTTCAGCCCTTTGTCAGCAGGGCATTGCAAAGTGATTCTTAGAAATAATTTTAATCTGTAAATTCTTATATCAACAGAAATAATATTTGTGTCATTCTGAATCACTTAAATGTAGGATTATGCTACAATAATTGTTACACCTCAATCTATAATTAATTGTATGTAGCTCTTATTCTTATAGTTATATAAATTGGTCTGATTATTGAACAGCCTTTCCGGAAAGGTGATTAACCTGATAAGACCTTTACAACCGGACTTAACATTTATAATAACTTATTAGAAGAAGACTATAAATCATAAAACTCTAATCATGAAAAAGCTAAATGCAATTTGCTTTCTGGTATTTTTTACAATTACAGTACATGCACAAATAAATAATAAAACAAAATTTAATGAATTAAGCCAGGATCAATTAGACCTTGCTTTGGCAAAATCAATAAAAACTATTAAAATGGCTCAAATTTGGACTGCAGTTGGTATTGGCTTAGTAATTACAGGAAGTGTAGTTCTTGTAGATGATATGAATAATCGACGTAGTAATACAGCTATACTTGGCGGTTTACCTACCAGTGAAACCGCAGCAGGAATATTAATGGTTACCGGAGGTGTCGTAACAGAATTGATAGCAATACCTGTCTCAATAAAAGGATCAAAGAGAAAAAAAGACCTTGAAATTGAATTGGTAAAATTTAATCCGAAAGGTTCTTCTTCAATAAATGGTATTGGATTAAAATTAAGATTTTAAAGCTCAATATTCTGATTTGGAACTATTATGCAATCGTACAAAAGAATTAGTAATGACCTTCAGTATAAATAGATATGAAAACGAAAAACAGTTTAAAGATATTTAGTATTATCTTACTGGAGTTCTTCAGAGTCCTCTCCCTCAAATGCATGGTCAAAGTGGTTCGGAGAAGGAGAGCAGAACAATAACTCATTTAAGCTCAAAAACCTGTTTAATGTCAGGGCTATAAGAGCGTATTAATATTTAAATTTACTTTCAGGTAAACTGGTAAAGTACTCGAATAAGTCCTTTTTAACTTCCAAACTCATTGATTATGAAAACAATTATTGAACTTCTTGAAGACAGTTCAAAGAGATATCCGAATAATCCCTATCTTTTTGAAAAGAAGGCCGACAGGTATGAGGCCATAACATATAAGGAGACAAAGGAAGAGGCCTACAGAGTTGCCGCAGGATTGATTTCACTGGGAATAATGAAAGGTGACAGGGTTGCTTTAATCTCCGAATCGCGCACAGACTGGGTTACAAGTGAACTGGGAATTTTGCATATCGGGGCTATCAGTGTCCCTTTATCCATTTTGCTGAAAGAGGGTGCCGAACTTAAATTCAGACTTGACCATTCTGAAACAAAATGGGTGATCATATCGGGGAACCACCTTGATAAAATCAACTCCGTTAAAAAGGAGCTCAAATATCTCGAAAAGGTAATTATACTGGATCCGAAAAGTAGCTATGAGAACGACGAAATTTTTATGGGAGATCTCAAGAAAATGGGAGATGAATATCTTAAAAGTAATTATACCAAATTTATTGAAACTATTAATTTAGTGGGTCAGGATGATTATGCCAGTATCTGTTATACTTCCGGAACAACTGCTGATCCAAAAGGTATAATTCTTTCGCACAGAAATTATACAGCTAATATAGAACAAACACTTACACTTATGGATGTACCCGAGTGGTGGACAACACTTCTAATCCTGCCCTGGGATCATTCATTTGCACATACCGTCGGTATTTATATAATGATGGCAGCAGGGGCCAGTCTGGCAGCTGTTCAGTCAGGCAAATCTTATCTCGACAGTTTAAAGAACATTCATGGCAACATAAGAGAAATAAGACCAATTTTTATGCTCAGTGCCCCGAGCCTTGCCAAAAACCTCCGGAAAGGAATTGAGAAAGGAATAAGGGATAAGGGCAAGTTAGTTGAAAAACTCTTTGGCCATGCCTTGAAGATTGCTTACAGATATAACGGTATCGGTTGGGACAGGGGAAAGGGGCTTAAAATATTTCTTAAACCAGTATATATGCTGTATGATCAGATCCTTTTTAAAAAAATCAGATCCAGTTTTGGAGGCAGACTTAAGTTCTTTTTTGGAGGGGCAGCTCTGTTAGATATAGAACTCCAACGTTTCTTTTATGCAATTGGAATACCAATGTATCAGGGTTACGGCTTATCTGAAGCGTCACCGGTAATCTCAGGAAACTCTGAAAAAAAGCATAAGCTTGGGACATCCGGAAAAGTACTCAGAAACATTGACCTGAAAATATGCAATGAAGATGGGAAAGAGATGACGGCCGGACAAAAGGGGGAAATCGTGATCCATGGTGAAAATGTTATGGTTGGGTATTACAAAAATGAAAAGTCGACCAGAGAGACCATACGTAATGGATGGCTGCATACAGGAGATATGGGATACGTCGACAGCGATGGATTCCTGTATGTGCTTGGAAGATTTAAAAGCCTTCTTATTTCAGATGATGGCGAAAAATACAGCCCCGAAGGAATTGAAGAAACGATTACAGACAGATCACTCTATATTGATCAGATGATGCTTTATAATAATCAGCACAAATATACCTCTGCACTTATTGCTCCTAACAGGCAAGCTCTGTTAAGATGGGCAAAAAGTCAGGATATAAATCTGAATGATGCAAAAGGACAGGAGTCCATTCTGCTTGAAATGGAGTCGGTGATAAACCAGTATAAAGAAGGTGGTGCCTATCACGACCTGTTCCCTTCCCGATGGCTCCCCTCTTCTATCGCAATAATTGATGAACCATTTTCTCTTGACAATGCACTTCTTAACAGCACGGGCAAAATGGTAAGAACAAAAATTGTGGAGCATTTTCACAATAGAATAGACTACCTGTACACCCCTGAAGGGAAAAATATTATTAATCGTGAAAACATGAATGCAATCAGGAAGATATTAAGTATAAATTAGCGAACGTTACAGAGGAGTTCAGGTAGCTTTCTATATTCCGGATTCCATGTCCTGCTTCCTTTGATAATGGGGAACTGGTCAGATGGTTGTTAATTAGCTACCCTTAAATTAGTTTTGTGTTAAAAAATATGTCAATCCATTAATCTCTGTCATATCAATAACCTTGAAACCATGAGACTCAAGAAGTCTTGATAACTCTCTTTTATCAATTTCAGTTTCGATTCTTGAATCTAAAAAATTAATAATTTTTTTGTACATTCTTGAAGATAAACTAATCCCCTTTTGAGTTTTGTAATCCGAAAAACAACCTATAAAATGGGTTTTCGGAGATAAAAGATTGTGGACATTAAATAAAAAATCATTTAACTCTTTTATATGGTTCAATTTTTTCTGATTAATTAAGGTCTTCACTCCTCTTAAATCTTCGAAATCATAATAATAATGTCCGTTAGAAGAAAGCACAAGCAAGTCGGTTTCATTTGCAAGACCATGCCAATTAAGATAGTCCAAAAATTTGTCTTCCCCATCAGAAATGAATTTATCGATAACAGGATTAGTTTTTGGTTTATTAGTGGAAGGTTTGTTCCACTTGAATTTTAAACTGACTTTTTCGCCGATTGGGAAGTCAGTTAAATCTAATGCTGAAATATTTTCCATTTTACCTGTGTTTAAATCATGGAATAATACTTATCCTTCACAAAAGTAGGTGTTAAACCAGTGCTATTAATTAAGAATAGATTAAGGTCTAATTAAGCGTAGGTTAAAGATGTCAGGTTTGCTCTCTTCATGTTGCATTATCTTTTCATCTGTTCTTCATATTAATTCCCTACCTTTGTTTTGAACAGGAGAACAGTTTTGTCTTGATTTAAATTTGTCAATGAATTATTGCTTTTAAAAATGGTGTTTTTTTATAAACAGATATCATGAATACTTATTACAAAATATTTTTTGTGGTTGTACTCATTATCTTTGCAGGTCAGACAAGTTTTGCTCAATCCGGATTCCAACAGAATGACACGCTTAAGTTGAACATTAAGAAAACTGAATCTACCGGGAAGGCAGAAGATCAAAACACAAAAGAAGTTAATAATAATCAGGCAGATAAGGGAAATAATAACGTGGAAACCCATTCGATGAAAAACGTAAAGGCAGCACGACCGGATATGAGTAAGGCAAGAGGTGCACGTCCGCCTAGCATAGTCAGACCAACAGGATCGCGTTTCCCAAATGGTTTAGGCAGACCCGGCGGAGCAATCAGACCCGGACATGGATAAACATGTATAAAAAAGGATGACCTTTCCCGGTAAATATTTCCGAATATTAATGTTCGCGTTGCTGGCTTCGGAGTCGCATATTATAGCTTTTAGCCAGTCGGATACATTGGCTCAATCAGGAAAGAATATTGCCTTTAAAGACGATTCAATTTGTCATAACCATTCCCTCTTTGCAAGTATCGGATCAGGATTTAATATGATCTTTCTCGGATCCACCATCTCACAAGATAAACCACTATATTCCACATCTTTAACATATGATTATAAAAATAACTTTTATGCTTCTGCCTCAGTTTCGCATATAATTGGAGTAAATCCTTATCTGGCATTTTACAATCTTTCTTTAAACTATAGCCATGTTTTTAATTCCTGGTTTGATATTTCATCGGGTATTGCCGGGTATAAGGCTCCAGAATCATTACAGGAAAAGCTTTTCCGTGATTTCGCTTTCATAAACCTCACGACGGGTTTTGACTGGAAATTGATTTACACAAAACTGTCATTCGGAGAATTAATTTCTGATAATAGCCGGGGATATCTTCAGGTAAGGAACTCGAGGTATATTGAGACACCGGTGTTTTTCAAAGGAAAAGGTCAGATATCTTTTGATCCAAACATAAATATCTTGTTTGGTGATTTTGTCAAAATTGAAACTACTTCAGGTCTCACGAAGCTTGGATCATGGTCTCCTTTTCACCGTTTTAACAAAAATCCTGGTAGTTCAATTAATTCTTACTCTTATAAATTTGGACTATTGGATTTCGAATTTTCATTACCTGTTACATTTAGTTACAACAACTTCAGCATTGAGGCTGAATCAAGTTACATTCTTCCATCATTTTCATATTCCGATTACCCTGCCCCGAAAGGATTTACCTTTTTCATAACCGCTAATTTCAGAATCCTTTAAACTAAATCTGATGAATGTACTGATAGTCGAAGATGAAAAAAGTCTGGCAAATGAAATTGCATCTTTCCTGAAATCGGAAGGATTTTTGTGTGAATTGGCTTTTACCGGTTTAGATGCTTCTGAAAAAATCGCAGTGAACCTTTACGATTTTGTTTTGCTTGATCTTGGGTTACCTGATTATAATGGTCTGGACCTGATCGTTGAGGCACGTAATCGTGGCAATGATACTTCATTTATTATCATTACTGCCCGTGGGGCTGTGGAAGATAAGATACACGGATTGAACCTTGGAGCAGATGACTATCTCGCTAAGCCATTTGCTTTGATGGAACTCTTTTCGCGCATCCAGGCTGTAGCAAGAAGAAAATTCAATATTTTAAACCATAATCTGAAGGTCGGAGATTTTGTTATAGAGTTACAATCCAGGAAAATTACTTGTAAGGGTAATGAGGTGATAATCACCAAAAAAGAATATGACTTGATTCAGTACCTTATCATTAACAGAAATAAAGTACTTACCCGTAACCAGCTCTATGAACATATATGGGGAAATATCCTTGATGATCAGTACGATAGCAATTTTATCGATGTTCATATTAAAAATGTCAGAAAGAAACTGAATGAACATGCTCCAACTCCCTGGCTTGAGACAGTAAGGGGCATAGGCTACAGGGTAAGCCTTGAAAAATAATTAGCTGATATGATAAAACTTAGAATGAAACTAGCTTTATTCAACCTGCTTTCAAAGCTGGTTTTCACTTTATTGTTCCTTCTGCTCCTGCCCTTTCTAATTGAAAGGATAAGTTTACTTCAGGTCGATAACGAACTGATACAAGAGAGGGAACAGGTAATAACTCTTATTTCCAGGATAGGAATAGAACCTTTTATTACTTCTGATAACGGGAATGTC
>Ga0302323_100000636_pt1 | contig 28192 bp, 22 predicted proteins | sample Fen_T0_3_FD_201950 | JGI IMG/M metagenome (GOLD analysis project Ga0302323, IMG submission 201950) | Peat permafrost microbial communities from Stordalen Mire near Abisko, Sweden - Fen_T0_3 | ecosystem: Environmental > Terrestrial > Soil > Wetlands > Permafrost | place: Sweden: Abisko...
CCGCGAAGAACATCCGGCGGCGGAGCTCGATCAGGTGCTCCATCAGCGACATCGTGCCGTCGGGCGACCGCTCCGATTTCTTGCGGCGCAGCCGGGGCAGGGGCAGCGGCACGGTCTTTGGCTCCTCGGCGGTGTCGAGCGGTGGCTGGTCCTGACTGGAGTTCGGTGTGCGCGCCTGACCAGCTTGGCGCGGTGGCGTGCAGGTCAGCGGTCGTCGTCCCGATCCTACCCAGCGCGGGTGGCCGTCAGCCGCCCCGCAGCGGGCCGGTGGTCGGTGGTCACCGTCATGGCGCGGCGGTCGCCGGCACCGGTGCCGGGTAGGCCGTCAGCGCCTCGGCGGCTCGGCGGGCGACCAGGGCCGCGAGTTCGGGTGCGTCCTCGATCACCGCTTGCCCGCCGAGTGAGAGCACCAACCGGGCCAGCCACTCGTCCCCGGCGGCCCGCATCCTGACCCGCAGGCTCCCGGGGGGATCGGTCAGCTCGACGGTCTCCTCCATCGCGTAGTACTCGGCGACCCAGCGCGCACCGCGGGCCAGCCGCAGGGTGACCGGCGGGATCTGCGGGTCAGGGTGGAAGATTCGCTCCGGCACGTCCGAATCCACCCAGAGCGGTGGTTGGGCCGGTTCGTCCAGGATGCGGACCTCTTCGATCCGGTCGACCCGGAAGTGTCGGATCGAGCCGGCCAGGTGGCAGTAGGCCTCCAGGTAGGCGTGGCCGTCGGTGACCAGCAGCCGCAGCGGGTCGACCGTCCGCTCGCTGACCGCATCGCGTGAGGCCGTGTAGTAGCGGATCCACAACCGGCGGGTCCGGTCCAGTGCCTCGCGAACGGCCCCGAGCGCGGGAGCGGGATCGGCGGCGGCCACCCGGACTGCATCGGCCGCTCCCGTGGACTGGGCCGCGCTCGCCTGTTCGAGCTTGGCCAATGCGGTGTGCACGGATTCTGCGTCGAGCAGTCCGGTCAGCTCGGCCAGCGCCCGCAGGGCGACGGTCAGCGCGAAGGCTTCGTCAGCGGTGAGCCGGACCGGGCGTTCGATGCCCGCGTCGAAGGCGATCGCGACGGTCCCGCCGTCGTCGTCCAGCACGACGTCGATCAGATCGTCCGGGTAGTAGCCGGGCAGGCCGCACACCATCAGCAGATCCAGATCCGCACCGATTTGTTCCGTGCTGACCCCGAACTCGGTGGCCAGTTCGGCGATGGCCACGCCCGGGCGTCGCGAGATGTACGGCACCAGCGCCAGCATCCTGGCCAGCCGGTCGGTCGCGGTCTCGCTCACCGGGGTCCGCCGTTCGAGGTGGGGTGCGCGCCGTCCGCAGCGCGCGAAGCCGGACCCACCATCGCCTCGCGGGTGCCGGACAACAGCCGAACCACGGCGGCGAGCAGGTCAGCGGGCTCCTCGACCACCACGTCCGGGCCCTGCGCGGTGATCCGCCTCGCGGTGTCCCACAGACTGCCCAGGTTGATCGTGACCCGGTCCCAGCCGGCGGTGCCCTCGGATGGCACCGACCTGACGGCGGTGCGGCGCAGGCCGGCCGCGCGGCCGGACCGCACGCGCAGGGTGGCGGTCCGGTCGGACGACGGCTCGACGCTGGCGGCGACCTCGGCCAGCAGGTCGATCCCCGCGGGAGGGTGGACGGCGCCGGCCCGACCGCCGGCCTTCACCGGACCGGCGATCCGCGAAAGCCGGAATGTCCGTTTCTCGTTCCGCAGGTCGTCATGACCGACCAGGTACCACCGTCCGCGGAAGGACACCAGGCCCCACGGCTGCACCGAACGCTCCTGTGCCGGCCCGGTCGGATCCTTCCGGTAGTCGAAGACGACCGCCCGGCGCGCTCGCACCGCGGCGTACAAGGGGGCGAATGCCGGGTCGCCGGTCCGCACCCGGGGCTGCAGCAGGGTCGCGGCCGCGAGCCCGCCGGGTTCCTCGAGCGCCAGCCGAGCGGTCCCCGGCGAATGCCCACCGGGCGATCCGGGTGCCGTCGGCGCGGCTGTGGGATCCGGGGTGGCGCCGGGTGCGGCGTCCTGGGTGGCGACCGCGTCGCGGATCTTGCGCAGCGCTCCCGAGCCGGCCCTGGCCAGCGCCGTCGTCTCCCACAGCCGGCCGGCCAGGGCCAACGCGGCGGCCTCGGCCGGGGTGAAGGACAGCTCGGGCAGCGCGAATTCCACCGGCGGGATGCGGTAGCCGTCCTCGCCGGTGGTCTGGGTCTGCAACGGAATGCCGAGCTCGCGCAATTCCTGCTTGTCCCGCTCGAAGGTACGGAAGAACGCCTCGTCGGTCGGGGCGTCGGCGTACCCGGCGACCTTGTCCCTGATCCAGGCCGCGGATCGGTACCGCGGCGAGTTGACCAGGGCGATCACCAGGTTCAGCAGCCGTTCTGCCTTGGCCGTCGCCACGACGTCCAGCCTGTCATATCCGGGGCGCCGTCCGGTCCGGCTGCCGGCCCGGGGCTGGGAGCCGGCTACATCGCCTCGATCAGCCGAGTGACCCGTTCGTCGCTGGCCCGGAACGGGTCCTTGAGCAGCACCGTCCGTTGCGCCTGGTCGTTCAGCTTGAGGTGCACCCAGTCGACGGTGTAGTCCCGCCCGGCGTCCTGGGCCGCCGCGACGAACTCGCCACGCAGTCGGGCCCTGGTGGTCTGTGGCGGCACCGTGGTCGCCTCGATGACCCGGTCCTCGGTGACCACCTGCGCCGCGCGGCCCTTGGCCACCAGCAGCGAGTGCAGCCCACGGCCGGCCCGCACGTCGTGGTAGGTCAGGTCCAGCTGGGCGATGCGCGGGTGGGTCATGTCCAGCCCACCCCGGGCCGCGTAGGCGTCGATGAGCTTCTTCTTGATCACCCAGTCGATCTCGGTATCCACTCCCGACAGGTCCTGGCTCTGCACCGATCCCAGCACCCGACCCCACAGGTCCAGCACCCGCTCGGTCACCGGATCGTTGCCGCGGCGGGCGACGAAATCCACCGCCCGCTCGTAGTACTCCAGCTGCGCGTCCAGCGCACAGATGTCCCCGCCACCGGCCAGCCGCACCGGCCGGCGGCCGGTGATGTCGTGCGAGATCTCCCGGATGGCCCGGATCGGGTTCTCGAAGGTGAAGTCGCGCAGCGGCACCCCGGCCTCGATCATCTCCAGCACGAGCGCAGCGCTGCCCACCTTGAGCAGCGTGGTCGTCTCGCTCATGTTCGAGTCCCCGACGATGACGTGCAGCCGGCGGTACCGCTCGGCGTCGGCGTGCGGCTCGTCGCGGGTGTTGATGATGGGCCGCGATCGGGTGGTGGCGCTGGACACCCCCTCCCAGATGTGGTCGGCCCGCTGGGACAGGCAATAGGACGCCCCGCGCGGGGACTGCAGCACCTTGCCCGCCCCGGCGATCAGCTGCCGGGTGACCAGGAACGGGATCAGCCCGTCGGCGATCCTGCCGAACTCACCCCCGCGCGCGATGAGGAAGTTCTCGTGGCAGCCGTAGGAGTTCCCCGCGGAGTCCGTGTTGTTCTTGAACAGGTAGATGTCCCCGCCGATCCCCTCCTCGGCGAGCCTGGCCTCGGCGTCGACGACGAGATCCTGCAGGATCCGCTCCCCCGCCTTGTCGTGGGCGATCAGGGTTGGCAGGTCGTCACACTCGGCGGTGGCGTACTCCGGGTGCGAGCCCACATCCAGGTAGAGGCGGGACCCGTTGCGCAGGAAAACGTTCGACGACCGGCCCCAGGACACCACGCGGCGGAACAGGTACCTGGCTACCTCGTCGGGGCTCAACCGACGCTGACCGTGAAAGGTGCAGGTGATGCCGAACTCGGTTTCGATCCCCATGATCCGCCGCTGCATGGGCCCGAGACTATGCCCCGGTTGCGCGCCGGGGTTGCGGTGCGGGGTCGGGGCTCCTTCGGGTCGCGTCGCGGATCTCTCCGACCAGGGTTTCCAACAGGTCCTCGAGCATCAACAGGCCGCAGCCCGGCCGTAGCGCGGTGGGCCCGACGGGCGGATCGGTCGGCACGCTGCCGATGCTGACCGGGCCGGCACCGGTGACGGTGCCGTCGGCGGCCGCGCCGCTCCGGTCGGCGACCTCGGCCAGGTGGGCCCCGATCCGGCGCATCCGGTCCAACGCCGACCGCAGGTCCGTGTCCGGCGTCACCGAGGGAAGCGCCCTGATCCGGTCCGCGGGGACGGGTTCGTCACGCCGCTCCGGCGGGATGTCCACCACGTCGCGGATGTGCAGGTAGCCGGAGAACCGTCCGTCACTCTGCCGGATCGGGAACCGGGAGAAACCGGTGTGCGCGCAGGCCCGTTCGACCTCGGCCGGGGAGACACCGGCCGGTACCGACACGACGCTGTCGTCGGGCACCATCACCGACGTCACCGGGGAGACGTCGAAGTCCAGCGCCGAGGTGATTCGCTGATGCTCCTGCGCGTCCAGCAGTCCCTCGGCCCGCGACTGCGCGACCAGGTCGGCCACCTCCTCACGGGTGAACGCGGAGGCGACCTCGTCCCTGGGTTCCCGGCCGGTGGCCCGGACGGTCGCGTTGGCCCAGGCGTTGAGGAATCGGATCACCGGACCGATCATGGTGGCGATCGCGCGCAGGACGGGCGCCAGCGCCATCGCCGTGCGTTCCGGGCCGGCGATCGCGATGTTCTTCGGCACCATCTCACCCAGCGCGACATGCGCAGACACGACCAGCAGCAGGGCGATCACCAGGGACACCGGATGCAGCCAGGCCTGCGGAACGCCCAGGGCCTCGAAGACCGGCTCCAACAGCCCCGCGATGGCGGGCTCGCCCAGCGCGCCCAGCAACACCCCGCACAGCGTGATGCCCAACTGGGCGCACGCCATCATCAGTGAGACCTGTTCCATCGCCTTGATTGTCGAGCCCGCGCGAGCGCTGGTGACCGCGAGCGGCTCGATCACCGTGCGGCGGGCAGCGATCAGCGAGAACTCCGCGGCCACGAAGAACGCGCTCGCGGCGAGCAGGATGACCACCACCCCGAGCAGCAACCAGTTCACCGTCATTGGCGATCGCCGTCACGACGCGGACCGTTGTCTCCGGTCTGCCGACCCTCACCGTGATCGTCCGGTCCGACCGCGGACATCATCACCGTCTCGATCCGCCGGCGGGCCCGTTGGTGCACGGTGAGCCGCACGGTGACCGCACGGGGCACGTCGTCCTGCTCCTGGGCCGGGATCGACTCGTCGTCCGGGTGCGCCCCGGCCTGACCGGCGGGCAGACCGAGCTCGGCCGTCGCGTCCATCGTCGCCGGCACCTCGACCGTGTCGAAGTTCTCCGGCATCCGGCCGAGCCGGGAGATCAACAGCCCGGCGACGGTCTCGTAGGCGCCCGACTCCGGCAGGCGTACACCGGTCAGCTCGGTGATCTCGTCCGGCCGCAGCGTCCCGGGCAGCAGCCAGGTGGCATCGGATCGCCGCTCGGCCCGGACCGCCGCGGGATCGTGCTCGTCGCGGATCTCCCCGACCAGCTCCTCGACGACGTCCTCGAGGGTCAGAATCCCCGCCGTACCCCCGTACTCGTCGGCCACGACGGCCATCTGCAACCCCTGCTCGCGCAGCAGATCGAGCAGGTCGTCCAGCGGCATCGAGCCGGGCACGATCGGCACCTGCACCATCAGCTGCTCCACCCGCACCGCCGGCCGCTCGTCCGGCGGGATGGCCACCGCCCGCTTGAGGTGGACAAGTCCCACCACGTCGTCGGAGTCCTCACCGGAGACCGGGAACCGGGAGTGGCCGGTCTGTGCGGCGGCGGCGATGATCGCGTCGGCCGGATCCGCCGCCTTGACGAACCGCACCTGCACCCGCGGGGTCAGCACGTCGTCGGCGGTCTTGCCGGAGAAGGTGATGGAGCGGGCCAGCAGCCCGGCGGTCGGCGCCTCGAGGGTTCCCTGCGCCGCCGACCGGCGCACCAGCGAGTCCAGCTCCACCGCCGAACGGGCCGAGCGGAGCTCCTCCTGGGGCTGCACCCCGATCATCCGCAGGACGCCGTTGGCCGTCCCGTTGAGCACCACGATGAGCGGCTTGAAGATCATCGTGGAGATTCTCAGCGGGGTGATCACGGCCTTGGCGGTGTCCAGGGGTTCGGCGATGGCGATGTTCTTGGGCACCAGTTCGCCGAACACCATCGACAGCACCGTGGCGACCACCAACGCGACCACGACCCCGGTGGACTGGGCCGCGGACTCCGAAAGCCCGACCGCCCGCAGGGGGACCGCGAGCAGTCCGGCCAGCGAGGGTTCCATCACGAAACCGAGGGCCAGCGTCGTGACGGTGATGCCGACCTGCGCGCCGGAGAGCTGAGTGGACAGTGATCGCAATCCGATCATCACGGAGCGGGCCGGCCGGTCACCGCCGGCCGCTTCCCGGGCGACGGTGGACCGATCGACGGTGACCAGGCTGAACTCGGCGGCGACATACAGCGCGGTGCCGGCGATCAGGATCAGCCCGACGCCGAGCAGGATCCACTGCGCGATCATGCTCGGAACTCCAGGCAGTCAGATGGGCGGACGGCCGGGTGGCCGGTACTGAGCAACGAGCGGTGACGGCCGCGCACCGGCAACGGGGCGCATCGCTCGCGCCTTCGACGGTAGTCGATGACCGAAGCAGGCCGGGCCCGCTGCGCCACTGCGCCCCGGTCAGATCCCGGCACCGAAACAGGTGAACGGTGCGGGGTCCTCGTCCTGCTCGGCCACCGATCTGATCGCCTGGGCCAGCGCGACGGCCGGGCCGGCGCCGGCCCTGAGCCGGTCGTGGTAGGCCGTCATCGTCAGCGCGGCGACGGTGTCGGAGATCCGGCTGGTACCCGCGACCACCGTGGACACGCCGCTGCGCAGCAGGGCGGCGACCAGGCCCAGCGGCTCCCCGCCGGGTCGGTCGTCGGTGCGACCGACGTCGCAGCTGGACAGCACCACCTGGGCCGGCAAGGCGGGGTTGGGCGCGACGTCATACCCGTAGAGCAGACCGTCGGCGAGCAGTACACCGGAGAACAGCGGGTTTTCCGGCTCGTGATGGCCATGCGCCGCGATGTGCAGCAGCCCGCCGGCCGGGATGGCGTCGAGGACGGCTTGACCCGTTGCTGCGGCCCCGGTCAACAGCGTCGTGTTCGGGTACGCCGCCGCCACGGCGGAGGCTTCGGTGACCCCGTGCGGGACCTCAGGGCCGGCGACCGCCAGCACCCCGCGTCGGTGGTCCTGGCCATGGTGCCCGAGGGTGTCCATGGCCGCCGTCACCGAGGCGGTCACCGCTACGGCCCGGCCGGAGAGGCCGGGCAGCAGCGCCCACGGCACGATCGCGGCCGCGCCCGCCGCGGCGACGATGACCGGCCCGTCGTCCGTGTGCGGCTGAATCGGATCGACGATCGCCGCGGCGACCTGCTGCAATCCGCTGCCCAGGGAGGCGGCCGCGACCCGACGCAGCGGAGCACGGATCCGATGATCGGCCAGCAGGTTGAGGTCGCCGATGATCCGATGCAGTTGCCTGGCGAGCCCGAAGTCGTGATCCAGCGCCAGGTACCGGGCCGAGTCGGCCGTGATCACCAGCACATGGAAACGGCCCTGCCCACGGAATGGGGCGACCACGCTGACCCGCGGCGAGGTCTGGGCGAGGCGCCGCTGCACCTCGGCCAGCGAGATCGGCCGGTTGACCGCTCCGGTTCCCCGTGCGGCCCAGGAGCGCGACCTGACCCGGTGGCGCAGTTCCTTGACGGTGAACTCGAGATCGGGATCGACCTCGCCGTTGCGCAGAGCCAACCGGGCCAGATACATGGCGGTGCGCAGCGACCCGAGCTCACCCGCCAGCACGGTGTCCGCCGAGGGCCGGACTGCGGCCAGCCGGGTGCTCGCACCCCGCGAGCGCTCGAGCCACTGCAGGATGGCCGCCGGCGAGCCGGTTTCCAGCGCGGTCTGCACGCCCAGCTGGGTCAGTTCGCGGCCGTGGATGGCCGACGCGGCCTGCAGGTCCTGCGAACCGAAGCGGGCCTGAAAGGCGGCGAGATCGTCCAGCCCGCGGCGGATCTGGGCCAGCCCGGAGGATCGCCGGCCGCCGGCCAGTTCCAGCCGCGCGGCGACGAGCCGGCTGTGCATCTCGGTGGCCATCGTCGGAATCCGCCTGGTCCAGCGGGCATGGGACCCGGAGACGACGCCGGCGGCATCCGCGGCCGCCTGGGCCGCGACCACGTCACCCGCATCGAGCAGGGCGTCGGCCTGCATGAGGCGCACCGCTCGGGCGTCGTCGTGCAGCCCGGCCTCGGCGAGGTCGGCGGCCAGGGCCGACGCGCGGTCGGCGTCCACCCGCGCCTGCCGGCCGCCCGGCCGGCGAAGCGCCGCCCGCTCCCGCGAGTCGGCCCGGACTTCCAGCACCCGCGCGGCGAGCACCCCGCGGGGGTGACGGGCCGCCTGGTAGATGCGCGCGGCGCGCCTGGCCGCCGTCCTGGCGGTGCGCGGGTATCCGCCGATCAGGTCGATCTCGGCCTGGACCAGCAGCGCCTCGGCCAGATCCACCCGCGACCGTTCAGTGGCGAAGGCGAGTTCGGCCCGGTCGGCGAAGTCCCGCGCCTCGGCCACCAGTCCCGCAGCCAGCAGCAGCCGGGCACGGTCCAGCGCCCGGAAGCCCACCCGCACGTCCGGTGCGATCTCGTCGGCCCTGGTCATCTCGGCCAGCGCGGCCGGCAGGTCCCCGCCGATGAACCGGACGAGCCCGATGTTGTGGGTCGCGATCGCGACGGCCGCGGGCAGACCCATCGCCTCGCCGAGCCGCCGCGCCTGCGTGCAGTCCTCCTCCGCGAGTTCCGGCCGGGCCTCCGCCAGGTGTAACAGGGCCCGCCATTGCAGCATCCGCACCAGGGTGCCGGTGGGGCCCCGCGCCCCCGAGTAGGCCGCGACGGCGGAATCCAACTCGATCAGCGCGGCGTTCATCCGTCCGGTCCGTCCCAGCAGCACGCCGCGGGAGGCCATGATCATCGGCTGGAATTCGTCGCCGGCGGCGGCGGCCTGGTCGAGCAACACCGACGCGTCGGCGATCTGCCCGAGTTCCACGTGGGCATCGGCCATCACCAGCAGGATCCGGACCCGCAGCGTGTCGGTACCGAATCCCGTCCCGTGACCGACACCGCGCCCCGGCCGCCGGTCCAGGTGTTGCAGCGCGCGTTCGGCGAGCCGCAGTCCGGTCGCCGGGCGCCCGACATCCACGCTGGCCCTGGCCCTGGCCCAGAGCTCGGCGGCCGGCCTGGCCCAGGAGGGCACAGACTGCGCCGTTCGTGCGAGAACGCCCGAGGTCACCCGGACAGCATGCCCGTCTGGCTTCCGATCGTCACGCCGGGTCGGTGCACGGGCGCCCAGCGGACCCGGATGGCTGCCGATCGGGTCAGAACGACCACGTCACCGGGTGCCGCCGGCACTACAGCCCCGCCCCGAAGCAGGTCAACGGGGCGGGTAGGCCGGTGTCGTTGCTCGCCACCTCGATCGCATGGACCAGCGACTGGGCCGGCGACGCGCCGGCGAGCAGCCCTTGGTGGTAGACGAGCATCGCCGCTTCGGCGACCGTGTCGGCGATCCGGCTCGTACCGGTGATCACCGTGGACACCCCGCTGCGCACCAGGGCGGCCACCAGCCCGAGCGGCTCCCCGCCGGGCCGGTCGTCGGTCTGCCCGACATCGCAGCTGGACAGCACGATCTGCCGGGGCAGCGCAAGGTTCGGCGCCACGTCATAGCCGAACAGCAGCCCGTCGGCCAGCAGGAGTCCGGAGAACAGCGGGTTGTCCGGTTCATGGTGACCGTGCGCGGCGATGTGCACGAGCCCGTCGGCCGGCATGGCGTCCAGCACGCCGCGCCCGGTGGCCTCGTCGCCGGTCAGCAGGTCGGCGGCAGGGTGCAGCGCAGCCACCGCCCGCGCCTCCTTCTCGCCGTTGCCGACCTCCGGCCCGGCCACCGCCAGCACCCCGTGCCGGTGAGCCGGCTCGTCCGGGGCGGTGAGTCCGGCCACCGCTCTGGTCACCGATGACGTCACCGACATGGTGCGACCGCGAAAGGCAGGGAGTTGCGCCCACGGCAGCGCGGCCGTCGGTCCGGCGTCCACGATGAGCAGCGGCCCGTCGTCGAGCAACGGGAGGGCCGGTTCGACAAGTGCGCAGGACAGGTGCTCCAGGGTGGCGGACAACGATTGGATCGCGACCTTCTGGAGTGGCTGCGGCAGCCGGATGTCGGCGAGCGCGTCGAGATCGGACGATGCCCGGCGGGCTCGACTCCGGGTGTCCGCGACGACCCCGAGGCGCAGATACCGGGCGGACCTCTTGGTGATCACCAGCAGGTGATCGCGTCCGAACCCGTGGAAGAAGGCAAGCACGCTGGTGCCGGCGCGGGCGGCCAGTGCGCGCTGCACGGCGGCCATCGTGGGCGGCCGATCGACGGCGCCGGTACCTCCCGCGGTCCACGACCTGGACCTGATGCTTCTGCGCAGCTCCGCGACCCTCCGCTGGGCTCCGGCGTCCCTGCGGCCGGCGAGCGCCGCCTGCCGTGCCCGGTCGAAGGCCACCCGGAGCGAACCGAGGTCCTCGGCCAGCGCAGAGTCGGCCGGCGGGCGAACGGCCGGAAGTCGGGTGGAGACCGCGCGGGAGCGCTCCAGCCACTGCAGGATCGCCGCGGGCGATCCGGTGCCCACGGCCGTTCGCAAACCCAGCGCGGCCAGTTCGCGGCCGTGCACGGCGGCACCGGACTGCAGGTCCTGTGACCCGAACTTCGCCTGGAACCGGGCCAGGTCGTCCAGGCCGCGCCGGACGTGGGTCAGACCCGCCCCCGGCTGACCGGCCGCAAGCTCCAACCGGGCGGAAATCACCCTGGCGTGCAAACGGATGGCCAGGTTGGCCGACCGTTCTCCCCGCGCGGCAGCGCTGCCGGCGGAGAGCCGGACGCCGGATCCGGCGTCCAGTTGCGCCTCCACCTGCAGCAGTCGTGCGGCCAGCGCATCCTCGGTCAGGCCCATCGCCGACAGCCGGTTGGCGAGGTCAGTCGCCCGGTGTGCGTCGCCGATGGCTCTGCGCCGCAGCGCCGTCCGCGACCCGGCTGACGCCCGACGGCTCAGGGCATCAGCTCGCAACTCGATCACCTCGCCCACCGTCGCGGCGCGGTCGTTGCCGCGCCGGGCGGCGATCCGGGCGGCCCGGCGGGCCGACCGACGTGCACCGACGGCATCGCCCATGGCCAGATCGATCTCGGCGCGGACCTGCAGCGCGTCGGCGAGATCGGGCATCGCGCGGTTGGCGGTGAACGCCGCCACCGCCTGATCCGTGAACTCACCGGCTTCGGTCGCCAGCCCGGTGGCCAGTAGCACCCTCGCCCGGTCCAGCGCCTGGACGCCCAGATCGGCGCCTGGCAGCACCGTCGACGCCTCGGCCATGTGATGAAGTGCGCCAGGCAGATCACCGGACAGGAAGCGGATATATCCCAGGTTGTGCCGCGCCATCAGCACGACGCCGGGTCGACCTGCGGCGACCGCTGCTGCCTCCGCCGCCTGTGTGTCCGTGCGGGCATCCACCAGCCGCCCGAGCGACATGTGGATCAATCCGCGGTTGAGCAGCGCCGCAGCGAGGTCACTCGGACCTGCCCCGCGTTGCTGACCCTTCGGCGCGGCGATGACCAGCGCGGCAATCGCCTCGTCCAGTGCGCTCAGCGCGTCCGGATTCGCTCCGCGGAGAAGGACGAACCCGCGCGCGGTCAACGCGGCCGTTCGGCAGTCCGGATCCACGACCGTCGCATGATCGAGATGGCCCAAGGCCGCGCTGACATCGCCCAACTCGGACTTGAAGCAGGCCAGGGTGATCAGCATCTGCGCGTGGATGCCCGGCGATCGCTCGAGGCCACGCCGAAGGGCGCGCTCACACACTCGCACAGCCGCCGCCGGACGGCCCCCGTCACCGAAGGCCAGTGCCTGCTCCCACAGGGCGGTCGCCCTTGCGCCGTCGCTGGTCATCGCGACCGTCATTCGTTGCACCCCGCCGGTACTGGGGCGCGCAGACCGGCCGTTCCGCCGCGACTACCGAAGTAATCGGCGGGCCAGTTCCTGCCGCACCTCGATGGTTGTGTCCAGGCCTACCTTCAGGACTGATGTCAGGAAGTGCCCGGCTAATACCGGTGCGGCGAAACTCGTCCCGCTCCAGGTGGCAAAGCCGCCGCTGAAGTCGTCCGGGTCGATCGTGCTCCGCACGTGCTTCCGCTGATCGACCGTTCTCGCTCCCGGCATCCAACTGCCCTGTGCGGTGGTTGGTGCCGTCGAGATCACATTGGCCCCCACCGCCTGAGCGGTGACCCAGGGCCCGTCGTTCGAAAACAACGCCACGGTGCGTTCGTCCGGGTTGAGTGCCGCCACCGACACCAGCAGGCAGTGTCCGGGGTCGCCGAACAACGGTTCGGGTGCGAAGGCCGCCGGATAGGACTTCCGGTCCGTCGCGTCGTTGCCGGCGGAGGCGAAGATGGTGACGTTCTTCGACGCCAGGTTCTCGAGGAGTTCCTTGAGTCCCGGCGTGTAGGCCGCGTCGTCCGCGGTTTCGACGTAATACCCCAGAGACAGGACGAGAGCGTCGACGGTCCCGGGGTTTTCGTCGAGATAGAGGCCGAGCTCGACGAGGCACTTGTCCAGGTCACCCTCGGGGACGATGCCGTCCGCGCCCATGATGCGCAGCACGGTCACCGTGGCTTCCGGGCACGTCTGGTGGAGCAAACCCGCGATGAAGGTGCCGTGACCGGAGTGACTGGCCAGGAAGCCGGTCAACCGGTTGACGACCGCTCCGGGGCCGTCGGGATTGGTGGCGCTGTTGGCCGCGGGGTCCATTCCGACGGGAAATCCGTTCGACAGGGTGAGCTGGTCGGACACCCATCCGGGATCGAACCACGGGTGCTGACCGATGCCGGTGTCCAGGACGACGACGTGCGGCCGCCGGGCAACCGCGGCCGGCTCGGGCTTGGCGATCACCACCGCCACGGGACCGTGACCCCCTGATCCGGCCACAGCGTACGACCCGACACCGGAGTTGCCCGCGGCAAACGGATTGCCCGCGGCAAACGGATTGCCCGAAATCGCCGAGAACATCAGGTGACCTAGGTCGACCGCCGGCGGCCGCGGCGCTCCGTCGGCCGGCCTACGGCCCGGACGGGCACCGGGCACGAACCCGCGGCGACGCAGCTGTTGCAGGAGCGGCCAGACATCGACGGAGACGGGTACGTCGCCGGCGCCCTCGAAGGCGACCGGAAAGACCAGCGGATTCCGGTGCTCTTCGGCCAGCCGCAGGACCTGCGCGCGCCGATTGTGGTCGGGGTCGTCCGTGTCGGTGTCGAAGGCATCCGGCCCGGCTCGCCGCAGGCCGAGCAGTTCGACCTCCTCGTCGATGGCGGTCAGCAGCGGGTCCGTTGAGTCACGGGTGTCGGTGGTCACGAGCAGGACGTCGGACCGGTAGACAGTTGGCTCGGGCGCCGGCGCTCCCGGTAACCGGACCGCGGTCGACGGATCGAGCAGGCGGCCATTGAATCGGCGGAGCGGATCACGCGAATCGGCGCTTGATCCTGCTGGGTCGGGACGGCTCACGATGTCCTCCAGGTCGGAGCGGGCGGATAGCCGACCCAGGTCGCGCCCGGCGACCGTGGCGTGCCGCCTCGGAGCCGACCGTTGGCGGCCCGGTACGTCGGTGAAGCTACAGGTGGACGGCCGGGGTGACGACGGGCAGGGTCAACGACGGGTCGGACTCCAGGGTCGGGTGCAGCACCAGCTGCGCCGGACCGGCCGGTACGTCGTCGAAGACGAACCGCCCGGACTCGTCGCATTCGGCGGTCATGGTGGACTCTCCCACCCTCAGCTCCGCGTGCAGTCGGCCGCCGGGGGCGGCCCAGCCGTCCAGACGAACCGAACCGTCCCGCTGCGGGTTGACCACCACCATCACGGTGAGGTTGTCGCTGGCGAAGGTGACCCGGCGGGCGTGTTCCACCGACCGCGTCCCACTGGCGCCGGAGACCGCGAGCTCGGATTCGACCAAGCGCGCAAACTCCGCGTCCAGGTTGTTGGTGTTGAGCCCGAAGAGCACCAGGTCGGGCAGCATCTCCGGCATCGGGTCAACCGTGTCGTAGATCGCCAGCAGGTCGGCCAGCAGCCGTAGATCGGCGCGATCCATGGGCTCGCCGGCCGGATCGACGTCATCGGCCGGATCGACGTCGACACCGATGTCACAGCCGAATCGGTCGTCGGCAGGGTTGGCCGCGTGGCCCCTCGGTGCCGTCATGTCCAGTCTCCCCCGTCGAGTCGGGCGCGCAGCTTCGCGAGACAGCGCCCTCGTGTTGGACCGATGGATCCCACCGGTATGCCCAGATCGACTGCGATCGAGGCGTAGTCAGGTCGCGGCGCGAACGCGATCACCGCGAGCAGGCGACGGCAGCGCTCCGACAATTCCGCCACGTGGGCCCACAACCGGCGCTGCTGGTCGGTCAGGACGGCGGCGTGTTCGGCCGACGGGGCGCGGGGCAGGTCTTCGTCGGTGGGTTCCGAACTCGACCGCTTCTGACTCGCGGCGCGCTCGCGCCAGGCCAGCCGACGCAGGCTCACCGTCATCCAACGGACGACGGCCAACGGATCGCTGATGGTGTCCTTGTTGCGCACCAGCAGCATGAATGTCTGCTGCACGACGTCTTCGGACTCGGCGGCGGTCAAGCCGCATTGCCGAGCGGTGTGCCAGAGCAACGGGCTGACCAGCCGTACCAGCCGATCGATCGCGCCGGGCACCCCCTCGCGGTATTCCTCGAAGGCGGTACCCGCACGCACCACCAGGTCGCCGGCATCCTGCCGGCGCCGCGGGGTGGACTCCGCGGAAGCGTCGGGGGGCTGGCCGGTCTCGACGGCGTCGACCGGGCCGACCAGCTCATTGCCGGCCGCCGGATCAGCCGCCGCGTCGGGAACACCACCCTTGGTCTGAGCCGGCACCACCTGGTGCACCACCGCCGCATCGACGGCCGGCCGAGCTGCCGGCGTCGACACGGCATCCTCGTTGACACCAATCACCATCTGGCCTTCCCACGCTTCGGATGGCCGCGAGTCTCAGGCCAGAACGTCCGCGTCCGGTGCATCGATCCCGGGAGGGCCGACGCGGCGAACGAATCCTCGCGCACACGTACCTCCCGGGATCGCACGCTTCAGTGGGGCGCTGCACGGTACGTCCAGCAGTTTAGGGGGTGGCGCGGTGCACCCGGATAGCTCCCGAACCCCTCTTCGGCTCTGTCCGAACAACCTGCAAGAGTGCGGCGCCGCAGCGGTGATACACGTCGTCGCAACTATTCTTCGGGCCCACCGCGGGCGCGGTCAGCTGGGGTCGCCGGCGGAGTCCGCGCCGTCGGAATCCGCGCCGGCGGAGTCCGCGCCGGCGGACTCAGGCTCGCCCGCACCGCCGGATTCAGGCTCGCCCGCACCGCCGGATTCAGGCTCGCCCGCACCGCCGGATTCAGGCTGGCCCGCACCGCCGGATTCAGGCTCGTCCGCACCGCCGGACGCGGGACCCGCGGTGAGCAGCTCGGCCAGCGCCGCGCCCTGGATGCGCCGGAACGTGCGCCCCTCCAGTGCCCGGTCCAGCACCGCGACTTCCAGCTGGGCCGGCTGCAGCGTGCGCGGGGCGCCCTCCCCCGCGGTGCCCAGCGCCGCCGCCGCGGCGGCCAGCGCCGTCGCGATATCCCAGCCCGGCGTGAACGATGCCTTCAACGCGCTGATCACCGGTTCGGTCGCCCCGCCCATCACCACGAAGCGCCGCTCGTCGACGATCGACCCGTCATAGGAGATGCGGTACAGCTGGTCCGCGCCGGTGGTGACGCCGGCGCTGGCGGTGCCCGCCCAACCGGGTGCGCCGGCCGCGCTGACCTCCGCCACGCACAGCTCCACCTCGAAGGGCTTCGGGTGCTCGGAGAAGATCGAACCGAGCGTCTGTGCGAAGGCGTTGGCCAGCCACAGGCCGGTGACGTCGCGCCGATCGTAGGAGAACCCGCGGACGTCGGCCAGCCGGATCCCCGCGGTCCGGAGGTTCTCGAACTCGTTGTACCGGCCAACGGCGGCGAAGCCGATCCGGTCGTAGATCTCGCTGACCTTGTGCAACGTCGGCGAGTTGGTCTCGGCGACGAACAGCACGCCACCGGAGTACGTCGTCACCACCACGCTGCGACCGCGCGAGATGCCCTTGCGGGCGTACTCCGAACGGTCGCGCATGAACTGCTCGGGTGAGGCGTAGATGGTCGGCATCGTCACGGCGGGCCGGGCTCCTTGCGCGCGGGGCGGGTGGTGGGTCGGGTGGCGCTGACGACGTCACGTCGGCGCCGGCGGCGGGTCAGCCCCCGGGGTGCAGCATGCGTCCGGCGAGCACTGCCTCCGAGACCGCACCGACGGCGTCGTCGGACCAGCGAACCGCGCCGTTCGCGGTGACGGCCACCACCACCGGGAAGATGCGCCGGGTGACGTCCGGGCCGCCGGTGGCGCTGTCGTCGTCGGCCGCGTCGTACAGGGCCTCAACGGCCGCCCGCACCGTGCCGGCGATATCGGATCCCGGTTCATAGCGCTTCTTCAGCGCCGAGCGGGCGAACAGCGACCCAGACCCCACGGCGGAGTAGTCGTGTTCCTCGTACCGGCCACCGGCGACGTCGTAGGAGAAGATCCGGCCCGGCCCGGCCGGGCCGGCCGCGGTGCTCTCCTCCAGGCCGGCGAACAGCGGGATCACGGCCAGCCCCTGCATCGCGGCACCCAGGTTTCCGCGGATCATGGTGGCCAGGCGGTTCGCCTTGCCGTCCAACGACAGCCGGACGCCCTCGATCTTTTCGTAGTGCTCCAGCTCCAACCGGAACAGCCGCACCATCTCCACCGCGATCCCGGCGGTGCCGGCGATACCGATCGCCGAATGGGAGTCCGCGATGAAGACCTTCTCGATGTCCCGCTGAGCGATGATGTTGCCCATCGTGGCGCGCCGGTCGCCGGCCATCACCACACCGTCGGCGCAGGTCAACGCCACGATCGTGGTGCCGTGGGACAGCTCGGGGGGAGCGGTCGCCCCCCCGGGCAGCAGGTGCGGTTCCGCGGTGGCCAGGAACTCGGTGAACGACCCGGTGCCCGGACGGAGATACGCGGCAGGGACAGCCGAGACAGGCCAGTGACGGCTCTCGCCTGTCGTCACTGGCCGCCCTTTTGGACGTACGAGCGGACGAAATCCTCGGCGTTGGACTCGAGCACGTCGTCGATCTCGTCGAGAATGTCGTCGGTCTCCGCCGCGAGCTTCTCGCGTCGTTCCTGGCCGGCCGCGTCGGACTCGGATGATTCGTCCGAATCGCCGCCGCCCTGCCGGCTGGTCTGTTCCTGGGCCATGCGGTTCTCCGATCAACAGGTAACTACCGGTGAGCGTACCTACGGGAGCGGTCCTGCCTACTGACGGGTCAGCGCGTCGACGAGTTCGGTCGCATCGGCCGCGGCGTCCAGCAACGCGCCCACGTGGGACTTCGTCCCCCTGGTCGGCTCCAGCGTCGGGATGCGGACCAGCGATTCCCGACCGACGTCGAAGATGACCGAGTCCCAGGAGGCCGCGGCGAGCCGATCGGCGTACTGCGCCACGCAGCGGCCACGGAAGTAGGCGCGGGTGTCCTCGGGGGGCGTCGTCATGGCCGCCCGGACGGCGTCCTCCTGGACGAGACGTTTCATCGAGCCACGGGAGACCAGCCTGTTGTACAACCCCTTGTCCATGCGGACGTCCGCGTACTGCAGATCGACCAGCGCGAGCCGGTGCGCCCCCCAGGACAGCCCGTCCCGGCCGCGGAAACCCTCCAGCAGCCGCAGTTTCGCCGGCCAGTCCAGCTCGTCGGCCAGCTGCATCGGGTCGACGGCCAGCCGGTCGAGCACGGAGATCCACCGCCCGATCACGTCGCGGGTCTGCTCGTCGGCGTCCTGGCCGTAGGTGTCGGCAACGTACTCGGCGGCGGCCTCGGCATAGGCGCGCTGGATGTCGAGCCCGGTCAGCTGGCGGCCGTCGGTCAACGGCACGGTGATCTCCAGGGTCGGATCGTGGGAGATCTGGTGAACGGCGGCCACCGGGTGCGCCAACTCGACCGGCGGAAGCGGCCAGCCCGATTCGATCATCGCGAGGACCAGCGCCGTCGTGCCGAGCTTGAGGTAGGTGGAGATCTCGGCCAGGTTGGCGTCACCGACGATGACGTGCAGCCGGCGGTGCTTGTCCGCGTCGGCGTGCGGCTCGTCACGGGTGTTGATGATGCCCCGCTTGAGGGTGGTCTCCAGGCCGACCTCGACCTCGATGTAGTCCGAACGCTGCCCGAGCTGGAAGCCCTCGGTCTGACCGGAGGGTCCGATGCCGACCCGGCCGGCGCCGGCGAAGACCTGCCGCGAGGAGAAGAACGGGGTGAGCCCGGAGATCAGCGCCGGGAAGGGGGTGTCCCGCCGGCACAGGTAGTTCTCGTGGGTGCCGTAGCTGGCACCCTTGCCGTCGACGTTGTTCTTGTACATCTGAATGGGCTTGGACCCCGGCAACGCGGCGGCGAGCGCCGCGGCGGCCTCCATGACCCGCTCGCCGGCCTTGTCGAAAAGCACCCCGTCCAGCGGATTGGTCACCTCGGGGGAGGAGAACTCCGGATGGGCGTGATCGACGTAGAGCCTGGCTCCATCGGACAGGATGACGTTCGCCGCCCCGATGTCGTCCACATCCGGCTCGGACGCCCCGAACAGCGCCGACAGGTCGTACCCGCGGGCGTCGCGCAGCGGCGATTCGACCTCGTAGTCCCACCGTGGACGGCGGGCCCGCGGCGCGGCGACCGAGGCGGCGTAGGCCAGCACCACTTGGGTCGAGGAGATCACCGGATTGACGCCGGGTTCGCCCGGCACCGAGATGCCGTACTCGACCTCGGTGCCCATGATGCGACGCACAGTCATGAACCGAATCTAGTGCGGCAGGATCGTAGGGGTGGACCACCCGCCGCCGACTCCACCGCCGCAGGCGGGCAGCGGCACCCTCCGGGCCCGGGTCGCCGGGCGGCTGAGCGTATTGGCCGGACTGCCGCGGTGGCGCAACCGGCCGTTGACGGAGCTGCTCGGCATCGACCGCAACGTGCTCGTGCAGGCGCTCAAGATCGCGGTGTCCGCCGGCGTGTCCTGGGCGCTCGCGCAGTGGTGGCTCAGTTCCCCGTCGCCGATCTGGGCGCCCATCACCGCGTCGCTGATGGCGCTGCTGACGGTGCGCGCCTCGCTCCGGGACGCGGTCGAGAAGATCGTCGCGGTGCTGATCGGCATCCTGGTGGCCATCTGGTTGGGCGGCCTGATCGGGCTGCACGCGTGGTCGATCAGCCTCATCGTCGCGGTGGGTTTCCTGGTCGGTAAGGTGTTGCGGCTCAACGGCGGCGCGGCGGCGCAGATCCCGATCAACGGTCTGTTCGTGCTGGCGCTGGGCAGCGCCCAGGTGGAACAGCGTTTCCTGGACACGCTGATCGGCGCGGCGGTCGCCGTGGCGGTGAACTTCGCCATCGTGCCACCGAACTACGTCTCCGGTGCAACTCGTTCGGTCGCGGCGCTGGCCGACGGGTTGGTCGATGTGCTGTCGGTGATCGCCGCCGGTATCACCCAGCCGTGGGGCTTCGAGACGGCGTCCGGATGGTTGCGGACCGCCCGCGAGCAGGGCCGCTTTGCGATCGCGGCCGAATCGGACGTCGAGAAGGCCACCCAGTCGCTACACCTGCACCCGGGCCGCGCGTCCTGGGAAGGCGCGCTCGGCCGGTTGCAGCAGGCCAATGACATCTTGCAGATCGTCGAAGTGCAGGTCAGGACGCTGGCCAGGACCGTGCGGGACATCGCCGCGAAGATGCCCGAACGGGACGGCTCGCAGCCCCCGATGCCGATGGCCTCCGCCATGTTGACCGCGGCGTCGGGTGCCATCGAGGCGTTCGCGCACACCATGCTTCGGGCCGAGAGGGATGCCCAGACGGTGGTTCATGGTGGGGCGGCCCACCGTTCGATCGATGCGGCCAGGGCCACGATCGCCGAGATCAACGCCGACCTGTCGGACATGCTCGCGGCCAACCTGGCCCGCGGGGTGTTCCTGGGCGCCATGGTGGTGGAGACCGGCCGCATCCTGGACGAGTTGGACGGCGGCCTGGCGGCACGGTCCGGAACGCTGCGACCGTCCCGGACACCCGACGACGCCGCCTGAGTCGCGAGATCAGTGGTCGGTCAGCGCCAGGCGAGCCCGGCGCGGTGGTCCCAATACTCGCCGGGGTCCCGGGCGCACGAGGTCAACGACGCCAGCTCGGCGGCGCCCAGGATGACCTCGTCGGCCCGCAGGTTGTCCGTCAACTGGCCGACACCGGCCGCTCCGAGCAGGACCCGGTCGGCCCACGGTTGGGCCGCCGTCGCGGCCAGCGCCACCGCGTCGAGGTTCGCGCCGACCCGGCGGGCCACCTCCCGCAAGGCCGCGGGGGGCTCGGTGACCAGCCGGCCGTTGGCCAGTGCCTCCTTCACGATGACGGTGAGTTCCCGGCGGGACGCCGCCTGCAATGCGGTTCCGGCGCTGGTCTCCAGCAGGTTCCAGGTCGACTGCACGGCCGAGAACAGGGCGGCGCCGGCCCGTTGCACGTCGAGCGCCCGGTAGATGGTGTCGGCCTGCCGGGCACCGGAGGTCGAGAAGCCCACCGCGACACCGGAGTCGCGCAGCCTGGCCAGGGCATCAAGGAGCGGGCCGTCGTCGAACAGCGGAGAGTCCAGGGTGAGCGAATGCACCTGGTAGAGGTGCACGCGTGGCAGCGTGCCGCGGGTCAGCGCCCACTGCTCCTGGAAGGCATCGAGCGAATGATCCTTGACCTCGTGCACCGCGGCCTGCGCATCCCACCCGCCGACATAGCGGTAGCCCCATTTGCTCGAGACGGTGGTCGCGGTCTGCGGCCAATCGGCGTCATCGGCGGCCCGTTGGCGCCACCACTGCCCGACGAATTCCTCCGCCCGACCGTAGGAACGGGCTGTGTCGATCCACCCGACGCCGGCGGCGGTCGCCGCGTCGAGCACCCGGAAGGTGTTGTCCCGAAAGGCGTCGACGCTGCGCTCGACCGGCAGTGCGGACGCGCTCCCGGTCGAGATGTACGCCGGCCGGCCGAGCACGGCGGTCCCGATGGCCCATCGGGCGCGACGCTTGCCGTTCACCTGCGGTGGGCCGTTACAGGTATTGCCCCGTGTTCGACGCGGTGTCGATGGCCCGTGAGCCCTCGGACTGCTTGCCGGACACCAGGGTGCGGATGTACACGATCCGTTCCCCCTTCTTGCCCGAGATCCTCGCCCAGTCATCGGGATTGGTGGTGTTGGGCAGGTCCTCGTTCTCGGCGAACTCGTCCGCGATCGCCTCGAGCAGCTGGGACACCCGCAGGCCGCCCATGGCCGCGGCGCCGAGCACGATACGTTCCTTGATCGCGGCCTTTTTCGCCCGGTCGACGATGTTCTGGATCATCGCACCGGAGTTGAAGTCCTTGAAGTAGAGGACCTCTTTGTCGCCGTTGGCGTAGGTGACTTCCAGGAATCGATTCTCGTCCGTTTCCGAATACATCCGCTCCACGGTGTGCTGGATCATCGCGACGATCGTGCCCTGCCGGTCGCCGCCGAACTCGGCGAGATCGTCGGGATGGATGGGCAGTTCAGGGATCAAGTATTTGGTGAAGATATCCCTGGCCGCCTCGGCATCCGGGCGTTCGATCTTGATCTTGACGTCCAGCCGGCCCGGCCGCAGGATCGCCGGGTCGATCATGTCCTCGCGGTTGGAGGCGCCGATCACGATGACGTTCTCCAGCCCCTCGACGCCGTCGATCTCGCTGAGCAACTGCGGCACGATCGTCGTCTCCACGTCGGAGGACACCCCGGTGCCACGGGTGCGGAACACCGAATCCATCTCGTCGAAGAACACGATCACCGGCGTGCCGTCCGAGGCCTTCTCCCGGGCGCGCTGGAAGATCAGGCGGATGGTCCGCTCGGTTTCCCCGACGTACTTGTTGAGCAGCTCGGGGCCCTTGATGTTCAGGAAATAGCTGGTGATCCGCTCCTGACCGCGGGACATCGCCACCTGCTTGGCCAGCGAATTGGCGACCGCCTTCGCGATCAGGGTCTTGCCGCAGCCGGGTGGGCCGTAGAGCAAGACGCCCTTCGGTGGTCGCAGCTGGTACTCGCGGAACAGGTCCTTGTGCAGGAACGGCAATTCGACGGCGTCCCGGATCTGCTCGATCTGCCTGGTCAGGCCGCCGATGTCGGAGTATTCGACGTCGGGGACCTCCTCCAGAACCAGATCCTCGACCTCGGCCTTGGGCACCTTCTCGTAGGCATACCCGGCCTTGGGGTCGACCAGCAACGAGTCACCGGGCTTGAGCGCGGAATCCATCAACGGTGCAGCGAGGTGCACCACGCGTTCCTCGTCCGCGTGCCCGACCACCAGCGCGCGGTCGCCGTCGAGCACCTCGCGCAGCGAGCACACCTCGCCGACCAGCTCGAACGTGCCGCCTTCGACGACGGTCAGCGCTTCGTTCAGGCGCACCTGCTGGCCGCGCTGCAGGACGTCGACCTCGACGGTCGGCGACGCCGTCAGGCGCATCCGGCGGCCGCCGGTGAACACCTCCACCGTGCCGTCCGGGCCGGTGCCCAGGAACACCCCGTAGCCGCTCGGCGGTTGGGCCAGCCGGTCCACTTCCTCCTTGAGCTGGAGGAGTTGGGCGCGGGCGTCGCGCAGCGTCACGACCAGTTTCTCGTTGCGCTCGGACAGCGCGTTGATCCGGTTCGACGACTCGGTGAGCTGCCGCTCCAGTGGTCGGGTGTCGGAGGGAGCGATCGCGAGCCGACGGCGCAGTTGGGCGATCTCGTCGTTCAGGACGCGGATCTGGGCGCTGAGCTGTGCGGGCGTCTGTCGGTACGCCTCCTCGGGACCGGGACCTGCGCCCGAGGAACGTCCGGCAACATCCGACGGTTCATGCTCCGCCATATTGCCTCCCCTAGAGTCGGAGCCTGCAAAGACCAAAGCCTACCTGCGGCTCCGTCGGGAACGGGTGACATTACGGCGCTGGGCGCGGTGCGTCCGGCCTGCCGCGAGCACCTCGCGTCGGCGCTGCCGCACCACCGATCTGCCCGGTGAACAGCACCTTTCGGGTGCACGCGCGGGTTGTCGCCGGTGCGCCGCCGGCCCGCCGGGCGCTGCCCGCCGCCCCCGGCCGCCGACAGATCGTTACACGAGCGACACGCCTGAGACCTCAACCGGCGGCGTGCTGAGGGTCATCGACCGGACGCGGTCGGGCGTCTTTGCGGGCGCGGGGCGGTCACGCCGGGTGCCAGGCGGCGAGCGGTCAGCAGGAACGCGGTGTGACCGATCATCCGGTGCTCGGGGCGAACCGACAGCCCGACGAGGTGCCACGGGCGATGCAGGGTCTCCCACGCCGCGGGCTCGGTGAAGCCGCCGTGCTGCCGCAACTCCTCTGCGGCGCGGGAGAGCTGGGTGGTGGTCGCCACGTAAACGGTCAGCACCCCGCCGGGAACCAGCGCGGCGGCCACCGTGGTGAGCACCGACCAGGGTTCGAGCATGTCCAGGACGACCCGGTCCACCTGTCCGTCGTGATCAGCCAGGTCACCGACGGTCAATGACCAGTTCGGCGGCCGCCCGCCGAAGAACCGCTCGACGTTGCGCACGGCATGGTCGGCGTGATCCTGCCGGATCTCGTAGGAGGTCACCGTCCCGGCAGGTCCGACCGCGCGCAGCAGCGAACAGGTCAGCGCTCCCGAACCCGCGCCGGCTTCGAGAACGGTTGCGCCCGGGAAGATGTCACCCCAATGCACGATCTGGGCCGCGTCCTTGGGGTAGATGACGGCTGCACCCCGCGGCATCGACAGGACGTAGTCGGTCAGCAGCGGACGCAGGGCCAGGTACGGGGTACCCGCGGCGGAGGTGACCACGCTGCCCTCCGGTTGGCCGATCAGGTTGTCGTGCGGCAGGGCCCCGCGGTGCGTGTGGTAGGTGCCACCAGCCTCCAGGATCACGGTGTACTTGCGGCCCTTGGAGTCCGTCAGCTGCACCCGGTCGCCCGGCTCGAAGTCACCGCTCACGGCGCGGTCCGGCGGTGCCGACGCAGCCCGTGCGCCGCCCCGTCCGGAGGTGCCGGACCGGCGCGCTGCAGGGCGTCCGCCAGGTCCTGCCGCTGGATCACGCCGGCCGGCGACCCGGATTCGTCGACCAGCAGGAAGGCGGTCGCGGCGGTCGAGCGGATCCGTTCGGCAACGTCGGCCGGATCGTCGTCGGCCAGGAGGACGGCCTCCGGCGGAACGGGCCGCGCCACCAGGGACGCCGGCGACTGCGGCCGGTGCTGGGCCAACGCGGTGGCGGCCGGCACGTCGAGCAGACCCCGAGCGACACCCCCGGCCTCGATCAGGATCACGGCGTGCTGCCCGGCGGATTCCAGCGCCAGCCAGACGGGCGTCTCGGCCGGCAACCGGATCACCGGACGGGACAGCGACGCGATCCGGACGCCGACCGGCCAGGGTGGGCGGCGCCTGGGCGCGCGCTCCTGGGCCGCGCCGACCGCAACGAACGACGCCATGGCCACGCCGATACCCGCCGGGAGGGCACCCGCGGCACCGACGTCGATCAGCACGAGCACGGACCACAGCGCGAGGGCGGCGGCGATGACGAAGCCGCCGGCGACGGCCACCGTGGTACCGGCACGCCGGTTGCCGAAGACCTTCCACACCGCGGCTCGCAACACCCGCCCGCCGTCCATCGGCAGCGCCGGGAGCAGGTTGAACACCGCCACCACCGCGTTGGACAGCGCCAACAGCACCAGCAGCAACCAGCCGACGGTGTCCCCCGCCGTGCCCTGGACGGCCAGCCAGAACAGCCCGGCCAGCACCGCGCTCACCGCCGGCCCGGCGCCCGCGATGACCGCCTCGTCCCGCGGCGATCGTGGCGTGCTGGCCAGTTCCGAGACTCCGCCCAGCAGATAGAGCCGGACGCCGAGGACCTGGACACCGAGCAGCCGGGCGGCCAGGCAGTGGCCCAGTTCGTGCGCCAGCACGCTGGCCCCCAGCAGCACGCCCAATACCACGGAGACGGCCACGGCCAGCAGCGTGCCGGTGCCCGGCACGACCTGCGACACCACCGGGACGGCGAGGGCGGCGATCACCGCGACCGACAACACCCAGGACGGAGCGAGAACGATCGGGACGCCACCGATCGAACCGGCGGTCAGGCCGCCGGCACCGGCGCGCTGCATCGGCGGTCGCGTCGCGGGTCTCGTCGGCAGTCGCGATCGGCGCGGTTCGGGTGAGGGATCTGGCGCCACCATCGAAGGGTAGTGGGACGCCGAGCGCCGGCCCGCCCGGATGAGTGCCGACTCGCGCCGCCGAGTGCCGACTCGCGCCGCCGACCATGCGCGCACGCCGTGGCGCCGACCCATTGTCGGGGGTGTCCCCTACCGTCAGTCTGGTGAGCATCTCGACCGCCCCGCACCCACCCGTGGACTCGGCCAACGAGCTGGGCGGGCGGTCGAGGGCGCCCGATCCCGGGAACCAGGACGGCAATCCAGCGCCCACCCCAGGTCCGCGCCGGCCGTTGGCCCTGTCGCCGTCCCGGGCGAGCGACTTCAAGACCTGCCCGTTGCTCTACCGGTATCGCGCCATCGACCGGCTACCCGAGGCGCCGAGCTCGCCCGCGGCCCGTGGCACCCTCGTGCACAGCGCCCTGGAGCGGATGTTCGGCCGGCCGCCCGCGGAGCGAACACCGGAGCTGACCGCCGCCGAGGTGGCGCCGCTGTGGGAGCAGATGACGTCGGAGTTCCCCGAACTCGCCGAGCTGATCCCGGCCGATGACCTCCCGGCCTGGCTGAGGTCGGCCGAGGCGCTGGTCAGGACGTACTTCGCGCTGGAGGATCCGCGCCGGTTCTCCCCGGAGGCCTGTGAGCTGGCGGTCGAGATCGAGGTCGGTGACGGTGTGCTGCTGCGGGGGTTCATCGACCGGCTCGATGTGGCGGCGGGCGGAGCGCTACGAGTGGTCGACTACAAGACCGGCCGCTCGCCGGACCCGGATTTCGAGGCGAAGGCGCTGTACCAGCTCAAGTTCTATGCGTTGATGATCTACCGGTTGCGCGGCGTCGTCCCGGCCCAGCTGAAGCTGATCTACCTCGCCGACGCGCTCACGCTTGTCTACACCCCCACCGAGGACGAGCTGCGCACGTTCGAGCGCGGCGTCGTCGCCCTATGGCGGGCGATCAGTGGCGCAGTGCAGACCGGGCAATTCCCGCCGCGGCCGAGCCGGATGTGCGACTGGTGCTCCTACCAGGCGCTGTGCCCCCAGTTCGGTGGCACGCCGCCGGCGTATCCCGGCCCACCCGTCCCCGGGGCCAAGCCGGTTGACGAGGCGGAGCCGACCGCGATGCTGGGACGGGATAGCGGGGTGCCGTTGCCGCAACGCTAGAGGCGGCAGGACCGGATGTCGGAGGCAAGTATCGCCTTGGCGCCCAATTCGGACAGCGCATCCATCACGGGGTTGACCTCGTCCCGGCGAACCATCGCGCGGACGGCCACCCAGTCGGGGTCGGCGAGTGGCGCGACCGTGGGCGATTCCAGGCCGGGGGTGACGGCGGTCGCCCGCTGCAGCAGGTCAGCCGGGCAGTCGTAGTCGAGCATCAGGTACTGCTGCGCGATCACCACGCCCTGCAAACGGCTGGTCAGCTGCGTTGCCGGTGCCGACACGTGGTTGCCCAGCCGGGTGATCAGCACCGCCTCCGAGTCGCAGATCACGTCGCCGAAGGCGGCCAGATTGTGTTGGCGCAGTGAGCGACCGGACTCGACCACGTCGGCGATCGCGTCGGCCAGCCCCAACTGCACCGAGATCTCGACGGCGCCGTCCAACCGGATCACGGTCGCGGCCAGCCCGTGCGCGGCGAGGTCTGCCCGCACGAGGTTGGGATAGGAGGTGGCGACACGCAGACCGGCGAGATCGCTCACGTGCCAGTCGCGGTCCGCCGGGCCGGCGTACCGGAACGAGGAATACCCGAACCCCAGTCCGATCAGCTCGTCGACCGGTGCGCCGGAATCGGCCGCGAGGTCACGGCCGGTGATGCCCAGGTCCAGCTCGCCCGACCCGACATACACCGCGATGTCCTTGGGGCGCAGGAAGAAGAACTCCACGTCGTTGGCCGCGTCGATGACGGTCAGGTCGCGGGTTTCGTGCCGCTGCCGGTAGCCCGCTTCGCGCAGCATCTCGGCGGCCGGTTCGCTCAGCGTGCCCTTGTTCGGCACGGCAACTCTCAACATCGGGGATTCTCCTAGCGGTGGATGACGGTCGGGCGAACATCGGGGCGCGACGGTCCCCGCCGGTTGTCGGCGGGCGCGGGTCGCTACAGATGTCGATAGACCTGCTCCAGGGTGATCCCACGGCCGATCATGATCACTTGCGCTCGATACAGCAGCTGGGAGATCTCCAACGCGAGCGCGTCGTCCGCCTCGTGCTCGGCGGCCAGCCACACCTCGCCGGCCTCTTCGAGCAGTTTCTTGCCCTGCGCATGCACGCCGGCGTCCAGCGCCGCCACCGTGCCCGAATCGGGCGGACGGGTGCTGGCCCGATCGGCCAATTCGGCGTACAGGGACTCGAACGTCTTCACGGTCGGAGATTGTCGCAGAGTGCGCGGCAGGTTCCGGCCGCCGAGACCGCACGAGCGACCGGCCCCGCTGGCGGCGCCGATCAGCATCGCCCGGTTGACGTGCCGCGGAGACCGGCGGACGTTTCCGCGATATCGACAAATCGGACATGCGCGCTGTCGGACGTTTCCGCGATGTGGACCAATCCGACGTCCCTTCGGGTCGGGCGTTTCCGCGATATCGACAAATCGGACATGCGGCGACCTGGTCCTTCCGGATGGCGAGGTGCAGCTCATCGGAACGCCGCATCGACAACGCCGTTGTTCGGCGTTGCAGAGTGCGGTCATCATTGCCAGCTGACGGAGCGCCACCGGCCCCACCGGGGCCGGTTCAGAACGCCGCGGGCCGCGTTCAGGGGGCCGACAGTGCCAGACCCACCCGGTTGGCACAGCGGCGCAGGACATCGACGGATTCGAGCAGGGCCCCTTGACGCGCCATCGGCGCCGAGACGGCGACGGCAGCGGCACCGTGCTCGGTACGGACCGCGGCGCTGACGCAGGTCAC
>Ga0302323_100000637_pt1 | contig 28189 bp, 19 predicted proteins | sample Fen_T0_3_FD_201950 | JGI IMG/M metagenome (GOLD analysis project Ga0302323, IMG submission 201950) | Peat permafrost microbial communities from Stordalen Mire near Abisko, Sweden - Fen_T0_3 | ecosystem: Environmental > Terrestrial > Soil > Wetlands > Permafrost | place: Sweden: Abisko...
TCTTCAAAATCGGGTTTCGCAGCTCGGCGGCGGAGATCGGTGGCGGGATCGGCGCCGCAGCGCTCGTGACCGCAGCCGTGCTCGGGCTCTGGCCCGCGGCGCAGCATCGATCGACCGTGGTTGGTGCCAGCCGGCTGGACGAGGGGACCACCCTGTTGACCCTCCGTGGGGCGTTTTGAACCAGACCGCTGCGCCCAGGTTCGGGCCACCCGCTGGGAGAAGCCAAGCCGTGCGATCCCCGAGGGTTTCACGACATGTAGGGTGCGGGTGACGCGGCGCACGCGCCCAGTTTAGGGTCCGCGCCTTGACCCAACTGCCTTACAAAGCTACGTTTTTTTGGTTGTTCAAACGCCTGCCCGGGTTGACCGCTGTGCACGTGCTCCTGCTGGTCGCCGTCCTCGAGGTGGCGATCAACCGGGTCGCGGTCCCCATGTTGCGGCCGCCGGGCGGCGTGCCGCCGGCCTGGCACACCGATCTCGACTACGTCGGGCTGTTCTCGTTCTACTTCGCCGGCACCCTGGCGGTGTTGCTACTCGGCGCGCAGTGCTGGCAGGTCGTCCGGTCGCGGGGCCGCCGCCGCGCGATCGCCGCGTACGCCATCGTCGGCGTGACCGCGCTGCTCGCCGCGGCGCCGCTCGTGATCGACGCGCCGGCGCAGCTCAGCTTCACGCTCGAGCTGGCGTTCACCGCGTCGGTCGTCGCGCTGGTGGTCGCCGGCGCGACCCGCGGGGGCGACCTGGGGATTCGCGTCGGGCTGGTGGTCGTGGCGATCCCGCTGCTGCTGCATGGCGCCGCCGTGGTCGGCGCGCGGTTCGTGTGGCCCGACAACACGTTCGACGGCCCCGGGGTGGAGCTCGCCCACGCCGGCGTGGTCGCGCTGTGCCTGGCGGCGCTGGTCACGCCGTACTGCTTCGCGCCGCGGCCGTTCGCGCGCGCGGTGACGCGGCCGGCGCCGGTGCTCGCCGCGATGGCGGCGGCGGCGATCGGCGCGCTGCTCGCGCGCCTGTGGTATCCGTCGCTGGCCAAGGCAGTCGGCCTGGCGCTCGGGCTCGAGCTCGCGGTCGGCCAGCCGGATCCGCGCCTGGCGATGTACCTGCTCGCCGCCGCGACGCTGGTCTGGACGCTCGTGTCGTGCGCTATCGCCGCCAGCGCGGCGCGCCGCTCGGTCGGGCTCGGGCTCGGGCTCGTCGCGCTCGGCGGCTACGCGTTCAAGTGGCCGCACCATTACCTGCTGCCGCTGCTCGGGCTCGCGCTGATCGCCGATGCCGCGCGCGGGGTGCGCGACGACGAGCAAGCCGCCCTGCCGATCGCGAGCGCGACCCCGCCGATCGCGGATGGCGCGTGGGCGGCGTACATCGCGCAGGTCGTCCAGGGGCTGGGCCGCACGCTCGGCGCCGTCCACACGCTGACCACGCGCGGGGAGGCCGGGCTGGCGTCGACGACGATCGTCGGCGAGGCGGCGGGCACGACCGTGCGGCTGCGGATCGAGCGGATCGAGGGCAGCGTGCTCGGCCTCGACGTCGTGCTCGGCCGCGACTTCGAGGACGGCCGCAGCGCGACGTTCACGATGTGGGGGATCGCGCCGCGCGCGCTCGGCGTCAACCCGCCCGGGCCGCCGGCGGCGCCGGTCTTCAAGGCCAACGATCCGCTGTTCGATGAGCGGTTCAAGCTGCGCGGCAGCGCGCGGGCGTTCGCCCGCGTGTTCGACGATGGCCTGCGGGCCCGCGCGGTGGCGACGATCGACGGCTGGATCGCGTACTGGGACCACGAGAGCGTGCGGTACCGGGTGTTCCCGGGGCGCGGTGCCCCGCTCGATCACCCGATGCCGCTGTCGGATCTGGCGCTCGGCCGCGCGGCGACCGCCGAACGCCTGGTCACCGTGGTCGAGCTGCTCGTCGCGCTCGCGGCGCGCGGTGTGGCGCTCAGGGCCGCGGCCGCGGAGCCGACACAGCTGGCGTGAATCGACCTCTTTGAGTACGTTGGGCGGCGATGTCGGGAACGAAGCGCACACTTGCACTGATGATGTTGATCGGTTGCGCGCCGGCGCCCGCGCCCCGCAGCGCGCCCGCCCGGGTCGCCGAGACCCAGCCGTCCGCCGCGGTGCCGATCGCGTCGCCGCAGGTGGCATCGGCCGCGGCCGCGACCACGGGCGGGGGGCTCGCCGAGCGCTACCGCGAGCCGGTCGCCAGGATCATCGCCGCCGCGCGCGCCGATCGCGGCGCCTACCAGAAGCTGTCGCATCTGACCGATCGGATCGGCAACCGGCTGTCGGGCTCGCCCGCGCTCGATCAGGCGATCGCGTGGGCCGCGCAGGCGATGAAGGAGGAGGGCCATGACGTCCACACCGAGAAGGTGATGGTGCCCCACTGGGTGCGCGGCGTCGAAGCCGCCGAGATCACCCAGCCGATCGCCCGGCCGCTGCACGTGCTCGGGCTCGGCGGCACGGTCGCCACCCCCAGGGCGGGGATCACCGCGCCGGTGGTCGTCGTCCACGACTGGGCCGAGCTCGAGGCCCAGCAGGCGCAGGTCAAGGGCGCGATCGTGCTCTACGACGTGGCGATGCCGGCGTGGACCGAGGAGAAGGGCGACGGCTACGGCAAGGTCGTCGAGTACCGCGGCCGCGGGCCGTCGCGCGCGGCCAGGTTCGGCGCCGCCGCCGTGCTGATGCGGTCGGTCACCGCGCACAGCCTGCGCTCGCCGCACACCGGCGGGACGGTCTACGAGGACGGCGTGCCGAAGATCCCGGCGCTCGCGGTCACCGTCGAGGACGCGACGCTGATCGCGCGGCTCGCCGCCGACGGGCCGGTCCGGGTCCACGTGCGCACCGACGGCCAGACGCTGCCCGACGCCGCGTCGGCCAACGTGATCGGCGAGCTGCGCGGCGCGGACAAGCCCGACGAGGTCGTCGTGATCGGTGGCCACCTCGACTCGTGGGACGTCGGCCAGGGCGCGCACGACGATGGCACCGGCGTGGTCGCGATGATGCAGGCCCTGACCACGCTTCGCAGGCTCGGCCTCGCGCCGCGCCGGACGATCCGCGTGGTGCTGTTCACCAACGAGGAGAACGGCACGCGCGGCGGCCGGGGCTACGCCAAGGACCACGCCGCGGAGCTGCCCCGCACCGTGCTCGCGATCGAGTCCGATGGCGGCGGGTTCGCGCCGCGCGGGTTCGCGGTGCAGGCCAGGCCCGAGGTGGTGGAGCGCGTCCTGGCGCGGGTCTCCGAGATCGCGTCGCTGCTCGCGCCGATCACCGCGATGCGGGTCACCGCCGGCCACGCCGGCTCGGACATCGGCCTCATGATGCCCGCCGGGGTGCCGGGGATCGGCCTCGAGGTCGACAACCGGACCTACTTCGACATCCACCACACCGACGCCGATACCCTCGACAAGGTGGATCCTGCGGCGCTCGCCGACGACGTCGCGGCGGTCGCCGCGCTGGCCTACGTGGTCGCCGATATGCCCGATCGGATCGACGCGCCGTAGCCCGCCGGTGCGCGTGTTCGACCGCGTCGCGTCGCTGCTCGAGCGGCCGCTCGTGATCCGCGAGCCGCTGGTCGCGCGCGACGCGATCGTCGTGCTCGGCGCGCCGCTCTTGCCGGGCGATCAGCTGTCGCGCGCCGGCGCCGAGCGCGTGGTCGCGGCCGCCGCGCTGTGGCGGGCCGGGGGCGGCCGGATCGTCGTCGCGACCGGCGGCACGACCCGCGGCGCCGGCCGCGCCGAGGCCGAGGTCATGGGCGACGCGCTGCGCGCGCTCGGCGTGCCGGAGGTGATCGTCGAGCGCGCGGCGCGCACGACCCACGACAACGCCCGGCTGACCAAGCCGCTGCTCGACGCCGCCGGCGCGCGCTCGGTGTGGCTGGTGACCCAGCCGTTCCATGGCCGGCGCAGCGCGCGGCTGTTCCGCGGCGCGGGGCTCGACGCCCACGTCTGGCACATCGCCGATAGCCTCGAGTACCGCGATCGCCGGCGTGCCATCCAATGGCTGATCCGCGAATACGCCGCCTGGGCGCGGCTGTGGCTCGGCGGCCGCTGAGCCACCGCACCGCGAGTGCGCCCGATCGCAATGCGTCGTCGCGGCTGGTGGCAGCGCTTGCGAAGCCCCCCCCGAACGCGCAAGCTGGTCCGGTCGATGCTTACTTTCAGTGCCAATCCCGATATCGCCGAACAGCAGATGAACGCGATCATCTTCTATCTCACGGCGTTCGGTTACATCGACGGCGAGTTCGATTTCACGGAGAAGACGTTCATCCGGATCTACATCCGGCAGCTCGTGGCGGCGCGCGCCAAGGCGGCGATGCCCGACGCGGCGCCCGCGACGCGCGACGAGATCGTGAGCCGGTTCGTCGGCCACTTCCTCGAGGTGTTCGAGCAGATCGATCGCAGCGTCAAGGAGCTGTTCGACGAGGCGGTCGCCGACGGCGAGGACGTCGAGAAGTTCGTCTACGCCAAGCTGAAGCTCAAGAGCTACGAGATCTTCCAGACCTTCGACGAGGCCAACCAGCGCGAGCTGCTCGCGACCGTGGACGAGCTGATCTACGCCGATGGCAGCGTGCACCCCGCCGAGGACAAGTTCCGCAAGGAGCTCGAGGCGCTGCTGCACAGCTCCGCGATGCCGCTCGATATCTCCGAGCTCGAGGTCGTCCGCGAGCAGAACCGGATCGCGATCGCCGGGCCGGCACGGCTCAGGTCGCGCCACGAGGATCACCCGTTCTTCGCGAGCTTCGAGCAGCACTACTCCGCCGATCCGGCGCGGATCCGCTCGCAGATCGACGCCGATCTCGCGCTGATGCGGCGGTTCGTCGGCCAGCTCGGCGCGCAGCGCGCCCAGGGCAAGAACCGGCTTGCCGGCAAGAAGACGGTGACCGATTTCCTCGGCGAGCCGGCGTTCCTCGACGGCCACGTCTACGTCGTGCCCGTCGATCCGGCTCGGCGCTACGAGCTGACCGTGCTCGGCGATCTGCACGGCTGCTACAGCTGCCTCAAGGCCGCGCTGCTCCAGGCCGATTTCTTCGCCAAGCTCGAGGCGTGGCGGCTCGATCGCCGCAACCCCGAGCCCAAGCTCATCCTGCTCGGCGACTACATCGATCGCGGCCGGTTCTCGTACAACGGCGTGCTGCGCGCGGTGATGCAGCTGTTCCTCGCCGCGCCCGACCACGTGTATCCGCTGCGCGGCAACCACGAGTACTACATCGAGTACCGCGGCCGGATCTACGGCGGCGTCAAGCCGGCCGAGGCGATCAACACGCTGGTCAATCACATGCCCGGCGAGGTGTTCGCCGAGTACATGCGGCTGTTCGAGGAGCTGCCGAACATGCTGTTCTTCGACGACATGATGTTCGTCCACGCCGGGATCCCGCGCGACGTCGACATCAAGGCCAAGCTCACCGACTTCGCCCAGCTGAACGATCCGGAGCTCCGGTTCCAGATGCTGTGGTCGGATCCATCGACCGCGGACTTCATCCCCGAGGATCTCCAGGCCCAGAACGCGCGGTTCCCGTTCGGCCGGCTGCAGTTCGAGGCGTTCATGCAGAAGGTCGGCTGCTCGATCATGGTGCGCGGCCACGAGAAGATCGACGCGGGGTTTCGCCAGATGTACGGCGACCCGGCGTCGCTCCTCACGCTGTTCTCGGCCGGCGGCGCCGACAACAACGACCTGCCGCCCGAGTCGAGCTACCGCGGCGTGACGCCGATGGCGGCGACGATCCGGATCGAGAACGGCGCTACCGAGGTCACGCCGTGGCCGATCGACTACGCGCGGTTCAATGATCCGAAGCGCAACCGGTTCTTCGCGTCGCCGCCCGAGATCGAGCACAAGATCGGCTGAGCGGCGGTGTGGTACGTCTACGTCGCGCGCTGCGCCGACGGCTCGTTGTACTGCGGCATCGCCCGCGACGTCGCCCAGCGGATCGCCGCGCACGACGCCGGCACCGGGGCGCGCTACACCCGCGGCCGCGGCCCGCTCCAGGTCGTGCTGGTCCGGCGCTGCCGCGACCACGGCCGGGCGCTGCGCATCGAGTACGCTTTCAAGCAGCTGTCGCGGCCGCAGAAGGAGGCGCTGGTCGCGGCGCCGGCCGAGCTCGCCCGGCTGGTGCGCCGGCTCGGTCCGTCCGGCAAGCCGCGCGGCGATCGTGGAAAACCCGCTCACACCCGGCGCCGTGCATCGGCGATACTGGCGGCGTGACAGCCGAGAATCTCCCCGTGGTCGATCTGCGCGACTGGGCCGCCGGGGGCCCGGCGCGCAGCCGGTTCGTGCAAACCGTCGGGCAATCGCTGACCGAGATCGGCTTCTTCGCGGTGCGCCACCACGGCGTGCCCGACGCGCTGACCCAGCGCGCCTACGAGGTCACCCGCGCGTTCTTTCACCTGCCGGCGGAGGTCAAGCAGCGCTATCACAGCGCCGCGAACCACGGCCAGCGCGGCTACACCGGGTTTGGCACCGAGCACGCCAAGGACGCGACCGCGCCCGATCTCAAGGAGTTCTGGCAGATCGGCCGGCCCGACGTGCCCGACGATCACCCGGTCCACCGGGTCTACGGCCCCAACCGCTGGCCGACGGAGCTGCCGCAGTTTGGCGCCACGCTGGTCGAGCTGTATCGCCACCTCGATCGGATCGCCGCGGAGCTGCTCGAGGCGTGCGCGCTGTACCTCGACGAGCCCGCGGGGCGGTTCCGCGACCTCGCGGTCGCAAGCGATACGATCGTGCGCGTGCTGTACTACCCACCGGTCGGCCCGGGCACGCCGCCCGGCGCTGTGCGATCCGCCGCCCACGAGGACATCAACCTCATCACGCTGCTGTCGGGCGCGACCAGTGAGGGCCTCGAGCTGTTGCGCCACGACGGCACGTGGCTGCCGGTCCACACCGGGTTCGATACGATCGTCGTCGATGCCGGCGACATGCTGCAGAACGCGACCAACGGGCTCTACAAGAGCACGACCCACCGCGTGGTGAACCCGCCGGACGCGTCGAGCGAGCGGTTCTCGATGCCGTGCTTCGTCCACGCCCGCGCCGAGATCGATCTCACGCCGCTGCCGAGCTGCGTGGCGCGCACCGGCGGCGTGGTGAAATTCCCCCGCATCACCGCGGGAGAATATCTCGCGCAGCGCTTGCGCGAGATCGGGCTGGCCGGCTAGCGCGCCGCCGCCGCGCCGCGCGCTACGCTCGGGCATGTTTCGCCGTACCGCGCTGGCGTGCCTGGTGCTCGCCGCGCTGCCTCACGTCGCCTCGGCGAACGGCCGGGCACCCGCGACCTCGACGATCGCGTTTCGCGCCGGCCACGACAACGAGATCGCGGTCGGCCTGACCTGGGGCCTCCTGCTGTCGCACGACGGGGGGGCGACCTGGAGCTGGGTGTGCGAGAACGCGGTCGGCTACAGCGGCGTGTACGATCCGATCTACGTGCTGTCCGAGGGCGGCGCGCTGTTCGCGAGCACGTTCGCCGGCTTCCAGGTCGCGCGCGACGGCTGCTCGTTCGCGCCGGTCGGCCCCAGCGCGCCGTTCGCGTCGACCGCCACGGTGGGACCGGATCACCTCATCTACTATGGCGCGGTGCAGGCCGCCGATGCTGCGCGCGGCGTGGCCGCCGACTACAACATCTACCGCAGCAGCGACGCCGACAGCGGCAGCTTCGCGCCGACGGCCGGCCAGCCGGCGGGGCCGGTCGCGTGGTGGGAATCGATCGCGGTGGCGCCGGCCGATCCCCAGCAGGTGTATCTGAGTGGCTATGTGTTTCGGGCGGATTCGCCTGGTGGGCAGAACCGCCGACACCAGATCTTCTATCGCAGCGACAACGCCGGTGGGGACTGGACCGCGCTGCCGATCGACGAGGCCACCGTGACGGTCATGCCCAACTCGTCGATCGACATCGTCGGCATCGCCGCGGATGGCCGGGTGTATATCCGCGTCAAGCTCGACGACAACATCATGAGCGACTCGCTGTATCGCAGCGACGATCAGGGCGCGAGCTGGCAGCCGATCCTCCACAAGCCGACCTCGATCACGGCGTTCCTCGTGCGCGCCGCGACCAACCCCGGCGGCCACCACGATCTGATCGCGGGCACGCTGGCCAACCCGGGCGAGATCTCGCACGACGACGGCGCGACCTGGGCCCCGCTCGCCGGCTCGCCGCACATGGGCTGCCTCGCCGAGAACGCCGCCGGCGAGCTGTGGGCGTGCTCGCTGAACTACGAGCAGCCCGGCCCGGGCGACGGGGCCGGCGTCATGAAGTCCGCGGATCCCGAGGCCGGCATCTGGACCAAGGTCCTGCGCTACCAGGACCTGACCCAGGCCGCGGCGTGCGGCGCGGGCACGACGCAGCAGGCGACCTGCGTGCCGATGTGGTGCTCGGTGTGTGCGCAGCTCGGCTGCACGCCCGATGCCACGTACCGCTGCCCGGGCGCCGTCGAAGCGCCTGCGCCCAGGCCGCGCGGCTGCTGCGACGCCGGGTCGGGTGGTGCGAGCGCCCTGGCGCTCGGGCTGTCGGTTGGTATGGTGCTGCTGCGACCTCGGCGTCGACGAGCACCTGCCCATGCAATCCACACTCGGAGCGTTTGATCGTCTGGCGTACCGGTCGCAGCACTGGTCGCTGCTCATCCAGGCGACGCTGGTCCAGGAGGCCACCCGGCTGGTCGCCGGCCTGCCCCGGCCAGAGATCTCGGCCCCCGAGCTCCGGGCGGTGCTGCGCCGCCGCGCCGAGCTCCACGACCGCGACCTCGCCAACGTCGAGGCCGGCCTCTACCCGCGCGAGATGCTGTTCGACATCCCGGTGCGGCGCTACATGCGCGAGCTCCCTCGCATGCTGCGCGACATGCCGCGCGTGCTGCGCCGCCGCGTGACGGGCGACTTCCGCGATATCCCGATCGTCGACAAGCACCGCTATCCGTCCTACTACCGGCGGACGTTTCACTGGCAGACCGATGGCTACTTCAGCGAGCACTCGGCCACGGTCTACGAGCTCGGCGTCGAGCTGCTGTTTCGCGGCACCGCCGACGTCATGCGCCGCCAGATCATCCCGCCGATCTCGCGGTTCATCCGCGCCGCCGGCGGGGCCAAGGATCTGCGCCTGCTCGACGTCGCCTGCGGCACCGGCCGCACGCTGCACCAGCTCAACCAGGCCCACCCGGATCTCCGGCTACACGGCGTCGACCTGTCGCCGGCCTACGTGCGGCTGGCGCGCAAGCGGCTCGACGATCTCGCCGAGGTCTCGGTCGCGGTCGAGAACGCCGAGGCGCTGCCGTTCGCCGACCACACGTTCGACATCGCGACCAGCGTCTACCTGTTTCACGAGCTGCCGCGGCGCACCCGCCGCAACGTCGCCCGCGAGCTGTATCGCGTGGTCCGTCCGGGCGGCCTGGTCGTCATCGAGGATTCGGCCCAGCTCGCCGAGAGCGCCGAGATCGCCGACGCGCTCTACGCCTTCCCGGGGGAGTTCCACGAGCCGTTCTACGCCGAGTACCTCGAGGACGATCTGGCCGGCGTGCTGCGCGAGGTCGGCTTCGCGGTCGAGTCGAGCGAGCCGGCGTTCGTCTCCAAGGTCGTCGTCGCGCGCAAGCCGTAGGCGGGTGATCCGCGCCGGCCCTCCTCACCGGCACGGCGCCACGGCAGCGGCCGCGGGCTGCCGGCGTCCTTGCGCGACGTGGGCAGGCCAGCCGAGGCCCACGACGGCCACCAGCACGGCGCAAAGCCACAGGAGGAAGGTTCGATCATGCGTTCTTGGCTGCACCCGACTCCTCGTGGACCATCGCGCGGCAGTGCCCGGAGCGCGGGAGGATGTTCAACACGACCGTCGACTCGGGTATCGTCGCGCCATGTCCGACGACGCGAACGCTCGCCTCGACCCGCTGCGCGCCGAGCTCGGCCGCATCGATCGCGAGATCCTGGCGCTGGTGGCCAAGCGGCAGGCCGTCGCCCAGCGCATCGGCCAGGTCAAGCGCGACGCCAGGATCCCCACCCGTGACTACCGCCAGGAGAAAGACGTCGTCGAGCGCGCGCGCGCCGCGGCGGTCGAGCAGGGGCTGTCGCCGGCCCTGGGCGAGGAGCTGATCCTCGCCTTGATCCGCGGCTCGCTGGCGATCCAGGAGCGCGACACGGTGGCGGCGGCCGGCGAGGGCAATGGCCGCCGCGTCCTGGTCATCGGCGGCGCCGGCCACATGGGCCGCTGGTTCGTGCGCTACCTCGGCGCCCAGGGCTTCGCCGTCGAGATCGCCGATCCCGCCGACGGGGCGGCCGGGGTCACCAACCATCGCGATTGGCGCGCCGTCGCGCTCGACCACGAGCTGATCGTGCTCGCCACCCCGATGCCGGCGACCGCCACGATCCTCGAGGCGATGGCCGCGGCCCCGCCGTCCGGCGTCGTGTTCGACGTCGGCTCGCTCAAGTCGCCGCTGCGCCGCGGGCTCCACGCGCTGCGCGCCGCGGGGGGCAGGGTCACCTCGGTGCACCCGATGTTCGGCCCCGACACCGAGCTGCTCAGCGGCCGCCACGTGATCTTCGTCGACGTCGGCTCGGCCCCGGCGACCGCCGCGGCGCGCGCGCTGTTCGAGCCGACCATGGCCACGCTGGTCGAGATGGACCTCGAGAGCCACGACCGGCTGATCGCCTACGTGCTGGGCCTGTCGCACGCGCTCAACATCGCGTTCTTCACCGCGCTCGCCGAGAGCGGCGAGGCCGCCCCCCGGCTGGCCACGCTGTCGTCGACCACGTTCGACGCCCAGCTCGGCGTCGCGGCCCGGGTCGCGGACGAGCACCCTGACCTCTACTTCGAGATCCAGACCCTCAACGACTACGGCACCGAGTCGCTCGCAGCGCTGCTCTACGCGGTCGAGCGCCTGCGCTCGGTCGTCCGCGCCAACGACCTCGAGGGCTTCCGCGCCCTCATGACCCGCGGCCGCAGCTACCTGAAAGAGCGCCTGCGGCGGTAGCGGATCGCGGCCGGTCCGGCTGTGCGTCACCGGCGCGCGGTCCCCAGGAGAACACGGAGCTGCTGCTGCTGGATGTCGTGTGACGGCGCGCCACGGTGTGCGGCGTGGCGCGATCGGTGGCGCGCAACTCGGTGGAACGGCCACGGCGTGCGCGTACAGCTCTTGCAGCCTCGCTCGGTATGGCGCATCCCCACGTGGCTATCCGCCCACTGTCTTTGACGGCGCAGCTGCGCGAGGCGACGGCCATGATCCGGGACGACCGCGAGGTGCTCACGGGTCGGGTGTCGGCAATGGACTACCGGCGGTTGGTCGCGCGGATGTACGGGTTCCACGCAGCGATCGAGCGGGCGCTGGCGGCGACGCGCCAGCTGGCGGCGGTGCTGCCGGACGCGGGGCTACGCAACCACAAGGCGGCGCTGCTGGCGCATGATCTGCTGGCGCTCGGGGTCGAGCCGCGCGAGCTGATCCAGCTGCCGCGCATGCCGTTCGCCGGCACGCTGACGCTGCCCGAGGCGCTCGGCTGGCAGTATGTCGTCGAGAGCTTGACGTTGAATGGCAAGCAGCTGGTGCGCCATCTCGCGCGCCAGCTGCCGGCGGAGGTCCAGCGCGCGGCGGCGTACTTCGGGTGCTACGGCGACGAGGTGGCGGAGCGGTTCCGGGGGCTGTGTCAGGCGCTCGACGCGTTCGAGGCCTCCGAGCGCGACGTCGATCGGATCATCGCCACCGCCCGCGATGGCTTCCTGCAGCTGCGCGCCTGGACAGACCCCGTGGCGCTGCCGCGGCCGAGCCGTATCCACGCCTGAGCGCGCGCGGGTGGCTCAGAGCAGGCGGCCCTGGTCGTTCAGCACGTAGAACGTGCGGCGCATGAAGCGGGTGTTCGGCAGGGCCAGGACGAGCCGGCCCAGGAGGAACAGCGCCTCGATGTGGTCGGCGCGCTGTTCGGCCGTCAGCTGGCGGTAGCGTGGTTCGGGTTCCACTGTGGCTGCAGTTCGACCAGATCGGACGCCGATCGAGGGCAGCCGTGCACAATTTGCCTGCGGCCGTGCCTACAGGTGGGCGTCCGTGGGTCTGCCGGACACCGCGCTCACTGCTGGTAGAGCCAGACCCGTAGCAGCGAGAGCAGCTGATCGGCGTCGACCGGCTTGGTGATGTAATCCGACGCGCCGGCCTCGAGGCACTTCTCGCGGTCGCCCTTCATCGCCTTGGCGGTCAGCGCGATCACCGGCAGGTCCTTCCACTGGGCGCGCTCGCGGATCTTGCGCAGCGCCTCGTAGCCATCCATCTCCGGCATCATGATGTCCATGAGGACGACATCGATGTTGGCGTTCTCGGCGAGCTTGGTCAGCGCGCGCCGGCCGTTCTCGGCGTACTGCACGTGCATCTTGTGGCCCTCGAGCAGCGAGGTCAGCGCGAAGATGTTGCGGAGGTCGTCGTCGACCACCAGCACGTTGCGCTCGGCGAGCTGCGGATCGCTCTTGGCGAGCCGGCGCAGCACGCGCTGCTTGCGCTCGGGCAGGTTGGCCTCGACGCGGTGGAGGAACAGCGCGGTCTCGTCGAGCAGCCGCTCCATCGTCGTGACGTCCTTGATGATCACGGTCTGGGCGAGGCCGTGCAGCCGCTGCTTGTCTTCGTCGGTGAGCTCGCGGCCGGTGTAGACGATCACCGGCAGCCGGCGGTGCCGCGGGTCGGCCTTGATCCGCTCGATCAGCTCGAAGCCCGACATCCCGGGCAGCCGCAGATCCATGACCACGCAGTCGTAGTTGTGCTGCTGCAGGGTCTCGAGCGCGTTCTCGCCCGAGGCCACGCTCGTCGTGGTGACGTCGCCGTCGCCGATCAGGTCGGTGATCGCCTGGCTCTGGACCGGATCGTCCTCGACGACCAGCAGGTTCTTGACCCGCTTCTCGACGAACTCGCGGATCCCGGCGAGCCCGGCCTGCAGGCCCTCGACCGTGACCGGCTTCTGCAGGAAGCCGAGCGCGCCGTGCTGCAGGCTGCGGCGCTCCTCGTCGAGGCCCGAGATCACGTGGACCGGGATGTGGCGGGTCGCCGGATCGTGCTTGAGCCGATCGAGCAGCACCCAGCCGTCGATGTCCGGCAGCCGGAGGTCGAGCGTGATCGCGTCGGGCTTGACCGCGCGGGCGAGCTCGAGCGCCTGGCCGCCGGCGGTCGCGACCACGCCCTTGAAGCCGGACTGCCGGGCCATCTCGAGCAGGGTCGCGGCGAACGTCAGGTCGTCCTCGATGACCAGCAGCACGCGGTCGTCGGGCTCGAGGGACTCGTAGTCGTCGGGCACCGAGCGGGCCAGCGGCGGCGCCGCCGGGGCGGGCAGCTCCTTGAGCGCGCTGGGCGGCGCCGCGGGCGCGAGCTGGCTGCTCGGCGCGGGCCCGCGCGGCGCCTGGGCCAGCACGTCGACCGGCAGCGGCGACTGGGCCGGCTGGCGGCGCGGCTCGCGGGTCTGCACGGCGTAGGTCGCCGGCAGGAACAGCGTGAAGGTGCTGCCGACGCCGACCGCGCTCTCGACCCGGAGGTCGCCGCCGAGCAGGCCCGCGATCTCGCGCGAGATCGCCAGGCCCAGGCCCGTGCCGCCGTACTTGCGGCTGGTCGAGCCGTCGGCCTGCTGGAACGCCTCGAACACGAGGCGCTGCTTGTCCTTGGGGATGCCGATGCCCGAGTCGGTCACCGCGAACCCCAGGACGTCGGGCGCGGCGCGGTAGATCCGCAGCTTGACCCGGCCGCGCTCGGTGAACTTCATCGCGTTGGACAGCAGATTGCGCAGCACCTGGCGCAGCCGCATGTCGTCGGTGTCGAGCGACGACGGCAGATCGGCGTCGAGCTCGACCGAGAACTGCAGGCCCTTCTCCTCGGCGACCTGGCGGAACGTCTGGTCGACGTAGTCGCGCAGGTTGCCGAACCGGACCTGCGAGATCTCGACCGCCATCGTGCCCGACTCGATCTTGGCGAGGTCGAGGATCTCGTTGATCAAGGTCATCAGATCGGTGCCGGCCTGCCGGATCGTATCGGCGTAGCGGATCTGCTTGTCCGACAGGTTGCCCTCGACGTTATCGGCGAGCTGGCGCGACAGGATCAGCAGCGAGTTGAGCGGCGTGCGCAGCTCGTGGGACATGTTGGCGAGGAACTGCGACTTGTACTTCGAGGTCAGCGCGAGCTGCTCGGCCTTCTCCTCGAGCTCCTGGCGGGCGAGCTCGACCTGCTTGTTCTTCTTCTCGACCTCGGCCTTCTGGTCCGAGAGCTGCACCGCCTTCTCCTCGAGCTCCTCGTTGGTGAGCTGGAGCTCGTTGCGCTGGTTCTGCAGCTCCTCGGTCAGGCTCTGCGACTGGCGCAGCAGATCGTCGGTCCGCATCGTCGCCTCGATCGTCGCGATCACGATGCCGAGCGACTCGAGCATCTGGTCGAGGAACGCGAGCTGGATGCCGCTGAACCGCTCGAACGACGCCAGCTCGATCACGCCCTTGACCTCGCCCTCGAACAGGATCGGCACGACGACGATCGCGTGGGGCGGGGCCTCGCCGAGCGCCGACGAGATCTGGATGTAGTCCGGCGGCACCTTCGAGAGCACGATGCGCTTGCCCTCGAGCGCGGCCTGGCCGACCAGGCCCTGGCCGAACCGCCACGAGCTCGAGACGTTCTTGCGCTCCTGGTAGGCGTACGACGCGAACAGCTTGAGCGCCGGCTCGTCGTCATCGGTCTCGGTCATGTAGAACGCGCCGTGGTGGGCGTTCACCAGCGGCGCCAGCTCGTTCAGGATCTGGCGCGCCACGGTCAACAGATCGCGCTGGCCCTGGAGCAGCCGGGTGAACCGGGCGACGTTGGTCTTGAGCCAGTCCTGCTCCTGGTTGACCTTGGTGGTCTCCGCCAGGGTGCGGATCATCTGGTTGACGGTGTCCTTGAGCTGCGCGATCTCGCCGCGCGCCTCGACGGTGATCGACCGCGTCAGGTCGCCCTGGGTCACCGCGGTGGCGACGTCGCGGATCGCGCGGACCTGGCCGGTGAGGTTGCCGGCGAGCTCGTTGACGTTGTTGGTGAGGTCGCGCCACACGCCGGCGGCGCCTGGCACGTCGGCCTGGCCGCCGAGCCGGCCCTCGACGCCGACGTCGCGCGCCACGCCGGTGACCTGCTCGGCGAACGTCGACAGCGTGTCGATCATGCCGTTGATGGTGTCGACCAGGGTCGCGATCTCGCCGCGCGCGGTCAAGGTCAGCTTGCGCTCGAGGTCGCCGTTGGCGACCGCGGTGACGACCGTGGCGATGCCGCGGACCTGCTCGGTGAGGTTTCGCGCCATCACGTTGACGTTGTCGGTCAGCTCGCGCCACGTGCCCGACACGCCGCGGACCTCGGCCTGGCCGCCGAGCACGCCGTCAAGGCCGACCTCGCGGGCGACGCGGGTCACCTCGGAGGCGAACGAGCCCAGCTGATCGACCATCGTGTTGATCGTGTTCTTCAGCTGGAGCAGCTCGCCGCGGACCTCGACGGTGATCTTGCGGGTGAGGTCGCCGTTGGCGACGGCGGTCGTCACCTCGGCGATGTCGCGGACCTGGTTGGTCAGGTTCGACGCCATCTGGTTGACGTTATCGGTCAGCTCCTTCCACGTGCCGGCGACGCCGCGCACCGCGGCCTGGCCGCCGAGCTTGCCCTCGACGCCGACGTCGCGCGCGACCCGGGTGACCTCGTCGGCGAACGAGCTCAGCGTGTCGACCATCGTGTTGATCACGTTCTTGAGATCGAGCAGCTCGCCGCGGACCTCGACCGAGATCTTGCGGGTCATGTCGCCGCGCGCGATCGCGGTGGCGACCGCCGAGATGTCGCGGACCTGGTTGGTCAGGTTCGACGCCATCTGGTTGACGTTGTCGGTCAGCTCCTTCCAGGTGCCGCGCACGCCCTCGACCGAGGCCTGGCCGCCGAGCTTGCCCTCGGTGCCGACCTCGCGGGCGACCCGCGACACCTGGTCGGCGAACGCCGACAGCTGATCGACCATCGTGTTGACGGTGTTCTTGAGCTCGAGGATCTCGCCCTTGGCGTCGACGACGATCTTCTGCTGCAGGTCGCCGTTGGCGATCGCGGTCGCGACCTTGGCGATGTTTCTGACCTGGTCGGTCAGGTTGGCGGCCATCGAGTTGACCGCGTCGGTCAGGTTGCGCCACGTCCCGAGCACGCCGCGGACGTCGGCCTGACCGCCGAGCCGGCCCTCGATGCCGACGTCGCGCGCCAGCCGCGTCACCTGATCGGCGAACGAGCTCAGCTGATCGACCATCGTGTTGACGGTGTTCTTGAGCTCGAGGATCTCGCCCTTGGCGTCGACCGTGATCTTGCGGGTCAAGTCGCCGCGCGCGACCGACGTGGTGACCTCGGCGATGTCGCGGACCTGGTTGGTCAGGTTCGACGCCATGCCGTTGACGTTGTCGGTGAGCTCCTTCCACGTGCCGCGCACGCCCTCGACCGAGGCCTGGCCGCCGAGCCGGCCCTCGGTGCCGACCTCGCGGGCGACGCGGGTGACCTCCGAGGCGAACGCGTTGAGCTGATCGACCATCGTGTTGAGCGTGGCCTTGAGATCGAGCACCTCGCCGCGCGCGTCGACCGTGATCTTGCGCGACAGGTCGCCGGCGGCCACCGCGCGGGCGACGTCGGCGATGTTCCGGACCTGGTTGGTGAGGTTGCTCGCCATCGAGTTGACGTTGTCGGTCAGCTCCTTCCAGATGCCCGACACGTCGCGGACCTGGGCCTGGCCGCCGAGCACGCCCTCGGTGCCGACCTCGCGCGCGACGCGGGTGACCTCGGAGGCGAACGCGTTCAGCTGATCGACCATCGTGTTGATCGTGTTCTTCAGCGTGACCAGCTCGCCGCGCGCCTCGACCGTGATCTTGCGGCCGAGCTCGCCGTTGGCGACCGCGGTGGTGACGTCGGCGATGTCGCGCACCTGGTTGGTCAGGTTCTTGGCCATCTGGTTGACGTTGTCGGTCAGCTCCTTCCAGATGCCCGAGACGTCCTTGACGTCGGCGGTGACGCCGAGCGTGCCCTCGGTGCCGACCAGGCGCGCGACGCGGGTCACCTCGGCGGCGAATCGGTTGAGCTTGTCGACCGTGGTGTTGATCGTGTTCTTCAGCTCGAGGATCTCGCCGCGCGCGTCGACGCCGATCTTCTTGGACAGATCGCCGACCGCGATCGCGGTGACGACCTCGGCGATGTTGCGGACCTGCGAGGTGAGGTTACTCGCCATCGAGTTGACGTTCTGGGTCAGCTCGCGCCACACGCCCGAGACGTCGGCGACCTCGGCCTGGCCGCCGAGCACGCCCTCGGTGCCGACCTCGCGGGCGACGCGGGTGACCTCCGCGGCGAACGAGCTCAGCTGATCGACCATGATGTTGATCGTGTTCTTGAGCGACAGGATCTCGCCCTTGGCCTCGACCGTGATCTTCTTGCCGAGGTTTCCGGACGCCACCGCCGAGGTCACCTCGGCGATGTTGCGGACCTGGAACGTCAGGTTGTTGGCCATCGAGTTGACCGACTCGGTCAGCTCGCGCCACACGCCCGACACGCCGCGCACCGTGGCCTGGCCGCCGAGCCGGCCCTCGGTGCCGACCTCGCGCGCGACGCGCGTCACCTCGTTGGCGAACGCCCTCAGCTGCTCGACCATCGTGTTCATCGTGTTCTTGAGCTCGAGCAGCTCGCCCTTGACGTCGATCGTGATCGTCTTGGTCAGGTCGCCCTGCGCGACCGCCGTGGTCACGCGCGCGATCTCGCGGACCTGCGACGTCAGGTTCGACGCCATCAGGTTCACCGAGTCGGTGAGATCCTTCCACACCCCGGACACGCCCTGGACGCGGGCCTGGGCGCCGAGCTTGCCTTCGCCGCCGACCTCCTGGGCGACGCGGGTCACCTCCGAGCCGAACTGCGAGAGCCGGGCGACCATGCCGTTGACGATCCGGGCGTGGCGCAAGAACTCGCCGCGCCGCGGGCCGTCGGCGCCCTCGAGCTCCATCGTCTGCTCGAGGTCGCCGCGCGCCACCGCGGTGACGACGCGGGCGATCTCGTTGGCGTGGCCGGTGAGGTCGTTGATCACCTCGTTGACCGAGCTCACGTACTCGGCCCAGCCGCCGTTGAGGTTGAACCGGCGCATCCGCTTGGCGGCCTGGCCCTGCTTGCCGACCGAGACCGAGACGTCGCTCGCCTCGTCGCGGATCGTCTTGACCAGCTCGACGATCTCGTTGAACGTCTCGGCGATCTGGCCGTCGACGCCGGTCAGGTCGTCGCGCATCTTGATCGAGAAGTCGCCGCGCTTGAACGCGCGCAGGGCGACGAGGATCTGGCGGTGTTCGAGCTGCGGCGCGACCGCGTGGCCGTTGCTCGAGCTCGCCTTCCGGGCGTCGCCAGCCCTGGGCTTGGGTCCTTGCTTGGCCTGGGCGCCGGGGTTCATGCTTCCTCGGTGCCGTACAGGGCGCGCAGGATCTTGTCGGCGCTCGCGGGCTTGACGATGTGGGCGTCGAACCCGGCTTCGAACGCGGCCACGCGATCGCTGGCCTGGCCGTAGCCGGTCATCGCGATCAGCCGCGGCTTGTACTCGGTGAGCTGGCGCCGGATCGCGCGCGCCACCTCGTAGCCATCCATGTCGGGCAGGCCGATATCGATCAGCGCGACGTCGGGCTTCTGCGCGACGATCAGCTCGATCGCGGCGGGGCCGTCGATCGCGACGCTGACCTCGTGGCCGCGTAGCCGCAGCAGATCGGCGACCAGGTCGCGCAGGTCGGCTGCGTCGTCGCAGACCACCGCGCGCAGCGCTCGCGTTTGCGTTCCGGGCTTCGCCATGGGTTTCGGTCTCTCCTGGGTTGCGTCGGGTGCCAGCGGTAAACGGATCTCGAACATCGCGCCCTTGCCCTTGCCCTCGCTGGTCGCACGGACGGCGCCACCATGGAGCTCGACGAGCCGCTTGACCAGGCCCAGGCCGAGGCCGAGCCCGCCCCCGCCATCCGGCGTCACGCGCTCCTGGACGAACATGTCGAAGATCTTGGGGAGCACGTCGGGCGGGATCCCTCGGCCGTTATCGGCGACGCGGACAAAGCCATCGGCCTGCTCGATGCCCCAGTCGATCCGCAGGGTTCCACCGGGCTCGGTGTACTTCGCCGCGTTGTTGAGGAGGTTGCAGACGCACTGCACCAGGCGCACCGGATCGCCGTGGACGATCACGGGGGCGTGGTGCGCGGTGACCGCGATGCGGTGATCGCGCGCCTGGATCGCGCTGCCGCACGACGCCATCGCTTCTTCGACGATCGCCTCGAGATCGATCGGCTCGCGGCGCAGCTCGAGCTTGCCGGCGGTGAACCGCGCGACGTCGAGCAGGTCGTCGACCAGCCGGGTCATGTGCTGGACCTGGCGCTGGACGATCCTGCGGATCCGCACCGGCACCGGCTTGTCGGGCTCGTGCTCGAGGACCTCGACCGCGGTCTGCAGCGGCTGCAGCGGGTTGCGCAGCTCATGGGCGAGGATCGCCAGGAACTCGTCCTTGCGGCGATCGGTCTCGGCGAGCTGCTGCATCTGGCGCTCCATGACCTCGGTCTCGAACCGGCGGCGCTGGTTGTGGAGCTCGCGGAGGTGGGCGCGCGCCTGCTCCTGGCGCAGCTCTTCGGCCTTGTTGGCCAGCTCGATCGTGCGCTCCTGGAGCTGGACGAACACGGTCGCCTTGGCGCGCAGCACCTCGGGCCGGATCGGCTTCATCAGAAAGTCGAACGCGCCGAGCTCGTAGCCGCGCAGCACCGCGTCGTTTTCCCACGACAGCCCGGTGATGAAGATGATCGGGGTCGAGCGGTTGCGCTCGCGGGTGCGGACCAGCTTGGCGGTCTCGAAGCCATCCATGCCGGGCATCGCGACATCGAGGATGATCAGGGCGAAGTCTTGCTCGAGCAACCGGCCGAGCGCCTCGACGCCCGAGTGCGCGAGCACCAGCTTGCGGCCCAGCGGCGCGAGCGAAGCCTCGATCGCGATGAGGTTGGTCTGGTGGTCGTCGACCACCAGGATGTCGCGGCCGTAGCTGACGCGCAGCGGCTCGTCATCCTCGCCTTCGAACGGCAGGGGCATCGGGTTCGGGGCAGCGGACTCGTCGGCTAGACCGGGGGCGCCGGGCGGGCGGTCCCTCACGCCCGACCCCGCGGGGTTCTCGCTCGAGCCGGCCGGCAGGCACCGCGGGTGTCGACCTGGCGGGCACGGCCGCACCGACGGTATCGCCTGGAAAGCTCCACCAGCGACCGCGGGATGCACGCGATGTGCCCAGGGGGGTGGGGCAGCGGGCGCGAGATTCCTAAGGCCTGCCAGCCTGGTGACTGTGCGGCTGGCGCTCGGTGTGCCCCTGCGCTCGGTGCGCGCCGGCGACGCCCCTCCCGTCAGGGGCGATCTGGGACCAGCAGGCGGTCCAGCGACAGATCGACCCGGCTCTGGACCAGCCGGACGATCGAATCGACCTCGTCCGCGGCGATCTGTAGCCGCCGTGACAGCTCGGCGCGGATTGCAGCGCCGAGCACATCGCGGGCATCGGCGAGCCAGCGCGCCGCGGTCGCCCGGTGGACGCCGTACAGCTTGCCGACGCGGTCGATGCTCCAGCCGTCGATCAGCTGATAGCGCAGCAGGGCGCGGTCGCGATCGTCGAGCTGGGCGAGCGCGGCGCGGAGCGCGGCATCGACGGTGGCGCGGTACCGCGTGCGCAGGTAGCCGAGCTCGGGATCGTCGGGCGGCAGCACGCGGTCGAAGAACGCGTCGTCGTCGATCGCCAGCTCGCGGCGGCCGCGGTTGATCGCGCGGATCAGCGCGCGCGTCGCCATGACGCGGACGTAGCCGCGCAGCTCGCCGCGGCCGGCGAACTCGCGGAGCCCCGCGGTGCGGCCTGGCTCGTCGACCAGCAGCAGCCGCGCGAGCTCGCCGCGCAGCTCGGCGATCTGCTCGGCGGCCGCGCGCAGCTTGCGGCCCGCCCGGTCGAGCTCGGTCGCCACCAGCTCGTCGAGCCGGGCGATCGCCGTGGCGTCGCCATCGCAGCACGCGATCGCGAAGTAGATGTCGCCGCCGCGCGCGGCGGCCACCACCGCGGTCACCGACTCGGTGCCGTGCGGGGTCGCCGGCGGTGTGGTCGTGGTCCGGCGGGCGAGCTCGCGCGCGAACCGATCCGGAGCGACGGCGATGCCCGGCCAGGCCGCTATCGCCGCGACCCAGTGCGCGACGAGCGCGGCGTTGAGCGACGCCTCGTCGGTGGCCGGGCCCAGCTGACGGCGGACCGGCTCGGCGAGCCCGGCGAGGAAGCTGCGGTACAGCGCGCCTGGATCCACGGCCACCGAGCATACCCGAGCGGGCCGCGGAAAAACCTCGGGCTATCATCGCCGCGATCGCCGGTATCACCGGTATCACCGGTATCAATCGACGAGCCGCGCGGCCACGACCTCGCCGATCGCGAGCGAACTCGTCAGCCCCGGGCTCTCGATGCCGAACATCGCGACCAGGCCCTCGAGGCCGTGCGCGTCAGGCCCGTCGATCCGGAAGTCGGGCTGCGGCTCGCCCGGACCGTGCAGCTTGGGTCGGATCCCGGCGTAGGCCGGCGTCAGCGCGCCGTCGGGCAGCCCCGGCCAGAACCGCCGGACCGAGGCGGCGAAGCCATCGGCCTTCGCCGGATCGACGTCGTAGCTCTCGGCGTCGACGTACGCCAGGTCGGGTCCGAACCGCGCCCGCCCGGCCAGGTCGATGCAGTAGTGCACGCCGAGCGCGCCGGGGATCGGCGGCGGATAGATGAGACGCTTGAACGGTGGCTTGCCGGCAAGTGAAAAGTACACGCCCTTGCCGAGGTAGCGCCGCGGGATCGCGTGCGCGGGGAACCCCTCGATCGCGCGCGCGGCGTCCTGCGCGCCGAGCCCGGCCGCGGTGACCAGCAGCCGGCAGGTCAGGGCGGTCGATGCCGCGCCGCGGCCCGCGCGGACGTGAAACCCGGCGCCGCCGGCGCGGAGCGGCGATGCGCCGGTGAACGGCACCCCGGTGACCACGCTGCTGCCCGCGCGTTCGATGTCGCCGCGCAGCGCGTTCAGGTAACCATGGACATCGAGCACGCCGCTGGTCGGCGAGCTCACCGCCATCACCGCCTGGACCTCGGGCTCGAGCGCGTGGACCTGCGCGGCGGTCAACCGCGCGAGCTGCTCGACCCCGTTGACGAGGCCCTGCTGATAGATCGCCTCGATCCGCGGCACGTCGGCCTCGTCGGTCGCGACCAGCAGCTTGCCGCAGCGATCGTAGGCGACGCCGTGCGCGTCGAGGAACGCGTACAGCATGCGCCGCCCGGTGACGCACAGCCGCGCCTTGAGCGAGCCGGTCGGGTAGTAGAGCCCGGCGTGGATGACCTCGGAGTTGCGCGACGACACGCCCTGGCCGATCGCCCTTGCCTGCTCGAGCACCGCGACCGACAGGCCGCGCTGGACCAGGGCGTGGCCACACGCGAGCCCCACGGCACCGGCGCCGACCACGACCGCGTCGAACTCGAACGAGGCGCTCATGGCCCGGCAACCTACCCGATGTGGCCGGGGCTGGGGCTATGCTGATCGCCATGTGCCGTAACATTCGCCCGCTGTTCAACTTCGAACCGCCCGCGACCGACGCAGAGGTCCAGGCGGCCGCGCTGCAGTACGTCCGCAAGGTGAGCGGCACGCGCAAGCCGAGCGGTCACAACCAGGATCTGTTCGATCGCGCGGTCGCCGAGATCGCCCGGGCGACGCGCCGGCTGGTCGACTCGCTCGAGACCAGCGCGCCGCCCAAGAATCGCGAGATCGAGGCCGCGAAGGCGCGCCAGAAGACCGCCCACCGCTACACCGTCACGCGCTGAGCGGGTCAGTTACACGACTCGTCGCAGATCGAGGCGACCTCGCTGACGCACTGCGAGTCCCACCGGTTGTTGCAGCAGAACGAATCCTGCGCGCAGATCGCGGTCGCGCAGGTATCGCACGACGCGGCGAGCTTGGTGCCGGTCGAGCAGATCGAGTGGGCGCAGGTGCCGCCGCCGCAGCTCTGGTGGCAGACCGAGGCGACCTCGCCGACGCAGGTCGCGTCCCACGAGTTGTTGCAGCAGAACGAGTCGGCGGCGCAGATCTGCGCGGCGCACGGATCGCACGACCCGGTGAGCTTGGCGCCGGTCGCGCAGATCGGGTGCGTGCAGGTCGTGCCGCCGCCCGCCATGCAGGTCCCGCCCGGCGTGCAGGTCTGGCCGGTGCTGCACGTGCCACAGCTGCCACCGCAGCCGTCGTCGCCGCAGGTCTTGCCGGCGCAGTTCGGGGTGCAGCTACCGCCGCCGCCATTGAGCACCGCGCCGTTCGGGCTGCCCAGGCCGGTCGGGCCGTCCCAGCCCGCGCCGGCGTTGCACAGCGCGCCGCCGCAGCTCCCGTTCTTGCCGGTCGTCACGTCGAAGAACTGGGAGGCGTGGGTCCACGGGAAGCTCGCGTCGTTGGTGGTGAGGCCGTAGCGCGCGAACACGCCCGCGACGAACGGGCTCGCCGCGCTGGTGCCGCCGACGACGATCCAGCCGCCCGATCCGGCGTTGAACACCGCGACGCCGGTGTTGGGGTCGGCGACCGCGGAGACATCGGACGCGGCGCGCTTGGCGCACGCCGTCTGGGTCTGGAACGATGGCTTGGTGATGAGCGTGCTGCACGAGCTGCCGGCGCCGTTCCACGCGCCCTCGGTCCAGCCGCGCGGGTTGGCGGTCGACTTGACGAGGCTGGTGCCGCCGACGCCGATCACGTGCGCCGACGTGCTCGGGTAGTCGGGCGTGGCGCCGGTATTGCCGCTATCGCCGGTCGCGACGAAGATCGCGACCCCGGGGTGGGTGAAGAACTGCGCGTCGTCCGCGACGTCGCTGGCGTTCGACGGGCCGCCCCAGCTGTCGCTGATCGCGACCACGCCGGTCAGCGCGGCGGCGGCGTTCTGCGCCACGAACAGGCCGTTGCCCTGGTCGTCCTGGGCCTCGACCAGCACGAGCTTGCAGCTCGGACACGCCGCGCTGGCCATGTCGAGATCGAGCGCGGCCTCGACCGTCCAGTCGTCGTTCGCCGGCGCGGTGCCGGGCAGCGGCGACGCGGCGCCGTTCTGATTGACGATCTTCAAGCAGCCACTGGCCTTGGTGCACGCCGGCAGCCCGAACTGGCTGCGGTAGGTCGCGAGGTCGGTCTCGGCGTTGGGATAGTTGAACGCGTCGACGATCGCGATCGTCACGGTCGGCGCCTTCGAGGCGTCGAGCTTGTATGCGCTCGCGAGCTCCGCGGGCCCCAGGCCCTGCGGCGTCACGAACGGCAGGATGTGGTTGGTCTCGTCGGTGCGGACGCGCGCGCGACACGCGAACTGGCCACCACGACACACGCCGCTGTGGGCCGCCTGCGGGATGGTCGCCAGCTCGTCGACCTGGCGATCGCCGGCTTCGGAGTCGTCTCGTGCAGCGGCGGCGCAGCTCGCGAGGACCTGCGCGCTGACGGCAATCATGAAGGTGGAACGGATGACAGTCATGGCCGCCCGTATTTCATCGCCAGTGCCATCTGCGACTGCGCGTGGTGCGCACCCGCCGCATGCCTGGCCGGACAGGCAAGAGAAATCTCGCAGAGAACTGCTGGATACAGTCAGTGCCAATGACCGTCCGATTGCCCGCGCTTTTGCAGCCACGCTGGCTCTGGTAGCCCGCCCTACCGTCGCCCCGCGGCGGAAGCTTTGACTTGCCCCACCGCCTGGTCCTCACGGGCGTCAGGCGCTGTCATCCTGCGTCCGACCGTGACCAACCACCAGGTGCGCCATGTGGTCACACGGCCAGCGGAGTTGCCCCTGCGACAGGCGGACCTGGTCTGACCAGCCAGACCCGCACCTCGCGTGGCGCGACGATCGACTGCAACGAATCGAGCGGTCGCGCCACCTGGGATGACCGTTGCCGGGGTTCTCCCGCCGGTTCACGGCACCCGCGCCAGCCGTCGAGCCAGGTGCGGCCGTTCCAGCGCCACAGACCGCTCCCGTCGAGCTACCGTACCGCCAGGAGATGGAGCAGCGCTTCGGGACCTCGTTTCGCGACGTCAAAGCGCACGTCGACGAACGTGCCGCTCTCGCGCAGGTCGATGCCCGGGCGTTTGGGTTTGGTGACCTCGTCGCGTTCGCCAACGAGAAGCCATCACGACGCGTGGTCGCTCACGAGCTCGCCCATGTGGAGCAGCGGCGCCGTGCGGGCGGCAACATCCCGCAGGGGGCCAGTCGTGTGGGCGACGCGTCCGAGGTCGAAGCCGAGCAGATCGGCGCGGCGGTCGACGTCGGCGCGAGCTCGGTGCGGGCCACGGCGCAGCCGACCGGCGCGGTCGCGTTCGATCGGTCGAAACCTGAGACTGACGATGCAGCTGGACCAACATGGCGGATCAAGTACCCTTGGTTCGGGCGCATCGTCGGCACCTACAGTGCGGCGTTACGACGAACGCCGGCCAAGGACGAGGCGCATCCACATGACGGCACCATCGCCGACCTGCCTGCCGATACCCTGGTCACCGCGAGCAAGGACAAGGACGGCTGGATCTACGTCCAGGTGACCCTTGAGGGCAAGGAGCTCGAAGGGTGGGTCTCGCACGAGCTCATTCGGTTCGTCCACGACGCCGATCAGGACGACGTTCGGCAGATGCCGACGTTTCGCGAGGCACTGGTGATCCTGAAACGTGCGGAGACCCAAAAGAAGAGCAATATCGCTCCAGACAAGCGTGCCCAAGACAGCATCACCAAGGCGATCGAGGTCGTCGGCCGCAACAAGAAGTACGTCGTTGACCCAGCGACGTATGCGGTCGCGTTCGCCCACAGCGACCAGAAGATACAGGTCACCTCGATCGAGGACTTTATCCTGTTCGTGGAGAGCGTTGAGAGCGAATATCCTAGCGCATCGCCGCGTGCGGTCGCCGCAGAGATCCGACAGGTGTGGTATGCGGATGCGAATTGGGAGATGCTGATCGATAGCGATGGGATCATGAACGGAGACAAGGCAGTCGACATCGAGAGCGCGCCGAGTCCGATCGCTTCCCGGTTCGACATGAGCGACCTCGAGGCGCGCGGACATGGGAAGCAGATCTCGACGCCGCTGGGCACGGTCGACATAGGCCACGTGATGGCCGGTATCGACGCGGCGTTAAGCGGGGGGCCGCAGGCTTATCCTCAGCAACGCCTCCAGCGCTCGAGACATGACGACGGAAAATCCCGGTTCAAGTACGACAAGCTGAAGGAGCTCAGCGCGGGCGACCCGCGCGATTTCGCGACCTGGGCTGGTGACCTGGGCCAGGCGTACGCGGTGTACATCTCCGACGTGTATGTCGATCAGAAGCCCGGCCACCTCAACGAGTACGTCTCGGAGTACGCCAAGCCAGCGGAGCTTCTCGGCGACGTCCACGGCTTCATCGCGGGTCAAGTCGCCAAGGATCTGTCCGCCTCGCGGGATCCGGCGGGTACGACCCTGAAGGTCTCGGAGATCTTACGTGACCTGTACCTGGTGCAGCAGCAGCGGACCGGCGGCGATAGCGACACATATCGTGCGAAGTTCGAGCAGATCATTGGCAAGCAGAGGGACGAGCTGAGGCAACACTTGATCACTCGTGCGCAGGCGTTCGCGGAACCCTGGTACGTCAAGCAAGTGATCGACAACAATCCGCTCGCGGGGCTCAACGGGTATGACGACGTCGCTCAAGATTTCTGGGCGCAATCGGAGCGCAACGAGGGTACGGCGGATCCGGATGACACCCTCGCTGGGCTTGTCGACAGTTTCCTTGAACAACTCAAGGGGCAGTTTCGGTAGTGCGTGGAGCCGTCGTGACTTGGGTGCGTAGGAGCCTGCTTGGCGTGTCGATCCTGCTCTGCGTCGCGGGCGTGGTATCGATCGGTGGTGGGTGGTGCGCACGTGACCGGGTCAATCCCACGGAGGTGTCGTGGGAAGGCATGGCGTTCCGAATCGATCATCGCGTGGAAGGCGAGGCCGAGTACCATGATTTCGTCAGTAACGGCGTTGTGGCACTCACGCTGGCTGCCAGCCTCGATACGCTGTGCGATCCTTCACAGCTCGTGCTCATCGACGTCGATAACGATGGGCGGCTGGACGTCTACCATCGTCATTGTGGTGGACACGGCTATGTGAAGTTCTCCACCGTCGGTCGGCAAATCAAGTATATTGACCTCGGCACAGTAGAACGAGGCGACGCACCAGGGACAGAGGGCTGCTGGGGCGATGAGATCATGGTGTGGCGTGGATTGAGGCTGTTGGGGATCGGCGCCGCTGCGTTATTCGCCGGGACGATCATGACGGCGATCCTCCTATTGGCGTTTCGTCGGCATTCGAAGTCGCGCGTCCCGCCCAACGGTGGAACCCAGTGGAACCCAGTCGCCGGGTCGCGGACCGAAGGCCCCAAGCGGAGGTAACGAAACACGGCACGATCACGTCGAGCGAAGCCGCTCGAGGGGCGTAACCGCTGTGCGGACCCCACCTGGTGGTTCTCCGATCGGGCGGCGACGATGTGTGTATGCGCAGACGCTACACGCGTGAGCAACGATGTGAGCTGATCGACCTGGTGACCGAGGGGCGTGCCACAGTGCCCGAGGCTGCGGCCCGACTGGAAGTGCCCCACTCGACAGCCTACAAGTGGCTCCGGAAGACCACCGCACGGCCCGCCCCTGCGGGCAAGACCGCGCGAGCGCCGAGGTCCGCCGGCGGACAGGCGGCCACCACGTCGACGTTCGTACAACTGGTTCGCGCGGGTGAGGCCAGCCCGACGATCACGGTGCAGATCGGCGGCGCCGCGATCGAAGTCCGGCATGGCTTCGATGCCGAGGTTCTGCGGTCGGTGGTCGAGGCGTTGCGCGGGGGTGTCGCGTGATCGCGCATGGTCTGCCGATCTACATGGCGCTCGAGCCGGTCGACATGCGGCTGGGGGCCGAGCGACTCGGCGCGCTCGTTCGGGAACGGATGCGGGCGGAGCCGCGATCACGGGCGTTGTTCGTGTTCGTCGGCAAGCGCGGGCACAGCATGAAGATCCTGACGTGGGACGGCACCGGAACGATCGTTGTTCAAGAAGCTCGACGCCGGGCGGTTCGAACTGCCGCGCGCGACGCAGCCAGGCGAGCAGCACCTGCTGGTGAGCGACGCGATCTTCGATGTGATCCACAAAGGCGTCGCGGTCACGCCGCGCGCGTCGCGACGACGAATTCACTGATCGAGGTCGAGGAAAACGCTTGCACGCTCGATCCGTGATGCGTA
>Ga0302323_100000638_pt1 | contig 28175 bp, 30 predicted proteins | sample Fen_T0_3_FD_201950 | JGI IMG/M metagenome (GOLD analysis project Ga0302323, IMG submission 201950) | Peat permafrost microbial communities from Stordalen Mire near Abisko, Sweden - Fen_T0_3 | ecosystem: Environmental > Terrestrial > Soil > Wetlands > Permafrost | place: Sweden: Abisko...
CATCACGAATACGCTCCTGGCGCCGATCGCCAGGTCCATGGCCCCTCCCACGGCGGGAATCGCGTCCGGCGCGCCCGTGTGCCAGTTCGCGAGGTCCCCGCCCGCGGACACCTGGAACGCCCCCAGCACGCAGAAATCAAGGTGTCCACCGCGCATCATCGCAAAGGAATCCGCCTGATGGAAATACGCGCCGCCCGTAAGCAGCGTCACAGGCTGCTTCCCCGCGTTGATGACATCGGCGTCCTCCTCGCCCGGAGGCGGCGCCGGGCCCATGCCGAGCAGGCCGTTTTCACTGTGCAGGAAGATGTCGCGGTCCTTCGGCAAATGATTGGCAACCAGCGTGGGAAGGCCGATCCCGAGGTTGACGTACGACCCTTCGGGAATGTCGCGGGCGACGCGGGCGGCCATCTGGTCGCGGCTGTAGCGCTTCATGGAGCAATTCTACGCGGCGGCTCGCGTTGGCCTCCGCGTGGAGGGCGTATCGATCGCGACCACGCGCTGGACGAATATTCCCGGGGTGATGATGTGTTCCGGATCGAGTGCACCCAGAGGGACCAATTCGCGTACCTGGACGATCGTGCACTTCGCTGCACTGGCCATGACCGGCCCGAAATTGCGCGCGGTCTTGCGAAAGGTCAGATTGCCCCAGCGGTCGCCGCGATCGGCCTTGATCAGCGCGTAGTCGGCGTGGATCGGATACTCGAGGACGTAATTGCGGCCGTCGATGACGCGCGTCTCCTTGCCCTCGGCCAGCAGGGTGCCGTAGCCTGTCGGCGTGAAGAACGCGCCGATGCCCGCGCCCGCCGCGCGGATGCGCTCCGCGAGATTTCCCTGCGGCACAAGCTCCAGCTCGATTTCGCCGGCGCGGAACAGGGCGTCGAAGACGTAGGAGTCCGTCTGCCGCGGGAACGAGCAGATGATCTTCCGCACGCGTTTCGACTTGAGCAGCGCCGCGACGCCGAAGTCGGCGTTGCCCGCGTTGTTGTTGACGATGGTGAGATCGCGCGCGCCCTGTTCGATGAGCGCGTCGATCAGCTCCAGCGGCATGCCCGCGGTGCCGAAGCCGCCGATCATGATGGTGGCGCCGTCGTGGATTCCGGCGACGGCTGCGGCCGGCGTGGGAACCTTCTTGTCGATCATGCGCGAGCGAGCGGCGCGTTCAGGCGCTCTTTGTTTCCGCGTGGCCGCCCAGGAACAGCCGGTTGAGGTCGGGATCGTTCAGTAACTCGTCCGCCGGGCGGTCCAGCGCCAGGCGGCCCATTTCGAGCACCAGCGCGCGGTTCGAGTACTTGAGCGCCGTGCGGACGTTCTGCTCCACCATCAGCACCGTCGTGCCGCCGTCGGCCAGCGCGCGCAGCAGCGCCATCACCTCGTGCACGAGCTTGGGGCTCAAGCCGATCGACGGCTCGTCGATCAATATCACGCGCGGACGTAGGAGTAGCGCGCGACCGACTTCGAGCTGCTTCTGCTCGCCGCCAGACATCGTGGATGCCTGATTATCGAGGCGCTCCCGAATGCGCGGAAACCGCGTCAGGACTTCCTCGATCCTGCCGCCCAATTCGCCGCGGGGCAGCGTGATGCCGCCCAGTTCGAGGTTGTGGCGAACGGAAAGCGACCCGAACAGGTTGCGGCCCTGCGGAACGAATGCGATGCCGTCGGCGAGCAGCTCGCGCTGCGACTTACCGTTGATGCACTTGCCTTCGAAGCGGACTTCGCCGGAGCGAGGCACCAGCATGCCGAACAGCGTTTTAAGCACGGTCGACTTGCCCGCACCGTTGGGTCCGATCAGCAGTGTGATCTCTCCGCGGCGTGCGTCCAGCGTCGTCTCGTTCAGTATTGTCAGGCTGGGCGAGTAGCCGGCGACGACGCGGTCGAATTCGATGATCCTGTCTGCACCCATGGCTGTTCCCGACTTGGTTTCCCGCTCAGTTTCCACTCAGTTGCCTACTCAGTTGCCTACTCAGTTGCCTACTCAGTTGCCAACTCAGTTGCCAACTCAGTTGCCAAGATACGCATCGAGCACCTGCCGATTCGCCTGGACGGCCGCCGGCGGACCTTCCGCGAGCACCTTGCCCTCGACCATGCAGATGACATGCGGGCAGAGCTTCATGATGAAGTCCATGTTGTGCTCGATCACGACGAAGCTTCCGCCCTGTGCCTTGTTAAGATCGACCAGCAGGTCGTGCAGCTGGTCGACCAGGCTCGGATTCACGCCGGCACACGGTTCGTCGAGGAGCACCAGCCTCGGTTCTGGCATGAACGCCATCGCGATGTCGATCAGCTTCTGCTGTCCGTACGAGAGGCTCCCCGCCGGCAGGTGGGCGACATGTTGCAGGCGGAACAGCTCGATCATCCTGTCGGCCTGTTCGCCCAGTCCCGCGTCCGGGCTGGCCAGCAGGCGCGAAAGCAGCGTCCCTTTGAACTCCTGGGCCGCCGCGATCAGGTTGTCGCGCACCGAAAGCTTGACGAACACCTGCAGCGTCTGGAACGTCCGTCCCACGCCGCGGCGCGACAGTTCCAGCGGCGACATGCCGGTGATGTCCTCGGCGCAGAACGACACGCTGCCCGAACTCGGCTTGATCTGGCCCAGGATACTGTTGAACAGCGTGGTCTTGCCCGAACCGTTGGGACCGATCACGCCGACGATCTCACCGGGTCCGACATCGAAGCTGACGCCATCGACGGCCTTGATCGCACCGTAGGCCTTGCGCACGTCCTTGACCTCGAGGAACGACTTCATTTAGCCGTCTCCTTCACCTTGAAGCGATCGGCGAAGGACAGGATCCCGCCCGGCAGCCAGATCATCAGCGCGATCACCGCCACGCCGAAGAAGGCCAGGTACCACTTCTGCATGAACTTGAGCCACTCCACGTTCGAGGAGCGCAGGAACTCGGGCAACAGGATGATGATCACAGTCCCGACGACGGGCCCCATGAAGCGACCCGAACCGCCGACGATGACCGCCAGTAGCATCAGCAGCGACGTCGAGAAATGGAACGGTCCGGGTTCGATGAATTCCACCAGGGACGCGTAGTAGACGCCGCCGATGCCTGCGCACGCCGCGCCGATCGCGAACGCCAACAGCGTGTACGCGGTGATGTTGACGCCCAGGCTCTCGGCGCGGATCGGGTTGTCGCGCAGGGCGGCGAACGCGCGTCCCCAAGGCGAACGCAGCAGCCACCATAGCAGCGATGCGACGATGATCAGCGAGACGAACGTGAAGTAGAAGAACGGCACGGCCCCGCCGAGTTCGTGGCCGAAGAATGACGGCCGGGGTATCGCCGAGATGCCGAACGTGCCACCGGTGATCTTCTCCTCGTTGCGCATGATGAGGAAGACCAGCACGTTGAAGCCCAGCGTGGCGAACGCGAGATAGTGGTGTTGGACGCGCAGCGCCGGGAACCCGAGTGCCAGCCCTACGACGAAACAGGCAACCGCGGCCAGCGGCACGACCGCCAGGAACGGGACACCGGCCTTCATCGCGATGGCGGCGATATACGCGCCAATACCGAAGAACGCCGCCTGGCCCAGCGACATCTGGCCCGCATAGCCGACGGTCAGATTGAGGCCGAACGTGGCTATAAGGTAGACGCACGTCAGCGTGAGCAGGTAGACCTCGCTGCGCTTGGCGAACAGCGCCGCAACGGCGATGAGCACGAGACCCGCTGCCAGCAACAGGGTATTGCGCGGGCTGTTCATACCTTGCGCTCCTCGGACTTTCCCAGCAGTCCTTCTGGCCTGAACAGGATCACCGCGAGGAAGAGCACCAGCGCAACGCCTTCCTTGTAGGCAGGGGAGACGTAGAAGCCGACGACGTTTTCGAGAATGCCGATCAGCACGCCGCCCAACAGCGCGCCACGCGTCTGGTTGAAGCCGCCGATGATCGCAGCGAAGAACGCCTTCTGCCCGATCGAGTCGCCCATGTCGAATTTGGCGAGGTACGTGGGTGCCACCAGCAGCGCCGCGACCACAGCCAACATCGCGTTGATCAGGAAGACGTAGAGGACCATGCGCTTGACGTTGATGCCAAGCACTCGGGCCGCGTCGGTGTTCTGCGCCACGGCCTGCATCGCGCGGCCGGTGACGGTCTTGTTGAGAAAACTTTGCAGGACGACGACGATCATGCCGGCCATGACCAGCGTGCCGACGTCGGCATACGAGACGTTGATCCCAGCGAGCGCGAACTGGCCGTCCGGAAACGGGCTCGGGAACGGGTGCGCTTCCGCGCTGTAGCCGGCGCGGATTATCGACTTGACCGCGATGGAGACGCCCAGCGTGGCGATTACCAGCGGGATCACGCCATGCTTGATCAGCGGATCGACAATGATGCGCTTGAAGCCGTAGCCCAGGATCAGCATCGAGAGTGCACAGGTCAACAGGAACGCAAGCCACATCGGCGCACCCATCGCCATGAAGAACAACATGCCGAAGGCGGGGAGCATGACGAACTCGCCTTGCGCGAAATTGATGACACCGGCGGCCTGCCACAGCAGCGTGAAGCCGAGCGCCGCGAGCGCGTAGATCGCGCCGGTCGCGGTGCCGGAGAAGACGAGCTGGATGAAGTCGCCCATCGCGAGCCTCCTTCGTGGCCATCGGTCTGCCGGGACACCCCTTGCCTGGGGCGCCCGGTGAAACCAGCCGTTGCGGTCGACCTACTTCGCGGCGGCGGGCGGCAGCGTGTCGGTGACGACCTGCTTGCCGTTGACGACCTTGACCAGGAAACTTTCGCGGTCGAGGTCGCCGTTGTCGTCGAACGTCACGTCGAGCAGGACGCCCGGGCTGTCCTTTACCGAGATCTTCGCGCCGTGCAGCGACTTGGCCAACAGCTTGGAGTCGACCTTGCCATTCTTTTCGGTGACGGCCTTGACGACGTACATGGCGCTGTAGCCCTTCATGCCGTTGTGGTCGCTCTTGTACTTGTATTCCTTCTGGAACTTGTCGTCGAAGGCCTTGATCGCCGGCTGCGGCGCGTCGACTGTGAGCCCGACGTGCGCGATGACGCCGTTGGCGGCGTCGCCGGCCAATTCGATCACCTTCTGCCCCGTCAGCGTGGTCTCGCCGACGATCGGCTTGTCGTAACCCTGTTTCTTCAACTCGCGCAGTGCGCGCGCCGACTCTTCCTCGTTGGTGTAGACGAACAGCACGTCCGCGTTGGACTGCTTCGCCTTCAGCACGGCACCGGAAAAATCGACCTGGCCCGGATCGGTGGAGATGTCCGCCGCCACCTTGATGCCCTGGGCGTCGAGCGCCTTGATCATCACGTCGCGGCCGCCCTTGCCGAAGTCGTTGTTGCCGTAGATGATCGCGACTGACTTAGCCTTCAGCGTGTCCTTGATATAGCGCACCAGCTTGGGCATGGCGGTGGATTGCGTGAACGACGTGCGGAAGATGTACGGGTTGCCCTGCTGCGTGATGTTGGCCGCCTCGCCACCGGTGAAGTTGGTCACCTCGGCTTTCTTGGTTTCGGCCATGCTGACGATGATCGAGCCCGAGAACACCGGGCCCATCACGACATAGGCGCCGTCGTCGACCGCCTTCTGCGACAGGGCCTTGGCGACGCCGGGATTGGTCTGCGTGTCGAGCGATTGCAGGTCGATCTTGCGGCCGAGAATGCCGCCGGCCGCGTTGATCTCTTTGACCGCAAGCTTGACGCCGTTGTCGAAGTTGGTGCCGGCGGTGGCGCCGCCGCCCGACAGTTCCACGATGTCGTAGATCTTGATCGGGCCGCCCTGCGCGGACACGGCGAGCGGAACGGCCAGCGCCAGGGTGGCGGCGAGCGTCCGGACGATGTTCTTCATGGTGACTCCTCCATTGACTGCGGTTTTTTGAACTCGATTTCGATCGCGTTTTAGCGACCTTGTTGAGCTGACGCTCGGATGATGGGCGATCGACGCACGAAGGCTAAACTCGCCTATTTTGGCCGTCAAGGGCGGTTATCGACATAATGTGCGTCTGCCGCCCATTTGTTATTCCCACATCCCGAGGGAACGCGAAAGACGGCCACGTGGCGCGTAGAGCGCGGCGACCCTACCCGGTTCGTCGCTGATAAGGCAACGCAGCCCGGCGGCTACTTCAGGAACTTGAGGTAGACCCAGATCAGGATCATCGAGCCGATGATCGAGAGAATGATCCCGGCCGGCTGGAACTTGCCCTCCGGCGACTTCCAGATGAGGCCGCCGATCACGCCGCCAACCAGGGACCCGCCGATGCCCAGAAACGTGGTCATCCAGAATCCGAGATCGACCGCACCCGGATAGAAGAAACGTGCGAGCAGGCCGACGACGAAGCCGACCACGATCATCCAGACGATGCCCATGATTCCCATTGCGCCCCTCCTCGATGCACCTGCGATGTTCGGGTGCGGCGGATTCCGCATCGCGTACGCGGCGATGCTAGCATGCGATCGCGGCGCGCGATTGCCGGTAAGGCCGTCAAGGTCTTTCCGGAAAGACGGAGTGCGGTGCAGCATTCCTGCGCGACGACCGAAAGGGTAGATTCGGCCCCCGCATACTCTAGCGCGAAATTCCATTCCTCCTGTATAAAGCTGCTTGAAAGGCCGGTACAAGGCCTTCGTAGTAGCATTGCCGGCGCCGGTTTTCGCTGCCGGCGGATCGGAATCCCATCGGAGGAATACAAGATATGGCCACGAATGTAGCTGCGGCAGGGGGACACCAGGGCCTCGGCAAGGAAGAAACCAAAGTCATATTCGCCTCGTCGCTCGGAACCGTTTTCGAGTGGTACGACTTCTACCTTTACGCCACGCTCGCGCCCTTCTTCGCGGCATTGTTCTTCCCCAAGGGTAATGACACGGCGGCGCTGCTTTCCGCCTTCGCGACCTATGCCGCAGGATTCCTCGTCCGCCCGTTCGGTGCCCTGGTCTTCGGGCGCCTGGGCGACATTGTCGGTCGCAAGTACACGTTCCTCGTCACCATCTTGGTCATGGGCTTCTCGACGTTCGCCGTCGGCCTCCTGCCAACGTTCGCGTCGGTCGGCTGGCTCGCCCCGATCATGCTGGTCAGCCTGCGGCTGCTGCAGGGCCTGGCGCTTGGCGGCGAATACGGCGGTGCAGCGACGTACGTTGCCGAACACGCGCAGCCGGGCAAACGCGGCTACGACACCGCCTGGATCCAGACCACGGCGACGCTGGGCTTCTTCCTCTCGCTGGCTGTCATCGGCATCTGCCGGTTCGGCAACGTTATGACGCCCGCCGATTTCGCCCAATGGGGCTGGCGGATTCCGTTCCTCGTTTCCCTGATCCTGCTGATCTTTTCGGTCTATATTCGGTTGAAGCTGAACGAGTCGCCGATCTTCCAGAAGATGAAGGCGGAGGGCAAGGGCTCCAAGGCACCGCTGACCGACAGCTTCCTGCGCTACCCGAACAACAAGTACGTGCTGCTCGCGCTGCTCGGCGCGACGGCGGGCCAGGGCGTCGTCTGGTACACGGGCCAGTTCTACGCGCTGTTCTTCCTAACCATCACCCTCAAGGTGGATGGCCAGACCGCGTACACGCTGATCGCCATCTCGCTGCTGCTGGGCACGCCGTTCTTCATCTTCTTCGGCGCGATCTCGGACAAGATCGGCCGGCTGAAGATCATCCTCGCGGGTTGCCTGCTTGCCGCGGTGACGTACTTTCCGCTGTTCCAGGCGCTCACTCATTACGTGAACCCGGCGCTGGAAGCGTTCCAGCAGAAGAACGCGATTACCGTCGCGGCCGCAGCCAAGGAATGCGGCTTCCACGTCTTCGTCACGCCGTTCACCAAGTACACCGACTGCGATCGCGCGAAGGACTTCCTGACCAAGTCGGGCCTTTCGTTCAAGTCGATCGACTTGCCGGCCGGCTCGGCCGAGAACGTGATCGTCACCATCGGCGACAAGGAGGTCCGGTTCCTCGACAAGGACGGCAAGCCCGGCTGGAACGAAGCCACGATGTCGGCGGCGCTGGTCGACCTGGGCTTCCCCGGCCTCGCCAAGAAGACCGACGACAAGGGCGTGGTGTCGTTCGTGTCCAAGGCCGCGGACAAGGCGGCGATCAACTGGACGATGACGCTGGGCGTCCTGTTCATTATGCTGATTTACGTGACGATGGTGTATGGCCCGATCGCGGCGTTCCTGGTGGAGCTGTTCCCGACGCGGATTCGCTACACGTCGATGTCGCTGCCGTACCACATCGGCAACGGCTGGTTCGGCGGCATGCTGCCGTTGCTGGCGACGGCGATGGTCGCGGCGAGCGGGGACATCTACTTCGGCCTGTGGTATCCGATCGTCGTTGCGCTGATGACCGTCGTCGTCGGCTTCCTGTTCCTGAAGGACAACAAGGACATCGACCTGCACGCGGAACGCTCGCTGTAGCTGTCGTCCTGACCAACCCGGCGCCATTCCCGGGCCGGAGAAGCGCCCCGTCGGCCGCAAGGTAACGGGGCGTTTCCTTTTTCCTGCGCCGGGCGCGATTGCGGGACAATGCAAATGTAGCCTGCACAGGATGCCCGATGATCGCGAAGTCGAATCGCTGGCTGAAACAGCTTGGACCGGGACTCATCACCGGCGCGGCGGACGACGACCCGTCGGGCATCGCCACGTACTCGCAGGCCGGCGCGCAGTTCGGCTATCAGCTGGGCTGGACGTTGGCGCTGACCTATCCGCTGATGGTCGGCATCCAGATGGTCAGCGCGCGCATGGGGCGCGTCACCGGGCACGGGCTCGCGTCCAACGTCCGCAGCCACTTTCCGCGGCCCGTGCTCTATGCGGTCGTGGTCATGCTGGTTGTCGCCAACACGATCAACATCGCGGCGGACATTGCCGCGATGGGCGAGGCGCTGCGTCTGGTCGTCGGCGGGTATTTGCTCATTTATGCAATCCTGTTCGGCGTCGTCTGCCTGGGCTTGCAGGTGTTACTGCGCTACCAGGTCTATGTCCGCTACCTGAAGTGGTTGACGCTGGCGCTGCTCGCGTACGTCGCCGTCGTGTTCACGATCGCCGTTCCGTGGCGGGAGGTGTTGCTCGGCCTGGTCTGGCCGAAGGTCAAGCTCACTTCGGAAGCGCTTACGGTGATCGTCGCCGTCTTCGGCACGACGATCAGCCCGTACCTGTTCTTCTGGCAAGCGGCGCAGGAGGTCGAGGAGCTCAATGCCGATCCGGCCGCCACGGCCCTGAGGCTCGACCCCGCCGACGCGCGATCGCACCTCAACAGGATCAAGTTCGACACCTATTTCGGCATGGGCTTTTCCAACCTCATCGCGCTGTTCATCATCATCAGTTGCGCGGCGACGCTGCACCGCAACGGCATCACCGACATCGCCACCTCGGCACAGGCAGCCGAGGCGCTGCGGCCGCTTGCCGGCGACGCCGCGTTCCTGTTGTTCAGCCTGGGGATCATCGGCACCGGGATGCTCGCGGTGCCGGTGCTCGCTGGATCGGCGGCGTACGCGGTGGCAGAGACCTTCGAATGGAAGAGTGGGCTCGACTTGAAGCTGCTCGAGGCGCGGGAGTTCTACGCGATCATCGCCTTCGCGACGCTCGGTGGCGTGCTGCTCGACTTCACGCCGATCGATCCCATCAAGGCGCTGTTCTGGAGCGCGGTGATCAACGGCGTCATCGCCGTGCCGATCATGGTCGTGATGATGTTGCTGGCCGACGACCCGAAGGTGATGGGCGCCTTCACCGTGACCCGCCGGCTGAAGGCGCTGGGGTGGCTCGCGACGTGGACGATGGCGGCGGCCGTCGTCGCGATGTTCGTGGCCGGATGATTGTCGCGGTCGGGGCGCCACGAGTCAGCGCCCGCCCGGGGACGGGTCGGCGCGACCGATCTTCTCCTCGCCCTCGCGATACGGGAATCGCGTGTGCCCGTAGCGGATCACCAACACCGCGATCGTCAGCAGCAGGATGGCCGCCGACACCGCGAGCATGCGCAGCTCGGTCAGTTCCTTGATGTCGAGGATGATGTAACGCGCCATGGCGACCATTGCGATGTACAGCGGGAACCGCACGGGAAGCTGGCCGGAGTTGAAATATTGGCCGATCATCGCGAGCACTTCGAGGTAGAGGAACATCAGCAGCAGGTCCGCCAGCGTCACTTTCGCCGCGTGGACCATGGCCGCGACTTCCTCGAACATCGCATACGTCGTCGCAAACCCGATGACGACCAGGCCGGCGTATTCGACAAATGTGAGCCCGCGTTGGAAGACGCGGTGGATGCGCTTCCATTCCGGCAGATTGGGCACCATTGCGGTCCTCGCGGGTTGCAGCAGCCGCCGCGCGGCGGCCGCGGGAAATCAGCGGACGACCTGCGCCAGCTCGCCCGACTTGTACCTCGATGCAACCAACGAAAGCGGCATCGGTTTGATCTTCGCTGCCATGCCGGCGCAACCGAACTGCTGGTAGCGTTCGACGCAGATGGCCTTCGCCGCGAGCATGGCGGGCTTCAAGTAGTCGCGTGGATCGAACTTGCCGGGATTCTCACGCAGGTACTTGCGAATCGCCGCAGTCATCGCCAGCCGGATGTCGGTGTCGATGTTGACCTTGCGCACGCCATGCTTGATGCCTTCCTGGATTTCCTCGACAGGCACGCCATAGGTTTCCTTCATGTCGCCACCGTTCTCGCGGATGATCTGCAGGAGGTTCTGCGGGACTGACGAACTGCCGTGCATCACGAGATGCGTGTTCGGGATGCGGGCGTGGATGGCCTTGATGCGGTCGATCGCGAGAATGTCCCCGGTAGGCTTGCGCGTGAACTTGTACGCGCCGTGCGAGGTGCCGATGGCAATGGCCAGCGCATCGAGCTGCGTGGACTTCACGAAATCGGCCGCCTCGTCCGGATCGGTCAGCAGCATTTCACGCGTCATCACACCGTCCGCGCCGTGGCCGTCTTCCTTGTCGCCCTTCATCGTCTCGAGCGAGCCCAGGCAGCCCAATTCGCCTTCCACCGTGACGCCGATCGCGTGCGCCATCGCGACGACCTTCTTCGTGACGTCGACGTTGTACGCGTAGTCGGCGATGGATTTGCCGTCCTCCTTCAGCGAACCGTCCATCATCACCGACGAGAAGCCCAGGTTCATCGCTGACTGGCATACGGCCGGCGACTGCCCGTGGTCCTGGTGCATCACGATGGGGATGTTCGGATAGCTTTCGACGGCCGCCTCGATCAGGTGGCGCAGGAAGATCTCCCCGGCATATTTTCGCGCGCCAGCCGACGCCTGCATGATCACCGGACTGTCGGTCTCGGAAGCCGCCGCCATGATCGCCTGCACCTGTTCAAGATTGTTCACATTGAAGGCGGGCAGACCATAGCCGTGCTCGGCGGCGTGGTCCAGAAGTTGGCGCATCGATACCAGTGCCATTGCAAGCTCCTAGCGGCGGGTCAATGTTGACTGTCCGGCCATTTTACAGGATCGGGAGCGGGCCACGGGCGCGCGCGGCGACGGCCGGAATGGTCAGGACCGGTGTTCGCCAACCTTGACGATCTTCATCGTGTTGGTCCCGCCGGACTTGCCCATCGGCTCGCCGATGGTCAGCACGATCAGGTCGCCGGGCCTGACCTGCCCGTTGGCGACCAACAGGTCCTCCGCGGCCAGCAGGACGCTGTCGCGGTCGGCACTCTGCTCGAGGTAGAGCGGCCGCACGTTGCGGTAGAGTGCCATCTTGCGCTGCGTTTCCACCTTGGGCGTCAGCGCATAGATTGGGCAGCCGCAATTGTGCCGCGACATCCACAGCGCAGTGGAGCCGGTGTCCGTCAGCGAGGCGATCGCCTTGACCTTGAGATGGAAGGCAGTGAACAGCGTGGCCATCGCGATGGACTGGTCGACGCGCATGAACGTCCGGTTGAGGAAGTCGCGGTCGAGCTGCACGGTGTCCGATTTTTCCGCCTCGGCGCAGATCTGGGCCATGGCCTCCACCGTCTCGACCGGATATTTGCCGGCCGCGGTCTCGGCGGACAGCATGACGGCGTCCGTGCCGTCGAGCACGGCATTGGCCACGTCCGAAACTTCGGCGCGCGTCGGCACCGGGGCGTGGATCATCGACTCCATCATCTGCGTCGCCGTGATCGTGAGCTTGTTGCGCTCGCGCGCGATCCGGATCATCCGCTTCTGCAGGCCCGGGACGGCCGCATTGCCGACTTCCACGGCCAGGTCGCCGCGCGCGACCATGATGCCGTCCGACGCGTCGATGATCTCCTCCAGGTACGTGATGGCTTCGGCGCGTTCAATCTTGGCGATCAGCTGCGCCCGGCCGCCGGCCGCGCGCAGCAGCTGCCGCGCCATGTACATGTCTTCCTTGGACTTTGGAAACGACACCGCGAGGTAATCGGCTTCCATCATCGCAGCCGTCTTGACGTCGTCCATGTCCTTGGACGTCAGCGCAGGCGCGGTGAGGCCGCCGCCCATCCGGTTGATGCCCTTGTTGTTGGAAAGCATCCCGCCCAGAACGACGCGGGTGACGATGCGAGGGCCGTCCACGGACTCGACGTTGAGGCGGATCAATCCGTCGTCCAGCAGAAGCACCGCGCCCGGTGCGACGTCTTGTGGCAGTTCCTTGTAGTCGAGCCCGACGTGCGTGGCGTCCCCATGTTCGCACTCGGCATCGAGGATGAATGTCTGCCCGACCTCGAGGCGAATCTTGCCTTGAGCGAACTTGCCGATGCGGATCTTGGGGCCCTGTAGGTCGGCCATGACGGCCACCTCGCGGCCCAGCATCTTCGCGCATTCGCGGACGCGACGGGCGTGCTCGACGTGGTCGGAAGCGTGGCCATGCGAAAAATTGAGGCGGACGACGTCCACGCCCGCGGCGAGCATTCGCTGCAATACGTCCGGGTCGCTGCACGCGGGACCCAGGGTCGCGACGATCTTGGTATTGCGTTGCACGGTGAACCCCCGTGGTTGTCGGCTCGATGCCGGCTCGAATTTGTCTATCGCGCGCAATGTTACGCGGAATTGCCGCGGGCCGGGAGCTCCGCCCTCGCAATGTGCGGCTAGAATATGTCCCTGCGATGAAGGTCCGGTCCAGGACCGATCGAAAGGTAACGTTCCGGGAGCGATGGCATGCGTTTGACACAATGCGTACCGGCGGCCGTAGCCGCGATGATCCTTGTGGTCGGCGGTTCCGCCGCGGCCTTTGACGGTCCGGTAGAAAAGAAAGTGTTCACGTTACCGTCCTACACGACGGTCGGCGGCAGCACGATCAAGAACGTCAAGGTCGGCTACGAGACCTACGGCAAGCTCAATGCCGCGGGCGACAACGCGATCTTCGTCCCGCATTTCTTCTCGGGTAATTCGCACGCCGCCGGCAAGTACAAGGATACCGACGCCGCGTTCGGTTACTGGGACCCGATCATCGGGTCCGGGCGTCCGATCGACACCGACAAGTACTTCGTGATCAGCGCGGACACGCTGGTCAATCTCAACACGCGGGATCCGAACACGACGACCACCGGCCCGGCGTCGACCAATCCCGACACCGGCAAGCCCTACGGTATGTCGTTTCCGGTCGTGTCGTACGCCGATTCAGTGCGCGTGCACAAGGCGTTGCTCGATTCACTGGGCGTGAAGAAACTGCAGGCGGCTGCCGGCGCGTCCGGCGGGTCCATCCAGGCGATGCTGTGGGCGGCGCTATACCCTGAATTTGTCGAACGCGTCGTGCACGTCATCGGCCCCGGCTTCGACATCCATCCGTACGTGATCGAGTTGGTCGACGAGTGGATTCTGCCGATCAAGCTCGATCCGAAGTGGAACAACGGCGACTACTACGGCCGCGACGAACCGCTCGATGGACTGGCGCAGGGATTGAAGATCGTGACGATATCGACGCGCGCGTTCGGCTGGGCCGGGAAGAATTTCGGCTACAAGTGGGCGGATCCGGCCAAGGACCCCGCACTGGCGATGGACAATCGCTTCGCCATCGAGGACACGTTGAACAAGGGCGGCGCAGCGCGCGCCAAGTCGGTCGACGCCAATTCGATGATTTACATGGCCAAGGCCAATCAGCTCTACAACCTCGGCGACGACGTGAAGAAGATCAGGGCGAAGATCCTGTTCATCCCGGCCTCGTCCGATCTCGTCTTTCCGCCGGAAATGTCACAACAGGCCGCGGAAAGATACCGGGCGCAGGGCGGTGTCGCGGAGGTGGCGATCATCGACGGCGACGGCGGACACCTGGAAGGCGTCTTCAACGTGGCGAAGCAGGGCGACGCGATACGCGCGTTTCTTGCAAAGTGAGTTGCAGAATGGGTGGCCGGATGTATCGCCGGCTGGTGTCGCGTCAGCCGTTCGCGCGCGTCTCGAGTATCGCCACGGCCGGCAGTGTCTTGCCCTCGAGGAATTCGAGGAAGGCGCCGCCGCCTGTCGAGATGTAGCCGATCTTCTTCTCGAGACCGTACTTGGCGATGGCGGCGAGCGTGTCGCCCCCCCCGGCGATCGAGAACGCCGGCGACGCGGCGATCGCCTCGCCGATGGCCCGGGTGCCGCCGGCGAACGCGTCGAATTCGAACACGCCGACCGGGCCATTCCAGACGATAGTTCCTGCGCGTGCGATCACCGCCTTCAGAGCAGCGACGGTAGCCGGACCGATATCGAGGATGAGATCCCCGGGAAGGATGTCGGCGATCGCCTTTGTTTCGGGCTTGGCCGTCGCCGAGAATTCCTGTGCGACGACGGCGTCCGTCGGCACCGGCACCCTGCCGGGAAATTCGGCAAGGATGGCCTTGGCTTCGCCGACCAAGTCCGGCTCGGCGAGCGACTTGCCTATCCTGCCGCCCGCGGCGAGGACGAACGTGTTGGCGATGCCGCCGCCGACGATCAGGCTGTCGACCTTCGCGGCCAGCGCGCGCAGGATCGTGAGTTTGGTCGAGACCTTGGATCCGGCCACGATGGCGACCAAAGGACGCTGCGGGTGCGCCAGCGCGCGTCCCAATGCATCGAGCTCCGCCGCCAGCAGCGGTCCGGCGCAGGCCACGGCGGCGAACTTCGCGAGCCCGTGCGTCGTCGCCTCCGCGCGGTGCGCGGTGCCGAACGCATCGTTGACATAGACGTCGCACAGTTTCGCCATTCGCTGTGCCAGCGCGTCGTCATTCTTCTTTTCGCCCTTGTTCATCCGGCAGTTCTCGAGCAGGACGACGTGTCCCGGCGCAAGGGCTGCGTGCCACGCGCCGCCATCGACCCAGTCGCGGATCAGCGGCACGTCGATACCGAGCAGCGCCGAGAGGCGCGCGGCAATCGGTGCAAGCGAGTCGGCGGCCGACCATTGTCCTTCGGCCGGGCGGCCCAGGTGAGAAGTGACCATCACGGCGGCGCCGCGCGCGAGCGCGTCGCGGATCGCCGGGACCGAGGCGCGGATCCGCGTGTCGTCGGTGATCGTGCCGGCGTCGTCCTGCGGCACGTTTAGGTCGGCGCGGATGAATACGCGCTTGCCGCGCACGTCGATGTCGGAGAGGCGTTTGATGGTCATGGCGATTCGTGATGGCAGATGAGGTGGCAACTGAGGTGGCAACTGAGGTGGCAACTGAGGTGGCCGTTCAGATGTGGTAATCGAGTGGTTGCATCGTTTCGGCGTCGACGACGCGCACCGTGCGGCCGCGTGACGCTGCGCGCATGGCCACGAGCTCGTCGCTGCAGCGGGAGGCCGTCGTCACGAAGCAGAAGGGCAGCACGGAATGCACGATGGCGGCCAGGCCGCCGGCCGTCATCTTCACGCCGAAGCGGAACGCGAAGCGAAGGTGCTGCAGATAGGTCTCGCCGACCGAAGCCGGATGCGCCGTGAATGGATTCATGACGAAACGCTCTCGGGACGGGTGAACAACGCCATCATGTGGACGTCGTCGTAGGCGCCATCCAGCCTCCTGCCGCGGACGCGCGTTCCTTCGAGGACGAAACCGACCTTGCGATAGAGTGCCGCCGCGCGGGTATTGCTTCCATAGACGGAAAGCGAGATGCGTTCGAACCCTGCGCCGGCCGCCGTGGCAAGTGCCGCCCGGATCAGGCGCTCGCCTAAGCCCCGCCCGCGGTAGTCCGCCAGCACGCCCATGCCCAGCATGCCGTCGTGCGCGTAGGTCGGCACGCGCTCGCGCGACACGTCGCACCAGCCGACGATGCGACCGGCGTCCTCCGCGACGAAGTGAGGATTGCCATTTTCGATGTTACCGGCGACAAAACTTGCGGTGTCGGCCAGCGAAAACGGTTCGAGATACGCGAGGTACTTGCGTTCGTGGATCACGGCGCCGACGCACGCACGAAAGCCCGCGATGTCAGCGAGCGTGATTGCGCGGACGACGACGCTCGCGGTGTTCACTTCGCGTTCATCAGCGCAACGGTGGTGTCGAGCATGCGGTTGGAAAAGCCCCATTCGTTGTCGTACCAGCTCGAGACCTTGACCAGCCGGCCCGACACCTTGGTCAGTGTCGAATCGAACGTCGACGACGCCGGATCGTGGTTGAAGTCGATCGAGACCAGCGGCGCCTTGTTGTAGTTCAGGATTCCCTTCAGCGGTCCCAGCTCGGACGCCGACTTCATGATCGCGTTGACCTCGTCGACCGTCGTGTCGCGGGCGGCGATGAACGACAGGTCGACCAGCGAAACGTTGATCGTCGGAACGCGGATGGCGTAGCCGTCGAGCCTGCCGTTCAGCTCCGGCAACACCAGACCGACGGCGGCGGCGGCACCAGTCTTGGTCGGGATCATGCTCATCGTCGCGGATCGCGCGCGGCGCAGGTCCTCGTGATAGACGTCGGTGAGCACTTGGTCGTTGGTGTAGGAATGCACGGTGGTCATTAGGCCGTTGACCAGGCCGATGGCGTCGTGCAGCGGCTTGACCAGCGGGGCCAGGCAATTGGTGGTGCACGATGCATTCGAAATGACGGTGTCGGTGGATTTGAGCACGCCGTGGTTGACCCCGTACACGATCGTGGCGTCGACATCCTTGCCGCCAGGCGCGCTGATGATCACTTTCTTCGCCCCGCCCTTGAGATGGGCGCCTGCCTTTTCCTTGGTGGTGAACAGTCCCGTGCATTCGAGGACCACGTCGACGCCGAGCGAAGCCCACGGCAGTGTGGCCGGGTCGCGTTGCGCGTAGACGTTGATCCGGTCGCCGTTGACGACCATCGCGGTGCCGTCGACCTCGACCTTGCCCGGGAACTTTCCGTGCGCCGTGTCATAGCGCGTCAGGTGCGCGTTAGTCTCGGGACTGCCGAGGTCGTTGATCGCGACGATCGCGATGTCGTGTTTCCTGTTGCCTTCGTAATGCGCGCGCAGGATGTTGCGGCCGATGCGGCCGTAACCGTTGATGGCGACTTTGATGGTCATCGTGCTCTCCAGTGAGAAATGGCGAAGGTCAGTGCAGGACGGCCGGAAGTTCGGCGGCCGCCACAAGTGGATCGAGGTTGCGCCAGCCGTAGCCGGCTTCGACAAGCTCCATGCCGTCCCAGGTGAACGGCTGCTCGACAAGCAGTTCGGCGCCCAGACTTTCGTAGAACGCGCGCGCGGCCTTGTTGCCGGCGATGACCCAGGTAATGAGGCCTTGGGCGCCATGCGCGCGCTGGGCCGCGGCCACGGCGGCGACGAGGCGGCGCCCGACGCCGGCACGCTGCGCGCCGGCGACCAGGTACACTGCTGACAATTCCGCGTCGAGGCCGTGCTTCGGTTCCGGCAGCATGTGGCCGGAAGCGAAGCCGACAACCGTGCCGCCTTCGACTGCGACGAACACGCTGGTCGCACTGGGGCCGGCGGTGAGGATCTTCGTCCAGAGCGACGTGCTGTCCTCGACTTTCATCGCCGCCAGGTACGCCGCCGGAATCATTCCCTTGTACGTCGTGCGCCACGCGTCGACGCGTACTTGAGCTATGGCCGCCGCATCGGCGGGCATGGCGGGGCGGATGATGGTATCGGCCATGGCGTTTACAGCACGCGCCGGATGGCGGCGACGACGTTCTCGACGGTGAATCCGAAGTACTTGAACAGCGCGCTGGCGGGCGCGGATTCGCCGAAAGTATCGATGCCGACCACACCCGATTTCGGATCGTCGGACGCGCCGACGTACTTGCGCCAGCCGTCGGTGACGCCCGCCTCCACGGCGATGCGCGGAACGCCGCGCGGCAGCACCGACGCCCGCCAGGCGGCATCCTGCCGGTCGAAGACGCTGGTGCAGGGCATCGACACGACGCGCACGCCGATACCGTCCTTGGCGAGGGCGTCGCGCGCACCCATGGCCAGTCCGATTTCCGAGCCGGTGGCGATGACGACGACGCGCCTGTCCGAAGCGCACGCGCCGAAGTCGGCGAGGACGTAGCCGCCGCACTCGATGGCGGCAATCGTTGCGGGATCGCGCTGCATGAAAGGTACGTTCTGCCGCGTGAACAGCAGGCAGGTTGGACCGTGCTGCCGCTCCATCGCGTGGCGCCAGGCCACCGCGGTCTCCACGGTGTCGCAAGGCCGCCACACGTCCATGCCGGGGATGAGGCGCAGGCTGGCGGCGTGCTCGACGGATTGGTGCGTGGGTCCGTCTTCGCCAAGGCCTATCGAATCGTGCGTGAACACGAAGAGCGACCGCAGTTTCATCAGCGCCGCCATACGCAGCGCGTTGCGGGAGTAGTCGGAGAACGTGAGGAATGTGCCGACGTACGGAATGAAGCCCCCGTGCAGTGCGAGCCCGTTGGCGATGGCGCTCATTGCGAATTCGCGGACGCCATAGTTGACGTAGTTGCCGGACGGGTCGGCCATGATGGGCACGCTACCCGTCCAATTGGTGAAGACGGATCCAGTCAGGTCGGCCGAGCCGCCGATCAGTTCGGGCAGTCCGGGTGCGAGGGCCTCGATGGCCTGCTGCGAGGCCTTGCGCGTCGCGATCGTCTCGCCCTTGGCGGCCTGCGCCGCCACGAACGCGGCGGCGATCGCGGCAAAGTCGGCGGGCAATGTTCCGCTCATCCGTCGCGTGAACAGCGCGGCCAGCGCCGGATGCGCATCGCGATACGCGGCGAACTTCGCGTCCCAGTCCTGCTCGAGCAGCGCACCGCATTCGCGGGCGCTCCACGCTTCATAGATGTCTGCGGGGATCTCGAACGGCGGGTAGGTCCAGCCCAATGCCGTGCGCGTCGCCGCGATTTCCTTTTCCCCGAGCGGCGCGCCGTGGACATGTTCCGTGCCGGCCTTCGTCGGTGCGCCCTTGCCGATCACCGTCTTGCAGCAGATGAGCGTCGGCTTGTCGGTAACGGCCTTCGCGGCTTCGATGGCCGCGGTGACGGCGTCCACGTCGTGTCCGTCCACCTTGGTGATGACATGCCAGCCGTAGGCTTCGAACCGCCTTGGCGTGTCGTCGGTGAACCAGCCCTTCACCTGGCCGTCGATGGAGATGCCGTTGTCGTCGTAGAGCGCAATCAATTTGCCCAGCGCCCACGTTCCGGCCAGCGAGCAGGCCTCGTGGGAAATGCCTTCCATCATGCAGCCGTCGCCGAGAAAGACGAACGTGTGGTGATCGACGATGGCGTGCCCCGGCCGGTTGAATTGCGCCGCCAGCACCTTCTCGGCGAGCGCCATGCCGACGGCGTTGGCCAAGCCCTGCCCGAGCGGCCCGGTGGTGGTCTCCACGCCCGGCGTGACGCCGACCTCCGGGTGGCCGGGCGTCCTGGAATGCAGCTGGCGGAAGTTGCGCAGCTCCGCCATGGGCAGGTCGTAGCCGGTGAGGTGCAGCAGCGCGTATTGCAGCATCGACCCATGCCCGTTGGACAACATGAATCGGTCGCGATTGGCCCAATGCGGATTCGCGGGATTGTGGCGAAGATGGCGGTTCCACAACGCGACGGCGATTTCAGCCATGCCCATCGGCATGCCCGGGTGGCCGGATTTCGCGGCTTCGACGGCGTCCATCGCCAGCGCGCGGATGGCGTCGGCAAGCTGCTTGTCGGAGGCGCGGGGTGCGATGGCCGTGGCCGTCATGGCGAGTCTTTCGAAAGAAGTGGATGCAGCTCGCGTCGCGCACGGGAAAATCGACGCGCCGCTGTTCGATACAACAGGAAATTATCGCTTCAGCATGACATTTGTGCAATAATCGCATGTTTAGTTTTGACGAAAATATGCGCGAACAGCCACTGCAATGAGACGGTGATGAGCGCAGGTCAATCGCACGACAACGCGCAGGCAACACACAACGCGCGTAAGGCTCCTGGAGGGGACGACTAATGGACGGAATCCATCTGTTAGGCGAATGGTACGACTGCCCCGCTGAAACGCCGGAGTTCACCCAGGCCGGCGCGCTGCGGTCGCTGTGCATCGACGCGGCACGCAATTCGGGGCTGACGGTCGTCGGCGACAGCTTCTACCAGTTCGAGCCCCAGGGCGTGACGGGAACGGTTCTTCTGGCCGAGTCCCACATTGCGATCCACACATGGCCCGAAGCCGGTTTCGTCACGGTGGACGTGTACGTGTGCAACCTGCAGACCGACAACACGGCCAAGGCCGAGCACGTCTTTCGCGCGCTCGAGGCGGCGCTGAAGCCGGGCCGGACGCGCTTCCAGGCGATCCACCGCGGGGGCAAGGATGCCTGAACGCAAGGACGGCGGCGCGCCTCTCGCCTCCGGCGACGTCGCGCCCGGCGCGATGACGGAATTCCTGACCGACGACTGGGCGTTCTTCGTTCGCTCCTCGCGCCAGTACGAAAAATTCAAGTCGCCGTACCAGGCGATCGAGGTCCATGAAACCGCGCAATTCGGCAAGCTCTTTCGGCTCGACGGCCACTTCATGACGTCGGAGAAGGACGAGTTCTTCTACCACGAGAACCTGGTCCACCTGCCGGCGATCACCCATCCGCAACCCAACAGCGCGCTGGTCGTGGGCGGCGGCGACGGCGGTTCCGCGGAAGAACTGCTGAAGCACCCGTCGATCAAGACCGTCACGCTGTGCGAAATAGACCTCGCCGTCGTCGATATCTCGCGCAAGTACCTGCAAAGCGTCCACCGCGGCGCCTTCGACGACGCGAGGCTCGCGCTGAAGATCGGCGACGGTTTCGAATTCGTGCGCAATGCCACAGAGCAGTACGATCTCATCGTGCTCGACCTCACCGATGCCGGCGGACCTTCCGCTGCGCTCTACACGCAGGATTTCTATCGTGCCTGCGCGGCGCGCTTGAGCCCCACCGGGGCCATGACGCTGCACGTCGCCAGTCCCATTGCCCACCCGGCGCGCGTGCGGGAGACGCTTGCCAACCTGCGCAGCGTTTTCGCCATCGTCACACCCTATCTCACTTCGGTTCCGCTCTACGGCGGCATGTGGATGATGGCCTGCTGTTCGGCCACGCTGGACCCCAGGGGCATGTCGATCCTCGACATCGACCGCCGCCTCGCCCAACGCGGCATCCGGGGCCTGCAGTACTACAACGGCGACATGCACCGCGCGGCGCTGGCCTTTCCCAACTTCGTGCGCGCTCTGGTCGCCTGAGCCTTTGGCGGGCGGGGCTCACTCCGCTTGCGGCCGGCCCCCGGCTTGAACCGGGCCCAACCGCCCTCCATATGGAATACATGGACTCTGAGGAGGGCCGGACCGCGATGAAGCCTCTGGAAAACAAGCTAGCCGAAACAATGAACGAAGCCGATTTCGTCCTGATCGACGGCGTCATGTTCGAAACCGGTTACCTGCGCGTACCCGACGAATTCACGTCGGCGGACGATGTCGTGCTCGAGGCGCGGCGTGGCGACACCGAGATCGACCTGACGCGTGCGGAAATCGATGACGCCAAGCTGGTGGGCGAAGGCGCGTTCCGGCTGAAAAATGGCTCGATCGTGCGTTTCCTTTCCGCCGCGGTGGTCCACTAGGCGCGGTTGCGGTTCCTCAGGGTGGGATGGCGCTTGACCTCCGTAACTGTATGCGCATATGCTCATATACAAATGAAGACCACCCGCCCCAAACCCAGGCGTCCAGTACCCGCTCGCGCCGGCGCGGCAGATGAACTCGACGCCGTGTTCGCCGCCGTGGCCCGGCATTTCGGCCTGCTCTCCGAGCCGACGCGCCTCAAGATCCTGAACACGATCTGCCGCGAGGAGCGCTCGGTCACGATGATCGTCGCAGCGACGGGCGCCACGCAGACCAATGTCTCGCGGCACCTGGCGCTGCTGCGTGTTGCGGGCGTCGTGAGCCGGCGCCGTGACGGCAATACGGTCTACTACCGCGTCAACGATCCCGAATTCATGGATATCTGCCGCAACGTATGCGTGCAGATCGCCGGTCGCATCGATGCGCGGCAGCCGTTGCGGAAGGACCTGCTGGAATTCGCCGCGAGTCACTGACGACGCATCACTGGCCCGGCGAAAGCGGTACGAAAGGAGGAGAGCAGTGTCGAAACGTGTGTCCACGCCCGGCCGCATTCGTGCGGCGCCGGAGCAGCCGTTGACGGCGGCGACGCCGGCGGACCGGGCGCGCCGTGGATTCCTCCGTGGCGCCGCCGCGGCGCTGGCCGTAGGCGCCACTTCGCGCGCCGCGGCCGATGCCGGCAAGAACCTCCCGCCCGACGTTCCCGACTGGAGCAGAACACTCGGCGTGCCGATCCTTGCCTCTCCCTACGGCGTTCCGTCGGTTCATGCGGCCAACACCAAGCGCCGCGAAAGTCCCGGCCTCACGCGCACGCCGTTTTCGTCGGTCGCCTTCACGCCGCTGCAGAACCTCTTCGGCATCATCACGCCGTCGGGCCTGCATTTCGAGCGCCATCACGCGGGTGTCCCGGCCGTCGATCCCGCGCAGCACCGGCTGATGATCCACGGGCTGGTGGCCAATCCGCGGATCTACACGATGGACGACCTGATGCGCTTTCCATCGGTGTCGCGCATCCACTTCATCGAATGCGGCGCCAACACTGGCATGGAATGGTCCAACGTCGCGGTGCCCACGGTGCAGTACTCGCACGGCATGCTGTCGTGCAGCGAATGGACCGGCGTGCCGCTGTCGACGCTGCTGGACGAGGCCGGCGTCGACGCCAAGCGCGCGCGCTTCGTGCTCGCGGAAGGCGCTGATGGCGCCTCGCTGACGCGCACGATCCCGCTGGCGATGGCGGTGGACGACGTTCTGGTGTGCTACGGCCAGAACGGCGAACTGCTGCGGCCGGAGCAGGGCTTTCCGTTGCGCCTGCTGGTGCCGGGCGTGCAGGGCGTGTCGAGCGTCAAGTGGCTGCGCCGGATCGAGGTCGGCGACCAGCCGTGGAACACGCGCGAAGAGGCGCTCCACTATGTCGACCTGATGCCCGGAGGCATGCACCGCCAGTACACGTGGATTCAGGAGGCCAAGAGCGTGATCACGTCGCCTTCCGGGGGGCAGGTGCTGCTGGACCGTGGCTATCACCAGATCACGGGCCTCGCCTGGTCGGGACGCGGCAAAGTCGTGCGCGTCGACGTGTCGGCTGATGGCGGCCGCAATTGGCGCACGGCGACGCTGCAGACGCCGGTGCTGCCGAAGTCGCTCACACGCTTTCGCAGCGACTGGACGTGGGATGGCGGCCCGGCACTGCTGCAGTCGCGCGTGATCGACGACACCGGCTTCGTGCAGCCGAAGGTGCAGCAGCTGCGCGAGGTGCGTGGAACGCGTTCGATCTATCACAACAACGCGATCCAGACCTGGCGCGTCGACCCGACCGGGAACGTGAGCAATGTCCAGGTCGAGTGAAGTCGCGCTTCTGGCCCTGGCAGCCGTCGTCGCCACGTTTCTGTCGGCCGCAGCTATGGGAGCGTCGCCGAGATTCGGATTCGGCCAGCCGGCCACGGCGGCGGAGATTGCCGGCTGGGACATCGACGTGCGCCCGGACGGAACGGGCTTGCCCCCCGGCCGCGGTTCAGTACCGGCGGGCCAGGCAATCTACGACGCCAAGTGCGCGAACTGCCACGGCACGTTCGGCGAATCGAACGCCTACCTGCAGATCGCCGGCGGCGTGGGCTCGCTCGGGAAGGATCCGCCGCTGCGCACGACCGGCAGCAAGCTCAACTATGCGACAACGCTGTGGGACTACATCAATCGCGCGATGCCGTTCGAGGCACCCAAGACGTTGTCGCCGGACGACGTCTATGCGCTCACGGCCTATGTGCTGAACCTCAACGACATCCTGCCGGCGGATGCGGTGCTCGACCAGAAGTCGCTGCCGCTCGTAAAGATGCCCAATCGCGACGGCATGACCACTGTGCATGGATTCATGGTCCGCGACGGCAAGCCCGACACGCACAATGTCGCCTGCATGACGAACTGCGTGGCGCAAGTTCGCGTGGCATCCGAACTGCCGGACTATGCGCGCGACCAGCACGGCGAAATCGCCGCACAGTCGCGGATGTTTTCTGCCTCGCCGGCAGTGCCCGCGCGCCTGTCGGGCCTGGACGCGGCGCGGGCGTCGGCGTGCACGGCATGCCACGGCGTGTCGGAAAAGATCGTCGGCCCGTCCTTCCGGGACATTGCGCAACGCTATGAAGGCGACGGCGCGGCGGTCCAGAAACTGGTTGCCAAGGTCAAGGCGGGTGGCGGCGGCAACTGGGGCACGGTGCCGATGCCGGCGCAAGCGCAACTGGACGATGCGGATGCGCGCGCCCTGGTGGCGTGGATCCTGGCTGGCGCGCGATGAGCGGCAAACAGTCTAGAATGATTTCCTCTTTCACGATGGCCGGAGAACGGGCATGAACTCACGACGCAGGAATTTCTTGCAAACCGGTGGCGGCATGACGCTGCTCACCATGCTCGCTGCGACGGGCTGGCTCACGCCGCGCGACGCGGCGGCGGCCGACGGCTGGAACGCCGCGGCCTTCGACACCAAATCGATGGACGACACGATGAAGGCGCTGGGCGGCGGAACGCCGGTGCCGAGCAAGGCCATCACGTTCGTGCAGACGCCCGACATCGCGGAAAACGGCGCGGTGGTGCCCGTCGGCATCACCAGCACCATTCCCAATACGCAGTCGATTGCGATACTGATCGAAAAGAATCCGAACATGCTGGCGGCAGTGTTCGACATTCCCGCCGGCACGGACCCGTCGATCTCGACGCGCGTGAAGATGGGACAGAGCTCCAACATCGTCGCGCTGGTCAAGGCGGACGGCAAGTACTATTACGCGGCCAAGGAAGTCAAGGTCACGCTCGGCGGTTGCGGCGGCTGAAGCCGCGCGCGCGCCGACGATCACAGGGGAAACCATGGCAGATCCGATGAGAATACGCGCCACCGTGGCCGGCGACTCCACCGAAGTAAAGGTGCTGATGAGCCACGAAATGGAAACAGGACAGCGCAAGGACGCGCAGGGCAAGACCATACCGGCCTGGTTCATCCAGAGCGTGACCGCGACGTACAACGGCAAGACGGTGATGTCGGCGCAGTGGGGACCCGCGGTGGCGAAGAATCCGTTCCTGGCGTTCAAGTTCAAGGGCGGCGCCAAGGGCGAGAAGGTCCAGATCACGTGGACGGACAACCGCGGCGACAAACGCACCGACGAAGCCGTCATTTCCTAGCGGCGCAGCGATTCGAGGAGGAAGCCATGCAAGCCATGAAAGTCCGGAGGGCCGGACGTGCCGTGCTCGCCGCGTGCGCCGCCGCCGCGATGACCGCGGCCCTCGCGCAAACGTCTGCGGTCGACGAAATCGCCAAGTACCGCGCGGCGCTGCAGGACGGCAACCCGGCGGAACTGTGGGAAGCGCGCGGCGAGGACCTGTGGAAGGCGCCGCGCGGACCGAAGAACGTTTCCTTCGTGACATGCGATCTGGGACAAGGACCCGGCGTCGTCAAAGGCACGTACGCGCAGTTGCCGCGCTATTTCGCCGATGCCGATCGCGTGATGGACCTGGAAACGCGGCTCGTCTACTGCATGGTCACGCAGCAGGGCTACACGCAACCGGACGCGATGAAGGGTCCGTTCGGCGGCCCCGGCAACAAGTCGGACATCGAGGCGCTCGTCGCCTACGTGACCTCGCAGTCGCGCGGCGTGAAGATGAACGTGCCGCTGGCGCATCCCAAGGAGAAGGAAGCCTTCGCGCTGGGCGAGAAGATGTTCGTCTACCGCGGCGGCACGCACGACTTTTCCTGTGCGACCTGCCACGCCGAGGACGGCAAGCGCATCCGGCTGCAGGACCTGCCCAACCTCATGACGGTCGCCGGCGCGCAGAAGGCCTATACGACCTGGCCCGCGTATCGCGTTTCGCAGGGCGAATTGCGCACGTTCCAGTGGCGCCTCAACGACTGCTTCCGGCAGCAGCGCTTTCCCGAGCTCATCTTCACGTCGGACGCATCGATCGCGCTGACGATGTACCTGGCTCGCAATGCCAACGGCGCCGCGTTCGACGCGCCGGCCATCAAACGCTGACAGAGGGACGCGATGCGCAAACATTTTCTGCTTTGGGGCTGCGCGGGGGTGATCGCAGTCGCGATGGTTGGCTGCGCGACGGCGCAAAGCGACGTCGACGTCTCGCGGCAGGCGGCTGCGGTGCTCAAGAGCTCGTTCAAGGCCAACGGCCAGGCCGGGCTCGACCGGTTGGACCAGGACGAGACGCAGCGCCTGTGCACGCAATACGCGAACAAGGCGCTGCCGAAGGACGTCGCGGAAATGATCGAGAAGCTGAACACCGCGTCGATCAAGTGGCCGGCCGACGGCAAGTGGCTGGGCGACTGGAAGAACGGCGAACGCATCGCGCAGGAAGGGCGCGGCAAGCAATTCTCCGACGATCCGAAAGGCCCGGTCGGCGGCAACTGCTATGCGTGCCACCAGCTGACGCCGCAGGAAGTCTCGTACGGGACCATCGGCCCTTCGCTGTACCAGTTTGCCAAGCTGCGCGGCTACACCGACGAGACGCGCAAGTACGCCTACGGCAAGATCTGGAACGCCGACGCCTATTCCGCGTGTTCCAACATGCCGCGCTTCGGGCACAGCCAGATCCTCACCGAGCAGCAGATCAAGGATCTGGTCGCACTGCTGACCGACCCGGATTCGCCCGTCAACAAGTGACGGCGATGACGGACGCGCTTGTCCGCGCACAACGCCGATGAACCGCCGTGGATCGCTGCAGGTGGTCGCCGCGGCCATCGCCGGCGCGGTGCTCGACCTGGCGCACGCGGCGGCGCCGGGCGATCGCGTCTCGTGGAAGGACGTCAGGCTGCTCGACGGCCGAATCCTTCCCGCTGCCGCGCTCGACGGGCACGTCGTCGTCGTCGAGATCTGGGCGTCGTGGTGCCCGTTCTGCGGCCAGCAGAATCCGCTGCTGCAGGAGCTCTACGATGCGCAGGGCGGGCGCGGCCTCGAGTTGCTGACGTTCTCGATCGATCGCGAGCCTGCGAAGGCGCGCGCCTACATGCGAGAGCATGGATATACGTTTCCCGCAGCAATGGCGACGGCGCAGAGCAACAAGTGGTTCGGCCCGCGCAAGGGCCTGCCTGAGCTCTATGTCGTCGACCGCGGCGGGCGGATCGTGTTCAGGGAGGCCAACGAGATGTTCCCGGAAGACATGCGCGCGCTGGCGCGCTTCGCGCAAAGCTGATACGACGCCTTCCCGACCGGAACCCATGAACCGACGCGAATTCCTGAACGTGCTTGCCGCCGGCGCCGCCGCCGGCTTTCCGCTGGCGTCGCGCGATGCGCTGGCGCAAGGCAGCGCAGCCCGGTCGATGTACGACGTCGCCCCTTTCGGCAACGTCAGCCTGCTGCATTTCACCGACTGTCACGCGCAGCTGCTACCCGTGTATTTTCGCGAGCCGAACGTCAACCTTGGTGTCGGCAACGCCGCGGGCAAGCCGCCGCACCTCGTGGGCGAGCACCTGCTGCGGCACTTCGGCATCGCGCCGGGCACCCGCGCCGCGCACGCCTTCACCTACCTCGACTTCACGAATGCCGCGCGAACGTTCGGCCAGGTGGGCGGCTTCGCGCATCTCGCCACACTGGTGAAGATGCTGAAGGCCACGCGTCCGGGCGCGCTGCTGCTCGATGGCGGCGACACATGGCAGGGCTCGGCGACTTCGCTGTGGACCAAAGGGCAGGACATGGTCGACGCGCAGAAGCTGCTGGGCGTGGACGTGGCGACCGGTCACTGGGAGTTCACGTACGGCGCCGAGCGCGTCAAGGAAATCGTCGAGAAGGACTTCGCGGGGAAGATCGATTTCGTCGCGCAGAACGTGAAGACGGCCGACTTCGGCGACCCGGTGTTCAAGTCCTACGTCATGCGCAAGGTCAACGGCGTGGCGGTCGCGATCGTCGGCCAGGCGTTTCCCTA
>Ga0302323_100000640_pt1 | contig 28111 bp, 20 predicted proteins | sample Fen_T0_3_FD_201950 | JGI IMG/M metagenome (GOLD analysis project Ga0302323, IMG submission 201950) | Peat permafrost microbial communities from Stordalen Mire near Abisko, Sweden - Fen_T0_3 | ecosystem: Environmental > Terrestrial > Soil > Wetlands > Permafrost | place: Sweden: Abisko...
CCACGAGCCGATCCCGGAAATGCGGGTAGGCCCGTCGGCGAACAGCGCCAGGGTCGCGAGGGTCATGGCCGCGTCCGGCATGTCGAGCATGTCGATGTCCAGCCCCCGAAGCTTGCCGTCGGGAAAGGCCCGGCACGCGATCCAGTCTGGACCCCGCTCCACGTGGGCGCCCATCCTTTCCAGCACGCCCGCGAAGGCAGCGTCGCCCTGGACGGAATCAGCTCCGCAGCCTTCCACGCGCACCGGACCGCCCAGGGCACCGAAGGCCAAAAAGTAGCTCGCGGCGCTCGCGTCGCCTTCCACGGCCAGGGCGCCGGGCGACCGGTATACTGAGGGCTCCACGGCGAAGAGCCGGTATCCGTCGCGACGGACCCTGACGCCGAACCTTTCCATGAGCTGGACCGTGATGTCCACGTAGGGTTTGGATGTGAGCTCGCCCTCCACCTCGATCTCCAGCGGCAAGGTGGAGAGTGGGGCCGCCAAGAGGAGGCCGGTGAGGAACTGGCTGGACGTGGTGCCCTTGATGCGGGTGCGACCTCCGCGAAAGCCTCGCGCCTCTAGGGCCAGCGGCGGGAAGCCCGGATTCCCGAGGTATTCGATAGAGGCACCCTCGGCCAGGATGGGACGCAATCCGTCCACCAGGTCACCGATGGGCCGCTCGCGCATGCGCTCGACGCCATCCAGAACGAATCTGCCCCGGGAAGCGCATAGGGCCGCCGCCAATGGGCGCATGGCGGTGCCGGCGTTCCCTAGGTTGAGGGTGCTGACCGGGACCTGGAAACCGCGGCCTCCAATCCCGTCGATCTCCAGGGTCCGGCCATCGTCGGCTTCCCGGATGCCAACCCCTAAGGCCCGCAAGGCTTTCTTCATGGCGAGGGTGTCGTCGGAGTCCAGCAGGTCGGATAGCTGCGTGGTCCCCGTGGACAGGGCGGCTAGGAGGAGATATCGGTTGGAAAGGCTTTTCGAGCCGGGCAGGCGGATGGTGCCCCTCAGCTTCGGCAAGGGCCCCAGGGTCAGACTTTTCATACGTCCGAGAAGTGTAGCCGACCCTTGGGCGAACTTGCAGAGACAGGAGTCTTTGCCGTTCCCTTGCTTGGCGGGCAGGCCACGGTCAGGGCAGCTTGCCCACGGTTGCGCAATAGACGGTCAGCTCGTCGCGGCCGTCGACGCCGATGGCTGCGTCGAGCTTCGTTTGGTCGTAAGCGTCGATGGCGCAAACGCCGGCACCGATGGCGGCAGCCGCCAAATAGAGGTTCTGGCAGACGTGACCCGCATCCAGGGCGATCAGCTTGTGCGACAGAAACCCGTAGCGCCATTCCGTGCGGTAGGGGATCGTGGACCACACGAACACCACGGCGGCGCCACGCTTTTGATTGTTGATGCCGGCGTCGATGCGTGCGCCCAAATCCGTGGAGGCCGCCACGAGCGCCAACTGATGCTCGATGGACAAGTAGCGATAGAGTCCGACTTCGAGCCCGGAAACACGGTCTACATAGAGGTAGGTTTCGAAGGGATGACGGGCGCCGCCCGACGGTACCGTTCGACGCAGAGCCGTGCCTTCGCGGACGACTTCGTGTACGCCCTGCGTGGCCCAAAGGAGAAAAGAGAGTTCGCCGAGACTGAGAGAGCTGGCGGCATACTGGCGTTCGGTGCGGCGCCGTGCGATGGCTTCGGTCAGGGACAAGCCGCCGAGGCCAGTTGCCCTTGGATCGGGTAGCGAGACGATCTTCGCTCCTTGCGGCACCGGCCTTTGCAAAGCGGGCACAGGTACGCCGCTTTTCTGGTCGTTCGCTCCGTTTCGCCATTCCTCCCAGCGGTCGGACTTGAGGAATGCGCGGCCTTCGCTTCTCCAGCTTTCGTCCTTCGAGATCGGCATCTGAAGCTCCTTGTTTCGGCGAGATCGCTACCACAATCGCGCGTAGGGCAGATGCCTCAAATTCCGATGGCGCAAGAATGTTGCTGGCTAAACAGCCCGCAAGGCCCAGTGCTGCCACGGCAACAGGCGTCTCGCTATGGTCAGCTGCGTTTCGTGACCCTTGCCGGGCGGATCGATTGGTTGAGTTACCCGCCAAGCTCCGTCGGGAGACCAGCCTGGATCCACGCGCCCAGGCCGCCCGCGACGCTCTTGACGTCTCGGTAGCCGTGGGCCTTGAGTAGGAGCAGTCCATAAAGCGACCGCTTGCCCCGTGCACAGATGGTGAGGACGGGCGCAGAGCGGTCGCTTGGCACGCGCGAGAAGTCCCCGTCCGACAGCGCGGAAAGCGGCGCGTGGATCGCTTGCTCGATCCGCTCTTTGGCAAACTCGTCGTCGTCGCGCACGTCCACCAAGGTGACGCCGCTGCCGATGAGGCGCGCTGCCTCTGCCACGCCCACCACGTCCGGCCCACTTTCGGCCAATCGAAAAGCAGACTCCAGATGGTGGGCGAACGGATCCACCGGGGCAGCTTTCGCGGGGGCCGGAAAGAGCTTGGGAAAGTGGCGCTGCAGCGATGAGGTGTACTTGAAGATGTTGTCCGCAAAGACCACCACGGCCACGTTCCCGGGCGCATCGGGCACGGTCTTGAACAGTCCAGCCAGAGCGAGTCCACCGCTTGGCCCCGCGATGATGCTTTCCTCGCGATTGAGCCGCAGGCAAAGGTTGTAGGCCTCGTCGTCGCCGATCTCCACGACGCCATCGTATTCCTCGGGCTTGAAAAAGTCGGTGAGGCGCAGAGCTCGATGGCTGCGCACGCCGGGGATGTCGTGGCCGTCTGTGGGATGGACGCCGATCACCTTGACGCCTGGCTTTTGGCTTTTCAGGTATCGCCCGGTCCCCGTGATGGTGCCGCATGTTCCGAGCGAGGCGACGAAGTGCGTGACCTTGCCGCCGGTCTGCTTCCAAACCTCGGGCCCCGTTGTTCGGAAGTGCGCGTCGGGATTGGCGGGGTTCTTGTATTGGTTAAGCTGCTTCCAGCCTGGTCGGCTGGCTAGCTCGGTGGCCTTGGCCATGGCCCCTTCGGGCTGTCCGGGCATGGGGCACAGGGTATCTTCGAGCTCGTGCAAATCGGTTCCGAAGAAGCGCAATGCCGCACGCTTTTCGATCGGTATGGCCGTGGACAGCGTGGCGGCGAAATTGTACCGCTTCGCGTTGGCTATGAGCGCAAGTCCGATGCCTGTGTTTCCACTGGTCGGCTCCACGAGGTTTGCGAGAGACTCGCCCCGCTCTTCGGCGTCGCGCACCAAGTTTGCGGCTACCCTGTCCTTCACGGCGCCGAACGGGTTGTACCACTCGAGCTTGGCGTATACCTGCGTGTGACGGAATGGCGAAATGCGGTTGATTCGCACGATGGGTGTCGGGTTGTCTGCGTTGGACAGCATCTCCAGTACGGAGTCGTAAGCGCGCAGGTGGTGGTCGGGCATCGGTCCTCTCCTTTGGGGCCTGTGACGATGTGTCTAGTGTAGCAGACCGACGTCCAGCGAAAAACGGAAATCGGGGGTGGCGCTTCGCGCCCGAGGTTGTATCCGTGCCCGTAGCCCGGGATTGTGGTTGACAAGCATAGCTCGTTTGATTAACCACTTGTCCTGTAAAAAGGACATAAGGCCGCGCGGGCCGAGGGCGCCGCAACAAGCTGTTCAATCCAAGGAAATTCTATGGAGACCCTGCGCTTACCCGAACGTGTGCTGCGTGATGTAGCTGGATACCGCGATCAGGCGGAGCGATTTGAGCGCGGCGAGACCAATGCGGCGGCCTTTCGCGCTTTCCGCGTTCCCATGGGGGTGTACGAGCATCGGGAGTCGGGGCGGTTCATGGTTCGAGTTCGACTGGGCGCGGGCTTGGCGCTGCCCCATCAGCTGGAACACATCGCAGATCTTGCCGAACGCTACGGAAACGGCGCCGTGCATGTCACCACCCGGCAAGACCTTCAACTTCACGACGTCACGCTGGCGGACACGATTCCTATTCAAGAGTCGCTGCTCGAGGTCGGATTGAGCGCGCGGGGCGGAGGGGGCAACACGGTTCGCAACGTGACAGCCTGCCCCAGCGCCAGCGTGTGCCCGACCGCCGCCTTCGACGTGGCCCCCTATGCCCTGGCCGTCGCGGAGCACCTCTTGCAGATGGACCGGTTCTATTCGTTGCCTCGGAAATACAAGATCGCCTTCTCGGGCTGTGGCGAAGATTGTTCCTTCGCAGCGGTCAACGACCTGGGCTTTTTCGCCCATCTCCGGGACGGTCGTCCGGGGTTTTCGGTCTACGCGGGCGGGGGACTCGGTTCACAACCGGCCGCAGGCGTGCAGATCGAGGAATTCGTCGAGCCAGACGCACTGCCCTTGGTCGCGGAGGCGATTGGGCGGCTGTTCGACCGACTGGGCGATCGGCTTAACAAGAATCGCGCGCGTCTGCGCTTCGTCCTGCGTCGCCTCGGCGCTGAAGCATTCCTGGCGGAGTACCTCCAAGATAAGGCGGCGTTGTTGCAAGAAGGCCTGGGAGCGCCGGCCGTCGCGGTTCGACCCTTGCCTGCGTCGGTCACCGGCGTTGCCGCGCAGTCGTCCGCCGCGGTTGCAGCGCCAGCAGGCTGCCTTGCAGAGCGCGACCCTGATCGCGCAACCGTGGTGGTGCAGTTGCAGAACGGTCGCCTTCCCGCGTCCGATTTGCGTAGGGTGGCGGCCATCGCTCGCACCGTGGGCGTGGGCTTGGTCGTGGCCACGCAGCAGCAGGACCTTCTGATCATCGGGGTGGCGCGGGCGCGTGTCGAGGAAGCGCAAGCCGAGCTAGCCAAGCTGAGCGTCCAGGTTCGTCCCCGCGCGACGAAGGTGGTTGCGTGCGCCGGCGCTTCCACATGCAAGCTTGGTATGTGCCTGTCCCCCGCGCTGGCCAAGGCGGTCGAGGCTCGACTTTCCGACCTAGACACTCGACTTGGACCGGATGTGATTCGGATCAGCGGGTGCTCCAACTCGTGCGGCAACCACAGCATCGCTGGCCTTGGCCTAGAAGGCCGCGCACGCCGTAGCCACGGGCGCCTCATGCCCCTTTACGAGCTCCTGTGGGGTGGCCGCGTCGGTGAAAACCGGGCGACCTTCGCCCAGCGCTTGGGCAGTGTTCCTGCGAGTGTCGTGCCGGAGCTGCTGGCCGAAGTCTACCGACGCGGACTTCACCAGGCTGGCGACGTGCAGGCACTGGTAGCTGAGTATGCCAGGCTGCCCGAGCCAGTACCTGAGAGCTATTACGTCGACGTGGGCTGCACGGAGCCGTTCTCGCTCGAGGGCCGGGGGCCCGCTGAATGTGGCGCTGGCGTGCTCGATGTCGTTCGGGCCGACCTCGACGAGGCGTCCGCCGCGCTGGCGGCTGCAGAAGAGGCCACCGGGCGGGCGCAGGATCAAGCCGTCGCCAAGGCCACACTCGCCAGCGGGCGCGCCTTGCTGCCGCTGGTGGGCAAGGACAGTCGGAGCGCGGTCGAAGTCTTTCAAGCCGTGCGCATTCATCTCATCGAGCCGGGGTGGGTCGGAAGGCCAGTCGGGCAGCTTTTGACTGCGGTCGAGACTTGGACCTCGGCCCCACGCGAAAGTCTCGGCGGCCACTTGGGGACCGCCCACCAATTTGCCGCGCGCACGCGCGAGCTGTTCACGTCGCTGGATGCGAATCTCAAGTTCCAGGCGGCCCGCCTGCACGAGCCCAGCCCTTCCGCCTCCGGGGGCGCGGGCGATAGTCCGCGCGGTAGCCGCTGAACCTGGACGTCGCCGCGCCAGCTGTGCCGCAACCCAGCCGACTTGCCGTCCTGCGGAACCGGAATTTCGTCCTTTTCGCTGGCTCGCGATTTTTGTCGTCCATCGCAACTCTGATGCAGAGTGTGGCCGTGGGCTGGCAGGTCTACGCAAAGACCGGCCACATTCTGGACTTGGGCTACGTGGGACTGGCGCAGTTCCTTCCTTTTCTCGTATTCATTCTGCCTTCCGGGCACGTGGCCGACCGGCACGATCGGCGTGTCATTTTGGTCACCTGCAATGGCGTCTATCTGGTTGGCTCGATCTTGCTTCTGGCCTACACCTTGTCGGGCGCGGCGTCGGTCTTGCCCATCTTCGGTATTCTCGCCTTGCTGGGGAGTGCCCGGGCCTTTTCCATGCCCGCCGGCCAGGCTATCCTGCGCAACATCGTCGACGGCGGCGCGTTTGCCCAGGCAGTTGCTTTCAATTCGACGGCCTTTCACGTGGCGGTGGTGATGGGCCCCGTGCTCGGGGGCTTCGCCTACCTCGCCGGGCCCGTGGCGGTTCACGGAAGCGTAAGCGCCACACTGCTCTTGTCGACGCTGCTGCTGTCGCGGGTGCGCACCCGCCAAGTCCGCCAGGCTGAAACTCCGATCAGCTTGCACACGGCCCTGGAAGGGTTTCGCTTCGTTCGTTCGCGGCCTGTGATTCTTGGGGCGATCTCGCTGGATCTCTTTGCCGTGTTGTTCGGCGGCGCAACCGCGCTCCTTCCGGCCGTGGTCAAGGATGTGTTGCACGCCGACTCCGTCGCTCTGGGGCTTCTGCGGGCCTCGCCTGCGCTGGGCGCGGCTTGCATGACCATCGTCCTTACCCTATTCCCTTTGCGCCGACGTGTTGGTCTGTGGATGTTTGCCGGGGTCTTCCTTTTCGGGTCGGCGACCATCGTGTTTGGATGCTCGCGCCTGCTATGGCTCTCCATCGCCAGCTTGTTCCTGACCGGCGTGGGCGACATGTTGAGCGTCTACATCCGGCAAATCCTGGTGCAGGCCCAAACTCCAGACGCCCTGCGTGGCCGTGTCAGCGCGGTCAGCGCCGTGTTCATCGGCGCGTCCAACGAGCTCGGGGAATTCGAGTCTGGTGTGACCGCCGGGTGGTTCGGGGCTGTCCCCAGTATCGTGGCCGGTGGCATCGCCACGCTGCTGGTGGTCCTGGCGTGGGTAAGGTTGTTTCCCTCCTTGCGTCGGATGGATGGTTTCCCTCCCGCCAGCAGGGATGTCGCGGGAGGGTAGCCGCGACGGGCGTGGCGGTGCTCGGGCGCTGGTGAGGGGCCGGTCGTCACGAGCTCTTGCGAGTGAGCGGCTAGAGTGCGCTGCCATTGAGACCGTCAGCTGCGTCGATTGGATTCAGTCCCACGAAATAGGATTCAAAGAGTCTTCGACTGCATAAGCAATCTGTCTCGTGGAATAGAGTGATTGTGTCGCTTTACGAGAAGATTGCAGGGGGGGGCTTGCCCAGGGACTGTGGATACGCTAAGTCTCCACCCTAAGTTTCAATTGGCATTTGATGGCGGACGTGGACGACAGGGGCAGATGACTGCAAACCAGATTGCTGATGAAGTAACCGGGAACAGTCGGCTCGCCCACGTCTGGGCCGCAAAGCAAACGACAATCGCGCGCATGGCAGTGTGTCTGTTCTGTTGAATACTGTCTTGCTGCCTAGACGAGGTCGCGTCCTGACACAGGCTCGTAAGTGACCGGGTCTGTCTGTTTAACTGAACATTGTCCTTATAACCGAACCAACAGCCCACCATGGAGAACACAATGACCGAAGAGAACCAAAGCCGTAGAGTGCTCGGCGACGCAGCTGCTCGCCAACTTGCCAACACCACGAAGACAGCCGTCCAGACCACAGCCATTACACCTCGCTACCTCCCGAGGCTGTTGTCCTGGGTTCCAGTGGAAGCAGGTGTCTATCGGGTCAATCGCAGCAAGCCTGGCAATACCTTCGAGCTGGCGGTTTGTGGCCAGAAGACCGAGCAGGAATTGCCGTCGACCTTCGCCGACTACGTGGAGCGGCCACGCGAGTACGTCCTGAACTCGATCAAGACCGTGCTCGGCGTCCATACCCGAATCGCCGACCTTTACAGCAGCCCTCACGATCAGCTGAAGGAGCAGCTTCGTTTGACCATCGAGGCTCTGAAGGAGCGGCAAGAATTCGAGCTTCTCAACAACGCCGACTACGGCTTGCTCAAGAACGTGGATGCCGCGCAGCGCTTGCCCACTCGCTCGGGTCCACCCACGCCGGATGACCTCGACGAGTTGATCGCGCGCGTGTGGAAAGAGCCTGGCTTTTTCCTCGCCCATCCGCGTGCCATCGCGGCCTTCGGTCGGGAGGCCACGCTGCGTGGTGTCCCGCCGGCGACCGTGAACTTGTTCGGTAGCCCATTCATTAGCTGGCGTGGAATTCCCATCGTTCCGTCGGACAAGATTCCGCTGGTTGGCAAGGCGGGTGCGCAGAAGACCAGCATCCTCTTGGTCCGCACCGGCGAAGCCAAGCAGGGCGTGGTCGGCCTATTCCAGCCTGGGTTGCAGGGTGAGCAGGGCCCCGGCCTATCGGTGCGCTTCATGGGCATCGACCGAACTGCCATCGCGTCCTATCTGGTGTCTCTGTATTGTTCGGCGGCGGTGCTGACCGAGGACGCCCTCGCGTCGCTCGAAAATGTCGACATCGACACCTACCATGAATATGCGCGTGCCAAATGAACACCTTCGATGAGACCGCGGTGAGCGACCCCGGGGTGGCCGCTCCCGTCGATGAAGGGCTCATCGCCCGACTGGCCAACGAGCTGTTCTCGGAGGCCAGCGCCCCGCTATCGCTGGCGGCGCCTACGAGTCCGTCGCAGGTACCCTCGGTGGGACACCATCCCCAGCCTGTCGCGGTGGTGCCCGCAACCGTCGCGCCGGCCAATTCACCCTCTTCGGTTCGGTCGCCGTCGGTGCCGGCATCGGCCTTTTCGGGGTACCAGATCTATCCCGAGTTGGTTCCTCAGGTTACACCGCGCGCAGGAGGTTTCGATGTCGCGTCCATCCGGCGGGACTTCCCAATCCTGCAGGAAAAGGCGCACGGCAAGCCGCTGGTTTGGCTCGACAACGCGGCCACCACGCAGAAACCTCAGTCGGTCATCGATCGCCTGAAGTATTTCTACGAACACGAGAACTCGAACATCCACCGAGCGGCCCACGTGCTGGCGGCCCGTTCGACGGATGCCTACGAGGCCGCGCGCGAGAAAGTGCGGCGGTTTCTCAACGCGCCGTCGGTGAATGAGATCGTGTTTGTCCGTGGCGCCACCGAGGGGATCAACTTGGTGGCCAAGGCGTGGGGTGGACAAAATGTCCGTGCGGGTGACGAAATCGTGGTCACCTGGCTCGAGCACCACTCGAACATCGTCCCGTGGCAGCAGCTGGCCGCCGAAAAGGGGGCCGTGCTGCGCGTGGCCCCCATCGACGACCGCGGGCAGATCATCCCTGAGGAGTACGAACGCTTACTCGGCCCGAGGACGCGCATTGTCGCGCTCACCCAAGTGTCGAACGCGCTCGGCACCATCACGCCGGTGCACGAGATGGTCGCGGCGGCCCACCGCCATGGTGCCCGCGTCCTGGTGGACGGTGCCCAGGCGGTTTCCCACCTGCGGGTCGACGTGCAGGCGCTGGATGCGGACTTCTACGTCTTCTCCGGTCACAAGGTCTTTGGGCCGACCGGAATCGGCGTACTGTTCGGCAAGTCGGAGGTACTGAACACCACGCTGCCTTGGCAGGGCGGCGGCAACATGATCGCAGACGTCACGTTCGAGAGGACCGTCTACCATCCGGCCCCAGCTCGCTTCGAGGCGGGTACCGGGAACATTGCGGATGCGGTGGGCTTGGGTGCGGCCATCGACTACGTGCAGCGAATTGGCATTGAGAACATCACCCGCCACGAGGCCGAGCTGCTCGAGCACGGCACGATGGAGCTTGCGAAGATCCCGGGACTTCGCCTAATCGGCACGGCCCGCGAGAAGGCAGGCGTGCTCTCGTTCGTGCTAGATGGCTACCGTTCGGAGGACGTGGGTGCGGCGCTCGATCGAGAAGGCATTGCGGTTCGCTCGGGGCATCACTGCGCCCAGCCGGCCCTCAGGCGGTACGGCCTCGAGGCCACCGTTCGACCGTCACTGGCCCTTTACAACACCCATGAGGAAATCGATCTCTTGGTGTCGGCGCTTCGCCGCATCCAGAGTGGGTCGACAGCGCCGGCGGGATAGTCCACGGACACGGGCGGCAGCAGCGGGAAGCCCCCGGCGAATGCCCAATGCTTTGCTCACTTCAGCGAGAGTAGCACCGCGCCACCTGCTATCAACGCGCCGCCGGCAAGCATCTTCCACGTGAGGGGCTCACCGAGAAATGTCGCGGCAAAGATCAGCACGAAGACCACGCTGAGCTTGTCGATGGGCGCGACCCTGGAGGCCGGCCCGAGCTGCAATGCATGGAAGTAGCAGAGCCACGACAACCCCGTCGCCACGCCCGACAGGGCGAGGAACATCCAAGTGCGTCGAGGGAGCTCGGTCACCGCCGCAAGTGGCGTGGTCGCGAGCGCCACGCCCCACGCGAACACCAGCACCACGGTCGTGCGCACCGCCGTGGCGAGATTCGAGTTGACGCCGGTCACGCCGATCTTCGCCAAGATCGCCGTCAATCCGGCGAACAGCGCCGAGAGCAACGCCCACGTGAGCCAGTTCATGTTCTCCACCCAACCACAATAGGTCCCGCTCGGCGAGTGTGAAATGCCGACCATCTTTTGAAGCACTCGGCGTCTTGAACGGCTGAGCGCGGTCGCGCCATCGAACTGCCGTCGCGACGAATGGGAAAACGTCTGCCATGGACTCGGGGAGCCGTTTCGGTCTCGAATCGAAGCGGTGCGACTATCCACCGGGTCCGTAGTCGACTTGTTGCGGTGGACCGCTTCAGCGCAGGGAAAATGTATCCACCAAGGAACCCCGTCCTTCGAGGAGTCAATGCTGCCCGCGTCCGCAGGCTACTGTCCGTCTTCAGGCATCAGCGTGACATCGGCCTTGTCGTCGGCCGAGTAGCCCGCATAGGTTTGTATGCCCTGTTTGGCGGCGTTTGGCAGCTCGTTGCCGAGCGAGTTCAGATACTTCTGGCCCGCGGCGAAATCGGTCGTGGTGACGGTCGCGTCCGACAAATACGATGGGATTGACTTCATAAGCCCGCTCTTCCGGTTCACCGCCCACAGCGACGCGCGTGCCTTCCACATGCCCATTTTCGGGCGGACTTCGACGTAGTAGGTCTTGCCCGGCGCCAGGGTCGCCTTGACAGTCTCGGTGGTCTCCGTCCACACGATGAGGTAGTGCTCGCCGGCGTTGAGGAACACCGAGAAGCGGCTACCGGCCGTGCTGTCACCGAGGAAATAGCCGCTCTCATCGATGATCGTGAAGATCACCTTGTTCGCGAAATTCGACGGTCGGACGAACACCACGCGAGCTTTGTCAGCCGGCGCGCCCATCGGCTCCGGTCCGGGCGCGGGATGCATGTACTCGGACGTGGCCGCGCCACAGCCAGAAGTCAGCGCCCCCACGACCAACGCCGTCAGCAGCATCTTCTTCGCAATCATCGTGTACCCTTTCTTCGAGAATCAGGAACGCGACATTGCACCAAGTCGGGAACTTGGGCAACTGGCACTATGGGCGGGGAGAATGGGCCTGCACAATGTTTGCAACGATGAGACACGAAAAGTGAGGAGAGGCGTATGCACCGGACAGCATGGCTCGTGACCGCGTGGACGGCTTTGGGCTGCTCGAAAGCGGCGGTGGTAGGGCCGAACGCCTCCGACGGGGGATCCGACAGCAGGTATACCGGCGCCGACGTGGCTCTTCAGCCATCGCCCGATTCCGGCACCTTCATCCCGTTGAAGCTGGACGCCCCACTGGGCGACGCTCCCGTGCCGGACGACGGCGGGTGCAGCCGAACCGTGAGCCTTCGAGGCGTAACCATCGCGCGCCCCGTCCCGTTCGACGTCGTGATCGTCGCCGACAACTCCGACAGCCTGAGCTGGTCGCGTGACAGCCTGTCGTCGGGCCTCAAGAATCTGCTTTCGCGGGTGCACGGACACGAGGCGCGCTTCTTCGTCCTCACCACCACCCAATATGGCAAGTCCAGCCAAGCCGCGGTCTCACCCCTCTCCGGCGAGGCTCTGGTGGGCTGGAAGGACCCCGTCTCGGGCTCGCCGTACTTGAACGAGGTGACCACGTACGCCCAGACGTGCGTCGATGGCAAGGGCGCGCCCACGACTTGCCCGAAGCTACCTAACAGCTACGACGCGAGCTGGACCCTGACCGGCACGTGGCACTTCCAGATGCCTGCAGCCGTCGCCGCGATCACTGCCGACATGGACGACGCCGCGATCGTCGCGCAGCAGAAGCGCATCGCCGACGCGATCCTCGCGCTGGGCGGCGGGGGCTCACAGCAGGAGCAACCGGTCTGCACCCTGTTGCGCTACATCGGACAGGGCGCAGCCACGCTGCCCAAGCACGCCGTCTTCGTGGTCCTCACCGATGAGGACGACACCAGCCCGCCCGAGGTGTGCCTGGGCGAGTACGAGGCCGTCCAACAGCTCTCCGCCACCACCACCGTCACGAACTGCACGAGCGACTGCTCCTACTACGACTACAGCATGTACAAGCCGACCGAGGAGGAACGCATCGCCTTTAACTGCGTGCCTGTCGACGACAAAGGGACCGAGCATCCGGAAGGCGCGACGGCGAAGACCTTGGTCACCAAGTCCAGCGCCCAGTGTGATGCGGCGACGACCACCGCTTGCAGCGACGACGAGCTCAAAAGGGCCGGCGTCGACTGCGGTGCGGGGACGGTCGTGAAGACCTGCACGCATTGGTGCGGTGTCAGCGCGGGCTCCTTCGGCTGCACACTGCAACTGACCGACGACAAGATCGACCTATGCACCCAGCCCTTCGACCAGGGCGGCGTCCACTACGCGAACATGGCCGACTATTGCACCCGCACGGGCTCGGTCGGATCTGGTTGGCAGGGGTGCCGCAAGGACGGGTGGAGGCTCATCCCGGTGGACGCCAGCAGCGCCTCCTTGTGGGAGAGCAAGAAGCCGCTGGTAACGGCACAGAGCCCGGCGGAGATGATCTCGACCTTCAAGAGCCGCGCCGACGACCTCATTGGCAAGGGCAATTGGTCCGTCGAGGCGATCGTGCTCGATCCCTCGTTCACCTGTCCTCTCAATCCCGGGCAAAGCTATGCCAAAAACCTGGGCACGCTGGCCTCCAGCGCAAGGGACGTTTTCCCGCTCTGCCAGGACTACGCGCCAGCGATCGAGCGCATCGCGAGCTTCGCAGACTATCTGATCCAGACCACGTTCCCCCTCGACCTTGACAAGTACGAGGATGTCGACTCGGTCGCCGTGGTGAACAAGCAGGGTGCTCAGCGAACGGTTCCTGCCTCAAGCTACCAGTACGATCGTACGGCCAAGCTCCTGCGCTTCTCAGCGGGCGTACTGACCGCCCAGGACGACTCGCTGTCCGTGGACGTGGCCCGCTACTGCCAGAGCATCATCCTGTAGGCAAGCTGCAGGTGGGGGCCACAATGAAACGGCGCTATCCAAGGACGTTCGCAACCGAATCCGGAGGGCCATAGAACAGAAACTCGCATCTCACCCCATCGAGTTTTGCATGCCCCTGCGGTACAGCCTCAAGGGTGCACGGCGGCTGCGTGTGGAGGATTGGCGCGTCGTCTGCACGATCGATCCACCCGACGTAGTGCTTCGCCAGAACCGCGTACGCGCCGCACCTACGACCATCGCGATGGAAGTGACCTTCATCGCCAAACCCGACCACAAGCTAGGTAGCCAGTCGAGGCATTATCACGCAGCCATGGCTTGACACGTGCCCGGAGCGCTGTAGCACCTTCCTTTTACGCAGGCACCGGAACAGTCGGTGTCGGTGGTGCACGTCTTCTGATCACAGAAGCCATCGGCGCTACAGACGTAGTTCACTGGGCAAGTGCCGTCGCCGGAGGTGCAGGTCTTCTGGCAAGCGTGCAGGGAATTGCACCCGGTCCCGCTGGGGCAGTCGGCGTTGCTCCGGCATCCCGGCTGACAGATGAACCACCCTGTGCAATAGCATTCGCTCGAAGGAGCGGAGGCGCAGATCTGTTTGGCCCCGGTGGATCCGCCGTCGGGCGCACAATCGGCGTCCGTGGCGCATTGGCTGCCATCCCTGCGACACGTACCGCAGCCACGGGACTCGCCTGGTGCCAGGCACTGCAGGAACATGGGCGGCGCGGTCGTGCAATCGGTCCCGGATCTGCACGGGTCACCGCTCTTCGCGATACGGACGTCCGCTGAAGCATCGGCGACCGATGTACCACCCGCGCCTCCGCCGTCTTTGCTTCCCCCCGAACCCGAGACGCCGCCACTGCCAGCGACTCCTCCGCTTCCGTGGGTCCCGCCCATGCCGGTCGCTCCCCCTGTCCCCGAAGTACCGCCCGAACTCATCTTTCCGCCGGTCGCTGAACCACTTGCTTGGTCGAGGGCTCCGTCAAGTCCTCGGTGCGCGGTGCTGCCGGAGTTGCACGCTATGCCCATCACGGCGCCTGCGATGAATGCGATGGAAACGATGACTGTGGGGAAGCGCATGAGCGCCCTCTCAGCAAGGGCCGGGCCAGTCTCGCCAGAGACCGCTTCCGCCGATTCTGACCCGCAAAGCGAGAAGCCGCCTCAGATTTCCGAGGGACCGGGACATGACAGCCGGCTCGGACGCTCACCCTCCTGCGACCGCCTCGCCGTCCCGCCGTGTGACCGCCTTCGACGGATTTCTGGACATCACGCGCTCACACCGGCAGTGTCCACGTTGTACGCTTACCCGGTCGGGATGGGGCCAATTCCTGTGACTCGGATCAACCATTGCTTTCCGACGGGGCGACCGAACTACGGTTCGTGTTGGTGCTCCTAGCCAACCAGGGTACGCTCGACTCTCCGGTCCTTCTAGGCCGACGCAACAGAGTCCGCGAGGGAACCATGAAAATCACGACGAGAATGACCCAAGCCCACTCACGGGCTACCGCTCTCATCGGCGGCGTCGCCATGGCGGGAGTCGTGCTGATGTTGGGCTGCACCTCCAAGCATGCAGCCGTCAACTTGGCCGACGCCTCGTCCGAACGTGGTAGCGAAGGTGGTGGCGCAAACGGGAAAGGCGGTAGTGCCGCCAGCGGTGGTGGCGGGTCTGGCGGGGTGACTGGCACGGGTGGCGTTACGGTCGCTCAGGGGGCGGGCGGCCGAACGGGAACGGGTGGCGCGGGCGGAGTGGCCGGGGCCGGCGGTGGCGCGGCGGGTGCCGGCTTTGATTCCGGCGTTCGTGACGGAGCCTACGATCAAGAATCAGACCTGCCCCGTCTCGACGGCGCGGTCGAGGCGCCCTATTTCTGCGAGCCGGGCTATCCCGTCGGTAGTCAGAAGCCTTGGTCGGATTGCAACACCTGCTTCTGCCAAGGAACGGGTACCTGGATGTGCACGACCCACGTTTGTGGTCCAGCACTGGATGCGGCGACGGACACCGCCATCGCTGGCAAAGACTCCGGCATCGACGCTTCACCGGCGTGCTCGCAACTGACGGTCCAGTCCGATTGCCAAGCACGCAGCGACTGCCACGCGGTCTTTACCGACCCGGGCACCTGCGGTTGCTCTGCTGTGGGTTGCTGCGCTCACTTCAGCCGTTGCGCCGATGGCAAGGCAACATGCTCCGGCAATCCAATGTGCGAAATCGCGACCCCGCACTGCGAGGGTCCCTACGTCGTCTCATACACCGCCAATTGCTACGAGGGGTGCGTGCTGGCGACCTCGTGCCCGTGACTCCGAGTAGGACCAAGCCGGGTTGTGCAGTTCGGCGGTCGGACGCGACGCCCAGGGTGGTTTCGAATCGTGCGGTGGTCCGTCGCCGCCGCCGCCGAGCACCTTACCGCTGGGTAACAGCGTCGCCGTGTGGTAGCCGAGACATTGGTAGCAACAGCATCCGGCGAGCCATCTAGAAGCCAACGACCGTAACAGGCACTGAACTGTCCTCGGTACCGCCATTGCCGAGACCGCCCTGGTAATTGAATCCCCAGCACTGTACCGATCCGCTGCTGAGAAGAGCGCAGCTTTGCCGGTCCCCGACCGTAACCGCAACGGCGTTCACGATACCAGTGACCTTGGTGGGAACCTCGCTGCTGATGAGGGATCCATTGCCCAGTTGTCCGTGCGCATTGTCCCCCCAGCAGGCAACGGTACCGTCGGTCAACACGGCACAACCGTGCCAGTCACCTGGCTCAACCGCAATGGCATTGGTGATGCCGGCAACCGTCACGGGCACGGAACTCCACCAGCTCGCGCCGTCGCCCAGACCACCTCGTGTACGTCCCAGACATTGAATCGTCCCGCCACGCAATAGCACGCAGATGGCCTCGGGCGCCGACGCGATGGCGATGGCGTTCGTGATACCTGCGACCGTCGCGGGAGCGAGATCGATTGTGAGAGAGCTGGTACTGCCGAGTACATTTCCCCAACATTGAACCGTGCCATCGACGAGCAGCGCACAGGTTTGGCCGGCTCCAGCAACCACTGCGGTGGCATTGTGGATTCCCGCGACCGTGACGAGTGGGAAGTCGGTGAGTGCGATTGGGGTGGTAGGCATCGTGGCGCCGTCACCGACCTGTCCGTACAGGTTGTAGCCCCAGCATTGCACGACGCCATTTCCCAGCAGGGCGCAGTTGTGGGAAGCCCCCGCGCTAACGGCGACAGCTTTGGTGATTCCGGAGACCGCGGTCAGCGCGGGGCTTTTCGTGCAGGGACAACCGTTACTCGAGCATTCGCACAGGTCACCCCAGCACTGAATTGTGCCATCGCCCAGCACCGCGCAGTTGTGGCTCGCGAATCCGGAAGAGACGCTCCGCGTGTTCACCAGTCCACCGATTCTTACAGGTACACCCGCGGGCGCAGGGTATCCCGGACAGGAGTAGGCCACGCCCCCCCAACATCGAACCGTGTCATCGGTGAGCACGACACAAGTTTGAGCACCGTCGCTTGAAGTAATCGACTTTGCGACAAGCTTCGCGTCGGCGGAAACCGGGTCGGTCGTGCTGCACGTGGCAGCATCCGCCCCAACATTCCCCGCTGCAGTGGCCTTCGCGTCGCCGCCGCCCGCGTCGTTACTGACGTGCAAACTCTGACCGCATCCGGCGGCAAAGAGGAAAGCGCTGAAGCCGACGATGGTGAACGGGTGGCTCTGCATGGCGGGTTCCTTGGCTAGCATATTGCCCTTACGAATTCGCATCTGCAAAATGTCCACCAGGAGCATCACGCCAATTACTGCGCGAGCTATCTCACCAACCTGCGGTGCCGAACGAGCACGGACGTTTGGGCGGACGCCTTGCGGACGTCCGCCCAAACGTGCGGCTCTTACCTGTGATGAAGCCGGAGCTACCCGCGCCCCGGAGTGCCTCCAGCGACTTGTCATCGAAATCCTGACGGATCTCAATGATACGATTGGGCTGGGCTGACACGGTCGGTTGTCTCCTCGGTGCTATCGATCCGGATACCGGGTCTGCGGGCACGACGCTTGCTTTGCCTTGGCCGCAACCATCGAGGAGGTCGCAAACATGAACCCCATCCCAATGACAAGAAGCAATTTGGAAGTGCGATTCATCGTGATTGTATTGCCAATCTTTTCTGCAGTATTGAGCATGGGCTGCGACTCGTCGCACGCAGTACTCAAGGCCGTCGCGGATGGCGCGGTCAGCGTCGGCAGTGGGGGAATCTCCGGACAAGCCACGACGAGCGTGACTGAACCAACTGGTACGGCGGGCGGGTACGGCACCGGAGGGACAGCCGGCCCGGTCGGCACCACCGGCATTGTGGGCGCCGCCGGGACGGGCGGTGCGGCCACGGCAACTGGCGCGGGCGTCGCGGTGCCTGCAAACACAGGCGGCACATCGAGCTTGGGGATCGACGCAGGGACGGGAGGAGCAACCATGGCGGCGCCGCCAGCCATCAGTGACAGTGGCTACGTGACACTGTCCGCCGGAACGGTCGTCCTGGTCGGATTTATTGCGTCTGGCACGGCTGGATCGGGGTCGTCGATTGCGTTGACCTATGGAACGTCGGACTTCTGCGCTTCGGGCACCGTCGCCGCCAACAGTACTTACAAGTCGTGGGCCAATGCGGGTTTCAGCGTCAACCAGGACTTATCAGGGGAGAGTGGGGCTTCCAAGTCCCTCGTGCTCTCGGGTAGCACCATCTCCATCAGCTACGTGAACCGTGCCGGATCCCAATTGGAATTCCAACTCTACGATGGCACCAATTACTGGTGCTATAGGCTTCCACCATCAGCCACGCCGAGCACAAAATCGATTCCGTTTTCGAGCCTCAACACTGCTTGCTGGGACGGCAGTGGCAGTAGGTTCACGTCCGGTACGCCCATCACGAATATCAGCCTCGTCGTCCCCGGCGGCGGCGCCAGCCCCACACTCTTCGACTTCTGCTTCTTGGGTTTGACGGTCAACTGACCTGAAACTATGTCGCTGTATTGGCGGTGGAATCTGTGCGTTTCGAGGGGTCAACCGCGTGGCGGCGGGTTGAATAGGCGGCGCTTTCGGACGGCGTAGAAGGCGAAACCCCACCAGCAGGCCAACAGCACAGCCGTCTCCAGGCGTGTGGCATGCACGATCGTGTCCGAGTCGATCAGGCTCCCCATCCCGTCCGTCCCCCAAATGAGCCCTTGGAGTTCGGAGTTCGACTTGTCGATCGACGCCAGGATCCCCGCCCTATCGAGAAGGAGGGCCAACCGATCAATGGTGTACAAACCCGTGCCCGCGAGCAGCACCCGGATCCCCCACGGGCGCAACATCAGCAGCCCCAGTCCCATTGCAACGTACGCTGCGGTGAAGGTCAGGTGGTACGCGACCGCGATCAGACCCGTGCGAACCGCGCCCGCCAGTGGAACAGCTCCGGTCATCGAGTACACCTCGTAGGCGGCCGTGATCAAGAAGAAGGCGCCTGCGAGACGGAGGGTCGTCGCACCCTTTCGCCGACCAGAGGCAGACATTTCGACGCCAGCGGGCGGTCGCCAAAGTTCCTCGCTCCGCGTCGCGCCGCAGAACCGGCACAGGATCGCGGCGTCCTGGATGTCCTCGGCGCAGAACGGGCACTTCATCTAACGCGTTCCACGTCGTCCGTGGCCACGCGCTTCGCATTCGGTCAGGAGGTATGCCGGCGAGTCGTAGCGGAAGCTCTCAAGAGTGGTTCCTGGGCTCGCATCGGCATTTGAAATGCTGTTGAACCACGCAAGATACGGCTGCTTTGGCTTCACAATCAGCACGCAAGGGTTGAGCGTTCCCATGGCTCCATTGTCTCACAGGCGCGAGCCAAAGCGCAGCATGCCACGTTGTTTCGCCCAATGCGCTTTACCTAGGCACCACCGTGTCGTAACCAACGCTGGCGAACACAGACATGATTTCGATGGCCAATTGGGCGTCGCCAGGGTCCCTCACGTGGTGAATGGTATCGTGCCCATCTGGCCTGCCATGAATCGGCCATGTCGGTAGGTTGACCAGTCGTTTAAAGGAGCGCGCATGACATCGTCGTCCGGTGACCGCAGAGTATCGTCGTCGACTTCCATTCTCGGGCCAGCTCTGGCGCTCCTGCTCGCAGCGGGTTGCTCGAGTGGAGGAGGAGGCGCCACGGGCGCTGGTGGCACCGCTGTCGGCGGCACCACCGGCAGCGGCGGCTCTTCCGCGAATGGCGGGGCTAGCGGCACCGGCGGCGCAACCCCCTCCGGAGGGACGACCGGCACTGGCGGAACCACCGCGAAAGGGGGCACCACCGGCAGCGGCGGCGTCACATCTTCTGGCGGCACGCCTGGCTCTGGCGGCACGCCTGGCTCTGGCGGGACGCCTGGCTCTGGCGGCACGCCTGGCAGCGGCGGCGCAGGGAAAGGTGGAAACACCGGCTCGGGTGGCAACGCCGTCAGGGATGCTGGTGCCGGAAGGGACGGGGCCCCTGGAACCGGCGGTTCCCCCGCGATGGACGGCGGAAGTTGCTCGACCACCATGCCGAGCGGCGGTCAGACCTGCAGTGGAGGCAACTGTAATGGCACAGCCGACGGACTAGGCTATGGCATCTGGGAGAGTGGGAGCGGCGGCAGCATCACGTACTTCACCAATGCTCACGCGTTTTCCGCAGCTTGGACCGCTAGCAGTGCTGACTTCCTGGCCCATCTCGGCCTGGATTTCAGACCCGCCAAGGCTTCCACGGCCTACGGAACGATTGTGGCCGATTTCTCCGAGGTCAAGAAAGTGACAAGCAATCCTCCCTGGTCGTCTATTGGAATGTACGGATGGATGAACAGTCCATGTATTGAATGGTACATCAACGAGGATTCGTTCAACGGCATGGGTGGGCGGGGCAGTGTCTCCGCCACGATCGATGGGGCTACCTACTACTTGACCACCCAAACCACGACCGGAACCGGAGGCGCCAACGCCTGCGAATCGGGTCACACAGGCAGTTGGACTCAGATCCACAGTACTCGGGCCACGGCTCGCCAATGCGGAACCATCACCGTCAGCGACCACTTCAAGGCGTGGGCGGCCCAGGGTTGGAACCTGGGGAGCCTGACCATGGTTCATATCAATGTGGAAGTGGGTGGCGGCAGCGGAACGATCGACTTCCCGGTGGCAAACGTTACAGCGAACTGAGGCTCGCTACCATGCCTCGCCCGCCGAAGGGGTGGCCCGAGCGGCGAAATCTTGGGCCTCGAAGATGGCGCCTAAACCGCCGACGGCCCGGGGTACTTGTGGCCTCTTCACGGTTATCAGATATTCTGCGGATTGATGAAGGCGCTGCGCCTGATGATGTCGATGCTGTTGCGACGGCCGGTCTTGTGCCTGTGGCAGGTGACCGGGCGCTGCCCCTTCTCGTGCCGTATCTGCGACTTCTGGCGGGACGACTGCGCGGACCTGGACATCGCGGCGTGCGAAAGGATCGTGCGCGCCCTGCGTGGGATCGCGCCGCTCATGCTGACCCTGGCGGGCGGTGAACCCTTCTTGCGCGACGATCTGCCCGACCTCGTCCGCCTGGGCGCGCGCGACCACTACTGCTCCGTGGTCACCAACGGCTACCTCGTCACCCGGGACAACGCGCGGGCCGTGTGGCAGGCCGGCCTGCAGGACGCGGTGGTCTCCCTGGACTTCGCGAACCCCGATCGCCACGACGACCAACGCGGGCACGAAGGCGCCTTCTCCCGCGCGCTCCTTGCGGCGGAGCACTTCCAAGCCACTCGCCCGAAGAAGGCGAACAAGGTACGCATCAACGCCGTGGTGATGGAGGAGAATCGCGACGAGTTGGAAGGGCTCCTGCTGCTCGCCGAAGAGCTCGACGTCGGGGTGTCGTTCACGCTCTACAGCGACCGCCTGGGTAAGAAAGCGCAGCGACGGCCCGAGGCGCCCATCGCACCTTACCTCCGCGCCCTACGCGCGCGCCACCCAGGCCGCATCGACTCGCCGTCGGCTTACCTGGCCAAGTTCGACGCCGCTCCCGGAAAAACCGGGGCGTGCGCCGGCGGCCGAACCTTCTTCAACATCAACCCGCTCGGGCAACTCTCTCGCTGTATCGATCGCAACGACGAGTCCCTGCTGGATCTGCAGATGGCTTCGGCAAAGGCCGTGAGAAAGGCGCTGCGGACCAAACACGGCGAGTGCACCGCATGTTTCACCGCTTGCCGCGCGCTTGGCGACGTAAGCACGGGCCTGCGTGGATTGCCGGCCGCCGTGGAAAACGCGCGGATACGTCTTTAGCTCTTCAGCGTTCCCTTGGCCAAGTCGACCAACGCGCCCACCATCCCGGCTTGTCCCAGCACCTGATCCAGCGCTTCCACGAGCTTGTCGATGGCGCCGCAGCCCACCGAGAGCGGAGGCAAGAGCTTCAGCACCGTCAGGTCGTTGGCCGCCACCTGCGTGACGATGCCGTGGTCTTCGATCAATCGGATCGCGACGTACTGGGCGTACAGGGTGGTGGTCATGTCCGCCACCTTCGCCGGGACGGGCAGCGCGGGGGCGCGCAGCTTCACGCCGATCATCAGGCCCTCGCCCCGGATCGCTTCGATGCGTGGGTGCTTCGCCGCAAGCGCGCGCAGCCGATCGCGAGCATAGGCCCCGGTGTCGCGGGCGGCGGCCAGCAGTTCTTCTCGGTCCAGGATTTCCAGCGTGGCCAGGATTGCCGCCATGGCCAGTGGCCCGCCTCCGAACGTCGACCGGTGGTCCAGGCAGGTACGAAGCGAGCCGTACGCCTTTCCGAAGACGTCCGTCTTCGCGACCATGGCGCCCACGGGAACCAACCCGCCGCCCAGTGACTTGGCGCTCGCGAAGATATCGGGGACGATGCCCGCGTGCTCGAACGCGAACAGCTTGCCGGTGCGGCCGATGCCGGTTTGCACTTCATCGACCACCAGCAGCGCCCCGTGCCCGTGGCACGCGTCCAGCGCCGCGGGCAGGTAGTCCGCCGGCGGCACCACCACGCCCCCTTCGCCCTGGATGGGCTCGACCACCAACGCTGCCACGTCCTTCCACCGCAGGGCCTCGCGCAGCGACGGCACATCGCCGAAAGGGATGTGGGAGATGCCGGGCAAGAGCGGCCGGTGCGCATCCCGTCGGCCAGGATTGTCGGTCAATCCGAGCACGCCCAGCATGTTGCCGTGATAGCCGCCGTTGCAGGCGAGCACGCGCTTCTTGCCGGTGGCCGCGCGCGCCAGCTTGACCGCCGAATCCACCGCCTCGCTGCCACTGTTGCAGAAGAATACCCGGCGTAGCTCGGGCGCCAGGCGCGCGCACAGCGCCTCGGCTGCCATGCCGGCGATGGGCGAGCACTCGACCTGCGAGAACGAGGGCAGCGCGCGATCGAGAATCGCGTGCAAAGCCGCGCGCACACCGGGATGGTTGTGCCCCAGGTTCAGGCAACCATAGCCGCCCACGAAGTCCAGGTAGCGACGCCCGCGCTCGTCCACCAGCTCGCAGCCCTCGGCCGAGACGAAGTTCCGTCCGAAGCCTCCCATGTGCAGCAGCTTGGCGAAGCCGGGATTGATGTAGCCACGATGCAACGCCTCTCCGTCGGAAAGGCGCTTCTTTAGCGCGGCGATGATCGGTTGGGTAGCGGGACCGTCGTTCACCCTGGCAGTGTACCAGCGATCATCTCCGCCAGTAGCCCTCGACGATGAACGACCAGGGAGACCTGAACAGCAGCCCGAACGACCGGGCGCACGCCCAAGGCTTTGGGCGCGGAGGTTACCGGCGGACTGTCACCGACCTCCTCCAGCACGTTCGTCCCGGTCTGCTCTGGCTGGTGCGGCGCTAACGTGTCGACGGGCCCAATGCTTGCCCACGTACCAGTCGCTAAGCCGCGGGCTGATACGGTCGAGCAGCCAGGCCACGCGCCAGCGCGTCGGCTCGACGATGATGGCGTGGTCGCGCGCGATCCTCCGCAACACCCGCTTCGCGAGCGAGTCCGGCGCCATCGGCCGCAGCTGTTCCCAGAATGCCTCGGAGTCCTCGGCGCACGAGCCCTCGGCGCACGCGCCCTGCACGCTCCGCCCGAATTTTCCGCCGCCCACCAGCAGCCGGGTGCGAACCGGGCCGGGGCAAAGGACGCTGACCCGCACGCGGTGGGCCTTCGCCTCGATCCGCAGCGAGCGCGACAACCCGACGATGGCGTGCTTGGTTGCGGCGTAGGGGGCGCCGCCAGGCAAGGCGCACAAGCCCGAGAGGGATGAGGTGTTTACGATGTGCCCGAAGCCCTGGGCGATCATGCGCGGATACACGGACGCGACGCCGTGGATGACGCCCCTCAGATTGACGTCGACCACCTCGTTCCAGTCATCGAGCGAGTGCTGCCGCACCTCGCCCACCGACGCAATTCCGGCGTTGTTGAACAGGTAATCGATGCGACCGTGCCTCGCCCACACCGACGCGATGGTCGTCGCGAAGCCTGCGCCATCCCGCACGTCCAGCTCCGCGCTGTCCGCCCGCGCGCCCAGCCTGGTCGCCAGCTCGGCCGCCGAGCGGCCATCTCGGTCGGCGATGACCACCGATGCGCCTTGGTTCACCAGCGCCTGCGCGAGCGCCGCCCCGATGCCCGAGGCACCTCCGGTGATCACGGCGACGGCGTCCCGATAGGTCCGAAGGTGTTCCATGTGGGCGGGATATTCTCACCGGCGAGGCAATTGTGAAGCCCCAAGAAGCAAGCTGCTCTCGCCCACGATGCTGATCGCCCCTCGCGCACGGGACTCGGCATCGAGATCGCCCGAACCACCGTGAGAAGGTGATTCTCAGCCTTCAGATAGTCGACTTGTTCTTGGAGAACCCGGCCAAGCCACCCCCGGTCCACGCTGCCAGAAACTGCATGCGGAAGTGACGGGCGACACACCGCTCCGCATGCGGGTTGCAGTTCGGGATTTGCGCCGGAATCCTCACGCACTTCACCCCTCGCTCCCGCAGGATTGCTTCGAACGCGATTTGTAGCGATCCACGTTCGGCACAGGACGCGGTTCGGCCCCCTAAATACTCAAGGTCCAGTGAACTGCGCGAGGGTTTGCACCTCGGCAGTCGACAAGGCCCGGCGATAGACACGAACCTCGTCGAGCTGTCCGTCGAAGTAGGGGTCCACGCTCCACGGGGACTTGCCGAGGTACGCATAGTCCAGCGTGCCAAGGTCGACGGGCCGCAGGGTCAACGTGCTGCTCGTGGTCCGTGTCCCGCTTGTGCCCGGCGCACTGACGTACACCACGCCCTGGCTTCCGTCGAGGGTAACCGCGATGTGCCGCCAACCGTCGGCCGCAACGATGGGGTTGGCGTAGAGCAACTGCGCGTCCTTGTAGCCATTCGCGGTGATGGCGAGTTCGAGCTGCGACGTTGCATTCTGAGGTGTCAGAAACACGTACGAGGCACCCGTGTAAGGGGCACTCGTGAGGTGTGCATTGATTCCGAAGTCGAAAGCGTGTGGCCAGTTCTGCGCCGTGTTCACCTTGATCCAGAACGCGACGGTGAGCGCCGCCGCTCCATTGAAGATCGACGGTGGCATGGTCACGTAGCCATAGCCGTTCTTCAGCAAGGTTAGGGCATTGCCGACCTTCCCCGCCTCGAATCGATAGCCAGAGCCCGCCGCCGATGGGCCGCCGTTGGCAGGTAAATCGCTGCTCAGGGTAGCGTCGTTGCCATTCCCCGATTGATCGGGCAAGAGCACGCCAGTGGCGCTTTCGCACGGGTAATACGCTACCAACCCGCTTGGCAGCCGAATCGCGTCGACACTATCGATCCCCCCATCGGACCGCGCGTCCGGAGCACTGTCGGGGCCGAGATCAGGGCGCGAATCGGTTCCAGCTTCGACGAGCGGGGACCCACCGGCCTCGCCTAGAGGTGTGTCGGCACCCTCGGTGCCGCCGACTTCCAGCCCGCTGCCCGCTTCGAGGTAGGAGGCGTCGTCCTGTGAGGGACCACCATCCTCCGCAGCGTCGAGGTCGTGGCGATCCGCCGGGGGTGTATCATCGTTTGGCGGCCCCGACCGATCGCCGGCTGGGTCGGAGGGGAGGGCGAGATCAGGCGTCGGTCCGGCGTCCCTTATCATGTCGGCCTCTTCCGATCTCCGCGTATCCGCAGCGACAACGTCCGCTCCCGTGTCCGCAACCGCGACGTCCCGTCCCACGTCCTCGACGAGAACCGAGGCGTCCTTGTGTTTCGGGCGCAGGTTGTCGGCATCGAAGGAACACCCCGCCGTGGCAAGCCAGATCGCGAGCGCTGAACGCCCGAGGGTCCCAAGGACCGAGTTGCGTGTCTTCGTCCCCCGCGGCATTGAGGTGGTCGAGTGCCTCCTTCGCCTTCATCGGCGGAGTCCTCGCGTAACTGTAGCGCAGCTGCGTGCGTGGACATTCCCGAGATTTCTGCCATCGACAACTTCTCTCGCAAGATCCTGGCGTGGATCGTGGATGCCCGGTTGGAGCCGACGAGCTCTTGCCAGGTGCTCCTCGCCGATTCCAAGAATCTCGACCTTCCTGCTTGCGATATCGATCGCGAACAGTACGTGGTAGCGAATCAGTCCGAGCCACGTCATTGCTTCCACGGTGAAGAAGTCCATACCGACGATTGCGCCGAGGTGTAGCCCCAGCTGTTCTCGCTCGCCATCTTGACGATGATGGCCGCGACGTCGGCGGCAGACTTCGGCCTCCCTTGTCCCCGCTGCTGGCTGCCGTCATACTTCTTCGCCACCAACTCTCGGTACCAGCGGCTGAGAATCACCTTCTCCGGGAAGAGCTCGGCACAAAACGGTTAAGGCTCACCGACCCGGAGCGAAGGCCATCCGGGTGCCAAAACCCATGGTCCTCACCATTCGTGAGCTGGGGAGGACCGAGGTGAACCGCTCGATATCACGGCGATTTCATCGGATCCACTTTCGGCACAGGACGGGCTCAACGTCGCCGAGATGGAAGCGGGCATGGTGTCGCGAGGCGAGCTCGTACACAAGCCGAGCATCGGCCAATTCGTTGGAAATTCACCGTGGCCGACGCCCGTCGAGTCTTCCGCTACGATGGAATCATTACGCCTCGGTCAGAAGACTAGATCCGTCAACTACGCCGCGCTCTTCCCGTATCCCCTCTACCCGGAGGAATCTCCATTGAGCGATCTCTATAGGATTCTTGAGTGTGTTATACGACACCTCAATGGGGATCCTAATGAAACGACAAAAGGAAAGGGGCAAAAATTATGAAAAGTTTGGTGAAAAATAACATCAAAAAGGTTCTGCAAGCGGTGACTATCCTTGCGCTGATACTGACCACCGTCTTGATCCCAAGCTCGGTAAGAGCTTATGGCCCATCCGTCATGTATACACCGCCGGCAGGGGCACCGGCGCCGGGCGCCTTGTATGCAAGAGCCATGCAGGCAAGCAATGGCAAGATGTATGCGACCTTTGAACAGTACACAACGGGAGTATCGGTATTCCCTATCTACGAAAGCACCAACAACGGCCAAGATTGGACCAAAGTTGGTGACGTAAAAGACACACATAAGGGAGTCGGAATGAGGTGGGAACCTCAGCTCTACGAACTGCCCCAGGCTATGGGCAGTATGGCTGCAGGTACACTCCTTTGTGCCGGTCTTGTTCTTCCCTATGACCGTTCCTTCTGTGAAATCGATTTATATATGAGCACTGATTCGGGAAGGAACTGGACGTATGTGAGCACTATTGCAGAAGGTAAAGTTGCAACTCCTGGCAACGACCCGGTTTGGGAGCCGTTTCTACTTGTCGCAAATAACAAGCTCATCTGCTATTACTCGGATGAACGTGATCCCGCCTACGGCCAGAAATTGGTGCACCAGACAACTACGGACGGTGTGAACTGGAGCAGTGTAGTCGATGACGTTGCGATTAGCGGCGGCCAAAGGCCCGGCATGGCCGTGGTAGCCCAAATGTCTAACGGAAGCTACATAATGACCTATGAAATAATAGGAAATCCCAGTGGGGCATACTACAAAATTTCCTCAAATCCTGAAAGCTGGAATGCAGCAAACGCGGGAACTGTTTTTGACGCCAAGGGTAGCGGTCCATATTGCGTCAATATGAACGGAACAGTGATATTAAGCAGTGGAGGCAACAATAGCCTCTATACAAACACCAATAATGGTGCGGGCGGGTGGTCACAGATAAGCTCCATTATTGGAGCGTGCTATTCGCGAGGCATTGTACCGCTTAACAACGGACGTTTGTTTGTGATAGGAGCGGGATGGAATGGTAGTGGCTTGAATAATGTTACATATGGTGATATGGCCGGGTCGTGGGGGGCGTGGGCCGATGCGGGGGCAAGCGATGCGAATTCAGGCGACCTAGTGAGCGTGGGTGACCGGCCCGACGGCAGACAAGACACGGCCAGAAGCGATGGTGCATTCGGACCGGACAGCCGGCTGGGGTCGGGCGGCGTCGCTGGCTGGGACGGGGGGGGCGGTGGCGTCTCAGGAACCGGCGGTATGGTCGGAGCTGGCGGATTCGGCTCTGGCGGCGCGGGCGGGAATTCCAGGTCCGGCGGCACAACCGGCAACGGTGGGTTGGGTGGCCAGATCGGTTCGGGTGGCAGATCATCCAGCGGGGTCGGTGGCGGTGGGCTTATCGCGGGTCAGGGTGGCGTCACTTTGGGGGGCGGCGGCGCGGGTGGTCTCACCATGGCGGCAGCCGGCGGGACCGCTGGGCGGTCAGCGAGCGCCAGCGGCGGCAGTTCGACCTCCACTGGACACAGCTCCGGCGCTTCGGGATGCAATTGCCAGATCGATGGTCAGACCCGGCAGTCGCAACA
>Ga0302323_100000641_pt1 | contig 28096 bp, 24 predicted proteins | sample Fen_T0_3_FD_201950 | JGI IMG/M metagenome (GOLD analysis project Ga0302323, IMG submission 201950) | Peat permafrost microbial communities from Stordalen Mire near Abisko, Sweden - Fen_T0_3 | ecosystem: Environmental > Terrestrial > Soil > Wetlands > Permafrost | place: Sweden: Abisko...
AAGGCCCGCGAGACGGCAGCCTCGCTTCCGCTGATGGCCATGGAGATATCGACGGGCGTAAAGACTTGCCCTGATTGCGCGAACTTCTTCAGCTCATCGAAGAATTCCTGTCGGCCAAGCTTCGTCGCTGAATCGGAACCGGAGCTGGAACTGGACCTTGCACTAGTATGGCTACGCTTGAGACTCATATTCTCCCCCGAAAGCAATTGCCAGCGGCTTTATACATCAATTTGGGGCTGGCCGTCTCATGCGCAATTTGGGGGGCCCGCTGGGAGGGCGGGCGACTTTGCCCACTGCGCGACCTCGGGCCGGGTCTTCAAGTTGCCAAGCAGACGGCAAACGCCCAGCAGACTGGGGAGATTGATGGACACATCTTCAGCGCTTTCGCTTGCCTGCGCTCGGCTTGCGGCGGGGACCGTGGGCGGAGGCGGTGCCGCCACCAACCCCGCTGGCAACCGGTAAGGGAATTTCCCACAAGCGCAGGGCCGGTGGGTCAGCCCGGTACTTCTTCAGCAACGCAAGAAGCAGAAAAAACGACGCCACCAATGAGAAGAGTCCGATGAACTGGGACGTGGACAAAGGCCCAATCGCGCCTCGGTCCGAGTCCCCCCGGAAGATCTCGATCACCGGACGCAAGATGCCATACCCCATGACCCATCCAAGAAACACCTCTCCGGAAAACCTGCGCTTGCGCCGCAAGTACATCAATAAAGCGAACAGAAACAGACCCGCCAGCGATTCGTAGATCTGGGTCGGGTGGACCGAGAAGGAAGACGGCGCGTTCTGGTCCAGACCATAGTGGCTGACATGGTCGGTCCAGGCAGGGGCACCGTGGGGAAAACGTATGGCCCAGGGCAAATCCGCCCGCTTGCCGTAGTCGCAGCCAAATAGGAGACAGCCGATCCGGGTAATGGCCGTGCCGAGAACCACGGAGGGCGCCGACACGTCCGCCCAACGAAGCAGATGGATCTTGCGCTTGCGGCAGCCGTACCAGCTGGCGAGGAAGCCACCTATCATGCCGCCGTACGCGACCAAGCCGCCCTTGTTGAGGAGAACGATGTCGAGTGGGCTGGCGAACTCATGCCACTCGGTAATAACGTAGAGCACGCGCGCCCCGATGATGGCCCAAACCGCCGTCCACATGTAGATGGCACCGGCCTGCTCGCTCGGGATCCCGTCGCTCTTGGCGAGGCGCAAAGCCAGGAACCAGCCCACGACCATGGACGTCCCCAACATGACACCGTAGGAATAGATCGGTACCGGCACCCACGGCCGCCCGAACATGCCAACCGACGGTAACCATGAACCGCCCCGCAAGCCCAGCAGCAGCCAGGCCCCAAACAACAGGTAGAATGATGTCGAGCTGCGTGCGATCTCGGGATCGCGCCGACGGGAACGCGCGTTCCAGAACGCGGAACCCGCCGCCAACAGCAACGCAAGGACGAAAAGCAGCTTCGAGGGAACATGCACAAGAATCGGAAGCATTGCCGCCGTTCTAGCAGATGTCGCCCCTTCTTGACCAAGTCCCCCCTACGGGTCCGAACCTGGCCGCCAAAATGGACGGATTCACCGTCCACCTTGGCATTCGAGGTTCGCCACGCCCAGCCCTTGGCCAGACTCTACTGCTAGTTTTTCGGCGTCTCGGTGTACTCGGCGTCGATGACGTCGTCCTTCTTGCCGGCGCCGTCGCCACTCGGTGCCTGCCCTGCGCCCCCGGCACTGGCCTGTGCCCCATCCGTACCGCCAGCAGCCTTGTAAAGCGCCTCGGCCATCTTGTGCGAGGCCTTCTCGAGCCGATCGAAAGCACCTTTGAATACGTCGGCGTCCGTTGCCTCGCGGTGCGCTTCCAAAGTCGAGGTCGCCTCCTTCAAGGCCTCTTCGAGAGCCCCGCGCTCGCCCGTGGGAATCTTGTCCTTGTTTTCGTCGAAGTGCTTTTGCACGCTGAACTGCAAGGTCTCGAGGCGATTGCGCGCTTCGATGGCTTCGCGACGCTTCTTGTCCTCGGCCTCGTGCTCGTGGGCTTCCTTGGTCATACGCTGAACTTCGGCCTCGGACAGACCCGACGACGCCGTAATGGTAATCTGCTGGGCCTTTCCGGTCGCCTTGTCCTTGGCAGAGACGTTGACGATGCCGTTGGCGTCGAGATCGAAGGTGACTTCGATCTGGGGAATACCACGCGGCGATGGAAGGATGCCTTCCAGACCGAATTTACCCAGCAAGCGGTTGTCGTTCGCCATCGGCCGTTCGCCCTGGAACACCTTGACCTCGACCGAGGTCTGGTTGTCGGCAGCAGTCGAAAACACCTCCGACTTCTTCGTCGGAATCGTCGTGTTACGCGGGATCAGAACCGTCATCACGCCACCCAGGGTCTCGATGCCCAGAGAAAGCGGCGTCACGTCGAGGAGCAGCATGTCCTTGACGTCGCCCGACAACACGCCGGCCTGCACGGCCGCACCCAAGGCCACGACTTCGTCGGGATTGACGCCCTTGTGGGGCTCTTTGCCGAAGAAATCCTTTACCACCTGCTGGACCTTGGGGATACGCGTGGAGCCACCCACCAACACCACCTCAGCAATTTCCGACGGCTTCTTGTTGGCATCGGACAGCGCCTTCTTGGTCGGCTCGATCGTGCGCTGGATGAGGTCGTCGATCATCTGCTCCAGTTTTGCCCGCGACAGCTTGATTTGCAGGTGCTTCGGCCCAGCAGCGTCGGCAGTCAAGAACGGCAAATTGATTTCCGTCTCCATGACCTGCGACAGCTCGATCTTGGCTTTTTCACCCGCTTCACGCAGGCGTTGAAGCACCATCTTGTCCTTGGAAACGTCGATCCCCTGGTCCTTGCGGAACTCGGCGATCAACCAGTCCATGATACGCTGGTCGATGTCGTCGCCGCCCAGGTGGGTATCGCCGTTGGTCGAGACCACCTCGACCACGTTTTCTCCCACCTCGAGAATCGAGATATCGAACGTGCCACCGCCGAAGTCGAACACGGCAATAAGCTCGTCCTTCTTCTTGTCGAGGCCGTAGGCAAGAGCAGCAGCCGTGGGCTCGTTGACTATGCGCTTGACGTCCAGACCGGCAATACGACCTGCGTCCTTGGTGGCCTGGCGTTGCGAATCGTTGAAGTATGCCGGCACGGTGATGACGGCTTCGGTAACTTTTTCGCCCAGGTGGTCTTCGGCAGCTTTCTTCAGCTTGCCCAGGACCTTGGCGGACACCTCGGGCGGGGTTATCTGCTTGCCGCGAATCTCGAAGTCCACTTCGCCGTGAGCGCCGCGAATGGACTTGAAGGGCATGCGCTTGATATCTTCGGCCGCCTCCTCGAAGCGGCGCCCGATGAAACGCTTGGCCGAGAATACGGTGTTCTCGGGGTTCGTGATGGCTTGCCGTCGCGCGATCTGACCGACGAGGACCTCGCCCTTGTCGTCCCAGGCCACAACCGACGGAGTCAGGCGGCCGCCCTCCTCATTCGCGATAACCTTGGGCTCCTTGCCGTCCATGATGGCCACGACCGAATTGGTAGTCCCGAGGTCAATTCCGATAATCTTTCCCATGATTTGCTTCCCTTTGTGCTTGTGTCAGAAGGCGGAGCTCTTGCCCCGCAGCCAGGGTAAGCACCCCTCCCCCTAGGTCAAGTGCTGCGGCAAGAAGACGACGAGGCTCGTTCTTCCGACGAGAAGCCATCAGGGCGAATGTCGGCCGTGCTTGCTGATAGCGAGGTCGGGACGAAGAGCGAGAGAGTGAGCTAGCCTGAACAGGCCATCCATCTCGACCGTTCCGGGAAAGACGACCGAGCGAATCTCCGTCCGCGCCAGCGCGATGTCGAGCAAGTGCATGGCCGGGTCCGATCGAGGGAGCCAGCGCCCTTGACCACCGTCCATGGCAGGCGAAAAGACCAGAATCACTGCCAGCGCCAAGGCAGCCGCCATGCGGGCCCGCCCCAGTTTGCCCGCCACGTGCAAGAGCCCGGCGCTGACGAAGATCCCCGCCACGAACGTCGCCGCCGGTAGAGCGGCCCGCGTCGGTTCGAGAAACAAGGAAGAGTGCTGGGGTGAATGGGCAAAAAACAGCGACGTGACGACGGTCAGAATAAGCCAAGCGGCAATCAGCGCGGCCCGCGTAGCCAGAACGAAGATCCCGATGGCTGCAAGAATGCTTCCCACCACACCCAGCTCGTCGCACAATTCCAGGGCAGTCGCCGGGAGCGTCGAACCGCTATGGACGGCTGTCGCGCCAAAGGTCGCAAGGAGTCTTGCCAAAGACAGACCGCCAGACGCTGCAGCCACGCTAGCCAGAGCCGAGGCTCCCCAGACGGCAACGAAGCACAGCGGTACCAGCAGTGGCCAACGCGAGCCCTTGCGTAACGCCAAGAAGCTCAGACCTAGCAAAGGTGGCCAGAGCAAAGGGCCGGCGATGGGATCGACCCCGCCCGCCAGGCCAGACAGGGCCGCGAGGCCGAGGCCTGCCGCCCGATTGCCGCTGTCCCGGAAAAGCGCGAAAGCCGCCAGCAGCCCCGCCGCGACCACCACCAGGGTCGCGGCGGCACTGCCCGCCGTCGAGCCGACCGCGAACGTTCCAAGACAAAGGGCCGCCGCGAAAGCTGCGCCAACCGCGGCGAAAGGCTCGTGGAGAAAGTCGTGCGATGCCTGCCGCGCATTGGACGGCGGCCGTAGCAGCGCCACAACTTCGACGCACAGGCGGCCCAGCAAGGCGATGGCCACGGCGGCCAAGATTGCGGAGGCCAAGTTGGCGCGAAAAGGGGCATCCCCGAGAGGAATGAATTGGGCCAGGCGTATGGCAAGCAAAGCAAAAGGCACCGGCCGCGTGCTGGTATCGAGGTCGATTCCAGCGGCAACTTGCGCTGCTGCCTCGACGCGTGACAGCCCCAGCGGCACCGCCACGGCGTACAAAACTACGGCCCCCGCGAAGACGGCGGGCGCCAGGAAAGGCCAGGCAGGACCATGTCGAACCTTGTCCAAGACAGCGATCTGAAGCGAAAGTGAGGAAGAAGTCGAGAATGTGCTGATATTTGACGAAGGGGGTCCGGCCCGGTATCCCGAAAGCAGTGCACACCATTCTCGGACGCCACCGCATCACTAGCCAGCTGGGCAGGGGACTGCACCACCCCGCCGTAGCCATCGGCAATTTCGATGGCGTTCACCTTGGCCATCGCGCCCTGCTGGCCGAGGCGGCGCGGGTTGCACGCTCGCTAGGCGGCGAAAGCGTCGCCCTGACGTTCGACCCACACCCGGCGCGCTTCTTCGCGCCCGAGCTTGCGCCGCCCATGCTGGCCCCCCTGGCGCGGCGGATCGAGCTCTTGCACGAGGCCGGCGCGGACGTGGTGCTGGTCGAGCCCTTCACTGGCGAATTTGCCGCCCTGGCTGCCGAGACTTTTGTCGAGCTGGTGCTGGGCAAGGACATCGGGGCCAAACACGTGGTGGTCGGCGCAGATTTCAGTTTCGGCAAGGGCCGACGGGGCAACACGGCCTTGCTTGGTAGTCTTGGCCAGCGCTTGGGGATCGGCCTGTCGGTGGTCCCCCAGGTCGCGGCCAGTGGGCTGGTATGCTCGTCGACCAAGATTCGCGAATTCGTCCTCGAGGGGCGCGTCGAGGGAGCAAGCCTGCTGCTGGGACGGCCGTTCGAGCTGGACGGCAAGGTCGTCCACGGCTTCGAACGCGGTCGAAAGCTGGGTTTCCCCACCATCAATCTTGCGCAGGAGGGAGAAATTCTGCCCAAACCGGGGGTCTATGCAGGCCGAGCCCGGCGTCTCGACGAAGACGAGAGCTGGCACGGCGCTGCCATCAGCGTTGGTACCAACCCGACCTTCTCGGGGCCCGGACAGCCCGAGATGCTGGTCGAGGCCCATCTGCTCGACTTTACCGGCGACCTCTACGATGCGCGTATGCGCCTGGCATTCGTCGCACACTTGCGCGAACAGCGGCGTTTCGCTTCGGTGGACGAGTTGATCGCCGAAATCGCCCGCGATATCGAACGGGTCAGGGAGATCTGCACATGACCACGGACCATCTGTACGAAACCGAAACCATGGCTGAGTTGTGCGCTCGTCAGGGCCGTCTGGGCGAGGCCATCTCGATTTACCGCTCGCTGAGCAACAATTCGCCCGACCCAGCCACGCGCGCGCGGGCCCAGGCGCGGCTGACCATGCTGGAATCGACCTGGCAGCCCTTGCGCGAGACCGAGGTCCCACCGGCCGATATCGCACTACCCGACGAACCAGGTGTGGCGATCGTGGTGGGTGACGATCAAGTAACCGTCGCGTGGGCCTTGCCTGCGGATACGACACCGCTGGCTCTGGACGTGCTGGTGCTGCAAAAAACCGCCGCCGGCATCGATGCCCAGAAGAAGCTATTGCCTTTGCTGTCGGCATCCGGACGGTTGGGTCTTGCCGTTCCCGGGGTTCATTCGGCCATTGCGGCGGCGGGGACCGTTCGCGCCGGCCGCTTCGTCCCGCTCGCCCGGTCGGCCTGCCGCTAGGGTCTCGGCAGAGACGTCGAGAGGTATTGGTTACTCCCGGCGCGCGGAACTAGGATAGGGAGATGTGTCCGATGTCGAGGCCAGGCAGCGGCGACAAATCAGCCATCTTCATCCTTGGCAAAGGACCGGCAGTCCTTTGCCTGCACGGATTCACCGGCACGCCCTTCGAGGTGGCCCCCTTGGCGCAAGCGCTCGCCAGCGCGGGATTTTCCGTCTCTGCGCCTCTGCTCAAAGGCCACGGAGAGACGGGCGCCGTGCTGGCCGCCACCCGTTGGCAGGACTGGCTAGCCTCGGCCGAATCCGCGTTCGACCAGCTGCGCGAAGCCACTGGCGACGGGTCGGTGGCCATCGCGGGATTCTCGATGGGCGCTCTGCTGGCCCTGCGCCTGGCACGTTTGCGGCCGCACAGCGTTCCAGCACTGGTCCTGATGTCGACACCGTTGCGCCTGCGTGAGTGGCAGATCGCGGCAACCCGGGCGTGGGCGCTCCTCCCCAGATTTCTGCGCGACGGCAGACTGGCCGGCCTTCGCAAGCGCGGTGGCAGCGACGTCACCGATGAAAAAGTGCGACATGAGAATCCCAGCCTGGATGAAATGCCCCTTGCGGGAATCCTCCAGGTGATCGAGCTTGCGCACATCGTGCGCCATGAACTCAGTTTTCTGCATCAACCAACCCTGGTGGCCCATGGCGAGCGCGACCACACGGTTCCCGTGCGGGATTCCTTCGAGTTGGCGGGCAGCCTTGCCTCGGACGTGGTGGAGCGCCTGTGGCTGCCGCGCTCGGGCCATCTCGTCGCCGTCGACGTCGAGCACTCCATCCTTAGCGATGCGGTGGTTCGTTTCCTGTCCCAGCACGGACCCAAGACCAAAGGTGCAAGCGCCGTATGACCCCGCCGCTGATCCTCGCCATCGACCAAGGAACGACCGGCACCACGGTGCTGTTGCTCGACGACAAGATGCAAGTCTGCGGCAAAGGCTACCGCGAGCTCGCGCAGAGCTATCCTGCGCCCGGACTGGTCGAGCACGACCCCGAGGGCATCTGGCAATCGGTGCTGGGCGCCATGGCCGACGCGCGCGCACAAGCGCCGGAGGGCACCATCGCCGCCATTGGCGTCACCAACCAACGCGAAACCACGCTGCTGTGGGAGCGGTCCACCGGTCGCCCGGTCGCGCCCGCCATCGTCTGGCAAGACCGCCGCACCGTCGACCACTGCGAGTCCCTGCGCGCCGCCGGCAAGGAACCCCTTTTTCAAAGTCGCACGGGTTTGCGCCTGGATCCCTACTTCTCCGGCACCAAGATCGCGTGGCTATTGGCCAACATTCCCGGGCTCGCTTCGCGCGCTCGGGACGGCGACATTGCCTTTGGCACGGTGGATAGCTTCTTGGTGTGGCGACTTTCCGCCGGGCAGTCTCACATCACCGATGCCTCGAATGCTGCACGCACGCTGTTGTTCGATTTGCACCTGCTGGATTGGAATGCGGATTTGTGCCGCCTGCTGGACGTGCCCATGGCGATTCTTCCGCGCGTTTGTCCTTCGGCGGGCGCCTTGGCGATGACCCGGGATGTGCCCGGGATCCCCGACGGCACCCCCATCACGGGCATTGCCGGCGATCAGCAGGCAGCTCTGTACGGCCAGGGTTGCTACGCGCCCGGCGACGCCAAGTGCACCTTCGGAACCGGATCGTTCCTACTCATGAACGTGGGCAACAAGCCGGTTCTTTCGCAGCATCGCTTGTTGGGCACCGTGGCCTGGCGAACGAACGACACGACCTACGCCCTGGAAGGCAGCGCCTTCGTATCGGGTGCCCTCATTCAATGGCTGCGCGACGGGCTGGGCATCGTCCAGTCGGCGGCCCAGGTCGAGTCGATGGCGGGCTCGGTGGCCGATACCGGCGGCGTCACGATCGTGCCGGCCCTTGCCGGACTGGGCGCGCCGCACTGGCGTCCGGAGGCGCGCGGTACCATCAGCGGCATCTCGCGCGCTACCACGGCGGCACATCTAGCACGAGCTGCCCTGGAGGCGATGGCCCTGCAAAACGTCGACTTGGTGCGCGCCATGGAAGCGGATGCCGGGCACTCCATCACCGCCCTGCGCGTGGACGGCGGTGCGGTCGAGAACAATCTGCTCATGCAAATGCAGGCGGATTTTCTAGGGGCGGATATCATTCGCCCTGCCATGGTGGAATCGACGGCCCTGGGGGCTGCAGAGTTGGCTGCGTTCGGCGTGGGACTTGGTAACAGCGCCGGGCAATCAGGGGACCGGGCGGCCACGACTTTCCATCCGCGTATCAGCACGACGGAACGCGAACGCGTCGTCACGCGCTGGCGTGAAGCTGTGGCCAAGTGCTGATGGCCCTAGCCGTGAAGGATTTGATTGGAACGAAGAAGACGCTGGTGTGCGTTGGGCCCGGCGGCGTGGGCAAGACCACGACGGCGGCCGCGATGGGCGTCATCGGAGCGCGTGCCGGATTGCGAACCTTGGTGTGCACCATCGACCCTGCCCCTCGCCTGGCGGACGCCCTGGGCATTGCCAGCCTCAGCGGGGAACCCACGGCCATCCACGCCGATGCGGCGGCCTTGCTTGGCATTGCCTTGCCCGGAACGCTCCACGCCACGCGTGTCGAGCCTGAAGCGGCGTTTGCCCAGCTGGTGAATGAACAGGTGGCCGACCCCGAATTGCGCAAACGCATCTTTGCCAATTCGCTCTACCGACACGTCACGACCACCCTCACGGGCTCGCAAGAATACGCGGCCACGCTGGCGCTCTATCATCTCAGCCGCAGCGGCAAGTTCGATCTCATCGTGCTCGATACACCGCCGACCACCAACGCACTCGAATTTCTGGAAACGCCCGAAAGGCTTGCCGCGGCCATCTCCAGCCCGGCCCTGCAATGGTTTGCTCGTCCCGATCCATCGACCAGTCGCTTCTCGCTCAAGCGCTTGGGCTCGGGCGGCGCGCTCATGATCCGTCGTGCCGGCAGATTGGTGGGCAGTCAGTTCCTTGACGACCTCGGCGGTTTTCTCCTCGATATTCGCGACGTCTTGGGCGGGTTTCTTACCCGCGCCCGCGAAATAGAAGCCCTGCTCAGGCAACCAGACGTGGCGTTCATGCTGGTGCTGTCGCCGGAAACCGCAGCCGTGAACGAGGCCCTCGATTTCACGGGAAAGCTGCGCGAACGCGGCATGCCGCTGTCCATGTACATTGCTAATCGAACCGTCATGGAACCCATGCGCTGGTCGGTTGAAGAGCTGCGCGCGCAGTTGAAAGCCCTACCCCTGCTGCACGACATGGCGGACGACGAGCGCGAGACCGCCCTCCGCAGTCTCGGCTCCCTTCATGCGTACCTGACCAACATCGCCCAGGCGCAGAAGCGAGAACTGGAGCGCCTGGCACGCGAGTCTCCCGGCCTCGACATCGTCACCGTTCCTCTCCTGCCCCACGACGTCTCCAACCTCGAATCGCTGCAAGCCATCGCGAACCGCCTCGAGAATGCCTGACCCGACCCTTCGTCTTTTCATAGCAGTCGATCTACCTGCGCGGGTGCGCCAGGAAGTCGCGGCGGTTTGCGGCGACATCGACAAAGCCCGCTGGGTCAAGCGCGATCAGTTGCATGTGACCTTGCGATTCATGGGCAAGACGCCAGTCATCGATCTGCCGCGAATTCGCCACGCTCTCGACGCTGTTGCCATGCCGAGCTTTTCCCTTGCCTTGCACGGGGTTGGCATCTTTCCCCGGCCCGAAGAGCACAAGCGACCGCGCGTGCTGTGGGTGGGAATCGACCCGAGCGACCCCATCCTTCGCCTGAAACAGGAGATCGATCGGGTCCTGGGTCCCGACGCACAGATGGCAAAGCAAGTGTTTTCCCCACATCTCACCCTCGCACGTTTCGCCGAGCCCCCGGGTGACTCCCTGACGCGCTTCTTGGAAATCAACCGAAATTTTCGCAGCGTCGTTTGGCCGGTCGCCAGCTTCCAACTTTATCGGAGTACACTGAGTAAGGGGGGCGCTGAACATCATCTCGTCGCGAGCTATACCCTCGCTGAAATCATCCGAAGTCAGTAGAGTTGAGGTGCCGAAAAGGAGATTACGTTGACGACCGATCTCGCCCGCACATCCCTGCCCCTTGCCATCACCGAAACGCTGCCTGACGCCGGGCCAGCGCCGGATCTGGGAATCGATGCCGCCGTCTATCAAGGCATTCTCGAGCGCATCGAAGACGGCGTCTACTTCGTCGATAGCAACCAACGCGTGTTGATCTGGAATCGCGGCGCGGAGATGATTACTGGATTTGCACGCCAGGACGTCGTGGGCACGAAATGTGGCGAAAGTCTGCTTTGCCACGTCGACTCGAGCGGCCGGCGCCTATGTGCTACCGGCTGTACGCTGAAGCGCGTGGAGACTACCGGTGTTCCCGTGGAGGCCGACACTTTCCTGCAACACAAGTTGGGCTACCGCGTGCCCGTGCACATCGACACAGTGCCGTTGCGCAACCATCAAAACAAGATCGTCGGCGCCGCACAGATCTTTCACAGCACCGCCCAGGATCGACGACAGGACAAGCTCATCGAAGAGCTTTCCCACCTGGCGATGATCGACGATCTGACTCGTTTGCCCAACCGCAGACACTTCGATATTCAACTCGATCGGCGCTTGGCCGAGCTGGGTCGCTTCGGCTGGCCCTTCGGCGTCCTGATGATAGACATCGACCACTTCAAGAAGATCAACGACACCCACGGCCACCCGATGGGTGACGAAATTCTTCGTCTGGTGGGACGAACGCTGACGGCAAACTGCCGCATGGTGGACACCGTTGCCCGCTGGGGCGGCGAGGAATTTGCGGTCATTGTCGCCAACGTTTCGGAAGAAGACCTGCGCCGAATCGCCGAAAAGCTGCGCGCCATGGTCGAAGCTAGCGGCTTGCGGACCACTGCCAGCGCCCAGCTGCGCGCCACCGTCTCGATTGGCGGGGCCTTGGCGGTCCCCAACGAGACGGCTGGCGAGCTGATGAGGCGCACCGACGAGATGTTGTACGCCGCCAAAAAATCCGGACGCAACTGCGTCCGTATCTGAGGGAAGAACCGCCGGTGGCTTCTTCTTATTCCGGGCGGTCGGCAAGCGGCGAGCGCGGTTGATTGAAGCGGTGATCGCATCTGGGCCTGGGTGCAGGGTTGTGGTAGGGGTAAGGCGTCGATGAACAAGGAGCAGCCTGCCGACGACGTAGCGACGCCGGGCCACGCAATCCGCTGGCCCTGGTGGCTGACGTTGTTCCTCTGCCTCGCGGGGCTGCTGCTTTCCATTCTTCTCGAACGCATCCATTTCAAGTCCAACACCGATCCGACGTTCCAGAGTTTCTGCGCCATCGATCGCAAAGTGAATTGCGACATCGTCGCCCGCAGCAGCTACGCCGTGCTCTTGGGTGTGCCCGTCGCAACGTGGGGCATTCTTGCCTACGCCGTAGCGGCCGTAACCGCGCTGTGGGGGCTGCGCAGCCGCCGCCCTCTCCTCGTCACCGGCCTGGGACTCGACTTGGCCCTCGCCTACGTGGCAGCCAGCGTAGGCTTCGCGGCGGTCTCGATCTGGCTGATTTCCGCTGTGTGCTTGCTGTGCATCGCAACCTACGCGATCAACGTCCTGTTCCTCGGTTGCATGGTTTTCGCCGCTCGCGCGGTCGGGATCCGGGCCGCCTTGGCCCAGCCGTTCCGCGACCTGGGGGCCCGGCCGCTGCATTCCCTTGGTATCGCGCTGTTGCCGCTAGCGGTGGCCCTGGCGCTCATGGCCAGCCATCCTGCGTATTGGCACAACACCCCAGCAACCCATCGACCTGTTCCCAGCGCCCCCACCCTTCCCCACGGAGTCGAGCCGGGCGGCGGCCACTTCATCGGCGCCCTCGACCCGGTCGTTACCGTCGTCGAATTCAGCGACTACGAATGCCCCTTCTGTCGGGTGGCGCACACCCAGTTGCGCAGCTTGGTCGAACGTTTTCCGACGCGGCTTCGCGTGGTCCACCGTCACTACCCGCTCGACCTCAGCTGCAATCCCTCGCTCACCAGCCGCATGCACGAGAACGCCTGCTTCGCTGCCATGATCGCGGAATGCGCCGGTCGGCAGAATCGCTTTTGGCAGGCCAACGACTATCTCTTCGCCGAAGCGCGCATGATGAACAGCCGGCCCATCAGTGAAATCGCGCACGATATCGGCCTCGATGCCACCGCCCTCGAATCTTGCTTGCGCGCAGAAGGGCCGCGCTCGGTGGGCCTGGACGTGGACGAAGGCAATCGTCTGAACATCCGCGGCACCCCGACCTTCCTGGTCGAGGGAAAGACCTACACTGGCAACTTGCCGCCCTGGGTGCTCGGACGCTTGGAAGCTGCGGCCGAGGGGCGACTGGACGCCGGCAGCTCGCGGTAGGCCGGCCTGCGCGAGGCACGCAACAAGCGGCCCTCCAGTTTCCGCATGACCACCGCTTCGCGCGGACGGTGGTGATCATGCCCGAAGAGATGGCACAGACCATGAATCGCAAGGCGGGCCAACTCGCCGGAAAGCCGGCGCTGGCCGCTGCGACGAACGGCGGTCTCGACCGAGATCACGATGTCGCCCAGGACCACGGCCTGGCCCGCTGGATCGCCTTCTCCCCCAAGATCCTGCTGATGAAAGCTGAGCACGTCCGTCGCGCGATCGAGCTTGCGGTAGTCGCGGTTGAGCTTACGAATCTCGGGGTCGCAGGTCAGCAACAGGGCCACCTGGCAGCGCGAGCGATCGAGCAGGCGCAAGGCGGAACGCAGGCGCACCGCCAGCTGCTGCTTGACCTTGGCACCGACGAATTTACGAGCCTCGGGCCGCACCAACACATCGACCATGGTCACATGCCCCAGACGCTACTACTTCGGCGGGCGCGCCCACCCGCCCTGGGCGGCGTCGTTGTCGGCGCTCTTGCGTTCATAGGCGCGGATGATCTTGGCCACCAGCGGGTGGCGAACCACATCGACCTCGGTGAAGTAACAAAACGAAATGCCTTCGACGTCTTTCAGCAGGGACTCGGCCTCGGTCAGCCCCGAGCGTCGTCGGTCGGGCAAGTCGATCTGGGTAACGTCACCCGTGACCACGGCTTTCGACTCGAAGCCGAGGCGGGTCAGGAACATCTTCATCTGCTCGCTGGTGGTGTTCTGGGCCTCGTCGAGAATGACGAACGAATCGTTGAGGGTCCGCCCACGCATGAAAGCGATGGGCGCAATCTCCAGAATGCCACGCTCCATCAGTTGCTGGGCGCGATCGAAGTCCAGCATGTCGTGCAAGGCATCGTAAAGCGGACGCAAGTACGGCGACACCTTGTCTTCCATGGTGCCGGGCAAAAAGCCCAGCCGTTCGCCGGCCTCGATGGCAGGCCGAGTGAGCACGATGCGCTTGACCCGCTTTTCAAGCAGTTCGCGCAAGGCCAGCGCCATGGCCAAGTAGGTCTTACCAGTGCCCGCCGGGCCGATGGCAAACACGATGTCGCGCTCCCGAATGGCGTCTACATAGCGCTTCTGCGCCAGGCCCTTGGGCGCTATGGGGCGGGCGCGGCTGCCCACCAAAATGGTGTCGGAAAAGACCTCCTGCAAGTTGGCGCTGGAATCCCCGCGCAGCACCTCGGCGGCACGCCCGACGTCTTCCGGACCGATGGGACGCCCGCTGCGAGCCATGCGATAAAGCTGTTCCACCAGCCGTCGGGCCTGCGCGATAGCGTCGGCGCTGCCCATGAGGGTCAGCTCGTTGCCGCGCGAGTGCAGCTTCGCGTTGGTCTCGATCTCGATGCGTTTGAGGTTGGCGTTGCGTTCGCCAAACAGGATGGCCGCCACGCGGTTATCGTCGAGAACAACGCGATCCGACTCGACGTTGCTTGGGTCAGAGGAATGATCGGACGGCCGGGTACTCAAGGTTGCTGTTGTCTGTAGCACGATAAGGGGGCAAGAACCAGGCGACAGTCTTGTGGCCCCGACTGCTAGACTACGGCCCGTGAACGATGAAACCCCTCTGCCGACCGTGAACCTCGTCCCCATGCCGGGAAAGCAAACTGGCGCGACCCTGCCCAATCTGGTGGGCCTGATGCAGCGATTGCTGGCCCCTGATGGCTGCCCCTGGGATCGCGAACAAACCCTGACCACCCTTCTGCCCTACTTGGTCGAGGAGACCTACGAGGTGGTGGACGCCTTGCAGTCGGGCCATGTGGCCGACCATTGCGAGGAGCTGGGCGATTTGCTGTTACAGGTGATCTTTCAAGCCGAGCTACGCCACGCCGAGGGCGCCTTCGGCATCGACGAGGTCATCGACGGCATTGTCCGCAAGCTGATTCACCGCCACCCCCATGTGTTCGGCGAGGTCCAGGCCAAGAACGCCACCGAGGCGCTGGCCAGCTGGGCCAAGCTGAAGGCGACCGAGAAAGCCAAAAAGGGCAAGAAGGGTGCCCTCGACGGCATTCCCCGCAGCGCGCCGGCCCTGGTGCGAGCCATGCGCGCGGGTGAGAAGGCCGGTGCTGTCGGCTTCGACTGGCCCGACGCCGCTGGCGTGCGCGACAAGGTCAACGAAGAACTGGCGGAGTTCGACGAAGCGTGCGCCAGCCAGGATCGGGAGTCGATGAAGCACGAGCTGGGCGACTTGCTCTTTGCGGTGGTGAACCTGGCCCGCAAGCTGGACCTGGATGCCGAGCAAAGCTTGCGCGAGGCCACGGACCGCTTCGGGCGGCGCTTTGCCTTCATGGAGGCAAAGCTGGAGGCCGACGGACGAACCGTAAAGTCCGCGTCGCCAGAGGAACAGAATGAATTGTGGGAGGCGGCGAAAAGCGCGGAGAAGCAAAAAGCTTAGGCGCAAGCGGGCAAGGACGTAGGGCAAGGACGTAGGGCAAGGACGTAGGGCAAGGACGTAGGGCAAGGACGTAGGGCAAGGACGTAGGGCAAGGACGTAGGGCAAGGTTAGACGCGCCCTGGAGCCCGGACGGAAACTCCCCAGCAACCTTTCCGCCAAAGTGACCTCTGTCGTTGTATGATTGGGGTGATGAGCCGGCTGGTTGCGGCCGAACAATTCAAGAGTGTGGCCGAATCCATCGAACGGCTGGAGCGCAGCGTTGCGCGCGTTATTCGGGGAAAGCCGGAAGCCATTCACAACTGTGTGCTGGCGCTCCTGGCGCACGGCCATTTGTTGGTCGAAGACGTTCCGGGGGTGGGCAAGACCACGCTGGCGCGTGCCCTGGCCGCATCCATCGGTGGCATTTTCCATCGCATCCAGTTCACCAGCGACCTGCTTCCCTCGGACATCATCGGTGTCTCGGTCCTGACAGGCGACGGAAGGCAATTCGAGTTCAAGCCAGGCCCGCTGTTTGCCAACGTCGTGCTAGCCGACGAAATCAACCGCACCACCCCGCGCACGCAGAGCGCCCTGCTGGAGGCGATGAACGACAACCAGGTGACGGTCGACGGCGTTGGCTATCCGCTGGAACAACCATTCCTGGTCATCGCCACGCAAAATCCCGAAGAACACTATGGCACCTATCCTTTGCCCGAGTCGCAGATGGACCGCTTTGCGATGCGCATTCGCCTGGACTATCCGTCGGCTGCCGACGAGCGATCGCTGCTGCTGGAAGCGCCCACGCTGACCGAAGAAACGCTGGCAAAGATCCAACCAGTCCTCTCTTTGAGTGAAATCGCGGTCCTCCAGGAAGCAGCAGCGCGCGTGCACCTCTCGTCCGAGCTTGCCGGCTATATCGTCGAAATCGCGCGCGAAACCCGGCGCTCGCCTTTCCTTTCTCTGGGCATTTCACCCCGTGGCGAGCTGGCTTGGCGCAATCTCGCGCGGGCGGCGGCGCTGGCGGCGGGGCGTGAGTACATCCTGCCCGATGACCTAAAGAACTTGGCCCTGCCTGCCCTGGCCCATCGGTTGGTCCTGACCAATCAGCTGGATTCCACCGGACGGGCACGCGAAGAGGCCGAGCGCATCATGACCGACATCCTCGGCCAGGTGCCCGTCCCAGGCTAGCATCATGGTCGCCGTTGGCCTGCGTGGTCGCGTGAGGCGTTGGTTCCGGCCACCGCGAAAGTTCAGACTGACCCGCGAGGGCAAGTGGTTCATCGTCGCCACCCTGGTTCTGGGCTTTGCTGCAGTCAACGGCGGCATCAACCTGCTCTTCCTGGTTTTCGGCATGCTGCTGTGCCTGCTGGTAGCCAACGGCGTGCTGTCGGAAGCTTCCCTACGCCGCCTCGAAGTGCACCGCCAACTGCCCCTTGCCATGCATGCCGGCAGCCCGTTCTTGATGGGGATTTCCGTGCGCAACCGCAAGGCCAGGATCCCGACCTTCTCCCTGGAAGTCGAAGATCTGGCCGCGGACAAGAAGCCCGTCGATCGGCGCTGCTTCTTCCTGAAGATCCCTGCCTGCCGCCAGCAGGAGACGTCCTACCGGCGGACGTTGTCCAAGCGGGGCCTGCACCGTCTGACCGGTCTGCGCCTGTCTACCCGCTTTCCCTTCGGGCTACTGCGCCGCTCGATCGATGTCGAGGCGCCAGCCGACCTGCTGGTCTATCCCGCGCTGGTGCCCATCGCCGACTTGGTGCTGCGCAACGGACTGGCCCAGCTGGGCGAGGAACAAAGCGCCGTGCGCGCACGCAGTGGAGATTTCCATGGCTTGCGCGAGCTGCGCACAGGCGACGATCCACGCGACATCCATTGGCGCACGTCAGCCCGGCGCGGGCGATTGTTCGTGCGGGAATTCGAAGAAGAATCGCGGCGAACCGTGATGGTCGTGCTGGAGACCCGCGCAGAGGCTGGCCCGGCGTTCGAAGCTGCCGTGTCGTACGCTGCCTCGCTAGCGTTGATGTTGCTGCGCCGGGGATTTCGCGTCGGCCTCGTTGCCGGCACCGCCGTCGTACCACCCGAGGCAAACTGGCCCCAAGCAGGGTCCATTCTGCGCTGTCTTGCCCTGGTCCAGATCGCACAGGCCGACAGCGACGGCAACGTCCGACCCGACGTTTCCGCGACGAGCCGATCGTGGCAGGGCGCCACCCTACTGACGGTGACACCGGCCGCCCCCGACAGCCCTCGCATCGAGGCTGGCGCCAGGAAGCAATCGCGGAGGAGCGCGTGAGATTTCGCCTGGTTCACAAATTGGCGTCCTTCGTGCTGGCCGCGACGGCATTTCTGACCCTGGCCACCTCCGGCGTCTTGTCCACCGTGGTCTTGGTGCTGGTCGTGCTAGGGGGAGCATTGGCATGGCTTGCCGATCCCGAAACCCGCGTTGGTCTGCTGCTCGACCGCTGCGCTGGCTGGCTGACCGTCGTCACCTTACTGTTTCTTGCAGCTGCCGTCTTCCAGGTGGCGCGCAGCTTTCCCGAAGTGGATCTGTCGCCCTTCCTCGACTTCGTGCTCTTCCTGCTGATCTACAAGCTGTGCCAGCGACGGGGCAACCGCGACTACTTGCAAATCTACATCCTGTCGTTCCTGATCATGCTGGCCGCCGCCTGGACCGCCATCAGCGTGATCTTCGTCGTAGGGTTCAGCATCTACGTGGTGCTGGCCACGTGGACCTTGATTCTTTTCCATCTACGTCGCGAGATCGAAGAGAACTATATCGTACGCCATGCCAGCGAATCGCAAGCCGAACAGGTCACCGCCACGCGCGTGCTCAATTCGCGGCGGGTGGTGGGGCTGTCTTTCTTTCTGACCACGGGCGGGGTGGCGTTGCTGGTGCTGGTGGGGTCATCGCTGGTTTTCGCCATGGTTCCCCGGGTGGGAATTGGCTTCATTCTGGGCGGCGTGCGCCGCCAGGTCGGCATCGCCGGCTTCTCGGACGAGGTCAAGCTGGGCATGCACGGGCTGATCTCGACGGACAACCAAACCGTGGTCTTGCGCGCGCAGATTCCCCACATCGCCGCCATGGCCAACGACGACGAGAGGGATCGCGCGATCGCATCGCTCTATTGGCGCGGCACTGCCTACGATACCTACGACAAGGGCCAGTGGTTGCGTTCGCGGGACGACAAGGCACGCACGCAATACACAGTGACCCAGTCGCCGCGCGATTTCAGCCGAATCTACCTCGTGACCGATGCCCTGGACCCGCGATCGAGCGAAGGCCGCAAAGCGGCCTTGCAGGGCACGCTGGAGCAGGACGTGGAAATCGTCGCACTGTCGCACCCTGTGGCGTTCGCCATCGACCGCCCGGTGGCCTTCGAGATGCCGCCGCCGCCGATGGGGTCGTTCACGGCGGTCGACCTGGAGCCACGCTGGTCGGGCGAAGCCTCACTGCGCATGTTCCGCGTGAACCCGGCCAATCCCTACGATCGCCGGCAGGCCATGACCGAGTTTCAGGGGGCGAGCTACAAGGTTTATTCGCGCGACGGCAAGCGCGGCAAGGGTGCGGGTTTCGCCGTCGAACAGCTGGCCCCCGACGCCGTCGACAACTACTTGCGCGTTCCCGACTCGACGGCCGAGCGCATGCGCACCTTGGCCCAGACCATCACCGCCGGAAAGAAGTCGCCCGTTGCCAAGGTGCTGGCCGTGGTGACTTGGCTCAAGCAAACCCACGGCTACACCACCGATCTCAAGCGCAACGAACGCGTCGCCGACCCGCTGGAAGACTTCCTGTTCGAAGAGAAAGCCGGCCATTGCGAATATTTCGCTTCAGCGGCCGCCGTGCTGCTGCGGCTAAGTGGCGTGCCCACCCGCTACATCAACGGATTCTTGGGCGGCGAATGGAACGACCTGCGCAAGGCCGTCACCGTGCGAGAAAACCGCGCCCATTCCTGGATCGAGGCCTACCTGGGGGGCGAAGGCTGGGTGCGCGTAGATGCCACGCCCGCCCTGGCGCGCAGCTCGCGCATGGGCGCCCTGCGCCAGCTCATCGATTCGGCCGAGCTGTTCTGGGGCCGCTGGGTGGTGGAATACAGCGCCAGCCAGCAGCTGCTGCTGGCCCAACGTCTGGGGCGGAAGTTCGGCATTTCCAGCCGTGTCTATTCGCCGGGGCGCGGCCCCACCCCGCTGACGCGCAAGCAAGTCTTGCTGATCACCGGCCTGGTCATGTTGGTCATCGCCGTCCTCAGCCAGCGCAAACGCCTGCGGCGGCGCCACAGCCGGCACAAGCAGGAGAGCAGTCTTCAGCGCGAGCAACCCATCGTCCGACTGTACCAGTCGACGCTGAAACGCCTGGCGGCCGCCGGCACCGCCCGCCTGCCCAGCGAAAGTCCGCACGCGTACCTCCTGCGCATGAAGAACCAAGAGCTCGACGGAACGGCCGAGCTGGAACGCCTGACCGACTGCTACGCATCCGCACGCTACGGGGACATAGCCATTCCGCCCGAAACGGTGGCGCAGTTACGCCGTCAGGCCAGCCAAATCGGGAGGCCGGCCTAGGTGGTCTAGTCGGGCGGCCGGCCTGGTCGGGCGGCATACGTAATCGGGCGGCCGGCCCAATCGGCAGCGGTTCCGATCCTTCGCTGGCCGCGGAGATGCTTTCGAGCGCCGCGCTGTGAGGCTTCAGGCTTCGGGCCAAAGTGGCGGGCTAGAGACCGGGATCTGGGATCGAAGAGGGTTCGCAGTGGCGGCGGATGCAGTGGGCACCTGTTCACCGCGCGACGGCCGGTTAGCCCTAAGCCTGAAGCCTGTCGCCTGCAGCCCAAAAATCCGAAGCCCGGCGCCCGCCGGGATCAGCTGGCTTGACAGAGGCTGCTAGGGTGGCAAGGTGTTTTGCCACTTTGGCGATAGGCGAGAACTCCCCATGCCAGCCGATCAGTCTTCCTCCTGCACTCCGCGCCCGGCGCATAACTTTGCCAACAATATCATGGACATGAATCCACAGGGGCGGCGGCACCCGCATTGCAACAAGTGGCCTCAACGCATGCCTTCCACTCTGTTCAGATCACTCCTAGCCTTCACCCTCGCATCCTGCGCCCTGCTTTCGGCCCGCCAAGCCTCCGCGCAGACCGGCGGCACCACGACGAGCGCCGGGGGCGCCTCGGGTACCACAACCTTGGTCGTCGGGGATTTCAGCTATTACTTCGAGAAGTACGTCAACGGCCAGTGGGTGCAGATGAATTCCCAGGACCAACAGTACTTCTTCAACCGGGCGCGCTGCGAGTGCGACACAGCCAAAGAGGCAGAGGTGAAGATCCTCATCGTCGCCAATTCCGGCACCTACCAGAAGATTAGCGCCGCACTTCGGAACACCCTGATCAGTACGGATGGTAGCGGACGGTTGTATGCGAGTGCGAACGGCATCAACTGCCTCTCGCCCACGAGCTATATCGGTGGCGTTTCGGGAAGCTGCACCAACCTGCTCGACCCGGGCACCTACGCCGCCGACTTCAAAATGTCGACCTTCCTAAGCCAGAATCGCTGGGAGAGCCCCGCCTTTCCGGTTGCCTGGCTTTTCAATTCCCTTACCAGCACCTGCGGTGGAACCAGCGGCAACAGTTGCGACGCGACTACGAATTGCGCCACGCAAGGGAGCAACGCAACCATCTATTTCTGGGCACAGACCACGACCAATGCCTATCCGGATTTTTCCGACGCGGCCTTCGGCACCGTGAGCTTGGTGGGCACCGTCAGCGCATCACCCGACACCATCTCTGCCGAGGGTGGCAACGAAGCCCTCAACGTAAGCTGGACCTGGCCCGCTGGCACAACCCCTTCTGCGACGAGCTTCAGCGGCGTTCAACTCTTTTGCCAGCGCGGTGCCGATCTCCAGGTCTTCAAAGACGGTTGGTTTTCCCCTTCATTCAAGACAGCCTCGAGCCTGTGCGGCGCGGACGCTCCTGCATCCTCGTCCAGCGGGCCCTTCGCGGGCCTCAACCCCCTTTATTTGTGTTCAGGGCTTATTCCAGCAGGGACCACCAGCCACCGCATCTCGGGCCTACAAAATGGCATCCCCTACGGCGTCGGCATAGCCGCCGTGGATAGGTTCGGCAACGTCGGCGACGTGGTGGGGCCGGTGTACGCGACGCCCATCCCGACCGTGGATTTCTATACCAACTACCGCGACGATCACGGTGCAGCGACGGGCGGTTTCTGCATGCTCGACCGCTGGCACAAGCGATCGGGGGCGATGACCGTCCTCGGCTTGCTTGGCCTGGGCATCGTCGTTGGCCTACGTAGACGGCGCCGACGAGGCCCGCCCGGCGCAGGTACGCTTCTTCTGGTGCTGATGGCCGGCACCCTGGCGAGCAGCCCGGCCACGGCCGAGTCCAGCTACTTAGGCAATTCGTTTTCGGAGGGTCAGCCAAGCGAAGTCTGGAAGGGATCGCCGCGCCAGTTCGCCATCGAGGCCCGCTTTGGACTTTACACACCTGCCATCGATGCCGAATTCAGCGGCAATGGCGCCCCCCAACCCCAGTCCTTCATTTTCGGCAAGAAGAAGCGGCCCATGTGGCAGATGGAATTCGATTGGGAATTCATGCAGGCCTTCGGCACGCTGGCCGTAGGCGGCGTGATTGGCTACTACAAAGAAAATGCCTACGCTTGCAAGCAGGTCGAGTTGGTCGCCACCGGGATATGTGAGCGTTCGGGCGACAACACCAGTTTGCGCCTGATTCCGCTTGCCGCCTTGCTGGTCTACCGCATGGACCAAGCCGCCCAGGAATGGAAAATCCCCCTGGTCCCGTATGGCAAAATCGGCCTCAACTACACCATCTGGACCGTAAACGACGGCGACGGCAACGTGCCCACCTACGCTGGCGGCGGGCGCGGCCAGGGTGGCACGATGGGATGGCAAGCGACGGTGGGCCTTTCCCTGATGCTCGACTTTCTCGATCCCGGCGCCGCCCGCGGCTTCGACGCCGATGCAGGCGTAAACCACAGCTATGCTTTCTTCGAGCTGACCCATATCGACGCCTCGGGCCTGGGCCAGGGGAACCGACTGCATGTCGGTGACAACACCTGGTTCACGGGTCTGATGTTCGAGTTCTAGCAACCGCGGCCATGCGCAATCTTCGCTTGGTCGTCGAATACGACGGGACCAACTTTGCCGGCTGGCAACGCCAGGACGGACAACCCACCGTGCAGGGGTGGCTGGAGAAAGGCTTCTTGGCCATGACCGGGCAGGCGGTCACTGTCCGCGGCGCCGGCCGCACCGATGCCGGCGTCCACGCCGAAGCACAGGTGGCCAACGTCGAAATCGATTCCCGCATCCCGACGCTGGGATTCTTGCGCGGCCTCAACACCCACCTTCCCCCCGAGATTGCCGTGCTGGAAGTAGCCGACGCAGCGACGGACTTCAGCGCCCGCCACGATGCCCGCGGAAAGATCTACCGCTACCTGGTATGGAACCATCCCGTGCGCTCGCCCAGCCAGACCCGGCGCAGCTGGCACGTCTACGATCCCCTCGACACCCACGCCATGCGCGAGGCCGCCGCCTCGCTGCTGGGAGAGCATGACTTTCGCGGCTTCCGCTCGTCCGACTGTGATCGCACGAATACGCGGCGGATCATCCGCCGCTTCGACGTTCGGCGCGACGGGGCGATGCTGGCGCTGGAAGTGGAAGGAACGGCTTTTCTGCGAAATATGGTGCGCATCCTGGCGGGCACGCTGGTCGCCGTGGGCAAGGGCAAGATGTCCCTTGAACGCGTAGCCGACGTGCTGGAAAACGGCGACCGCACCAAAGCCGGCGTAACCGCGCCCGCCTGTGGCTTGACCCTGGTGCGCGTGATTTACTAAGAACGGCTCCCCGGAACGTCAGAGGCCGGCGCGCCCGCCAGCATGGTTTCCACGACGCCGCGCACGCGCTCGGCCAGCGCCGCGCGATCCTCCTCGGCAAGGCCTTGGGTCGGAATGGGGGCGCCGACGACGACGGTAATCGTGCCCCGACGAAGCAGGAGACTTCCCCGCGGCATCAGCTCGCGGGTACCCCGCAGGGCAATGGGAACGATGGGCACGCCCGCCTTGATGGCCAGGTGGAAGCCACCTTTCTTGAAGGCGCCCAGGGCGCCGTCGCGGGTTCGGGTGCCTTCGGGAAAGATCAGCACCGAATCACCATTGCGAATGCGTGCCGCGGCCTCGTCGATACTTCGCCTTGCAGCAACCCCATTCTGACGGTCGATGAAGATGAAGCGCCCTGCCCGCATGGCCCATCCGAAGAACGGGATGCGCCCGAGCTGCTTCTTGGCAATCATGCGCAGACGACGCGGGAGCGCCACGAACACGGCCCAGATATCCAGGGACGACGCGTGGTTGGGCATGAAGACGTAGGGCTGGTCGGGCACGAGATGGGCGCGATTCTCGACGATGATTTTCACGCCGGCGAAGGTGGTGACCCATCGGGACCAAGCACGGGCCAGATCGAGAACGCCGTCGCCGCTTGCGTCGAAGAGGCGGAGCACAATGCCCCACACGCTGCCGACGATGGTGGCCAGGGCGATGAAGAATAAAGTTGCAACGGCTCTCAGGAAAGACACCCGTGCATGGTATCCTCCCTGCGTGGATTTCCGGAAGACCTACTATGTACTTCCAAACCTGTTCACGCTGTCGTCGGTGCTGTGTGGCTTTGCCTCGCTTGCCCTCAGTGCTTCCGGACGCAGCGGAGCCGACCTGTACCTGGCAGCGCTTGCCATCTGCTTCGGTCTGTTTTTCGACACGTTCGATGGTCGCGTCGCCCGCCTGACCAAGACCCAAACCGACCTGGGCCGCGACCTGGATTCGCTGGCCGATGTCATCACCTTCGGGGCCGCGCCTGCCCTGCTGATGTACAAGTGGGGCCTTACCGATTTCGGCATGACCGGCATCTTGATTGCTGGCCTTTTCGTGTGTGCCGGCGCCCTGCGATTGGCGCGCTTCAACGTGCTTTCCCGCCGCGACGAAGCTGCCGGCCACAAGAACCCGGGCAAGTTCACCCTGGGTTTGCCCATCCCACCGGCGGCCAGCTTGCTGGTGTTCATGGTCATCGTCAGCCACAACGCCGGTGAATACAAACTGGTCAGCGAAAGCTCGACCGCCGTCATCGTGCTCATCCTGTCCTTCCTGATGGTTTCGCGCGTACGTTTCCGCTCGTTCAAAGAGCTGCGCCTGACCGCCAAGACGGCCGGCGTGATTTCGCTGGTAGGCGGCGCCTGCGCGTCCTGGATCGTGGCTGGTTTCGCCAAGGCCTTCATTTTCCTGTTCTTGGTCCTGGCCTACATCGTCCTTGGCCTGGCCGAAGAGGTGCTGTTCTATCGCCGCCGGCGTGCCCAAGAGCGCGCCGCCAAACAATCACCGCAACTGATGAAGTCCGTCTTTCCGCCCGAGCCAAGCACGGACGAAGAAGTGCCGGACGAAGAAGTGCTACGGGAGCTCGGCGCCTTCGACGAGGACGACCAAGCCGAGAAAGATGCGGTCCCCGGTCCCGACCCCACCAAAGCGCCCGTGGTCTAGCAAGCTGGCGTTGAGCCGCTTCCTTAGTTCTTCGCCACGACCGGAGGCAGTGCCTTCAGCACGGCGACCCTGGGCCTGACGGCGTCCAGGTAGGCAGCGCGGTTCGCGACGCCCGCTTCACGCAGAACAGGCAACTTGCTGGGATCGATGAAGTGGCCATTCTTGACCACGCTGAAGTGCAAGTGCGGCCCCGTCGAAAGCCCGGTGGTTCCGACGAAACCGATGACTTCCTTCTGTTGTACTTGGACGCCCGGCCGGATGCCCTTAGCGAAGCGCGACAGGTGGTAGTAGCGCGTCTGCAGCCCGTTCGGGTGGGCAATGGCGATGGTATTGCCCGAGCCTCTCTTCATCTCGGCTTCGACGATCTTGCCGCCAGCAGGGGCCCACACCGGCGTGCCCACGGGCGCAGCGTAGTCCACACCCAGGTGTGCCCTCAGCGTGTGCAGGATGGGATGAAAGCGCTTGAGGTCGAACTTCGAGCTGATGCGAACATAGCGCAACGGCGTCTTGAGCATGCTCTTGGCCAGCGCTTGTCCTTTTTCGTCGTAGTAGCGGCCGCGCCCGCGCTCGTTGGTCGGGTTCCAATAGAAACCGCGAAAGGTCCCGGTTTTGCCGCTGTACTCGGCCGCCAGCAGCTTGCCGTATTTGTAGAACTGCCCGCCCAAGTACTGCTTCTCGACCACCACCTTCCAGTGATCGCCGGGGTGGGTGTCGGTGTAGAAGTTGACGTCCCACGCGAGCAAGTCGACCAGCAGGCTGACCAGCGCACTGGACTCGCCGGCCTTGTGGACCGAATCGTAAAGGGACGACTCGATGGTGCCATAGGCCTGGGTGGTCCGAATCTCCAGCGGCTTTTCTTGCTTCTTGGCCTGCCACGTTCCATCCGGCTTGCGCGTCACCTGGTAGCGCAGCACCGGCGTGGGCATGTACTCGAAGCTTTCGGGCGTTCCTTCGTCGTCGCGCTCGACCTGGTACCTTTCGCCCGCACGTATCAGCTTCGGATCGACCAGCTTGGATAGAGCGGCTGTCACCCCCGTGGCAGCCGAGCCGAACCCCTCGCGGCCCAGGACCGTCCCCAGCGTATCCGACGGACCAATCTGCCCCTCGAGGGCGTTGCCATCGCTCGATCCGGCGGCGGGCGCCTGGGCCTGCTTGGCCTTCTGCTTTTTTTCGTCGTAGTCGGCTCCAAGCAGCGAGGGCGGAATCGAATCGGACAGCATTTCGCGCTTATCGTCCGCCAGCGATTTGCTGGTCGAGACCGGCTTCATCAGGCTGTGAACCGAGGTGTCGTGGCGGAAGAAAAAGAAGTAGATGTTGACGACCGTCAGAACGACAAGCAACCCGCCAAGGCCAAGCGAGTTGCGCATTTGTTGCGGTCGGCGCTTCCTGCGCCTGGGAATCAAGGAACGTGCCACCTCCCTAAACCACCACACCGTCGGCGGTACGTCAACTTCGGTCGGCCGCTTTTCGGGAATTTTCGCCTGGGGTTAGCGCGATGGCCTCCTAGACCCGGCCTTCGCGCTCGATGAACTGCAGCAGGGCGCGCCCCTTGTCGCGGACGCGCTTCTTCAATTCGGCGTGCTGGCGCCGTTCCGCCCACAGCTCTTCGGTGATCTGCAAGGCGGTCAAGATAGCCAAGGATTGCGTGTCAGCGGTGCGTGTCTGCTTCTGCAGGTCGCGCAGGTGCTTGTCCACGTGCGCGGCCATCTCGCGCACCAGGTGTTCGTCTTCGTCGCTACGCAGGGTGAAGCGATGGCCGGCGATGGTGACAACGACTGGACTTTTCATACGTTCCCCTGGACGCACTTTACCCTCGGACGATGGGCGCGTCTCGCTCGTTTCACTGCCAGGGACGCGAACGACGGCGCTGCCGGGCCTGCCGGCGGCGCCCCCATTCTGCGTAAGATGTCGCGGAAGATGTCGCGGAAGATGCTGCGTCAGGCCTCGCCGCCGGACGCCTGGCAGGCCACGCCCCCCAGCGTGGAAAGGCCCAGCGACGACAGCACCATGCGGTCTTCCAAGCTGACGTCGAAAAAGCGAATGCCCATACCGCCCGTGTTGGTCCTGTCGCTGACCCAGCGAACTTCGCCGCGCAGCTCGATCGGGTGGTTCCGCCAAGGAATGTCCAACCACACCCGCACCGATTCGCCCGTGCCATCCAAGTAGTCGGAACAGAAGAAAAGGCCGTCGGCGCTCACGTCCGTGACCAGCCCCTCGACCACCAAGCTTTCGCTCACGTACTTGGCCAGCAGTTGGACCCGCATGCGAGCGGATCGCCGCTTCTCTTTCGGCCTCTCAAGGTATGACAGCATCGGCATCCCCCATCACGACAAACAAGCATTCGGTCTTGTCCGTCCTAGTGTCAAATTCTGTAGCCGTTAGAGTCTCGGCCCACCCAATCTTGACCAGTTCGTCGAAAGGCGCATCGCATTCCAAATCAATTTTCGACGACGGAGGTTTTTATTCTAGGAAACTCACCACCCGTGCTACAACTTCCCGCCCGGCCAACCCGACCGGCTTTTACTTAACTTCTTCCGCCCGAACGGGCCCATAGCTCAATTGGTAGAGCTGCGGACTTTTAATCCGTAGGTCGCAGGTTCAATTCCTGCTGGGCCCACAGCCCCTCGCCAACCGAAAACTGAATAGGACCTCGTCGTCTAGTCCGGCCCAGGACAGTGGCCCTTCAAGCCACGAACACGGGTTCGAATCCCGTCGAGGTCGCAACCGTAGATTCCAGGCATTCCAAGGGGAAGTCTGGCGAAACTGCACATCCGTCAAGTGGGTTGGCCCAAAGGTGGCCCAAAACCACCCACGGAAAGTGCGGAGTTCCTCCCCTTCCCGTGGTGGACCACGAAGAGCCCGCGGGAATGTCGATGCTCTCGCCGACGCCTGGCCCGGAAAGGTTCGCTGCTCATGAGGGCGGCGACTACGAAAGCGAGACGGCGCACCTTCGCTGGCACGAGGTCGACTGCGGTGCAACGGCCAGCGAAGCGCGCCGCCTCCGTTCCCAACGCCCTTTCAAGGCAGCCTAGCGGATCTTCACCGGCCAGCCAGCGCGCGAAGCCGCTTGGTGCTTCCCCAACGAGCTTTCTGCCGGTTGCCCGATCCCCAACGGGCTCATTGCCTCCCGGTTGCCACCTGGTTGCCACGACTGCCGCCTTCGATCGGTGCGGTTGAACAGAGCCTACCGAGCGATCTACGTGGAGCATGAGACCGGCGAGGTCGAACTGATCGAGGTCTTGG
>Ga0302323_100000642_pt1 | contig 28040 bp, 27 predicted proteins | sample Fen_T0_3_FD_201950 | JGI IMG/M metagenome (GOLD analysis project Ga0302323, IMG submission 201950) | Peat permafrost microbial communities from Stordalen Mire near Abisko, Sweden - Fen_T0_3 | ecosystem: Environmental > Terrestrial > Soil > Wetlands > Permafrost | place: Sweden: Abisko...
AACGCGATCGTCGACGCCGTGAAGACCACGCTCGACAAGTGCCCGCCCGAACTGTCCGGCGACATCATGGACCGCGGCATCGTCCTCACCGGCGGCGGCGCGCTCCTGAAGGGCCTCGACGAGCGCCTCAAGCACGAGACCGGCATGCCAATCCTGATCGCCGACACTCCCTTGGACTCGGTGGCCATGGGCTCGGGCAAGTGCGTGGAGGAGTTCGAGGCGCTGCAGCAGGTTCTCTACTCAGAGCCGCGCCACTGACGCTTCGGCGCGACGAGGTGCCCGTTGACCGGGTCTGCCCCCGTCGATCGAGGGTGACCAGATGAGGGACAACCGCCGCACGCGGGTCGTGCTGGCCTTGCTCCTTCTCACCGCGTTCACCTTGATCACGCTCGACATCCGCGGTGGAACGGGTTCGGTCGGCTCTGGCCTGCGCGGCCTGGGGCAGTCCGTCTTCGGTCCGGTCGAACGCGCTGCTGCGGCGGTCGTCCGCCCGGTCGGGGACTTCTTCGACGGGCTCTCGAACATCTCCAGCAATGCGAAGAAGATTGCCGCTCTGGAGGCCCAGAACCAGCAGCTGCAGCAACTGGTCGACAGCACCGATACCGATCGCCGTCGGGCGCAGGAGCTCGACCAGTTGCTGCACGTGGCCGGCCTTGGTCGCTATCGCATGGTGCCGGCCCAGGTGATCGCCCTCAGCAGTGCGCAAGGGTTTGCCTGGACCGCGACCGTCGACGCCGGCACGCGCGACGGAGTGCGCAGCGACATGACCGTGATCAATGGTGACGGTCTCGTCGGTCGGGTGATCAGTGCCGGACCGTCGACCTGCACGGTTCTGCTCATGATCGACCCGAAGTTCGACGTGGCTGCCCGCATGGCCGGCAGCGGGGAGATCGGCAACGTGCAAGGGCACGGCCAGGCACCGGTCGAGCTGGAACTGTTCAACGCGCAAGCGCAGGTCGTCTCGGGTGACCAAGTGGTCACGCTGGGTCTGTCCCACGGTCGACCGTTCGTCCCAGGCGTACCCATCGGTGAGGTCACCAGGGTCAAGCCGACACCCGGCGCTCTCGACCGAACCGCATACCTGCAGCCCTACGTCAGCTTCACGTCGCTGGACCTCGTGGGCATCGTGACCGAGCCGCCGCGGAAGAACCCGCGTGACTCGGTCCTGCCGCCCGTCCCGACCCCCTCGAGCACCTTGGTGACGCCGGGGTCCACCCCCAGCCCCGGGTCCACCGCGAGTCCTGGTGTGCTGCCGAGCCCGACGACGACGCCGTGACCATCCGTCGCGTCGTGCTCGCCACCGCCTTGCTCCTCACGTCACTGGTCCTGCAGCTGGTCGTGGTGAATCGGTGGCATCTGCCCGGTGGCGGCCCCTTCCTGATGCTGCTCGTCGTGGTCTCGCTTGCTGCCGTGTGGGGGCCGATGCCCGGCACGGTGGTCGGTTTCGCCGCAGGCGCGATTCTCGACGTCGCACCGCCGGCCGACGGCCCCATGGGCCTGTGGGCGGGCGTTCTCTGCCTCGCGGGCTATGCCGCCGGGCTCGTCTGGCTCGACCAGCGCCGTCCGGTCTGGATCTGGTTGGTGCTGGTGGCCGTCACGAGCGCAGCCGTGGTCGTCGTCTACGCCGGGGTCAGCGCTCTGGTCGGGGATCCTCGCGTGGCCGCGGCCGGCGTCCTGGGATTGATCATCGGGACGGTTCTGTACGATCTCCTCCTGACCCCGTTCGTCGTTCCGGGCGTTGCCGCACTGGCCCGACGCGTCGACCCGGCTCCGTCGATCCGTTGATCGCGGACCGGTTCGCGGGAGTCCAGGGGGAACCGAGGTGGCAGCCGCCGCGTCGGAATTCCGGGCCCGCTGACCGTTTCCACCACCGAACCGCCCCCTCCCGCACCGACCACCGCCTGATCATCTGGAGCAACGCGTGAGCGACCGGTCCCGCCTGCGGCTCTTCGTGATCCAGGTGCTGGTCCTGTCGCTGCTCGCCACGTTGCTGGGGCGCCTCTGGTATCTGCAGGTCATGGCCAGCGACCACTACACGCAGGCCGCGGCCGACAACCGGGTTCGCGAGGTCATCACTCCGGCGGTCCGTGGCCAGATCCTCGACGCCACCGGACGCCCCCTGGTGAAGAACCGCACCACCATGGTCGTCTCGGTGGACACCAGCGCCCTGGCGCAGGAACCCGACGGTGGAAGTCGCGTGCTGCACCGCCTCGCCGACGTGCTGGGCAAGCGGTACCACAGCATCGAGCAGCGGTTGAAGCCGTGCGGAACTCCGGGCGCCCCCGCGGCTCCCGTGTGCTGGAACGGCTCGCCCTACCAGCCGATCCCGGTCGCCGAGAACGCCCCACCCCGGGTGGCGCTGCAGATCATGGAACGACGCGAGGCGTTCCCCGGCGTCAGCGCCGACCTCCAGGCGCTGCGCACGTACCCCGAGCCGTTCGGGGCTCGGGCCACGCACCTCCTCGGGTACCTCGGACCGGTGACCGACGCGGAGCTGCAGAGTCAGCAGAAGGACGGGCTCAAGCGCGGCGAGGTGCAGCTGCAGCGCACTGACCTGGTCGGCCGCGACGGGCTCGAGGCCGAGTACGACAACTGGCTCCGGGGCGTGCCCGGAATCAAGAAGCTGGCCGTGGACCACACCGGCGCCGTGGTGGGCACCGTGTCTGAGACCAACCCGGTTCCCGGCGATTACCTCGTGACCTCGATCAACGCCAGGCTGCAGGCGGTCGTCGAGCAACAGCTCAAGGCAGCGATCGCCCGGGCGCGGAGCCAGACCGACCCCAACGGGATGCCGTACACGGCCAACAGCGGGGCTGCGGTCGTCCTGGACGCCACCAACGGCCATGTTCTGGCCATGGCCAGCGCTCCCGACTACGACCCGTCGATCTGGGTCAACGGGATCACGCAGAAGCAGTACCAGCACCTCACGAACCCGGCTTCTGGCACCCCGATGCTCTCGCGGGCCACGCAGGGCCAGTTCGCCCCGGCGTCAACCTTCAAGATCGTGTCCACGTCCGCCGCCGTCGAGGCGGGGTTCCCGCTGTACGGCTACTACCCGTGCCCCAGCTCGTTCACCGTCGGAACCCAGACGTGGACCAACTACGAGTCCGAGGCGCACGGCGACATCAGCTTCAAGGACGCGCTCGGTTACTCCTGCGACACCGTCTACTACAAGATCGCCTACGACATGTGGTTGAAGGAGGGCGGTCTCAGCGCCCCGACGAACGTGAACGACCCCATGACATCGATGGCCAAGTCGTTCGGGTTCGGGAAGCCGACCGGGATCGACCTGCCGGGCGAGGCCAGTGGGCGGATCGCTGACCGCGCCTACAAGAAGTGGTACTGGGAGCAGACCAAGGACTACAACTGCAACTACAAGAAGCGGGCGCCAGCCGACCAGCAGACGGCATACCTGCTCGCGTTGGCCGCCGAGAACTGCACCGACGGATGGATCTACCGGGCTGGTGACGCGGTCAACTTCGCGATCGGTCAGGGCGACACCACCGTCACGCCGTTGCAGCTGGCCCGCGCGTACATGGCGTTGGGCAACGGCGGAACGCTCTGGCGCCCGCAGCTGGCCGAGGCTGTGGTCGCGCCAGACGGAACCGTCGTCAAGAAGTTCCAGCCGAAGTCCGATGGCAAGTTGCCGGTGCCCGACGAGGTGCTGCACTACATCCAGAACGCCCTCGCCGCAGTGCCCGTGACCGGTACCGCTCAGTACCCCTTCCTTGGCTTCCCGCTGAACAAGATCCCGATCGCCGCAAAGACCGGCACGGGCGAGGTCTACAACCAACAGACCACGTCGTGGTTCGCGTCGTACGCGCCGGCCAACGACCCCAAGTACGTCGTGGTCATGATGGTTCCCCACGGAGGCACCGGCGCGTTGACATCCGGGGCGAGCGTCCGGGCCATCTACGAAGCCCTGTTCGGGGTGAGTGGCAGCACCGTCGATCCCAGCAAGGCGATCTATCCGAACGGCCCCCCCACGACGCTGCCTACGATCAAGCGCGACGGCACGATCGTGGTGGACCCCAGCCCCTCGCCGAGCGGTTCGCCGTGACGGCGGGCTACCCGATCTCGGTCGGCAGCCGCCGACGCCGCACCACGGCGTTCGTCCGTGGTCGCGACTCTTGGTTGCGTCGAGTCGACTGGGTGCTCCTGGCGGCGACGGCTGCGCTGATCGTCCTCGGCACGCTGCTGGTGTACTCGGCCACGCGCCAGAAGATGATCGACGCCGGTGTCGACCCGCAGTCGTACCTGAAGAAACATCTGCTCAACATCGGGATCGGGATCGCGCTCGGGGTGATGACGGCGCTGTTCGACTACCGCGCGCTGCGCGCGTACGCGCCCATCGTCTACGTGGGATCGCTGCTCGGCCTGGTCCTGGTCCTCTCACCGTTGGGCAGCACCGTCAACGGCGCGCAGGCGTGGATCCAGCTGCCCGCCGGTTTCTCGATCCAGCCGTCAGAGCTGGCGAAGGTCGCGCTCGTGGTGTCACTGGCCATGCTGCTCGCCGAACGCAAGGACGCCGAGCGTGAGCCGGGCAACTTCGACATCGTGCTGGCACTCGTCGTGGCAGCGGTTCCGATGGCCCTCATCATGTTGCAGCCCGACCTCGGTACCACCGCGGTCATGGCCGCCATCGTGCTGGGGGTGCTGGCCGTCGCCGGGGTGTCCACGCGATGGATGGTCGGGCTAGTGGCTGCCGGAGTCGTGGCCGCCACCGTCGCCGTTCGCTCCGGGTTCCTGAGCACCTACCAGGTCGACCGGCTCGCCGCGTTCGCCAACCCGCAGCTCGATCCGCAGGGGTTCGGTTACAACGTCAACCAGTCGCTGATCACGGTCGGTTCCGGTGGCCTGACCGGCCAGGGACTGTTCCACGGAAGCCAGACGAACGGGCTCTTCGTACCTGAGCAACAGACCGACTTCGTGTTCACCGTCGCGGGCGAGGAGCTCGGATTCATCGGGTCGGCGTTGATCGTGCTGCTCGTGGGTCTGGTTCTGTGGCGGGGCCTGCGGATCGCGGCCCGCGCCGACGACATGTTCGGTCGACTCGTCGCCGTCGGAATCGTGTGCTGGTTCACCTTCCAGGCCTTCGAGAACATCGGGATGACCCTTGGCATCATGCCGGTGACCGGCGTGCCGCTCCCGCTCATCTCCTACGGCGGCTCCAGCATGTTCGCCAACCTCATGGCGATCGGATTGCTGGAGAACGTGCATCTGCGTCGATCCCTGCGCTGACCGGGTCCTCTGCAGCAGACGGCCTACCACGCTCCCGAGCTAGTCTGGCGGGGTTCCCCTCACCCGGAGGTCTTCCTCATGTCGGTCGACGCCGAGCGCCCGCCGTTGTCGGTGTTCGATCGACTCGAGCCGCTCCTGCCTCTGGTCGGCAAGCCGATCCAGTACGTCGGCGGGGAGCTCAACTCGGTCGTCAAGGACTGGAGTTCCTGTGACGTGCGTTGGGCGTTGATGTACCCGGACGCCTATGAGGTGGGGGTGCCCAACCAGGGCGTGCAGATCCTGTACGAAGTGCTCAACGAGCGGGACGGAGTCCTCGCCGAGCGCACCTACGCCGTGTTCCCCGACCTTGAAGCCCTGATGCGTCAGCACGGTGTTCCGCAGTTCACCGTGGACGGCCACCGCCCGGTCGGGGCGTTCGACCTGCTAGGCGTGAGCTTCTCGACCGAGCTCGGCTACACCAACCTGCTCACGGCACTCGACCTGGCCGGGATCCCGTTCTCCGCCTCGAAACGTGACGAGACGCATCCGATCGTCGTGGCCGGCGGGCATGCCGCCTTCAACCCCGAACCGATCGCGGACTTCATCGACGCCGCCGTCCTCGGTGACGGCGAGGAGGCGGTGCTGACCGTCACGGAGCTGGTGCGCACGTGGAAGGCCGAAGGCCGGCCCGGTGGCCGCGACGACCTGCTCTTGCGGTTGGCCAGGTCCGGTTCGGTGTACGTCCCGCGGTTCTACGACGTGGACTACCTGCCGGACGGCCGGATCCGGCGCGTCGTCCCGAACCTTCCCGGGGTGCCGTGGCGGGTCAGCAAGCACACGGTGTCCGACCTCGATGCGTGGCCGTACCCGCGTCGACCGGTGGTGCCGCTGGCCGAGAGCATCCACGAACGGGCCAGCGTGGAGATCTTCCGTGGCTGCACGCGAGGCTGTCGGTTCTGCCAGGCGGGGATGATCACGCGGCCGGTGCGCGAGCGCAGCATCACCGGGATCGGCGAGATGGTCGAGAACGCGCTGACGGTGACCGGCTTCGAGGAGGTCGGTCTGCTCTCGCTCTCGAGCGCGGACCACAGCGAGATCAAGGACGTGGCGCGTGGCCTGGCGGACCGGTACGCCGGCACAAACGTGTCGCTGTCCTTGCCGAGCACCCGGGTCGACGCCTTCAACATCGACCTGGCCAACGAGCTGACCCGCAACGGCCGACGTTCCGGGCTGACGTTCGCGCCCGAGGGCGGAAGCGAACGCATTCGCAAGGTGATCAACAAGATGGTCACCGAGGACGACCTGATTCGCACGGTCGCCACGGCGTACGGCAACGGTTGGCGGCAGGTCAAGCTCTACTTCATGTGCGGTCTGCCCACCGAGACCGACGACGACGTGCTGCAGATCGCCCGTCTGGCCCGCGAGGTGATCCGCACCGGTCGTGAGGTGTCCGGGCGTCGAGACATCAGGTGCACCGTGTCGATCGGCGGATTCGTACCCAAGCCGCACACGCCGTTCCAGTGGTCCGCCCAGCTCGACCACGAGGCCACGGATGCCCGACTCGCCCTGCTCCGCGACGCCATTCGCGCCGACCGGGACTACGGCAAGGCCATCGGGTTCCGCTACCACGACGGGAAGCCGGGGATCGTGGAAGGGCTCCTGTCCCGCGGCGACCGACGCGTCGGTCGCGTCATCGAGGCGGCCTGGCGGTCGGGTGGCCGGTTCGACGGCTGGAGCGAGCACTTCTCGTTCGACGGCTGGATGGCTGCGGCGGACGAGGCGTTGGCCGACGAGCCGGTGGACGTGGACTGGTACACGACGCGCGAGCGGGACTTCTCCGAGGTGCTGCCCTGGGACCACCTGGACAGCGGTCTCGACAAGGACTGGCTCTGGGAGGACTGGCAGGACTCGCTCGCCGAGGTCGAGGTGGACGACTGCCGGTGGACGCCCTGCTTCGACTGCGGCGTTTGCCCGCAGCTGGGCACCGACATCGAGATCGGTCCGACCGGTCGCCAGCTGCTTCCGGTCACTGCGATCACGGCGGGTGCCGCGGCCCTGGGCGATCACAGCCACGACCGCTGATGGCCCAACGCCAGCCCGATCGCGAGATCGTCCCCGCGGTTCAGCGCCTGCGCGTGCGCTACGCCAAGCGGGGCCGGCTGCGGTTCGCCAGCCATCGGGACTTCCAACGGGCCTTCGAGCGCGCCCTGCGTCGCGCCGGCGTACCCATGGCCTACAGCGCCGGGTTCAGCCCACACCCGAAGGTGTCCTACGCCGGGGCCGCCCCGACCGGCGCGGCCAGCGAGGCGGAGTACCTGGAGATCGGTGTGCTCGCCCCCCTCGACCCCGACGCGGTGCGCGCGGCGCTCGACGCAGGGCTCCCGCCCGGTCTCGACGTCGTCGACGTGGTCGTGGCCCGGAGCGGGTCGCTGGCCGAGCGGCTGACCGCCTCGATCTGGCGGATCGAGCTGCCCGGGGTCACCCCGGTAGCGGCGCAGACGCCCGTCGCCGAGTTCCTGGGTCGGGAAATGGTCGAGGTCCAACGACGGACGAAGTCCGGAATCCGGACGTTCGACGCGCGCGGGGCGGTGGTGGAGCTCTCGGTCGAGTCTTCGGCGGCCGACGGGCCGCCCTGTGCGATACTTCACCTGGTCGTGCGGCACCAGACACCCGCTGTTCGACCCGACGACGTGTTGTCAGCGCTCCACCAGGTCGCAGACCTCGTGCTCTCGGCGCCACCGCAGGTGACCCGGCAGGCACAGGGATCGCTCGACGACTCGACCGGTGCGGTCTCCGACCCGCTCGCTGCGGACCGGGGCCCGGCCGGCCACGCCGCCGGCGCCTGACCCGCGCCGCGCCGCAGCCCGGGCCTACCGGCCAGGAGACGGCGCGAACGAGGCGGGCGCACCCGCAAGCTTCGGCCCGCATGCGCGGGCCGGCACCAACGACCTCGCCCTGTGCGCGGCCGCCGCGGAATCACCGCGCTGGCGCCCGGGGCACGACGGGAGAACACCCGGATGCTCGACACCGAGCCCACCGGGGGCACCGACGGCAGCGCCGCGACGACCCCCACCGACCACCCGACCACCCCCACCCGAACCCGCCGCCGCGCGGCCAGCCGTCCGGCCGGACCGCCCCAGGAGACCGCGGGCGACTCGGCCCCGGCGGCGTCGGCCGCCCCGGCGGCGGAACCCGTGAAGCGGACCCGCACCCGCAAGGCGGCCGGATCGACGGCCACCAAGGCGACCAAGGCCACCAAGAAGGCGGCTGCCTCCGCGACCACCCCGGCCACGGCCGAGCCGGACGCCGGGGAACCGACCACGCCGGCTCCGCGCCGCCGCTCGCGCAAGACCGCGGAGTCGACCGGGGCCGCCCCGGCCGAGGCTGCGCTCGCGCCCGGGGTGCTGTTCCAGCCGCCGGAACCTGTCCCGGAGGCCACCACCCGGTCGCGCAGCCGTCGTTCGACCGCAGCGGAGCCGGCCGAGGCCGCCGCGAGCTCAGCCGTCGCCGCTCCTGACGCAGACGCCGACGCGGACGACGAGGGTGACGACGAGGGTGGCGACGAGGGCGCCCGTCGTCGTCGCCGACGCGGGGGTCGCGGCCGCCGCGGGCGGGGCAAGGGAACCGAGGCCGAGGGGGCATCGGGCGACCAAGCCGAGGCGGCTGAGTCCGGGACCGAGGACGACGAAGAACCGGCCGAGGGCGAGCCTGGAACCCGTCGTCGCCGTCGTCGGCGGCGTCGGGGTGGTTCGGACGCCGAGGGTGAGCAAACGGCCGACGATCCGGAGCGCACCGTGGTGCACGTGCGCGAGCCGCGCGCCAAGCGCGACGAGATCACGAGCCTGAAGGGCTCCACGCGGCTGGAGGCCAAGCGGCAACGGCGTCGTGAAGGACGCGACCAGGGCCGGCGTCGGCCCCCCGTGCTCACCGAGTCCGAGTTCCTCGCCCGCCGCGAGTCCGTCGATCGGCAGATGGTCGTCCGACAGATCGACGACCGCACCCAGATCGCGGTCCTCGAGGACGGCGTCCTGGTGGAGCACTACGTGGCCCGGACCGCGAGCACCGGCATGGCCGGCAACGTGTACCTCGGCAAGGTCCAGAACGTGCTGCCCAGCATGGAGGCAGCGTTCGTCGACATCGGTCGCGGCCGCAATGCCGTGCTCTACGCCGGCGAGGTGAACTGGGACGCGGCCGGGCTGGATGGTCAGCCGCGACGGATCGAGCACGCGCTGAAGTCCGGCGACTCCGTGATGGTCCAGGTCACCAAGGACCCGATCGGCCACAAGGGGGCGCGGCTCACGTCGCAGGTCTCCCTGCCCGGCCGCTACCTGGTCTACGTGCCCGACGGCTCGATGACCGGGATCAGCCGCAAGCTGCCCGACACCGAGCGCAACCGGCTCAAGAACACCCTCAAGCGGATCGTGCCCGACGACGCCGGAGTCATCGTGCGGACCGCGTCCGAAGGCGCCAGCGAGGAGGAGCTGCAACGCGACGTCAACCGGCTCGCCGCACAGTGGGAGGACATCCGCAAGAAGGCCGAGACCGCGAGCGCTCCGTCCCAGCTGTACCAGGAGCCGGATCTGACCATCCGCGTCGTACGGGACGTCTTCAACGAGGACTTCTCGAAGCTGCTGGTCAGTGGCGACGATGCGTGGGACATGCTCGAGCCGTACGTGGGGCACGTCGCTCCCGACCTGGCCGACCGGTTGTCGCGGTGGACCGACCAGCAGGATGTCTTCGCTGCGCTGCGGATCGACGAGCAGCTGATGAAGGCGCTCGACCGCAAGGTCTGGCTGCCGTCGGGCGGCTACCTGGTGATCGACCCGACCGAGGCCATGACCGTGGTCGACGTGAACACCGGCAAGTTCACCGGCTCCGGGGGCAACCTCGAGGAGACGGTCACCAAGAACAACGTCGAAGCCGCCGAGGAGATCGTCCGCCAGCTACGGCTGCGCGACGTCGGCGGGATCATCGTGATCGACTTCATCGACATGGTGCTCGAGAGCAACCGCGAGCTCGTGCTGCGGCGGCTCACCGAGTGCCTCGGGCGCGACCGGACCAAGCACCAGGTGGCGGAGGTCACCTCGCTTGGCCTGGTGCAGATGACCCGCAAGCGGGTCGGCCAGGGTCTGCTCGAGTCGTTCTCGACGGTATGTGAGTCGTGCAACGGCCGAGGACGCCACGTCCATCTGGAACCCGTGGAGTCCAAGCCCACCAGCGACTCCGACCGGGGCCGCCCGGCCAGGGGCGAACGGGGTTCCAAGGGCTCGGCGAAGTCGGGCAAGGGTTCGGCGAGGAACTCCGGGAAGGGGTCGGGGAAGGACTCGGCGAACGGAACCGGGACGGCCAAGGACTCCGGGGTCGAGCCGGCCGGTGAGGAAGCCGCGGTCCCGGTCTGACCCGGGCTCAGTTTGACCCTGTGCCGACCGGTTCCGTACCCTGGGGCGTCGGCGCAGTCGCGCCCAACGTCTCGAGTGTGTCCGAACGAAGGCTCTGCGAGCCCTCGCTCGTGGTGACCGGGGCACCGATCGAACGTGTGAGGAGACTCGCGGTGTACGCGATCGTCCGTGCGGGCGGCCACCAGGAGAAAGTCGCCGTCGGCGACGTCGTCGCGATCGACAAGATCGATGGCGCTCCCGGCTCGACCCTGACCCTGCCGGCGGTGCTGCTCGTCGACGGTGAGGCCGTCACCAGTGACGCGAAGGCGCTCGCGGGGGTGACCGTGACCGTCGAGGTCGTGGGCGAGCTCAAGGGTCCCAAGATCACGATCATGAAGTTCAAGAACAAGACCGGGTACCGCAAGCGCCAGGGGCACCGTCAGAAGTACACCCAGGTCAAGGTCACCGGCATCGAGACCGGGAAGTAGGGGCAGCGTTCCATGGCTCACAAGAAGGGCGCCTCGTCGACCCGCAACGGTCGCGACTCGAACTCCCAGCGCCTCGGCGTGAAGCGCTTCGGAGGTCAGCACGTCAACGCCGGCGAGATCATCGTCCGCCAGCGCGGCACGCACTTCCACCCCGGGCAGAATGTCGGACGCGGCAGCGACGACACTCTGTTCTCGCTGGCCGAAGGTGTTGTGGAGTTCGGCACGCGCCGCGGACGCCGCGTGATCAACGTGCTCCCGGCGGAGTGACGCCGACACCCACACCACAGACGTGACGAGGGCGGGCCGGTCTGACCGGTCCGCCCTTGCTTTGTTCCCCGAGGCGAGCCGGACGAGGAGGTGCCCGTGACGACGTTCGTCGATCGGGTCGTGCTCCACGTCGCCGGAGGCCACGGCGGAAACGGTTGCGCGTCGATCCACCGCGAGAAGTTCAAGCCGTTCGGGGGGCCCGACGGTGGGAACGGTGGGCGGGGAGGCCAGGTCGAGCTCGTCGTCGATCCCGACGTCACCACCCTTCTCGACTACCACCACGCGCCCCATCGCCGCGCCGGCAACGGCCGCCCCGGACAAGGGGGACACCGCAGCGGGGCGGAGGGCGCAGACCTGGTGCTGCCCGTCCCGAACGGCACGGTGGTCAAGGACGCCTCCGGGCGGACCCTGGCCGACCTGATCGGTGCGGGTACGCGCCACGTCGTCGCCGCGGGGGGTCGTGGGGGACTGGGCAACGCGGCACTGGCCTCGCCCCGCCGTCGGGCCCCCGGGTTCGCCCTGCTCGGCGAACCCGGCGACGAGGGTGACGTCGTCCTCGAGCTGAAGACCGTGGCCGACGTGGGCCTGATCGGCTACCCGAGTGCCGGGAAGTCCAGCCTGGTGGCGGCAATGTCCGCCGCCCGGCCGAAGATCGCCGACTATCCCTTCACCACGCTGGTCCCCAACCTCGGTGTCGTCCAGGCCGGTGAGGTCCGGTTCACCGTCGCGGACGTGCCGGGCCTGATCCCTGGAGCCAGCGAGGGCCGGGGACTGGGCCACGAGTTCCTTCGACACATCGAGCGGTGCGCGGTGCTCGTGCACGTCATCGACTGCGCCACCCTCGAGCAGGGCCGGGACCCGAACACGGACATCGACGTGATCGAGGCCGAGCTGGCGGCCTACGGAGGGCTCGCCGACCGACCCCGTCTGGTGGTGCTGAACAAGATCGACGTGCCCGACGCCCGCGACCTCGCCGACCTCGTCGGCCCCGACCTGTCCGCGCGTGGCTGGCCGGTCTACCAGGTGTCCGCCGCGACCCACGAGGGGCTGCGCGCCCTGGAGTTCGCCCTGGCCGGCCAGGTGCTGCAGTGGCGGGCTGACCAGCCGGCACCCGAGGCCACGCGGATCGTGCTCCGCCCGACGGCCGCGGACGACTCGGGGTTCGAGGTCAGGGGCTCGGACGGGGACTACACGGTGACCGGGGTCAAGCCCGAACGCTGGGTGCGGCAGACCGACTTCGGCAACGACGAGGCGGTCGGTTTCCTCGCCGACCGGCTGGCGCGGCTGGGCGTCGAAGATCGACTGCTGGCGCTCGGCGCGATCCGCGGCGACACGGTCGCGATCGGTCGCGGCGACGGCGCCGTCGTCTTCGACTTCGAGCCGCAGATCGAGGCAGGCGCTGAGCAGCTGATGGGTCGACGCGGCACAGACCTGCGCCTGGACGCCTGGGAGGTGCGCGGCCGCAGGCGTGGGGACGACGCCGAGAGCGACGCCGGCTCCGACCCGGGAGACGACGACGGGGCCGGAGTTCTCGACGCGGACCTCGACCTGGAGGCCGACGGGGAGCAGCCACCCGAGCCCGACGCCGCCCCGATGGGGCAGTCGTGAGCCGGTCGTTGCGGCCCGACGTCGTCGCGGCCCGTCGGGTCGTGGTCAAGGTCGGCTCGTCGTCGTTGACCAGCGGAGGGCGGATCGACGACGCGCTGGTCTCGTCGCTGGTCGAGGTGCTCGCCCGGCGGCGGCAGTCCGGCGTCGAGCTGGTGCTCGTGTCGTCAGGTGCCATCGCAGCCGGCCTGGCCCCGCTGGGAGTGCGGGGCAAGCCGCGTGACCTGGCGACGTTGCAGGCAGCTGCGAGCGTCGGTCAGGGGGCGCTGATCCATCGCTACACCGAGGCGTTCGCCGGGCAAGGGCTCGTGGTGGGTCAGGTGCTGCTGACCGCTGAGGACGTCGTCCGGCGCAGTCACTACCGTAACGCCCAGCGCACGTTGTACCGGCTGCTGGAGATGGGTGCGTTCCCCGTGGTCAACGAGAACGACACCGTGGCGACCGACGAGATCCGGTTCGGCGACAACGACCGCCTGGCGGCGCTGGTCGCCCATCTGGTGCACGCCGACCTGCTCGTGCTGCTCTCCGACGTGGACGGGCTCTACGACGGCGATCCGCGCCGGCCTGGCGCCCGGTTGGTCCCCGACGTCCGCGGTGAGGACGATCTGGCGCAGGTGCGGCTGGGCCGCAGCGGACGGGCGGGCGTCGGCACCGGGGGGATGCAGACCAAGGTCGACGCTGCCCGGATCGCGACGGCGGCCGGAGTACCGGTGGTCCTCGCCGCCGCCACCCAGGCCGATGCTGCGCTCGATGGACGTCACGTCGGCACGCACTTCGCGGTGACCGGCCGTCGGGTGCCCACGCGGCTGCTCTGGCTGGCGCACGCCACGACCCCGCGTGGTCGGCTCGCTCTCGACGCCGGCGCCGTCTCGGCCGTCGTCGGTCGTCGAGCCTCGCTGTTGCCGGCCGGGGTCGTGTCGGTCTCGGGGCAGTTCGACGCCGGAGACCCGGTCGATCTGGTCGACCCGTCGGAGTCGGTGGTGGCGCGGGGGATCACGGCGTTCGGGTCGGAGGAGCTGCCCGACCTGATCGGCCGGTCGACCCGTGAGCTGGCCCGCCGGTTCGGGAGCGCCTACGAGCGGGAAGTCGTGCACCGTGACGATCTGGTCCTGCTCGCGACGCCCCGCTGATCCCAGCCCTGTTGATCAAGGAGAAGATGATGGCTCAGGACGCTGATCTTGGACTTCAAGTCCAAGATCTACAGGAAGGAGTGGGCGAGGTGAGCGGGGAGCGCGAGCCGGTATTGGCGACCGCTCGCGCGGCGCGGGTCGCCGCCGTGACCCTGGCCACGTCCACCCGCGCGACCAAGGACGCGGCGATCCTGGCTCTGGCCGACGCCCTCGACGCGCGCGCCCACGAGGTGCTGGCCGCCAACGCCGACGACGTGGCGCGAGCACTGGCCGAGGGGACCCCCGACGCACTGGTCGACCGGCTGACCCTGACCGCCGAACGCCTCGGTGCGATCACCCGTGCGCTGCGCGAGGTGGTGGACCTGCCCGACCCGGTCGGCGAGGTGGTCCGGGGCTACACGCTGCCCAACGGACTCCAGGTTCGGCAGATCCGGGTGCCCCTGGGGGTCGTCGGGATCATCTACGAGGCGCGGCCCAACGTCACCGTGGATGCCGCCGGGTTGTGTCTGAAGTCGGGGAACGCGGCGTTGCTGCGGGGGTCGTCGTCGGCCCGCGCGTCGAACCAGGCGCTGATCACCGTGATGCAGGACGCGCTGGTCTCCGTCGGTCTGCCTCGTGCGGCGATCCAGCTGGTGCCGGGTACGTCGCACGCAGCCGTCGAACACCTGATGACGGCACGTGGCCTGGTCGACGTCCTGATCCCGCGCGGCGGCGCCGGCCTGATCCAGTCGGTCGTCACCGGATCGACCGTCCCCGTGATCGAGACCGGCGTCGGCAACTGCCACGTGTACGTCGACGCCGCTGCCGACGTCGGGCAGGCGGTCGACATCGTGGTCAACTCCAAGGCGCAGCGGGTCAGCGTCTGCAACGCGGCCGAGACACTGCTGATCCACCGTGACATCGCCGAGCGTTTCGCCCCGCGGGTCCTCCGGGCCCTCGCGGACGCCGGGGTGACCGTGCACGGCGATCCGGCGCTGGAGCCGTTCGCGGCTGCGTCCCCGGTGGCCTTCGTCCCGGTCACCGACGACGACTGGGCGGCCGAGTACTACTCCTTGGACCTCGCCGTCGGGGTCGTCGACTCCCTGGACGACGCGATCGACCACATTCGACGCTGGTCCACCGGGCACACCGAGGCGATCGTCAGCGACAGTGTGGTGGCCGTGGAGCGGTTCGTGGCCGAGGTCGACGCGGCAGCGGTCATGGTGAACGCCTCGACCCGCTTCACCGACGGCGGGGAGTTCGGCTTCGGGGCCGAGATCGGGATCTCGACCCAGAAGCTGCACGCCCGCGGGCCCATGGGACTGCCCGAGCTCACCACCACGAAATACGTGGTGACCGGCCACGGTCACCTGCGCGGCTGAGTCTTCGGGGTAGGCTCGGCGGCACGCCCAAGCGGACGAAGGACGGACCTCACACGATGATCAGCTGGTTGCTCGTCTCCGACCCCACCGCGGTGCACGAGGAGATCAATTCGCTCCCGGCCGCGCTGAAGAACGCGGGTGCGGCCTACCTCGTCTTCGTGCTGCTGGTCTTCCTCGTGACCCGGCTCAACCGCGACCGCTGACCGCGCCGGCCCTGCTGTGCCCCGCCGCGTCGGTGTCATGGGCGGCACGTTCGACCCCATCCACCACGGTCACCTTGTTGCGGCCAGCGAAGTCGCCGCCCGCTTCAGCCTCGACGAAGTCGTCTTCGTGCCCACCGGTCAGCCGTGGCAGAAGTCGCACGAGAACGTCGCCCCCGCTGAGGACCGATACCTGATGACCGTGATCGCCACCGCCGCCAACCCGCGCTTCTCGGTCAGCCGGGTCGACGTCGACCGCGCCGGGCCGACCTACACCGTCGACACGTTGCGCGACCTGCGTGACCCGTTCGGCGCGGCCAGCGAGCTGTTCTTCATCACCGGTGCCGACGCCTTGGCGCAGATCTTCACCTGGCGAGGCGTGGACGAGTTGCTCGCCAGCGCCCACTTCGTCGGCGTCACACGTCCTGGGCACCCCTTGGCCGACCCCGGGCTGCCCGAGGGGAAGGTCACGCTGATCGAGGTGCCGGCCCTGGCGATCTCGTCCACGGCTGTCCGTCGACGGGTTCAGACCGGACAGCCGGTGTGGTACCTCGTGCCCGACGGCGTCGTGCAGTACATCGCCAAACGCCGGCTCTACGTGGGTCCGGCCGCGCCGGCTGCGCCCGGGAGCGCCGAGTGAGCCCGCGCCATGGCCGAGAACCCAGTCGCAAGGGGCCGCGCCGCGCCCGGACGTCCACCCCCACGACGGTGGTCAGCGCCAGCGGGGTCGACACGGCGTCGGTTCTGAGCCCCACGCCGAGCTCGGGCCAGGCGTCCCCCCAGGTCGGCTCCGACCACCCGGCCGCGGCCGCCGCCACTGCGACGCGGGCGCCGAGCCCCGACTCGATCATGCCGGGCTCGGCCCCGGTGTCGCGCGCCGAGCGTAGGGCCCGGGCCAAGCAGCAGCAGCAACGACGCAACCTTCGGGTCGGTGCGGTGGTCGCCGCGGTCGTCGTCCTGGTAGGAGCGGTGTTCGTGCTGCTCCACCGCGGAGGCGGCGCCGATACGCCCGGCAACGCCACCGGACGGACCCAGACGATCCTGGCCATGACCGTGTCGCCCATGCACTCCACGGCGCTGGTGTCGGCGATGCTCGCCACCGACCCGCACGACGACTCCGGAGCCGTCGTGCTCATGCCGTCTCGACTGCTCCTCGATGCCGCTGGGGCGGGAACGGTGTTCTTCGGCGACACCCCCACCCTGGGCAAGAACGCGCCGGCCGAGTCGTTGTCGAACGCGCTGGGCGTCACCGTGGACGGTTCCTGGTCGTTGACCCCCAGCGGTCTGGCTGCCCTCGTCGACGACGTAGGCGGCGTCGACGTCACCGTCGACCGCGACATCGTGGTTCGCCAGCCCAACGGCGATCGCGTGGTGCTGTTGACCGCAGGTCCGCAGCACCTGAAGGGGAGCAGCGCCGCCGTCTACGCCACCTACCTGGCGCCCGGCGAGCCCGAGGAGGCCCGGCTGGCTCGCTTCAACGAAGTCCTCCAGCAGGTGCTCGGTGGCCTGCCGACGCAAGCGGCCGACGTCAGCCCACTGGTTCAGCACCTGGGCGGGGACTCGCAGGCCACCGTCTCGGACGCCGCCCTGTCGGCCTTCCTCGCCTCACTGGCGAAGGCGACGCAGGCCGACGGCACCCTCTTCCAGAACCTGCCGGTCAAGTCTTTGGAGACTGGGGGTGGACCGCCGGCATACTCCCTCGACGCAGTGGGAGCCGCGGCGCTCGTCGACGGTGCGCTGGCCGCCTCCAAGCCCACCGACGCGGCCGCCCAGAACGTTCGCGTCCTCGTCCAGAACGGGGTCGGGACGCCTGGCCTGGGCGAGCAGGCCTACCAGAAGCTGCACGCGGCCGGCTTCACGTTCATCCCCGGAGGCAACGCCAACCACTTCGGGTCCCAGAAGACCGTGGTGCTCATTCCCGACGGCTCGTCGGAGTCGATCCAGACCGGACAGTCGGTGGCGAAGGCTCTCGGGGTCCCCGCGGGGAGTGTGATGATCGACGACCAGGGCCAGACCGTCGCCGACATCGTCGTGATCCTGGGTCAGGACTTCAAGCCGTGACGGCCAGCCCCGAAGCCGTTGCGATGACGCTCGCCGCCGCCGCGGCGGCCGAGGAGAAGCTGGCCCGCCAGGTGCTCGCCTTCGACGTCAGCGAGCAGCTGGCGATCGCCGACGTCTTCCTGCTCTGTTCGGGGAACAGCGAACGACAGGTCGACGCGATCGTCGACGCCATCGAAGAACGGCTCCGCGAGTCCTTCGACCGTCGGCCACTGCGGCGCGAGGGTCAGCGGGACAGTCGGTGGGTGCTGCTCGACTACCTCGACCTCGTCGTCCACGTGCAGCACGAGGCCGAGCGCGAGTTCTACTCGCTGGAGCGGCTGTGGAAGGACTGTCCCTTGATCTCGCTGCCCGCGACGCGCATCGAGGAGTCGTCCTGACCGGGCAACGCACGTTGGTCGTGTGGCGGCACGGCCGCACCCCGTGGAACGTGGCGGACCGGTTCCAGGGACACACCGACGTCGCTCTCGACGAGCTCGGCGTGGCGCAGGCGCGCGCGGCCGCGCCGGTGCTGGCGGCTCTGCGCCCCGACGCGATCGTGACGTCGGACCTGGTCCGCGCGCGGGCCACGGCGGCGTGCCTGGCCGAGCTCACGGGGCTGGAGCCCGTGGTCGACCCACGACTGCGCGAGACCGACGGTGGCGCCTGGGAGGGCCGAACGGGCGCTGAGCTGGCGCGGACCGACGGCGACAACTACCGGCAGTGGCGGGCGGGGGCCGACGTGGCCGCCGGCGGCGCCGAGACCCGCAGCCAGGTGGCCGCCCGGGCCGTCGCCGCGATCGACGCGGCCCTGGCCGAGGTCGGGGACCGTGGGGTGCTGGTGGCGGTCACCCACGGTGGCACCGCACGCGCGACGATCGGGCACCTCCTCGGGCTGACCCCCGACCAGTGGCGGGTCCTGGGCGGGTTGGCCAACGCCTGCTGGTCGGTCCTGTCGGCCGCCGGACCGCCGGATGCGACCCGTTGGCGGCTGACCGAGCACAACGCCGGAACCCTGCCCGAGCCGGTGGTCGGCGACGACCGGTGAAAGCCGTCGCGGCCGGTCCGAGCGGGTTTCTTCGACGCCCAGCCCAGCCGGTAGACTCCCCAGGTCCTCGACCGGCTGGGGACGAGTGCGGGGCTATGGCGCAGTTGGTAGCGCGTCTGCATGGCATGCAGAAGGTCAGGGGTTCGAGTCCCCTTAGCTCCACCAAGGCATCGAAGTTGGAACTTGCGACCTGCGGCACGCGGTCTTTGACGCCTGGGCTGAGCTTGGGGCGGACGACTGTAGGGCCAGGCTGTGAGCCGCCAGGTGCAGCTCCTGGAAGATCGGGTGCCGCTCCAACTCGTCCTGCCTCAGGTTGGCCTCGGCCCAGCGGGCTCTCAACCGGCATCACATGGTCGGCTCGATGGGCCGCGTCGGCGCGGCCGCGGGACAACGCCGCGATGGGAAGCTTCTTCAGCCTGCTGCAGAAGAACGTCCTGGACCCCTGGCGCTCCCGCGAGGAGCTCCGACTCGCGATCATCACCTGGATCGAACGGACCTACCGCCGACGCCGCCGACAAGCAGCACTCGGAAGATTGGCCCCCATCGAGTTCCAGACGATCATGACCGCGCCAGCCACTCAGGTCGCGTGAGCCAGCGTGTCACCTGGATCGTGCAGCAGACCCGCCAACGACGTCCACGACCGCCGTAGGTCCCTGTCCAGAGGCGGCCATCGGGTTCGCCGCCTTCAGGTGGGCCGCCTTCTGTGGGGGTCGTTGCGGGTTCCACCAGGTTGAGGCGGGTTGCCGAGCCGACAGCGGGAGCATCGCTGAGGAGAATGCAAGCGCCGGCTGGGCCGCGGAATCCCCACTTCAAGGTGGGCTGGTCGTGGGCGCGTGTACTAGTTCGCGACTTCGAGACCCGCCCTGGCGAGCGGCCAATGCCCCGAGGTGATGCTCCTACGGTCGAGTAGGGGTTCTCGGGGTCTCCTGCCCGTCTCGGTGCTCGTCGGGGACGACCGGCCCGGACAGTAGGATGCGCATCTCGCTGGCAGCGTCGAACAACAGCAGCTGCGAAGCGTCGACCCGAACTCGCAGTCGCTCCTCAGCCTGCGGGTAGACACGCGGGGTCGTGCGGAAGACGAGTGGCGTCGTGCCATCCGTGATGCCAGGCACCCAGGCGTGGACCAGGTTCTCGTTCCCGAGCGCCTCGACGTGCGCGACGACGACGTCCAGAAACGGACCTGGGTCGTCGGCCGACGCCGGGTGCAGGCTCTCCGGACGGATGCCGAGCACGACGTCACCGTCGGGTGCACCCGGGACGACCAGTCGCAGCGGCCCCTTCACCAGCACGCCCCGTTCGGCCCGAACCTCGAGCAGGTTCATGCTCGGCGTACCGAGGAAGCCGGCCACGAACAGGTTCACCGGGTCCTCGTAGACCTGCGCCGGCGGACCGACCTGCTGCAGCTTGCCGTCGCGCAGGACAACGATCCGTTCGCCGAGCGTCATCGCCTCGACCTGGTCGTGCGTCACGTAGATGCTGGTGATGCCAAGGCGGCGGTGGACCGCGGCGATCTCGCTACGCATCTGGGTGCGCAGTTTCGCGTCGAGGTTGGACAGCGGCTCGTCGAGCAGGAACGCGAGAGGTTCGCGCACCAGTGCGCGCCCCATGGCCACCCGCTGCCGCTGCCCCCCGGACAGCTGAGCCGGACGCCGGCGCAACAGCTCGGTGAGCTCGAGCATCTCCGCCACCCGGCGGACCTCGGCGTCGAGCTTGGCCTTCGGGACGTGGCGCTCCTTCAACGGGAACGCCAAGTTCTTGTAGACGGTCAGGTGCGGGTACAGGGCGTAGTTCTGGAACACCATTGCGACGTCGCGCTTGCCTGGCGGCAGTTCCTGCACCTCGCGCTCGCCGATCAGCACGCGTCCCGCGGTCAGCTTCTCCAACCCGGCGACACACCTTAGGACTGTGCTCTTGCCGCAACCGGACGGACCGACGAAGGCGACCAGCTCGCCGTCATCGACGGTGAGGTTCAAGTCGTCCAGGGCCACCACCGGCGGCTTGCCCGGATAGACCTTGCGGAGTCCGTGCAGGACGATCGGTGCCATCAGCCCGTCACCTACTTGATCCCCGACGAGGCGATCGAGCGCACGAACAGTCGCTGGCCCAGCAGGAACAGCACGATGAGCGGTAACTGGCTCATCAGCGTTGCAGCCATCAGGAACGGCCAGTTGGTCAGGTGTGAACCCTGCAGCGACGCCAGGCCCAGTTGGAGGGTCATGTGCTCAGGGCTCTGAATCACGATCAGCGGCCACAGGAAGTCGTTCCAGATGCTCAGGAAGGTCAGGATGGTCAACGTCGCCAGCGGTGGACCCATCAGGGGCAGCAGCACCTTGGTGAATACGCCGAGACGGCTCGCGCCGTCCATGCGTGCGGCCTCTTCCAGCTCCGGCGGCAATGCCATGAAGAACTGTCGCATCATGAAGATGCCAAAGACGGCGACCAGATTGGGCACGATCAACGCGCCGAGCTGGTCGATCAGGCCGAATGACTTGACGATCAGCAGAGTCGGGATCATCACCACCTGGAACGGCACCATGAGGGTGGCCAGCAGCAGTACGAAGACGATGCCTGACCCGTGGAACCTGATCCGCGCGAACGCGTAGCCGGCGAGGCTGCAGAGGACCAGGTTCGCCACGACGACAACCGACGACACGATGACGGTGTTGAGCAGCCACAGACCGAACGGCGACTGCGTCCAGACGTCGACGAAGTTAGACCACTGGATGCCCGTGGGCAGTCCCGGTGGGAATCGACGGGCCTCCTCGAGTGTCGAGACCGCAGTGATGACCATCCAGATGAGCGGTGTCATCATGACCACCGACAGGGGGATCAGCAGCAGGTGCCAGCCGCTGGGCCGCCGATGGCGAGATCCTGGCTCGGCGTCGGGCAACGGGCCGACGACCGGCCCGGGGAGCATCGTCGATGACGTCATGGCCGGCGCTGCTGGTAGGAGAGCCGGCGTCCAACGGTCAGCTGGACGACCGTGACCACCAGGATCGCGAGGAACAGCACGTAGGCGATCGCCGACGCGTAGCCGCCGTGGAAGAACATGAAGGCCTGTTCGTACAGGTAGTAGACGAGCACCGTCGTCGCGCCGACCGGGCCACCTTTGGTGGTCACGTAGATCTCGTCGAACAGCTGCAGGGCGTTGATGGTCAACCAGATCACCAGGAACAGCGTCGTCGGCGCCAGCAGCGGCACCTCGACTCGCCAGAACGCCCGCCATCGGCTGCAGCCGTCGATCGCAGCCGCCTCGAGCAGCTCGCCGGGCACGCTTTGCAGGGCGGCCAGGTAGATGATCACGCCGAACCCCAGCCAGCCCCAGACGGTCATCGCCACGATCGACATCAATGCCTCGTGCGGGTCGCGGAAGAATCCTTGGGCCGGGATGCCGATCTTGGCCAGCACACCGTTGACCATCCCGTAGTCGGGGTCGAGCAGCCAGTTGAACATGATCGCCGTGGCGACGGTCGAGGTGACCACTGGGATGAAGACGGCCAACCGGTAGAAGGTGATTCCGCGGACCCGACGGTTTAGCGCCGCAGCGACCAATAGCGAGCCGAAGATGCAGACCGGGACGAAGACCAGGGTGTACACGAGCGTGTTGCGGACCGCATGCCTGAACATCGGGTCCTGCAGCAGCTGGCGGTAGTTCGCCATACCCACCCAGGTCCCGCCGGTGGTCAGGTCGTTGTGCTGGAAGGACAGCACGAACGCCCAGACCACAGGGACCAGCCCAAACAGCCCGATGAGCAGCACTGAGGGGCTCACGAACCCCCAGCCTGCGAGGTGGTCCGACCACCAGATGCGCCGCAGCACCGACGGCCGGGTGCGGGCCGCCAGGGGCTCGGGCCCGGTGTCGGCAGCAGTCGACGCCACTGCGGTGGTCAGCCTCTCACTGGCCCGATGCCAGCGCCGCGTCGGCCTGCTGGGCGGCGGCGGCAAGTGCGTCCTGGGGCGAGGTCTGCCCGATCAGCACGCCCTGAAGCTGGCTACCGATCGCCTGGCTGATCTCGGGGTAGGCCTTGATATTCGGTCGCACCTCGGTGACATTGTTGAGGTTCTCCACGAACACGGCGTCGGCTGGGTACCGCTTGAGATACGCGGCGTAGCCAGGCAGCTTGGTCTCCGACTCGCGCGTGGGCAGGTCGCCGCTGGCGAGGGTGAATGCGCTCTGGGTCTTTGCGCTGGTGAGCCAGGTGAGGAAGGTCCAGGCCGCCTCGATCCGCGCAGAGCCGTTGTCGAACACCATCCAGTTGTCGGGTCCGGCGATGCTCGTGTGTGCCCCGCCCGCGGTCGCCGCCGGCAGAACCTGGACGCCGTAGTCGATGTCACTGTTGATGCTCGACAGGTCCCACGGGCCCGTCCACAGCATCGCGATCTTGCCCGAGTTGAACAGGTTGAGGTAGTTCCCGTTGCCGGAGTCCAGGTACACCGACTTGTCGGTCACCGCCATGTCGTGGAGCAGCGTCGTCGCCTGCAGCCCAGCCGGCGAGTCGAAGGCCGACCTCGTTCCGTCGCTGTTCAGTAGGTCGCCGCCGGCCTGCCACAGCAGGGCCAGCCAGCGCCAGGTCGTGTCCTCAGAGCCGTCGGCCACGTATCCCCAGCCGTACTGCTTGGTGGCGCTGTCGGTCAGCTTCTGCGCGGCAGTGCGGAAATCCGCCCAGGTCCAGTCTGCGGTGGGGTAGGGGACACCCGCAGCGTCGAACAACTTCTTGTTGTAGACCAGCGCGAGGTTGTCCACCAGCGCCGGAACTCCGTACACCTTGCCGTTGAGCGACGCAGCGTCGCGCTCGAAGGCGTAGAAGTCGTTCCACTGGAAGGCGGGGTCGCTGACCTTGTCGGACAGATCCAGCACTTGCGGTCGTCCGGCGAGGGCCGCGATCGACGACCCGTACTCGTAGGCGATGTCGGGCATCGTGCCGGCGGCCAGCCCGGCCAGCGTCTTCTGCAGTGCGCCATCGTTGCCACCGTTGAAGAGCAGCTTGACCTGGATGTCCGGATGTGAGGCGTTCCACGTGGCCACTTGGGCGGTGATCGCCGCCGCCTCGACGTCGGTGTACCCGTGCGAGAGCGTGATGTGCACGACGCCGCCAGACTGGGTCGTGTTGTTGGTGCTGCTGCTGGTGCAGGCCGCCAAGGACAGGGCGAAGATGGCCGCTAGCACCAGTGTGGTGGTACGACGCACGCTCCAGGTCATGGTGAAGCTCCTCAGGACGGTGGTCCGGACTCCGAATGGTCCAGGACGACGGAAGGGGCAAGCGGCTCGACGTCCTCGCCGAGCGCGACTCGGGTCGCCGCGACCACGGACGTCGCACAGCGCGTCTGGACTACCGACATCTCGTCTGCGTGGCCCAGCACCGATAGGGCGTCTGCCGCCAGGGCGACCGGTGTCCCGGCCACCGCAACGACCTCTTTCGCAGGACGGCCCGCCCGTCGGACGGCCAGCAGCTGATGCAGCTCGGTCGGCCCATAGCCGGCGGTCTCACGCATGGGCGCGATGGTCTGGGCAACGAACCACGACGTGCCGCAGCCGATGGCGGCAAGTGGCCCAACGGTGGTCGAGGCGGCGGCCAGCTCGGGGGCCGTGCGTTCGGCGGCCATGCGCCACATGCCCGGCTGGGACGCCACCTCAAGGCGCATGTAGATCATGGCCGGAACGTACGGCGCAAACGAACGGCTCACAAGGGTCCTTCGTTTGCAATCAGGCCGCCATTGGGCCACAAACGAACATGAGATGTTGCCGTCGGCGGCTCACAAGGTCGTGACCTTGATCTTCTGCGATCTGGTCGGTTCGACCGCGCTCGGTGAACGACTCGACCCTGAGTCGTTGCGACGGTTGCTGACCCGCTACTTCGAGTCGATGACGGCGGTCATCGAGCGTCACAGGGGCACGGTGGAGAAGTTCATCGGCGATGCCGTCATGGTGGTGTTCGGTATACCTCGCCTTCACGAGGACGACGCGCTCCGGGCCGTTGGAGCGGGCGCACAGCATGTCGATTGGTTGCCGGATCGGTGTGAACACCGGGGAGGTCATCGCCGGCGATCCCGCCGCGGGCGAGGCTTTCGTCACCGGAGATGCCGTGAACGTTGCCGCGCGGCTCGAACAGGTGGCCGAGCCCAGGCAGATCCTCGTCGCCGAGTCGACCTACGAGCTCGTCCGGGACGCGGTCGAGGCCATTCGGCTCGAGCCGCTCACGGCCAAAGGACAGTCCGACCCGCTTCGCGCCTACGCGATCGTCGGCATCCGCGAGGGGCTTGCCGGTCACGAGCGTCGAGCCGTGGCCCCTCTGGTCGGCCGCGATGCCGAGTTGGACGTCCTTCGCTTCGCGCTCGACGTCGCGGTCCGTGAGCGGTCGGCCCGGATGGTCGCGGTGCTCGGCAGCGCCGGCGTCGGCAAGACCCGGCTTCTCGAGGAGTTCGGGTGGAGCCTGGGCCATGAGGCGACGCTCCTGCACTGCAGATGCGTCTCCTACGGCCAGGGCATCACGTTCTGGCCCTCGCCGAAGCGATTCGCGGCGCGATCGCACGGGCGCGCTCGATGATGCAGCCCGCGGCATCGGACCGTCCCCGTTGGTTCTAAGCAGCGTGGCGCCTGGCCGTGCTCCTCACCAGGGCGGGCGGCTACGAGGAGGGATGTCGGCTGGTCGAGGAGGCGAAGGCGGTCGCTGACGAGCTCGGCCTACGCCAGGACTGGTGGGTCGACTGGTGGTTCGCCGGCGTCAGCGTGAGGTTCGCCGGCGATCCCGAGCGCGCGCTGCGCCTCTATGTCGAGGCCGAGCAGAGGTGGCCGATCATGCGGGAGAACCGACTGGTCTGCGAGACGCCCCGTGCGGCGCTGCTGTGCGACAACGGCCGGTACGACGAGGCACTGCCTGTGATCTTAGGCGTCATGGGCGCGCAGACGGCACCGTGGATGCGACGTGCTCCCCTCCTGTGCTCCGTGCTCGTCCTTCGCCCCCTCAACGGTCGCGCGTGTGCTCGCTCGCACCGGCGGCTCGCCGGACGAGGCCCTCCGCCTCGGGCGCGAAGCGGTGGCGATCGCCAACCAGATAGACCAGCCGATGCTCCGCGCGGACTCACGCATCGACCTCGCGGACGTGCTCGATGCCCTTGGCGAGCACTCCGAGTGTGCGAAGGTTGTTGCGGAAGCGCTTGCGATCGGTGCGCGGAAGGGGATGACCCCGCCGGCCCGGCGCCTGCGAGCCCTCGGCATCGACGTGGCTGCGCCGGGGTCTCCCGGGAGGTGTGACCCTCACGAACGTGCACGCCGTCGCGGGTACCGTCGTGACGGGATTGGTTATGAGCGCTCACGTGCGACGCGGATCAATCGCAATCGTTTCCGGACCAGGCTCGCGAGTCGCCCCTTCAGGACCAACTCGGTTGCGCACGCCGATCGCCAAGTCGTGGCCGATCGTGCACCCTGTCCGGATGCAAGGTTCCTCAGCCGGAGACTCGCGCGAGACGCTCCAGACCCCGGTCCTGACCGACGGTGACGTCGTCCTGCGCGTGGCCACCGAGCGGGATGCGGACGCCATGACCGCCGGGCTCGCCGACTTCGAGACCGCGCGGTGGCTGATCTCGGTCCCACACCCGTATCCCCACGAGGATTCGCTGGCCTGGATCTGCGAGGTCGTCCCGACGGGGTGGCAGTCGGGGAAGCAGTTGTGGTTCGTGGTGGCGGATGCGACGACCGACCAGTTCCTGGGCGAGATCGGGCTCCGCGACGTCGACCGGTCTGCGGCCATGGCCGAGGTGGGGTACTGGCTGGCGCCGGCAGCACGGGGACGCGGCGCCGCCCGACGAGCGCTGCAGCTGCTCGTGGCCTGGAGCTTCGACGACCTCGGCATCGAACGGCTCGACTGGGCGGCCATGGCCGACAACTGGGCCTCTCGGGCCGTCGCCGAAGCGGTCGGGTTCCGGTTCGAGGGGGTCCGTCGGTCGCGCGCGTTCCGGATCTCGGACGCGACCCGCCACGACGAATGCGTGATGGGCCTCGTCCGCGGCGACCTGAGCCTGTGACGATGCCGTTCGCTGAGCTCACGCGGCAGGTCGAGGGCTGCGTGGCACCGGGGCCGATGCTCACGAGGATCGTTGCGGTCGACGGCCTGGGAGGTGCCGGGAAGACGACCTTCGCCAGGCGGCTGTCCGCTGCCCTCGGCGATGCGCCGATCGTCCACACCGACGACTTCGCGAGCTGGGACCACCCGATCGACTGGTGGCCGCGGCTGCTGCAGCAGGTGCTGGTGCCGTTGTCGCGCGATCGCCCGGCCAGGTACCAGCGCTACGACTGGCCCACCACGTCGATGGCCGAATGGCACGACCTCCAGCCGGGCGGATTCGTCGTCTTGGAGGGCGTCAGCGCGTCACGCGAGGCATTCCGGCCCTACCTGGCGTTCCGGGTCTGGATCGACACCCCGCGAGCCGAACGGCTCCGGCGGGGTCTGGAGCGCGACGGTGCCGAGCAGGAGGCGCAGTGGCTCGGCTGGATGTCGGCCGAGGACGAGTACGTGCGTCGCGAGGACCCGGCGGCGCATGCCGACCTGGTCCTTCCCGGCACCCAGTGGCTGACCTGATCCGGTGATCCACCACCTACGCTGCTGATCCGTGGACGTCACCAATGCCGCGCTCATGGGATTCGGTCTGGCTGCGGCGGCGGGGCTGAACGCCTACATTCCGCTGCTCGTGGTCGGGCTCATGGAACGGTTCGACGTCATCGTGCTGGGTTCGCCCTACGACTCGTTGGCGAGCACGCCGGCGCTCGTCGTCGTCGGGGTGCTGCTAGCGATCGAGCTGGTGGCCGACAAGGTGCCCGCGGTCGACAGCGCCAACGACCTGATCCAGTCGTTCGTGCGCCCGGTGGCCGGCGCGGTGCTCTTCGCCGGAAGCATCGGAGTCCTGCCGCATGCGCCGGCGTGGGTAGGCGTGCTGGCCGGACTTGCGACCGCCGGCAGCGTGCACGCGACCAAGGCCGCGGTCCGCCCCGCCATCAACGTGTCGACCGGCGGGCTGGGTGCGCCAGTGGTGAGCACGATCGAGGACGTCGTGTCGACGGTGGCCTCGATCCTGGCAGTCCTCGCGCCGTTGCTCCTGGCCGGGTTCGTCGCCCTGGTGACGTGGTGGGTCGTCCGCGCCGTTCGTCGGTTCCGTCTGCACCGGGCCAGCCCGTGAGACGGCCCGCCCGACCGGGTGCCGTTAGTGCGGCCCGGTATCCAGTGCGTGACCGTGCGTGCCGAGCGGATCCGCGCTGGTCACCCGGTCGGGCGCAATTTGGCCGCTCATCTCGCGAACTGTGTGCGCGGGAGC
>Ga0302323_100000643_pt1 | contig 28035 bp, 21 predicted proteins | sample Fen_T0_3_FD_201950 | JGI IMG/M metagenome (GOLD analysis project Ga0302323, IMG submission 201950) | Peat permafrost microbial communities from Stordalen Mire near Abisko, Sweden - Fen_T0_3 | ecosystem: Environmental > Terrestrial > Soil > Wetlands > Permafrost | place: Sweden: Abisko...
CGATTACACGTGCGCCGTGAAAAGGCGCTGGTTGACTGCGGGTGAAAGTCCCGCCCGGGAACTGGGTTCGCTCCACCCGGAAGCAATCAGAGCGGCGGCGGAGGAAACGAAGCCGTCGGAGCCTCTGGTGTAGAGGGTCACTTAGGTGACTTGGCGAGCATGTAGGCCGTAACGTGCAGTGAACGCTGAGCAGGCCTCGAAACGATTAACGCAGGAGCCAACCCGCCGTGTAATCGGGATGGCCGCCGCTGGTGGGACAGTACGAGCGAACGAGTCCCAGCAGACCTGCCGGGGTAATGGCGACGGCAAACATGCAAAGTTGACCAGTAGCAACACGGGAAGCCCCAGCGGTGATCGCAAGTAGGATCAACTGACAACTCGCGAGAGACAGGTCAGGCCGTGTGGGGTGGCGGAGAGGTTCGGAGTACTGATGAAGCCGGGTAATGCCGGTGGAGGGAAGGGACCTCAGTTAAAGACTAACGCAAGAAGCAACAAAGGACACGGGGATTGACGACGAGTCTAGCCACCCCGCAGTTGTGTTCAGACGTTGCAGACGGCGTTACATGCCGAATTTCGGTTCGGTGTGCGTCTTTTCCGAGAGCCGGATGCGGGAAATCCGCCTGTCCGGTTCGATGAGCGGGAAGAGGAACCAGAACTAAGTCAAACCGGACTGAGGCGGCGTGGCGAAAGCCCCGCCAGTCGCCACCGGGAGGCTACCGTCACTGCGCCTCTTCTCGACTCTACTCACAACCCCTCGAGGGCCAGTCAGAGGGGTGTAGTTGGTGTAGGTTGTGGCTTCAAGATCGACACAGAATGAGGTCCCCCCTCGTCGCTCTCACTTCAACCCGATCTTTAGTCGTACGATTTGCCCTATGCTGCGAGCTTGGGCCGAAACACTTCCACCCGAATAGTCTTTCCCCACAAAATCACACCATTCAAGTGTGAGATGGCCTTCTTGGCCTCGATGTCGTTGGTCATTTCCACAAACGCGAACCCACGTGAATATTGAGTTTCAGGATCGGTCACGATTCCCACTCTTTCGACGGGTCCGTAGGTTTGAAACACTAAACGAAGATCATCTGGGGTCCTGTTGGAACCGAGATTCCCAACAAATAGGTTTGTCATATCACCGTTTCTGTAATGAGGATTTCGAGTGTCACCGAGTTGAGGCAGCATTCCCCGCGCGGGACCTGGCAACGGGTTTCTTCCATGAGAATCATGGGCAAGCCGCGATTTGGCAGAATAAGTTGTCTGCTAAGGAATCCCAGAGAACGAAACTGAAACAATGAGTGGGTTTCGTCGCCACCGGAATGTCTCGGGATCACCGTGAGACTCGCGTTCAAAACTTAAAAAATTAGCGGCAACCTCGGAAACGCCTGACAGGTCACCGCTTGTTTAGGCTATGGGGTCACTTTGCCATTTTGAGCGACATGACTTGCACTTCGCTCTTATCCGCATCAACAACCGCGGTCAAGATTACGCGGTGCCCCTCGTGTCCTTTTACTACATCTGGGTTGCTGATGCTCCAGTTCTTGCTGTCCTTGTCGCTCACAAATATCTTGCCGTCGTCGCTGATTTTGCCTTTTACGTCAACTGTTTTGGACGTGTCACCCTTGGACGCGTCAGCCTTCATGCTGTCGTGGTTCATGGTGTCCTGTGCCGAAGCCACTCCCAAGGTCAGCAGGGTGATGGCGAAACAGAGAGTCATCAATAATGTTTTCACGTTTGTTCTCCTGGGAATTTGTAAAGTCAAAGTACCTGGATGATGTTGGGTGACTGTTCGCGAGTGCTCAAGGTCGAATGATGGGAAGATCGTCCTTGACGTGAACAGGCAATTTCAGCAGTTCAGGCGTTCTTTCTCGGGAACCTGAAAGAGGATGAGAATACTCACCCCATCCCACTGTTGCATTCAAGTGGCCCTCAGCGTCAACCGCGCAACTTGTTGTTTCGATACGTCCACATCGCGGACTCCGCACTGCAGATTGTGGATTTCGCCGTGTACCTTTAGCGGAAAGCAAGCACAAACGGCAACCGTTGCAGCATGGACTCACGGGTCACAGCTTGCGCCGAGGCCGCTGCGGGAGTCGAGGGTGCGACTGTCTAGCTGTTGTAATATCCCGATTACACTCACAACCCCAGGACCGAGCCAGTTTTGGGCGAGTCGTCTCCCAGGAGGTATCGCCTGGGACAGTGCCTAGGGAAGTGCAGTGATAAAAACGTGATGGTTCTGCGCTCAAAACAGGTCAATTCCGAGCAAAACGGGTCAGAACCTCGCTCTCGAAAGTCCTTGAAGAATCAATTAGAGTAGAGAATTGTCAGAACCGATCAGAACATACCGTGTGATCTTCAAAACCGGCGGGCGGCATCTTCGATGTCGTCGGTGCGTTCGACTCGCACACGCTTCCGCCAAAACATAAGGACTTAGCTGGCCTTGCGCTCTGCTCGCGATGAAGGCCGCGATCATTTTAGGGTAAATCTCAGCACACCTCGAAGTATCTCTTCCTTATCGCTCCCATAAGTATAATTTTTTAGTAAAAACTTCGATGCCCCGCAGAAGAAGTATGCGTTGGACGGCAGCAGAGTTGATCGCTAAGGTTCGCTTGCTGGCAGCGGACACGCACCGTGACTCGCTGCATGCACCGGGGGGAAAAGGGAGATCCACAATGAGGGATTGCTTCTATCAAGGAGCTGGGTTGGTGTTTGCAGGTTTGATGCTAGTGTCGTCCGTTCGCGCTCAGGACCAGGCGAGTACTCCAACTTCCAACGACGCGATCCTCCAGCACATGCAGGCGCTGGAAAAGGAAGTGCAGGAACTCCGCGCGGAAGTCACCGCACTGAAGGGCGCGCCGACCCCGGTGCCCGCGGCGGCGCCGCCAGTCGAGGCTGCGGTCGCCACGCCCAGCGCGCCCGCCGCCGCGCCGACGCCAACCGGATTGGCCGGCTTGCTGGGCCCGACCACGATCAGCGGTTTCGTGGACACCTACTACGGTTTCAGCTCGAACCATCCATCCACGCGGCAGAACGGGTTGCGAAACTTTGACGTTCAAACCAACCAATTCGGTTTGAACATGATCGAGTTGGTGGCCGACAGGCCGGTGGACACGACCAACCGCCTCGGGTACCACATTGCGCTCGGCTTTGGACAGGCCATGAACATGGTGAACTCGGCAAGTCCGACCGAGTTGGGTTTCGATCAGTACCTCAAGGAAGGCTACCTGGAGTACATGGCGCCGGTTGGCAAGGGCTTGCAAGTGAACGTCGGGAAGTTCGTAACCCCGAATGGCGCGGAAGTCATCGAGACCAAGGACAACTGGAACTATTCGCGAAGCCTGCTCTTCGCGTGGGCTATTCCATACTTCCACTTCGGCGCCAGTGCCAAATATGCCTTTAACAGCAAGTTTTCCGCAACCGGCTATCTGGTGAACGGCTGGAACAACAGCATCGACAACAACACCGGCAAGACGGTAGGCGCGAGTCTGGCGTGGACACCGAACAGCAAGTTCAGCATCTTCGAGAACTATATGGGCGGACCGGAGCAGTCCAACGACAACAAAGACTGGAGGCACCTGTTGGACACGGTCATCACCTATAACCCCACGCCCAAGCTTTCGTTCATCGCCAACTACGACTATGGCCGGGAGGAAATAGGTCTCGCTCAGGAGCGCCCATTCGGGCTTGCCAAGTGGAGCGGACTGGCGGGGTATGTCAAATACGCTCCCAACGACAAGTGGGCGATCGCTGTGCGGGGCGAATACTTCGACGACAACCAGGGATGGACCACCGGCACAGCACAGGAACTCAGCGAATTCACCGTTACGCTGCAGCGAGCGATTTCGACCAAGCTCATCAGCCGTCTTGAGGTTCGCCGCGATATGACCGACTCCCGAACATTCTTGAGAGGGCAAGGCAATACAGGGGTGGGAGGACAGAACACTGTCGCACTCGGCTTGATCTATGCCTTTACCAGCGCGGATGCCAAATGATGAGCGGAGCTGACAGGTGCATGCCGGGTAGGGTAGGTACGCTCCGGTTCGGGCAGATCGAAGTTGATTTGCCCGGGATGTGGGGATCAGCGGCTTGGGTTCAATCCCAGACCCCTGGTGCTAGCGCCCTTGCCGCCCCCCACCCGTTCGTGGCAGTGGCCAGTCGCCGCAGCTTTGTCCGCGGCCGAAGGAGTTCCCGATGAACGGCACGCGATTGGCATGGGACACGGCGTTGGCGTTGCTAGCCGGCGTCTTTCTGTTCACGGGCTTGGCGCGACTCGAGACGGCGCCGCTCTTGGTGTTCATCATCCTCGGTGAAATGAGTTTGCTGGTGTTTCCAGCGGCAGTTTTGTGCGGGGCCGCGGTGCAAGACACCGGCCAGCGCAGGAATTGGAAATCGAATTAAACACTGCGGAGGCGCACCAGCCTCCACGACAAGGAGAACATGAATGTCAGGCGCTAGACCAAATGCTAGGAAGCTGTCGCTGTCTGAAAAGTTCGTTCGTCTCCGCCTTCGCATGAAAGACAGCGAGTGGCGCAGGTACGGCAAACTCCTGCTCGCCGGTAAGGCCCTGGGCGTGGCCGCCGTGCTGCTGACGATCACCGTCACCTCGGGGCTGTTCTTCACCGTAGTCCACGCAGCCGACGCCGAGGTCAAGGCGGCCGACATTGTGAATCCGATCAATACGCTCTGGACGCTGGTGGCGGCTTTCCTGGTTTTCGGCATGCAGGTCGGCTTCACCATGCTGGAAGCGGGCTTTTGCCGATCGCGCGAAACGGTCAATGTCCTGATGGAGTGTATTGTCGACACTTGCCTGTGCGGCATTTTGTTCTTCGCATTCGGCTTCTCCTTCATGTTCAGCCACGGCAACGGGTTCATTGGCTACCATTGGTTCTTCCTCCAGGGCGTTCCCACCACCTATGAAACCAGCGGAGTCGCGTTCCTCGCTTTCTGGCTGTTCCAGTTCGCCTTCGCAGATACCTGCTCCACGATCACTTCTGGCGCCATGATCGGCCGTACTGGTTTCGTTGGCGATTTGCTCTACAGCGTGGCGGTATCGGGCTTCATCTATCCAATCGTCGGACACTGGGCGTGGGGGCCGGATGGCTTTCTCGCCTTGATGGGCAGTGACGGCCACTTCCTGCCCTGGCTGGGAACCGGCTTCCACGACTTTGCCGGATCCACCGTCGTGCATACGATTGGAGGCTTCATCGCACTGGCAGGGGCCATCGTCCTGGGTCCACGCCTGGGGCGCAAGTTCAAGCGCGATGGCGGCGGTCCCATGCTGCCACATGATCTCACCATCGCAGCCGCGGGCGGCCTGCTTCTTTGGTTTGGCTGGTACGGTTTCAATCCTGGAAGCACACTCTCGGCAATGGACTTCGAAGGCATCGGCCGGGTGGCGGCCAATACGACGTTGGCGGCATGCGCCGCGGGTTTGACCGCCATGGCCTACGCCTACACAATGGCCAAGAAGTGGGACGTCAGCTTCACCGTCAACGGCTTTCTGGCCGGATTGGTGGCCATCACCTGCCCCTGTTATTGGGTCAGCCCGACCGGCGCCATCCTGCTCGGCGGAGTGGCCGGAGTGGTTGTGGTCGCGGGTGTCGAATTGTTGGAGTGGCTTCGCATTGATGATCCCATCGGCGCGGTTCCCGTTCACGGTATCTGCGGCATTTGGGGAACAGTGTCCTTGGGGTTGTTTGCCTGTGGCAAGTACGGAGCAACAGGTCCGGTGGCACCCGATAACTCCGCACCGCTCGCCGGGTTGTTCTATGGCGGTGGGTTTCATCTGCTGGCGGCTCAAGCGATCGGAAGTTTGATTGTTACTACTACCACCTTCGCGGTCGCCATGGCGGTCATGTACCTGGTGAATGCCACCGGGACCCTGCGCGTGTCGGAGGAAGGTGAACGCTATGGCTTGGACCTGCACGAACACGGCATCTCGGCGTACCCCGAGTACGTCATTTCAGCACTTGGGACTCCGGGCGGGATGTCGCAGTCACGGGCGGAGACCGGTCCGCTTACAGACAGGGTGTTAACTGCTCCGCGCGGCACGCTGGACAAGGCGGTTTCGTGAGGCCACGACTGAGTTCCACCGATCCGCGGAGCTTGTGGCTCGTCGGGCCGGTGGCGATCATCCCTAAGCTACGGAGGCAACCATGACAAAAATCGAAGCAATCATTCAGCCCAATCGATTCGAGATTGTGAAGGAGGCCCTGATGGAACTTGGCGTCGAGGGCATGACAGTCTCCGAAGTCCGCGGCCATGGCCGACAGAAGGGCCATACAGAGAAATACCGCGGGCGTGAGTATGATGTGGACCTTTTGCCCAAGATCAAGATTGAACTTGTCTTGGACGGCAACCTGGCGGACGCCGCTGTCGATGCCATCATCAAGAATGCTTCCACTGGGAAAATTGGCGACGGCAAGATCTTCCTTTCGAAGGTGGACGAGGTGATCCGCATTCGTAATCAGGAACGTGGCTTGGCCGCTCTGTAGCAGTCGGGGGGCGGGCAGAGTCGTCCGTCCCCTGTATTACACAAGTTGTTTCAGGTAGCAATCGACGGATGCCGCTGCCTCTCGTCCCTCGGAGATTGCCCATACCACCAGCGATTGGCCGCGACGCATATCGCCGGCTACGAAAACACCTGGAGCGGACGACATGTGGTTCTCATCGGTCGCCACGTTGCCGCGAGCGTCGAGCGCCAACCCAAACAACTCGATCATTCCACTCCGCACGGGACCTGCGAAGCCCATAGCGATCAGTACCAGGTCAACGTCCAGAGTGAATTCGGATCCGGTGACAGAGTCGAATTTCGGCGGAGGCCCGACTCGCACGGCATGCAGTTGGTTCACGCTGCCATGGGCATCTCCCGTGAAGCTGGTAGTGGCGATACTCCAATCGCGGATGCCGCCCTCTTCGTGAGCCCCCTCGGTGCGCAATTGCATGGGCCAGAGCGGCCACGGCGTCTGCGCCGAGCGTTCGCCGGGCGGCATGGGCATGATCTCGAACTGGTATACCGAACGCGCTTTCTGCCGGTGGCAGGTTCCCAGGCAGTCGGCGCCGGTATCGCCACCGCCGATGATCACCACTCGCTTGCCGGTGGCCAGAATGTCAGACTCGGGTGCCAGTGAATCGCCCAGGCACCGGCGATTTTGTTGAGGCAGGAATTCCATGGCGAAGTGAATGCCCTTTAGTTCTCGGCCCGGCACTTTCAAGTCCCGCGGTTGCTCCGAGCCTCCGGCCAGAACGATGGCATCAAATTCCCGCTGCAGTTCTTGCACAGCGACCCCTACGCCGACGTGCGCATTCGTAACGAACTGCACTCCCTCGGCCGACATCTGGTCCAGGCGCCGGTCGAGAATGTGCTTTTCCAGCTTGAATTCAGGGATGCCGTAGCGAAGCAATCCCCCAATACGATCGGCCTTTTCGTACACCACGGCTTCATGGCCGGCACGGCAAAGTTGCTGGGCGGCCGCCAGTCCCGCCGGGCCGGAACCCACGATGGCTGCTCTCTTGCCGGTTCGAAACGCGGGCGGCTCCGGGCGGATCCACCCTTCCTCAAACCCTCGCTCGACGATGCTCTTCTCGATCTGCTTGATGGTCACGGCCGGTTGGTTGATACCGAGCACGCACGCAGCTTCGCAAGGAGCAGGGCAGATACGACCCGTGAATTCCGGGAAGTTGTTGGTCGCGTGCAACTGGCGAACTGCTTCTTTCCAGCGTCCGCGGTACACCAGATCGTTCCAGTCCGGAATGAGATTATTGACCGGGCAGCCTGTATGGCAGAAAGGAACTCCGCAATCCATGCAGCGCGCGCCCTGGCTGCGCAGCCTGTCCTCGGGGAAGTCCTGGTAGATCTCAAACCAGTCGTTGATGCGCTGGGTAGCCGGACGGCGCGCGGGCAGCTCACGCGGATACTCCATGAACCCGGTGACCTTACCCATGCCGCACCTGCTCCGCCACGGCCATCACGGGCAGACTCTGGCCTGGAATGTAAGGCTGACGGGTGCGGCTGACGCGCAGCACCCGCTTGAACTCATGCGGAAATACCTTGATGAACCGTGGCAGGGTTTCCGCCCAGTTGTCGAGAATCCATTTGGCCCGCCGGCTACCAGTCAAGCTCCAGTGCTGCGTGACCAGGTCATGCAAGATCTGCGCGTCAGCAGACTCGATGACCGGATCGAGATCGACCGAGGCGTGGTTACATCGCTTCGCGGTGAAGTCGAAGCGCTCATCGAACACATAGGCCAGCCCGCCACTCATACCGGCGGCGAAATTCCGGCCGCAGGTCCCCAGCACAACGACCAGGCCCTTCGTCATGTATTCACAGCCGTGGTCGCCGACTCCTTCCACCACGGCAGTCGCTCCTGAGTTGCGCACAGCAAATCGCTCGCCGGCTACGCCGCTGAAGTACGCTTCCCCGCTGGTCGCGCCGTAAAGGGCCACATTGCCAATCAGGATATTTTCTTCGGCGGCAAAGCGCGAGGTTGTCGGAGGAAAAACAACCAGTTTGCCGCCGGACAAGCCCTTGCCGACGCAATCATTGGCATCGCCTTCCAGGGACAGGGTCACGCCTCGGGCAAGGAATGCACCAAAGCTCTGCCCGGCGGAACCGGTGAGGTGAACATGGATGGTGTCGTCCGGCAAGCCCGCCGAGCCGTACTGGCGGGCAATTTCACCGCTCAGCATGGCGCCGACAGAACGGTGGATGTTGCGGATCGGGAAGCTCATCTCGACGGGGATCCGTTGCGCCAAGGAAGGTTGCGCATGTTGGATGAGCTTGTGATCGAGTGCTTGTTGCATGCCATGATCCTGCTTTACCACGCAGCGTCGTGCCACGCGTCCCGGAACTGGAGGGTTGTACAGGATCGCGGAAAGATCGAGCCCCTGCGCTTTCCAGTGATCGACGGCGGGACGCGAGTCCAGCATGTCGACTCGGCCGACCATCTCGTCCACGGTGCGGAAGCCCATCTCTGCCATGTGCTGGCGCACCTGCTCGGCAAGAAAGAAGAAGAAGTTGATGACATGTTCCGGCTGCCCCTGGAAGTGCTTGCGCAGTGCGGGGTCCTGCGTGGCGATGCCCACGGAGCAGGTATTCAGGTGGCACTTGCGCATCATGATGCAGCCCATGGCGATCAGCGGAGTGGTGGCAAAGCCGAATTCTTCCGCGCCCAGCAGCGCGGCGATGACGACGTCGCGGCCAGTTTGCAGTTTGCCATCGGTTTGCACCCGAATCCGGCCGCGCAGATCGTTCAAGAGGAGTACCTGCTGCGTCTCCGCCAATCCCAATTCCCACGGAATGCCAGCATGCTTGATCGAACTCAGTGGCGACGCACCGGTCCCGCCACTGTCGCCGCTGATGAGCACCACGTCGGCATGCGCCTTGGCGACTCCGGCGGCCACCGTGCCAACTCCCATCTCGGCGACGAGTTTGACTGCAATTCGAGCTCGCGGATTGACATTCTTCAGGTCGTAAATGAGTTGCGCTAGATCTTCAATGGAATAGATATCGTGATGCGGCGGCGGGGAAATTAAACCGACGCCAGGGATCGAATGGCGTATGCGCGCGATTACGTCATCGACCTTGTGCCCGGGGAGTTGGCCGCCCTCGCCCGGTTTGGCGCCTTGTGCCATCTTGATCTGGAGTTCGTCAGCATTCACAAGATAGTTGGCGGTTACACCGAACCGTGCCGAGGCTACCTGCTTGACGGCACTCCGGCGCCACTCGCCGTTTGCGTCCGGCTCGAAGCGCGCCTCATCCTCGCCACCTTCGCCGGTGTTCGATTTGCCGCCGATGCGATTCATCGCGATGGCCAGCGTCTCGTGCGCCTCCTTGCTGATGGAACCGAACGACATGGCGCCGGTCGTGAAGCGCTTCACGATCTCTTTCGCGGGTTCGACTTCCTCGATCGGGATCGGGTGCTCAGCCTTCTTGACCTGCATCAGGCTGCGCAGCGTCGCCTGATTGCGGCTCTGATCGTCGATCAGATCGGTGTATTCCTGGAATGTCTTGAAGTCCGACTGCCGCACCGCATGCTGAAGTTTGCTGATTGTCTGGGGGTTCAGCAGGTGATACTCGCCATCGGTGCGGAAGTGGTAACTGCCGCCAACGGCGAGGTCGGTCTCGGATTCGGTGACGGGGCGGAAGGCGTGCTCGTGCTTCATCTGCGCTTCGCGTGCCAGGGTGCCGAGGCCGATTCCCTCCAGGCGTGACGACGTGCCGATGAAATACGTGTCTACCAACTCCTTACTCAGGCCTATCGCTTCGAACACCTGAGCTCCCCGGTAACTCTGCAAAGTGGAGATGCCCATTTTCGAGAACGTCTTCAGCAAGCCCTTGTTGATCGCTTTGATGAAATGCCGCGTGGCCTGCTCGCCAGTCATGCCGTTGGGCAAGTCTCCGCGAACCACCAGGTCTTCCATCGTTTCGATCGCGAGATAAGGATTCATGGCGCTGGCACCGTAGCCGAGGAGCAGGGCAAAATGCATGACCTCCCTGGGCTCGCCGGACTCAACGATGAGCGCGACCTGGGTGCGCGTCTCCTCCTGGATCAGCAGGTTGTGAACGGCCGCCAGAGACAGCAGGCAGGGAATCGGAGCGTAGTCCTTATTGACTCCCCGATCGGAGAGAATCAGTAGACTGTATCCCGACTGAACCGCGAGTGATGCCCGCTGACAGAGTTCATCGAGCGCGCGTTTCAGGCCGGCCTCTCCGTCGCTGGCGCGGAACAACGCCGGTAGCGTGGTCGCCAGCAAGTCGCCGCGGGAAACGCGGCGGAGCTTTTCAAGATCGCGGTTGGTCAGGATCGCATGCGGCAGTTTCAGCGTGTGGCAGTTTTCTGGTATCTCTTCGAGGATGTTGCCCTCGGTACCGATGTAGCTGATCAGCGACATCACCATTTCTTCGCGGATGGGGTCGATCGGCGGATTGGTGACCTGGGCGAAGAGCTGCCGGAAGTAGTTGAACAGAGGCTGCGGGCGGTCGGAGAGGCACGCGAGTGGTGTATCGGTTCCCATCGAGCCGACCGGTTCCTCTCCGGTCGAGGCCATGGGCTCGAGAATCATTCTCACGTCTTCGCCGGTGTATCCGAAGGCGCGCTGGCGGCAACGGATGGTGCCGTGGTCGGAAGCATGCACCCGCGGAGGTTCCGGCAGCTGGTCCAGGGTGATCTGATTTTCCTTCAGCCATTTTCCATACGGCTGCCGTTTGGCGAGCCGCTGCTTGATCTCTTTGTCTGAAACAATGCGCCCTTCAACCGTGTCAACCAGGAACATCTTTCCGGGTTGCAGGCGCCCTTTGATCTTTACGTTTTGCGGCTCGACATCGAGCACCCCGGCTTCGGACGCCATGACCACCAGCTCATCCTTGGTGACAACGTACCTGCCGGGCCGAAGGCCGTTTCGGTCGAGCGTCGCTCCGATGACCCGCCCGTCGGTGAATGCAATGGCGGCGGGGCCATCCCACGGCTCCATCAGGGACGCGTGGTATTCGTAGAAGGCGCGCTTTTCGGCCTTCATGTGCGGATTTCCCGCCCACGCTTCCGGAATCAGCATGGCCATTACGTGGGGAAGGCTGCGTCCGGCCTGGAAAAGTAACTCCAGCGCGTTATCGAGGTTTGCGGAATCGCTGCCTGCCGGGGCAATGATCGGAAGCAGTTTCTTCAGGTCGTCCCCGAATAATTCTGACTTCAACACAGATTGGCGCGCGTACATCCAGTTCACGTTTCCCCGGAGCGTGTTGATCTCTCCGTTGTGGGCGATATAGCGGTAAGGATGCGCCAGTTGCCAACTGGGAAAAGTATTGGTCGAGAAACGCTGGTGGACGAGGCACAACGCGCTCGTCACGTCAGGATCAGAAAGCTCGCCATAGAAATTGGCAATTTGCGGGGCCAAAAGCAGCCCCTTGTACACGATGGTGCGCGCGGAGAGCGAAGGGAGATAAAACATCCCCCCTTCTTCCATCTCGGACGCGGCCACTTCCGACTCGGCAAGCTTTCGCACAACATAGAGCTTCCGCTCAAAAGCGTCTTCGTCCATGCCAGCCGGGCAGCCGACAAATATCTGCTCAATGTAAGGCTGCGAGGCTCGGGCGACACGGCCCACCGCCGCGCCATCGACGGGCGTATCACGCCAGCCCAGCACCGCGAGTCCCTCTTCGCGCACGATACGTTCGAGAATTCCCTCGCACTGGAGGCGCTGGTGTTTTTCCACCGGTAGGAAGGTCATGCCGACGGCGTACGCGCCGGGCGCGGGCAATTCGAACCCCAGGCTCGCGCACTCGCGGGCAAAAAATCTGTGGGGGATCTGGATCAGGATTCCCGCACCGTCACCGGTTTCCGGATCGCACCCGCAAGCCCCACGATGCGTGAGGTTGATGAGGACCTGGATTCCTTTGCGGATGATCTCGTGGCTCTTCTGGCCGCGGATGCTGGCGACGAAGCCCATGCCACACGCGTCGTGCTCGTGGGCAGGGTCGTATAGGCCCTGAGCCGGGGGAAGACCGTAAGCGCGTGAAGATCTTGTCATGATTGCTTCTGAATCTACCCTGTTCACCAGGAGCGCAGCAGCTTTTGCCTTCCGGCACACTCCAGACGTGTTCGCGGAGGACTGGCCGCATCCTTCTTCCTACAGCTTGCACAGCCGAAAAGTACAATTCAGAATTTCGATACGTCAGATGAAGATTTCAGAACCGCGCTTCCCGGCGTCCAGACAACCACCAGAATCCTGAAGACCGTTTAGTACTTGACAACGCCGCCGCTTCCAATTGAATATTAATGCATTCAACTGAATAACTATTCAGTTGCGGGGTGAAATGACCAAGCCCGTTCGGCATAAGGTGATTCTCGAACTTCTCGAGAATGGCCCCCTGGCCAGCCAGGAGGATCTTCAGCGGGCCCTCGCCAAACGCGGATTCAAGGTCGGCCAGGCTACTCTTTCGCGGGACATCCACGAACTTGGGCTGGCGAAGACCGGCCATGGCTATGCCCGGCTGAACGAAGGCGCAGTGGTCGATTCGGGGCTGCCCTCAGCCCAGCGCCTGGTGCGCGAATTCGTGACCGATATCCGGGTCGCGCAAAACCTGCTGGTCGTGAAGACCGCGGTTGGCAGCGCGCAGCCGGTCGCAGCCGCGTTGGATGCCGAATCCTGGCCCGAAGCCATTGGGACCGTTGCGGGCGATGACACCATTCTGATCGTAACTCCGGACAACAAAGCTTCGGCCAGGCTCGCCCAGCGCATTCGGGGAATGCTTGCCTGATGACAGCCAGACTCAAAGCAGCGGTGCTCGGGGCGACCGGCTATTCCGGCCAGGAGTTGACACGCGTTCTCGCGCGCCATCCCAAAGTGGATGCCCTTCTTCTCCGCCGGGAGAACGGCGCGGAAGCGCACGAGGCTGGGACGGCACAAAGGCTTCGTGGTCCCTCCAATCACGGAGACTCCGCTCTCCAGACTTTTTCGTGGGAGATGCTCCGGCAGCAGGGAGTGGAATTGCTCTTCTTGGCCACGCCTCACGAAGTTTCCCGGGATATGGCGCCGGAAGCCCTGGATCGCGGCCTGCGCGTGATTGATCTGAGCGGCGCGTGGCGCTTGAAGCAACTGGAGAACCAGGCCGTCTACAAGTTCGCCGATCGTGACGCAAGCAAGGCTGGCGCAACGATGGATCGGGCCGTCTACGGACTGCCAGAACTGAATCGCACGCAGATTGCCGGCGCCAAGCTCATTGCGAATCCTGGATGTTATGCCACTTCCATCATCCTTGGACTGGCACCCCTGCTGAAGGCCGGCTGGATCGACCGCAAGCGAGGAATCATTTCCGATTCGAAATCCGGCGTCTCGGGAGCGGGGAAGGAACCTACGTCGCGCACGCACTTTGTCTCCGTGGCCGACAACCTCTCTGCATATTCGGTTTTCGGTCACCGGCACACGGGGGAGATTCTCGAGCAGTTGCAACTGGAAGCGCCGGAGCTGATCTTCACCCCGCACCTGTTGCCGATCCCGCGCGGAATTTTCTCGACCATCTACGTTCACCTCGCCCGGCCGACCGCGCCCGAAGCAGTGGAAGCTTGCTACCGCAATTTCTACGCCGGGAAGCGATGGGTGAGAACGTTTCCCACTCCGCAACTGCCGCAAATCCGGTTTTCGCTGCAGTCGAACTATTGCGACATCGGTTTCTGCCTGGCGGACGATCGGCAACGGCTGATCGTGGTCTCGTGCCTTGACAACCTGCTCAAGGGAGCGGCGGGACAAGCGGTTCAGAACATGAATGTGATGTACGGGTGGAACGAAGAAGAGGGCCTGAATTGAGAGTCGTCATCAAGATCGGGGGCGCAGCGCTGGAGGAGAAGTCGTCGCTCCGCAACTGCGCCCGGGCCGTGGTGGAACTGGCGAACGACGCACACACCGTGGCGGTGGTGCACGGCGGCGGCTCGGCCCTTACGCGCACGCTCCAGCAACTGGGAAAGGAAAGCGAATTCATCAACGGGTTGCGCGTGACCGATGCCGAGACTCGCGATGTAGCGGTGATGGTGTTGGCCGGAATCGTCAACAAGAGTCTGGTCGCCGCCATCAGCGCCGCCGGTCAGCCTGCGATTGGGTTGTGTGGCGCCGACGGCATGGCCTTCCGCGCACGCAAGAAAAATGCCAACGGCCACGACCTGGGCTACGTCGGGGAAATTATCTCTGCCGACGCGCGCTGGATGGAGGCCATCTGGCAACAGGGTGGCATTCCCGTGATTTCCAGCGTGGCGTTAGGCAACGATGGCGAGTATTACAACGTCAACGCCGATCAGATGGCAGCCTCGTGCGCGGTCGCGTGCCGGGCGGATGCTCTGATTTTCCTGACCGATGTTCCGGGTGTGAAAGACGCCGAAGGCGCGGTGATGCCGTGGCTGGGGATGAAGCAAGTGCCGGGGCTCATCAACGACGCAGTGATCGGTGGCGGAATGCTTCCCAAGCTCGAAGCGTGCGGTCACGCATTGCATCATGGTGTCGGGCGGGTCCGGATTTTTCCCGCGCAGGAAGTTCATCAGCTGCCGCAGTTTTACTTTTCGAAACTTGATTGCGGCACCGAGGTGCTGGGCGCATGAGGCTCGCCCAGGTAATGCGTGCCGAAGCCGATCTGTTGCTCCCCACGTATGAGCGGAACGCGGTGTTGTTCCAGCGCGGCCGGGGAATGCACTTGTGGGACTCGAAGGGGAAGCGTTATCTGGATTTCCTGAGCGGAATCGGGGTAAACGCGCTGGGCTATGGGCATCCGGCAATCCAGAAGACTCTGGCACAGCAGTCCCGCAAGCTGATTCATATTTCCAATTTGTTTTTCCACGAGTATCAAGCGGAACTGGCGAGTCGCCTGACGAAAATCTCGGGGCTGGACCGGGTGTTTTTCTGCAATAGCGGCACCGAGGCGTGGGAAGGTGCGCTGAAGCTGGCCCGCGTTTATGCGCACGTGCAAAATGCCAACGGCCACAATCCTAAGTGGCGTTTGATTGCTCTCGACAATTCCTTCCACGGGCGAACTTTCGGCGCGCTGGCGACAACCGGCCAACCGAAGTATCGGGCACCCTTTGCTCCCCTGGTGCCGGGCGTGAGCTTTGTCAAGCTCAATGACCTTGACGGCCTTAAACGCCGGTTTGATTCCAGCGTCTGCGCAATCTGCGTGGAGACCATTCAGGGTGAAGGCGGAATTCGTCCGGTGAGTCCCGCTTTTCTTGAACTCGCGCGCAAGCTGACGACGCAGCACAACGCGTTGCTGGTTCTGGATGAGATCCAGTGCGGCCTGGGGAGAACCGGCCGCTACTTTGCGTATCAGCATTACGGCGTGAAGCCGGACATTGTGGCCATCGCCAAACCCCTGGCGGCAGGCTTGCCCCTGGGCGCAATTCTGACGACCGACCGTGTGGCCAGCGCGATCCATCCTGGACTGCACGGAACGACTTTCGGCGGAGGCCCGCTGGCCTGTGCCGTGGCGATCGAATTTCTGAAGCAGATGGACAAACTACTGGGCCACGTCAAGCGGGCTGGCGACTATTTCCGCGCGCAACTGGAATGGCTTGCGACCAAGCATACCGGGGTTCTCGAAATTCGCGGCCTCGGCCTGATGCTGGCGATGGAACTCGAGTCCGCGGATCGCGCGAAGGCCGTTGTCCGTGAGTTGCTCGGCAAAGGAATCATCATCAATCGCACCCATGAAGCCGTATTGCGATTCCTGCCACCTTACATCGTCAAAGAAGAAGACATCGATCACGTCATTCAGGCGCTCGATGCGGCACTCAGCCACCAAGACGCCGGATCTCAGTCCGCACCTGTGCGGAAGCAGAAGTCCAAGTCAGGGAGTCCATCATGAACAGCCCCACGATCACGCCCCAGGTCAGGAGTAACCCGAGCCCGAAGAGGCTCCGGTCTCAAGACCTCGTTTCCACGACCGACCTCGCTCCGCGCGAAGTTCAGGCTGTTCTGGAACTCGCGAGCCTGATGAAGGCGCGTCCTGACGACTTCCGAAGCGCGCTCGCCGGAAAGCAGTTGGTGATGTTCTTCGAGAAGCCTTCGCTCCGCACGCGACTGACGTTCGAAGCCGGTATGGCGGGTCTGGGTGGCGTGTCCTTCTTCGTTGACCAGACGCAGAGCCGGCTCGGGGAACGGGAGCGGCTGAGCGATATCGCCCACAACCTCGAGCGCTGGGTCAACGTGATCGTGCTGCGGACCTTCTCCCACGCCACCATCGAAAAAATGGCAGAATACGCGTCCATCCCGGTCGTGAATGCGTTGAGCGACCTCGAGCATCCCTGCCAGGCGTTGGCGGACTACTTCACGCTTCAGGAACACTTCGGCAGGGTGAACAATCTCACGCTTGCCTATGTGGGGGACGGAAATAACGTGGCGCACTCGCTGCTGCTCACGTGCGCGGCGCTGGGCTCGTCGATTCGCGTTGCGACTCCGGCGGGTTACGAGCCAGATGCACAGATCGTGGCCCACGCGCGTGAAATCGCCGAAGAAACTGGCGCCAGCATCACGCTCCTGGCAGATCCGCAAGAAGCAGTCTCGGGAGTAAACGCGGTTTACACCGACGCCTGGGTCAGCATGGGAGACGAAGCAGAAACGGAGTTGAGGGAGAAACTTTTCGTGCCCTACCGGGTCGATGAAGACCTGATGGCGCATGCCGCTCCCGATGCGGTGTTCATGCACTGCCTTCCGGCGCACCGTGGGCAGGAAGTTACCGATGCTGTGATTGACTCGCCGCGGTCGGTTGTTTTCGACCAGGCGGAGGCCAGGATGCACGTGCAGAAAGCCATCCTTTTATTACTACTCGAAGGGGAAAGCCGTCGTTTCCCGGTTAGGAGCGTGCATGCCTGAGAAAGTCGTCCTTGCATACTCGGGAGGTTTGGATACCTCCATCATTATTCCGTGGCTGAAGGAGAACTATTCCTACGATGTGATTGCCATGGTCGGCGACGTCGGTCAGGGCGATGACCTCGAGGCCGTCGTCAATAAGGCTTACAAGACCGGCGCGAGCAAAGTCGTGGTCGAGGATCTGCGGGAAGAGTTCCTCACAGGCTACGTCTTTCCAGCGCTGCGGGCGGGCGCGGTGTACGAGCACAAGTACCTGCTCGGAACTTCGCTGGCGCGTCCGGTGATCGCGAAGCGGCAGGTGGAGGTTGCTCTGCAGGAAGGGGCAACCGCCGTTGCTCACGGCTGCACCGGCAAGGGGAATGATCAGGTGCGCTTTGAGCTGACGTATCAGGCACTGGCTCCGGAACTGAGAACCATCGCACCGTGGCGGGAGTGGACGCTGAAATCCCGAGAGGATTGCCTGGACTATGCCGCGGAGCACGGCATCCCCGTGTCCGCCAGCCGCGAGAAGATCCACAGCCGTGATCGCAACCTATGGCACCTGAGCCACGAAGGGGGAGAGTTGGAGGACGCTGGAAACGCGCCGTTGTCCAGCACATGGCAGATGACGAGGTCTCCGCAGGAAGCTTCCGATCGCGAGGAGCAGGTGGAGATCGGCTTCGAGAAGGGAATTCCGGTTGCGGTCAACGGGATGAAGCTCGATCCTGTGTCGCTGGTGGAACTTCTGAACGAAATCGGCGCGAGAAATGCGATCGGGCGAATTGACCTGGTCGAAAACCGCTTTGTGGGGATCAAATCCCGCGGCTGCTATGAAACACCGGGCGGGACGCTGCTTCTCACGGCTCATCGCGAACTGGAAGCCCTCTGCCTCGATCGCGACCTGATGCACTTCAAGCAACACGTCGCGCTCAAGTATGCGGAGATGGTCTACTTCGGACTGTGGTTCACGCCGTTGCGCCAGGCGCTCGACGCGTTCGTCGAAAGCACGCAGGGCGAGGTCACTGGCGAAATCGCGCTCTCTCTGTACAAGGGAAACGTCGCCATCGCCAACCGCCAGTCTGCGTACTCGCAGTACAGCTCCGACCTGGCTGCATTCACCATGGGCGACAGTTACGATCAGAAGGATGCCGCCGGGTTCATTCGCATTCTGGGTCTTCCATCGCGATCAAGGGCCCACACGCGCGTCGAGGTGACCAGGTGAAAATGTGGTCAGGCCGTTTCCGGCAACCGCTCGATCCGGAGTTCGAACGCTGGCAGCGCTCGTTCCCTTTTGAGCGGTGCTTGCTCGAGCATGAAATCGAGGCCAGCCGGGCGCACGGGCGCGCACTGAAGAACGCTGGAGCGATTTCGGCGGAGGAACTCGCGTCGATGCTGTTCGGCCTCGATCAGATTCGCGAGAAAGCCGCTGCAGATCTGGCGTTCCTGGAAGACGAGGAAGCGGAGGACGTCCACCACTTCGTCGAGAAGAAGCTGGTTTCGCTGATCGGCGATGCCGGATACAAACTGCACACCGGACGAAGCCGGAATGAGCAGATCGCAACGGACCTTCGTTTGTACGTCCGTGGCAGCATCGACGAGTTGCAGGTCAAGCTCGCCGACCTTCTCGATGCCTTTCTCGCCAGTGCGGAGCGGGCGGGCAATGCGGCCATGCCTGCATACACACATCTACAGAAAGCTGAGCCGGTTCTGGTCGCGCACTGGCTCCTCGCCTATGTCGAGATGTTCACCCGAGATTCCGAGCGCCTGGCCGACTGCCGTAAGCGGGTGAATCTGTGTCCGCTCGGTTCAGGAGCGGTTGCCGGAACGACCATCGCGCTGGATCGCCGCGCCATGACCGCGGAACTTGGCTTCGATGCGCCCACGGCCAACAGCGTGGACGCGACCAGCGACCGCGACTTTGTGCTGGAATTTGTGACTCACCTGTCCTTACAAGGGGTACATCTGAGCCGCTGGGCTGAGGAGATGATTCTGTTCTCGACGCAGGAGTTTGGCTTCTTGCGCTTGCCCGAGGCGTATTCGACGGGCAGCAGTGCCATGCCGCAGAAGAAGAACCCCGATCTGCTGGAACTCGTGCGGGGCAAGGCCGGGCGAGTTGCGGGAAGCGCGACTACCCTTCTCATGTCCGTGAAGGGTTTGCCACTGGCTTACAACAAGGACCTGCAAGAAACCCAGGAGCCCCTATTCGACGCGAGCGAGACCTCTCTCACCATGCTCCCGCTCGTGACGGGCTGGATGAGAGCGGTGGAGTTCGAATTCGAGCACATGCAGATGGCCACGCAATCCGGTTTCATGAATGCCTGGGCCGCGGCGACCTACCTGGTGGAGCGTGGAGTGCCTTTTCGGTTGGCGCACGAGCAGGTCGGGAAAGCTGTTGTGTTCTGCGTGGAAAAGGGCTGCGAGTTGCGAGACCTGTCGCTTGAGCAGTTACGCCAGTTCAGCCCGCTGATTGAGGCTGACTTTCATTCCCGACTGGAACTCGATGCCGTGCTGGCAATTCATGACGTAGTCGGCGGAACTGCCCCTGGCCGCGTGAAGCAGGCAATCAGCGATGCGAGGCAGCGAGTCGCGGCCATGCGTGGAGTGGCACATGCGCACGCGTGAGGCTATCCTCCCCGATGCGGAGAGGATTCACGAACTGATTTCCGTGCATTACGAGGCTGGAACGCTCCTGCCTCGCGCTCTGCCGGAGATATGTGAGAACATCCGCGATTTCAGAGTGGTCGAGGAGCATGGCCGGATCGTGGGCTGTGGCGCGCTGCATCTCTATGGGTTGCATCTGGCCGAGGTCCGGTCGATCGCTGTGGATCCGATTTTTCAAAGAAGAGGCGCGGGATTCATCCTGGTGAAAGCGCTGTTGCGGCAAGCCGTAAGACATCAGGTCGGCGGAGTTTGCCTTTTCACGCGCATCCCGGAGTTTTTCGCGCGGCTGGGATTCAGCGCAGTCACGCGGGAACAAATCCCCGACAAGCTCTACAAGGACTGCTGCGTCTGCCCCAAGCTGCATAGCTGCGATGAGGTGGCGATGGTTCGAGGTTCGCTGCCCAACATGGCGATGTTGCCGCAGCCCTCTTCCGTACTGGTCAAGCTGGAAGCATGAGCGATTCGTCCGATAGCCGGGCCGTAATCCATCTGCCATCGGGATTCTCGTTCTCCGCCCTGGCCGCAGGAATCAAGGCCAGCGGGCGTCCCGATCTCGCGCTGATCGCAAGCGCACCTGGAACCAGGGCCGCGGCGGTTTTCACCAGCAACCGCGTCATCGCGGCACCTCTGCAGGTTGCGAAGACGTCCTTGAGGATGGCGCACGGCGTCGTTCGCGCCGTCGTGGTGAATTCCGGAAACGCGAATTGCGCCACCGGAGATGCGGGCCTGCGCGGCTGCCGTCGAGTCTGCCGGGAAGCCGCGAAGTTGATGGGAGTGCGCCCGGAGGAGATTTTTCCGTCGTCGACAGGAATCATCGGGGTTCCCTTCCCCACTGAAAAGGTAATCGATAACCTTCCCGGACTGTTCCAGCGCCAGCAGTCAGGCGTGGCGGGTGTGTGCGCTTTTTCAGAAGCGATCATGACCACCGACACGCGCCCCAAGGTGGCGTCGTCCAGTTTTCGCGTGCGCGGACGCGACGCGTCAGTTCTTGGGATAGCGAAGGGCTCTGGAATGATTCACCCCCAGCTCGCGACCATGCTGGTGTACATCATGACTGACGTTGCCGCGACCTCGGCGCAGTTGAAACCCGTTCTGAGCGAAGCGTGCGACGAGACCTTTAATTGCATCTCGGTTGACGGTGACACTTCAACGAATGACACCGTGCTACTGCTGGCGAGCGGAAAGAGCGGCGTTCGTCTGAGCGAATCAGGTGTGGCCACGCGGTTCCGGGCCGCCCTGCTGGAAGTGTGCCACTCGCTTGCGGAACAGATTGTCAGCGACGGAGAAGGTGTTCAGCATGTGATCCGCCTGGTGGTGGAGCAAGCCAAAAGCGTTGCCGAAGCACAGCAGGTCGCCAGGGCGATTTCGCATTCTTTGCTGGTAAAGACGGCGTGGGCCGGCGCCGATCCAAACTGGGGACGCATTCTGGCGGCCGCCGGTTATTCCGGCGTCCCCGTCAACCCCGAACGGGTCAACATCTATATCGGCGATCAGATCGTGTGCCGAAGAGGCCAGGCCCATCCCTTCGACGAAAAGCAAGCGCACGAGCATCTTTCGCAGCCCCGTTGCGAAATCCGTATTCAACTGGGGCGCGGCCGCCGTGCTGCTCAGTTCTACACGACTGACCTGACCGCGGAGTACGTTCGGATCAACGCGGACTACTCGACCTGAGGTGCCGCGGATGACTCGCGAGTGTTGAATTCGCGTTCGGGGGCGTATTCGACTCGCAACCGCTTCCGCCATTTTTTCAGCAGTTTGCGTGTTGCTTCGTAGGGCTCGGTACCCTCGTGTTTACTCGCCAGCGGCCCGTCATTTATACTCTTCAATGTCCGAGCGGGAGTAACTCAGTGGTAGAGTGCGACCTTGCCAAGGTCGAAGTCGCGGGTTCAAATCCCGTCTCCCGCTCCAGTTTTCCCAGCCCCGCCTCTGCGCGGGCTTTTCGCTTTAGCAAGGGATTTGGCGCGGTAGCCAAGTGGTAAGGCCGAGGTCTGCAAAACCTCTATCGTGAGTTCGATTCTCACCCGCGCCTCCAAATTCAGCCGCCAGCCCTCAGCGAACTTCCCCCTCTGGAATCCCGGACAGAAAAGGGCGGCCTGAAAGCCACCCTTGATATGCTTCTCAACCACGCACTAGATCCTCGTGCAAACCGCCTTCGTCTGCGTGTACATCTCGAGGACGTCTTTTCCCATCTCGCGCCCCCATCCCGACTGCTTGTAGCCGCCAAAAGGCAGCGCCGCGTCGAAGATGTTGTAGCAGTTGATCCACACTGTTCCGGCCCGCAGCAACGCCGCCGTCCGGTGAGCCTTTGAGACGTCAGCCGTCCAGATTCCAGCCGCCAGCCCGTAGATGCTGTCGTTGGCCCGGGACGTCAGTTCGTCCGGATCGTCAAACGGGATCGCCGCCACCACCGGCCCGAAGATTTCTTCCTGCACCACTTTCATGTTCTCTTTCGTGTCAATGAGCACCGTCGGCTCCACAAAGTAGCCCTTGTCGCCGACCTGCTTTCCGCCCGTCACCGCCGTGGCGCCTTCCGACATCCCGAGTTCCATGTAGCCGCACACCCGCCGCAGCTGTTCCTCGGAAACCAGCGGCCCCATCGTCGTCTCCGGATCAAGCCCCGATCCGACTTTGATCTTCCTGGCCTGTGCCGCCACTCCCTCCACCACGCGGTCAAACGCCGGCCGCTCCACATACAGGCGCGATCCCGCGCAGCAGCATTGCCCCTGGTTGAAGAAGATCGCGCTCGCTGAACCCGCGATCGCCGCATCGAGGTCGGCGTCTTTGAACACCACGTTGGGAGACTTGCCGCCCAGTTCCAGCGAGACTTTTTTCAGATTGCCCGTCGCGGCATGCACAATCAGCTTGCCCACTTCGGTCGATCCTGTGAACGCGACTTTATCCACGGCATCGTGCGCCGCCAGCGCGGCGCCCGCGGTTTCGCCGTATCCCGGCACGATGTTCACCACGCCGTCCGGGAACCCGGCTTCCGTGATCAGTTCGCCCAACCGCAGTGCCGTGAGCGGTGTCTGCTCGGCCGGCTTCAAAATCACGGTACACCCCGTCGCCAGCGCCGGACCCAGTTTCCACGCCGCCATCAGCAGCGGGAAATTCCACGGGATAATCTGCGCCACCACTCCCACCGGCTCGCGCAGCGTGTACGCCAGATACTTCGCGCCCGGCGTGTACGGCACCGAGAGCGGGATCGTCGTCCCTTCGACCTTCGTCGCCCATCCCGCCATGTAGCGGAACAGGTCCACGGCCAGCGGGACGTCGGCCCCCCGGGCAACCGTCAACGGCTTACCGTTGTCGAGCGATTCCAGCAACGCGAACTCCTCCGTGTTGGCCTCGAGCAGGTCGGCCAGCTTCCAGATCAGCCGCCCGCGCTCGGACGCGGTCATGCGCGGCCAAGGCCCGCTGTCAAAGGCCCTGCGGGCTGCCTCAACGGCCAGGTTAACGTCCGCGCGGTCGCCTTCCGCGACGTGCGCCAGCACTTCTCCCGTGGCCGGGTTGTAGGTGGGGAAAGTCTTGCCCGACGCGGCATTCACCCACTTGCCGCCGATCAGCATTTTGCGCGGCTTGTTGATAAAGTCGCTGACTCGGGGATCGATGTTGATTGGATAAACTGCGACTGCCATAAAAACCTCCCTATTCAGGTCGTCTTCCAAAAGACAATTGGACGAGGCGGGCTTGAGCGTGGGAATAGTAATCCCGGGGCGGGCTGGAAGGCAACCCGCGATTATTCCGCCAGCAATCTCGACGGCGGCTTTGTCCTGCCCAATGACCGAATGCATCAGGCCTCGGTTTCAAGTAAAGTTCATACTCCGAGGCAGAGAGAATGGAAACACTTTACATTCCGGTTATTCTGGGCACGGTGCGGCAGGAACGCATGAGCCATCCGGTGGCAAGGCTAATGACGGCGGAGTTGGCCAAGCGAGACGGTGTCGAGACAGAATTGATTGATATCGCCACCCTGCCGCTGCCGACCAATAATGCGGGCGAGGCCATCAAAGACCCGGCGTTCTCTTCCAGGATGACCCGCGCCGATGCACTGGTGATCGTCGCTCCAGAGTACAACCACGGCTACAGCGGAATGCTCAAGCATGTGCTGGATAGCTGTTTGAAGGAATACATCCACAAGGCGGTGGGGATCGTGGGCGTTTCGGCGGGACCGTTCGGAGGCGCGCGGGTGATCGAAAACCTGTTGCCGGTGATGCGCGAACTCGGCCTGGTGACGATTTTCTGGGACGTGAATTTCGGCAACGTGCGCAAGTTGTTTGACGCTGACGGAAAGCTGCTGGATGAGGCGTTCATCAAACGCATCGACAAGTTTCTGGGAGAACTTGTCTGGATGGCGAAGACGCTGCGCTACGGCCGCGAAAACGTAAAAGTGTAAAGCTTCCCCGCCGGTTACTTTCCGCCGGGATGCGGAGTATATCCGGGCTTGAAGATCATGCCCTCGCGGGTTTTGCCGTTCATGACAACGAGCAGCGGGTCAGAAAAACTAAGATGGCGAACACATCCCTGCTCCTCCGCCGCCGTCTGCGATGCGAGCCATTCCCAATCCACGGAGCCTTCGCCGGCGTCGGGATTCACGGTGAAGTAGCCGACCTGGAACGAAGTGAGATTCTGAAAAAAGTGGCTGCCTTGTGAGGGGATGACGCGAAAATCGCGGAACCCCGCCTCGACAATCACGCGCGCCCCGGAAATCTCGTCCCACTCAACCGGGATGCCAAGCCACGGATCGTTCGATCCCCAACGACCGACACCGATCAGCAAGTAAGGACGGTTGGCATCGGTGAGCCGCGCGTTGAAGTGGGACACGGCTTCGGCGACCTCCTGACTGCGTCCGCGCTCGAAGCGGTGGAAGTCAACGACTACGACGTCGCACAGATTCTGGATGCGTCCGTTGCCCAGAGCCTTCGTGCTCTGGCAGACAAGTTGGGCTGGATCCACATGCTCCAGCCGCAGATCCTCTTCTTCCCGCGACAACACAAGCGGGCGGATCTGTAGGAAGCCAAACTCGGCGGACTCGCCCGGATGACGCGGCAGGCAGACGGCAAACTCGATCTCCACCGGTTGCCCAAGCGCGTCCTCGCCCACTCGCGAGAGCTGGTCGAGGATCGAAGCAAGCGGAAACACTTCTTGCTTCAGGACGGGAGCGAAGCTCACGACGCGGACTCCGGGACGGCTGAGTCCGTCGTACACCGCATCGTTATCGCGGGAGTAAGTGGAACCCACGGCCTGAAGGGTGCCATCGGCCTCGGCCACCTGCAAACCAAAGCTTGCCTCGCGCAATTCCGCCATTGGGTCCGAGTTCTCCTGATGGTTCAACTCCAGCGCCCAGAAATCGAGTTGCGAGTTGGCGAGGATGTCTTCGACCGTGGAGAACTGAACCAGATGCCGCGGATATCGCGGACAGAACGTCAGGCACCTGCCACCTTCGACAACCGCCCGGCCCATGCCCAGAGCGGCGGCGGCAATCCCGTCCTCGGATGCCATGGGCGGGATGGGATAGAAGTTCCGCGACCGCACAACGCCGGAGAAGTCGGGGTAGAAGCGCTGGCCGTGAACCGCTCCCACCACCTGCTGGAGAATCACGGCCATCTTCTCTTCTTCCAGGCGGAAGGGAGTGGCGCGAACGTAGGCTTTGGCGTGCTGGCTGAACGTGGAGGCGTAGATGCGCTTGATGGCTTCGGTGAGGCGCTCGAAACGCACCTGAATATCGGGTTGCTGGTTGGCAAGCATGAAGGTCTCGTACACGCCGGTGAAAGGCTGGTATTGCGAATCCTCCAGCAGGCTCGACGAGCGGACGGCCAACGGATAGGTGACTTCCGACAGGAAGGCGGCGAGGTCGTCGCGCAGAGAAGCAGGCAGCGCAGCGTCCAGGAACCTGCGCTGGATTTCGGCGTCGTCGTCGCAATGGATGGCGAAGTCGAGCAGATTATTTTCGGCGAGGAAACGATCGAATACGTCGGTGCTGATGACAACGGCCGGGGGCACGGCGATCTTGATGCCGGGAAAGCGGCGAGAGAAACGGCGTTTATAAAGAAGATGACGCACAAAGGCGAGGCCGCGCGCCTTCCCTCCCAACGAGCCGGCGCCGATGCGGAGGAAGAAAGCGTCGCCTGACTTAAACGTCGCGGCGTTAAAGTCGCCGATCAGGATTTCGTTCTGTTCGTGGCGGTAGTCGTTGATCGAATCGATGAGGTCGTGCCGCAAGGCTTCGAGGCTGGGGAAGTCGGAAACCTTGCGGGGCCGGAGCTTCTGGGATAACGCAAACTCGGTTCGTGCCGTAAGCCAGCGCGAGAAATGGTTGCGCTGGCTGTGATAGGCGATGCTCTCGGCTGGAACTTTGTGCAACTGCTCTTCGAGCGCATTCATGTCGCTGGCCCGCGCGACTTCGACACCATCGGGCGTACGAAATACAAAGTCACCGAAGGCGCATTGCTGAGTGAGGAGCTTACGAAAATCGCGTAGAAAAGTCGGGGACCGCTTCTGCAGGAAAGCCAAGCCTTCCGCATGGGCGCGCAACTTGTATTCCGTGTGGCTGGAATGGAGAACGATGGGGACGTCCGGGACGGCCTCGCGGATCATCTGCGCCAACTGGAATCCCGCATCGATGGCGGGCTCGCCGCCGCGGGGAAACTGCACATCGGAGACGACCGCCAGCAGGTTGTCACGGTACTGCATGACCTGCTGGGCGGCGTCTTCGTAGTCGGAACAAAGCAGGATCTTGGGCCGGGCGCGCTGCCGCACCAGTTTGTGCGCCACGTTAATGCCCTCGCGGATCACGCGGCGCGACTGGGAAATGAGTTCCGTATAAATGACGGGAAGAATCGAGGAGTAATACCGGATGTTGTCTTCAACGACCAGCAAGACCGGCACTCCGACGGCGCGAGTGTCGTGGAAGACATTCCGCTTGTCCTCGATGTATTTGACGATCGCAATCAGTATGCGGGCATTGCCCTGCCAGAGAAAGATGCGATCGATATCGGTGACGCGGTTGCGGGCCACGAAATTCTTGACTTCGCGGTAGTCGTAAGCGAGGACTACGACGGGAATGTCGCGGCCGGACTTGTGGATCTCGTCGGCCAACTGGGCGGCGTTCATTTCGCCGACCGCCAGGTTGGTCACGATCAGATTGAAACGAGGCTGGGAGCGGACCAGATCCAACGCTTCGGAACAGCTGGACACATGGGTGATGCCGGGGATCTGCTGGAGGTTTAGTTCGCGCGACTCGCCGATCAGAAGTTCATTGAGGCGACCGTCTTCCCGAAGAATGAAAGAGTCATACAAGCTGGAGACGAGCAGGATATCCTGCACGCGGAAAGGCATCAGGTTGTCGAAACCTTCGAAGGTTTCCTCGGCGTCGAGGATCGGCCCGGTTCCGGGGAACGCATTCATGCAGGGATGAGTATATGAAAAAAGAAGCGGGGTGGATGTGATTCCACCCCGCTGATATCAGCCACTGGTTTTACTATCGTTATCTGTGGGGCTTGCCACCGTCGGAGTGCCCGCCGCCGCTGGGATGACCGCCCCCACCACCACCGGACGGACGGCTGCCGCCACCTCCACCTCCTCCACCACCACTCGGACGACCGCCACCGCCGGAGTAACCACCACCGCTTGGGCGACCGCCACCACCTGAGCCCGCGCTAGGGTAGCCGCCACTCGGACGACCACCGCCGCCGGCGCTGGGATAGCCGCCGCTCGGACGGCCGGCGCTCGGATATCCGCTGCCGCCGTTACCGCGGTAGCCGCCGTAAGGGCCAGCAGAAGACCGTGGAGTCACGATCGGCTGTCTCATATCGAGTGGCGGACGAGAAGCCTGGCGCGATGGTTGTCGCGGGATATTCTCGCTCCATTGCGGCCCCGAATTGCGCTGGGCCTGAGGCGCAGACCCGCCCTGCGTTGGGCGCGGGAACCGCTGCCAGTCTCCGCCGCGATTCTGAGCGGGCGAACTCTCACGCTGATTGCTATCTCGCGCGGCGGGCCCAGCCATCGGTCCGCTCGTGCCGCGGGGCGCGGGTTGCGATGAACGGTCGCCAAAGCGCCGCCACT
>Ga0302323_100000645_pt1 | contig 28004 bp, 21 predicted proteins | sample Fen_T0_3_FD_201950 | JGI IMG/M metagenome (GOLD analysis project Ga0302323, IMG submission 201950) | Peat permafrost microbial communities from Stordalen Mire near Abisko, Sweden - Fen_T0_3 | ecosystem: Environmental > Terrestrial > Soil > Wetlands > Permafrost | place: Sweden: Abisko...
CACGCGGTCGAAATATGCTAAAACACATCGAACAAAATATATGCATTCCTGCCGAAGAACTCGAAGCCGGTGCCGAACAATACAAGCGCTTGGAGGAGCTTTGCGAAACAGGCAGAGCGAAAACGACGGAAGAACGCACCGAAAGACAACGCAACCGCTTCGACAAACGTGTCGCGCGACTGTTTGCCAAGGCACGATCCACGCCTGGGCCGCATTTGCCAATCCCGCGGCGGCGCTTAGCGCGCATGCTTGGATGCTCGTCGGCGAAGATTCAGGCAATCGAAGAACGGTTTGCGGTGAAACTTCAGGAGCATCTCGAGGCGCTGGAGTGTTCGTCGATCAACAACGTGAACTTCAACCGCTGAACTGCCATGAACGAAATAAGCAGCAGTGCTTTTGAAAAAGATCATGCCTCAGCCACCGAACTCGCCGAAAGCATCAACGAACAGTTAGGGCACGGTACTGTGCAGCTCGGCTCAGCCCTGCTCAAGCGGCGCGACCGGGAGTGCCCTAACAGTCAGCGTGGCCGGGTAAAAGCAACAGTGCCAGATGTCTGGGATCAGGCAGGACCACTGACATCGCGGCTCGTCCCCATCGAATCAGCATGCGCACAACTCGGATTGTCGCGTTCAACGTTCTGGCGCTTCCGAAAACGCCATCGCATCAAGGTGCTGCCAGGTCATCGAATCTACATTGATGACATCGTGGAGGCATTCGAAGCGGAGCGACGCGGTTGTCGTCGAAAGATTGCCTGACGGTTGCCATGAAGATATCAGTATCGAAATCGAACGAGCAGTGGCGGACCGCCGTTTGGTCGGTCCGCTACTACGTCCGGCGAAAAGCAATCAGGCGTTTTTTCGAAACCCGAGAAGAAGCAGAACAGTACGCGCGTGAAGTGCGTGACACGCTCAAGATCGGGACGGATCCCGACGAATTTGGCGAAGTGCAACGCCTGATTACAGGGACAGGTTTTAAGTTAAGTGGCGTCGTTCGGGCCGGGTTACAGTACATGCGGGAAAGCGACTCGGCCAAAGCGTCCCCAACTGCCACGTTCTCAGACGGCATCAAGCGCGTTTTGGAGAACGCAAAGCACCGTAGAGAAAAGACACTCATTGGATATCGGAGTTTCCTCGGTCGTTTGGAGCGGGTCTTTGGTTCCACACTCGCGACGGCGATAACGGGCGCCGACGTACAAAATTATCTGGATCAACTCGGAGACAGGCAGGGGGTTCCAGGAAAAGCGACGCCTCACACCAAGGAAACAGTCCTGCGACACATCAAAATGGTTCTTCGCACGCTCGGCATCGACAAGCCATTGCCTCGATTCAGCGTGCATGTGCCGCGAGTCCGGGAGATCCCGTTCTTCACAGTCGACGAATTGCAGGCAATTCTCGCCGCTGCGCATCCGCATGACCGCGGTCTAGTCGCATTGGCGATCTTTGCCGTAATTCGCCCCGAAACACTGGAACGTCTTCCTACGAATTGTGTAAATGTAGTTGATAAGTGTATACGGATCCCTGGGGAGCTCTCGAAAGACCACCGATCTCATTATCTGGAAACCGTGCCAATCGGGAATGACCGCGAGGTGCGTCCAGGGCCACCAGAAGTACTCTGGGCGTGGCTTCAGAAATACCCATTCCAACCTCGTCGTTGGAATGCGATCCAACGGTATCTTCGCCGGGCGTTAGGAGGAAAGTGGATTCAAGATGGCTTGCGACACAGCGGCGCGACGTATTATCGCGCCAAATACGGCGATGCAGCCACTGCTGAGCTGCTGACACACGCCAGCATCAAGATGGTGAACGAGCACTACGCTGGATTGGCTACGCGAAGTGAAGCGGACCAGTTTTTCGCTTTGTGTCCGGATACGGTGAGAGAGGACGGCACTACGACGGCAGTCCCGGTGAAACGGATCTGTTGGCCTAATGACACAGCCCTCGCAAAACTGCTCGCGACCAAGCCAGCTTCCCATATTGCCGTTCAGCTAGGCTGCAGTGACTCGATGCTGTCCAAACACTGCAAAAGACGGAGAATACCCAAACCAGGTCGCGGAGCGTGGACAAGTCACTCGGAGTAACGAGAGGCTATCCATTCGTTGGCATGGTTTGCTCGTCTATTGAGACGCCGCAAGGTACGCAACCCGATGGGGTGGCTCGCGACTGGCCTTTGTCCACAATCCAGTCAAATTAGGTGTATCGAATCTGCAGCAAATTTCGATGCACCTATGCCAAGCTCCCTGCCACAAATCAGGAGTGTCAGGCCCGATGAAAGTCTGCTCCTCGCCTCTATTCCTGGCCACCAAGTAATACCGAACCATTTTGTCGAGGCAGCTTTTTGGTGGGAGTATTTGCGTTCATCCCCAGAAGCTGTCGCAGCCATTCAGCGGACATTAACACCGACGTACTGGCCCAGGCGTGATCGCTCGCTTGTCGCACGAGTCGTGCATCCAGGATTGTTGCTCGTTCTAGGGCCCGGACTGAAAAACCACTTCGGCAGAAAAGTCTTTCCTCAAATGTCGTGGATGGAGGCGATGCAGACCCGCTCAATTCCACGCGATGAGTACCCAATATTTTCGGCAGCAGACCTTTGGGCTGAACAAATAGATTTCGCCAAACCTCGTGCAGTGGAGCTCACTTCATTTCCAAAGCACGATCTAGACGATGATGACAGCGAATCGAAGCGAAGGCAGTGGGGTGAACACAAAAACTATCACATTGAGGTAAATTGGGAGTTTACCGACAAACAGGTGACTCAATCGTTCAAGGAAGAGCTTGTGCGTCTGCGACCTAAAAACAGCCCCACCCCTCGGGTACCGTACAAGTCAACGCTCAACAAAACGATTTTGCCGGTGCGGCCGCGCAGCGCGCTCGGATGGCTGTATATCCTACGAGCACGTGCCACCTGCAGCAGTTGGAGAAGTTTCAACGAGCACTATAAAAAAGAAATCTGCAATGTCGTCCACTCAATGCCTGCCGAACAGGAACTCATGAGTCGTTGTCGCCGGGCGCGGCAGATCATCGGCTGGCTTCGCACCGGAGTTATTGCCCACATGGAATGAGGTAAGGTTTTTGCGATACGGGCCGATCACACCAGGACATTGAGCGCTGGCCGTGACAGAATATGCGGTACATCTGCTGCACCGGGCAGCTGATGTATTCACAAAATGAATGCATATCAAAAAAATGAGCCAAGGATGCCCGAATTAATTGATGTCGTTTCTGCAGTGCGACTGTTGGATGTTTCGCGCAGCACATTCTGGAGGTTTCGGGTGCGCAGAAAAATCAGGGCGCTCCCGGGGCGTAAATTTGCTTTGGACGACATCTTGCGAGGACTAGACGAAGAGCGGGGGCTGAGTGGACGTGAAGCCAAAACCGACAATTTTGGAGGTGGCCTATGAAAGTCACGGTCGTTCGGTTTCCTGGACGCAAAAAATCCTGGTGTGTTCGATACTATGTGCAACGGGCGCGGCGCATGAAATTTTTTAAAACCCGCGAGGAAGCTGAAACTCACGCGTCGGATCTGCGTTTGCTAGATCGAAAAGGCGCGAGCCTAGAAAAGGTCGAGGATGCAATACGATTAGTGGCTGGGACTGGTTATGACATTGCCGAGCTTGTTCGGATTGGTCTACAGTCCCTACAGACTGCTGGTACAAAGGACTCTTGCCTGCAACTAACCTTTTCGGAAGCAGTAAAAAAATACTTCGAACAGGCCAAGAAAAAGAAACTCCGGATGGCAACGCTGCTGGCATACCGTGGACACTTTATGGTTTTGAACAGGAAATGGGGAGATCGAATCATTGGCTGTATCAGCGACGCCGAAGTCGAAGCGTACCTACTCAACTACAATACTCCAAACTGCAGAAAAGGCCGCCCGAGCCTCAGAACCCTCCAAACCTACTTGCGGAATATGCAGATGGTGATGCGGGCAGCAGGCGTCGTCCGGCCACTTACAAAAGTTGTTTTACCCCGCGAAGACCGCGAAATACGATTTTTCTCAACGGAACAGGTTAGGGTAATGCTGACAGAAGCGAAAGCACATGAACGGGGGATGTTGGCGCTCGCGCTTTTTGCAGGACTCCGACCAGAACGCCTCAACGAGATTCCGTCCAACTATATTAACGTCAAGGAAAGGACCATACGGATACCCGCTGCTGTTTCCAAAACGCACAGCCCTGACTTCCTAGAAACGGTAACGCCGACGGCGCAAATCCCCGAGTTTAGACCAGGCCCTCCAGAGGTCTTATGGATGTGGCTTGAAAGATATCCTTTCCAACCGCGGTACTGGAAGGCCCTGAGAACCCGGTTGAGAATCATGCTGGGCAATCAATGGATTCACGATGGCTGCCGACATACAGCTGCTACCTACTACTGCACCAAATACGGCGTGGCTGCTACCGCAGAGCTTCTGACTCACTCCGACACGGGCTTGGTGAGGAAGCACTACGCTGGGATTGCGACCCGCGAGCAGGCGGAGGCATTTTTTAGCCTAACCCCAGACCGCGTGCCGCTACCGCGATACGCCCGTCGTGACTCAAAAATCAAAGTATCTCCCGAGGAAATGGCACGACTGGTACGCACTAAAACGATGAATGACGTCGCGAAACAAATTGGGTGTAGCAGTACCTCTGTTCGCAAATTTTGCCAAGCGCGCGGAATCCCAACACCGGGCAAAGGGCGGTGGGTGACGCGTAAGCTCATTTCGGGGGCAGAGCTTTTCCCTTTGGACGACCCCGAAAGCAGGAAATACCCGGAAAATGTCGTCACTGAGTCGACACTACCCCGTAGTTGCGACCCCGGCCCCTCGGAGTCGTCACGGTCGGACACTGATGGGTTATCAGATGGTCCAAGTTCGTCTCAATAAATCCCAGAGGGTTTTTACAGCGTCCTAAACGAGCTCCCCGCAGGGAATTGTAGGCACTTTGTCGTCACTCAAACCGCCGAAACTGGCGCACCCGTAGGGAGTCGAACCCCAAACCTTCTGATCCGTAGTCAGATGCTCTATCCAATTGAGCTACGGGTGCGTAATGGAGCGCGAGAAAAAGCAGGGATTCTGCACAGAGTGCAAGCGATTATTTTCGACTCTTTTTCAGGTCTGAGGAGCTCAGTCGCCATAGTTTTCAGTCACCGTGCGGCTAAGGCCGACAAATGTTTCTTCAGCCAGAGGCAGGCGGCGACCGTGAAGATAGACCACGCCCCACTTACGTTTTAGCTTCCGACGGCCGAGCGGAAAGGAAACCAATGCTCCGCTGCGCAGTTCCTCACGCGCGATCCACGGCGCTAGCACGCCAGCCCCAAGTCCAATTTTGACCAGCTCTTTGATCGCTTCCATCGATCCGAGTTCAATGTAGTTGCTCAATGCGATTTTCTCTTCGCGAAAATAATCGTTCACCAGTCGGAACGTGTAGCTGGTTTTATTATACAAAATAAGCGTCTCCTCAGAAATTGCGTCGCGCGGAACTCCACCGCTCTGCGCCCAAGGATGCAACGGAGCGACGTGAAAACGCAGCTCGTCCTCGAAAAGCGGAACGAAATCAAATTCTCCATCGCCCGGTGGCATGAGCATGATCGCGAGATCGATCTGCCCAGCTCGCAATAATTCCAGCTGCCGTCCGTGATCGCCCGGTTCGATTTTGATCACGCACTTCGGGAAGCTCTGTTTGAATTCACGCAATACCGTGGGCAGCACGTACTGACACGCTGTAGTGCTCGCGCCAACACGCAGGCGCCCGTGGCCCCAGTTCGTCAACGTATCGAGACCCGCGCGCGCCGTTTCCATTTCACGCAAAATTTTTTCTGTATGCCGCAAAAACTGTTCACCCGCCTGAGTGAGCAAGGCGCGTTTACCGATGCGATCGATCAGACGACAACCGACTTCCGTCTCCAGCGCCTTCATGGCGTGACTCACGGCGGACTGCGTAAGAAATAAATCTTTGGCCGCCAAAGTGAAACTGCCGCGGCGTGCAACGGCTTCAAAAGCAAGTAACTGACGGCTGTCGAGCGTGGTTCTCATGAATGAGCGTGTTTCATCATCTTTATGAAATGTTTGAAGAGCAGTAATCACGCCAACTGGCTTGGCTGGCACGGCGACGGCTCCAGGACTGCACCAAAACCAATGCAGATCACCATGCAGAAAAACACCGCCAGCCTCGCCCCACGCCCATTGCGCGTTGGCTTTCTGGCGCTCACCGATGCTGCGCCTTTTGCGGTTGCCGAAGAATTCGGCCTCTTCGCAAAACACGGCGTGCGCGTGCAGCTCAGCCGCGAGGTCGGCTGGGCCACCATCCGGGAAAAAATCGTTTATGGCGAACTCGACGCCGCGCAGGCCCCCGCGCCGATGTTGTGGTCCACCACCCTCGGAATCGATTCGGTGGCCTGCCCGGTAACAACCGGTCTCGTTCTCAATCTCCACGGCAATGCGCTCACGCTCTCGGAGCGACTCTGGGCAGCCGGTGTGCGCAATGCTACAACGCTGCGCGATGAAGCGCGACGCCGGAGTGGCGAACGCAAGCTCACCTTCGGCGTTGTATTCAATTTTTCCTCACACCATCTGCTGTTACGCTCATGGCTTCGCGAAGGCGGAATTAATCCCGAACGCGATGTACGCATCGTGGTCGTCCCGCCCGCACAGATGTTCCGCAACCTCGCGGCAGGTACAATTGACGGATACTGCGCAGGCGAACCGTGGAACTCACTCGCCGTTCGCGAAAAAATTGGCTGGTGCCCGACGTGGAGTGCCGCCCAGCAGCCTGGACATGTCGAAAAAGTTCTTATGGTCACCGAGCGTTTCGCCGAAACCCGCATGAGCGAACACGCCGCATTGATCGCAGCGCTCGTCGAAGCCTGCACCTGGTGTGACGAGCCTGCCAATCGCGAGTCGCTCGCTCAGCTGCTCGCGCGCGCCGGCTACATCAACCAGTCAGTCCGCGTCATCTCGCCAGCACTAATCGGCGCTTTCGATTGCGGCCACGATCAGATCGAGCAGGTACCGGACTTCCATGTGTTCCACGCTGGCCAGGCCAATCTGCCCTCGACGGCTAAAGCCACCTCCATCCAGCACGAGCTTATCGAAGCCACTTTCCTGCCTGCCGGCTCCGCGACCGCCCACCTTCCGCGGCGCCTATTTCGCGAAGATATTTTCAACCACGCCATCTGCACTCACCCGTCACATGAACTTGTCTCCTCTTAAATCTTCCAACGACACCCCTTCCCTGAATCGCCGCGCCTTTCTCACCAAAAGCGTTGCCAGCCTCGGTGCTGCCGCGCTCTGGTCGGCCTTGGGCAACAAGTCCTGGGCCGCAACCGTCGCTCCCGCTTCAGACGCGCCGGAAACGACAGACATCAACTTCGGCATGATCGCGCTAACCGATTGTTCGCCGATCGTGATCGCTCACGAAAAAGGTTTTTTCAAAAAATACGGCATCAACTCAAAGGTCACCAAAGGTGCCAACTGGGCCGCCATCCGCGATAGCCTATCAACGGGTTCGATTCAGGCTACGCACATGCTCATCGGCATGCCGCTCGCCTCGACCATGGGTTTGGCGGGATCGCCAAAAAAACCGATGATCATTCCCTGGCTCCTCAACCGCAACGGCCAGGCCATTACGCTCAAAACCGAGTGGAAAGGCAAAGTCGGAGCCGATCCCAAGGCGCTCAAACCTTTCGTCGAGCAGGCCAAAAAACTCGGCGAACCGCTCACTTTTGCGATGACCTTCCCTCCGGGCACGCATGCGATGTGGATGCGCTACTATCTTGGCGCCGGCGGCATCAATCCTGACAAGGACATCAGCCTCATCACCGTTCCGCCCGCTCAGATGGTTTCAAATATGAAGATCGGAAAGATGGACGGCTTCTGCGTCGGCGAACCTTGGAACGCCCGTTCCATTGCCGATAACATCGGGTTCACCGCCGTCTCCACGCAGGACTTGTGGAAAGATCACCCAGAGAAAGTTTGCGCCTTCACCGAAGAGTTCGCTGATAAAAATCCGAAAACCGTAAAGGGAATCCTCAAGGCTCTTCACGAAGCCAGCGTCTGGCTCGACAATCTCGATAATCGACCCGAACAGTGCGAAATCGTCTCTAGGCCGACCTATATTAATTGCCAGAAGGAAATTATTCTTGGCCGGCTACAGGGTCACTACAACTACGGTGACGGCCGCACTAAAGAGGACGACTACTACATGTCGTTCAGTGCAAGAAACTGTAATTATCCACAGCCAAAATACGCCAAGTGGTTTCTTTCACAGTATCGCCGTTGGGGTTTGGTCACAGGCACACCCGATTATGAAGGCGTAGCAAAACGCGTCATGCGAACCGATATCTATGAGGAAGCGATGAAGGAGATTGGTTACACCCATGGCGGACTGAACAATGATGCAGAAGCACTCTTCGATGGTGTCAGTTTTAATCCAGCCGATCCGGAAACCTACGCCAAAGGGTTTGCTACGAATAATCTCAAAGGCTGAACGCACATGAAAAAAATACGTTTTGATTGGCTCTTTTTACCCGCACTTGGACTGCTGTCAGTTCTGATTCTATGGACGATCACGAGCTACTCGCTCGCCAAAAATCTTCCTTCGCCGCTCAAGACCTGGGAGGCCAGCAAGCTCTACATCCTTGAGCCTTTTGCCAAACGCGGCGAAATGGACCAGGGGATTCTGCGCTTCACTTGGTACTCACTCGTGTTGGTAGCAAAAGGTTACGCTCTCGCGCTTCTCATCGGCACACCAATCGGTTTTTGCCTCGGACTCTCGCGGACTTTTACCAAAACCTTCGATCCCCTCATTCAGATCCTGCGCCCTGTGTCACCGCTGGCCTGGCTTCCGCTCGGTCTGGTGCTGTTCCTCGACGCCGGTAAGGACGCCAGCACGCTGGGCGCGCTCTTCACCATCGCGCTCTGCTCGATGTGGCCCACCGTGCTCAACACCGCAGTAGGCGTACGCGCCGTCCCCCAGGATTATCTCAATGTCGGCCGCGTGTTGAAGCTTTCGCGTTGGAAAACACTCACGAAAATTCTCCTGCCCGCCACTCTGCCTTATATGTTCACCGGCTTTCGTCTAAGCCTTGGTATATCTTGGCTGGTTATAGTCGCAGCGGAAATGCTCACTGGACGGCCAGGCGTGGGCGGCTTCCTCTGGCAGGAGTACAACAGCTTGGTCTACGAACACATCATTCTCTCAATCATCACCATTGGCGTGGTCGGCTTTGCCCTCGACCGCCTAATGAGCCTAGCCGAGAGCAAATTCAAATCTGTGCTCTAAATTTATCATGCCTTTTCTTGAACTAACTAATGTCGATAAAAGCTATGGTGACCATTCGGTGCTAAAGGGATTGAACCTCAGCATCGAGCGAGGCGAGTTCGTCGCCATCGTCGGCTACTCCGGCGCCGGGAAGACTACGCTTATCTCGCTTATCGCTGGTTTGACCAAAGCCGATCGCGGCACAGTCAAGCTCAACGACCTCGACATCACAGGTCCAGGTCCTGATCGCGGCATCGTTTTTCAAAACTATAGCCTCCTCCCCTGGCTAAATGTCACAGAAAACATCGCACTCGCGGTCGAACAAGTTTTCCCGAACTGGTCCACCGAGAAGAAAAATCAGCACGTGGCTCGAAATATCGACATGGTAAATCTGACACCGCACGCAGGTAAACTACCCCGCCAGCTCTCCGGCGGTCAGCGCCAGCGCGTGTCCGTTGCGAGAGCACTCGCGATGGATCCACAAATTCTGCTACTCGACGAACCGCTCTCTGCACTTGATGCACTTACCCGTGCCACGTTGCAGGATGAGATAGAACGTATCTGGGAAGCTGACAAAAAGACGGTCGTCCTCATCACCAACGATGTAGATGAAGGGCTGCTTCTTGCCGATCGCATCATTCCACTCACGCCTGGCCCGGGCGCCACGCTCGGCGAATCCGTACCGATCACCCTCGCTCGGCCCCGCGACCGCAAAGCTCTGAACCACGATCCCGAATTCAAACGATTGCGCGCTTTGGTCACGAATCAACTTCTTGGATACGCCGCGAAGCGCCGCACAACCGTCACTCGTAAGCTTACCCTGCCGGATATCTTGCCTGAAGATCTCGACGCACCACGCACCCATCGTGGACGTCCATTGCGTCCGCACGAGCAGAAGAATGAGACGATCACGCTCACCTCCTGAGCAAATTTGACCAAAATATGAGCTCCTTCCTTGAAATTTCGCAGCTGAATAAAACCTACGACACACCCAAAGGCCCAGCGGTGATCGTCGAAAACTTCGATCTCCGTATTCGTAAAGGCGAATTTATTACTCTCATCGGACACTCGGGCTGCGGCAAATCCACTGTACTTGCGATGCTAGCTGGGCTTGCCGAACTAACCTACGGAGGGATCGTGCTCGCCGGTCGTGAGGTCACCGGCGCTGGACCCGATCGAGGCGTGGTCTTTCAGTCTCCATGTCTACTGCCATGGCTGACTGCATTCGATAATGTCATGCTCGGCGTGAATCAAGTCTACTACACCGCCAGCCGCGAGGAACGCCACCAGATCGCCGAGTATTATCTCACGGTTGTCGGTCTGGCAGATGCCATGCACAAAAGGCCAAACGAACTTTCCCAAGGCATGCGTCAGCGTTGCGGTATCGCCCGCGCCTTCGCTCTTTCACCGAAGATGCTGCTGCTTGACGAACCTTTCGGTATGCTCGATTCACTGACCCGCTACGAATTGCAGGAAGTACTACTCGATCTTTGGCAAAAAGATCAGAAGACCGCGATCATGGTAACGCACGATGTGGACGAAGCTCTGTTTCTCTCTGACCGTATCGTAATGATGACCAATGGACCGGCCGCCACAGTCGGCGATATCCTGGAGATCAAGTTTCCCCGCCCACGCTCACGCAAACAACTGATGGAAGATCCTGAATATTACCGCTTGCGCGAACACCTCATCACTTTCCTCGAAGAACGTTCCCACCTCAGGCCGGCGTCACAAATGGCATCTAACGAAACGCCACCGACAAATTCGATACATCACAAGTTATCGCTAAAAAAAGCGCCGTCTACCAATCATACGTCGAAACTGAAATCCATACTCGTCTCTCTGCGTCAGCAATTCGTCAAAACCTGAGCGCGACCCCTACTGGGTCTGCAGTTTGACCAAATCACGTTTTTCTGTTCGCGCGTCGCCGATGCCGCTGTGGCTTTGCCGGGCCTACAGTCAACAACTCTAAATAAAACCAATTAATATACACCATGAGAACACCACTCCGCATGATCGTCCTGGTTCTCGCCACGACGGTCGCCATCACCCGGTTGAACGCCCAGTACGCGCCACCGGTTCCTTCACGTCCATTCCCCGGATTCATTAACGAATACCTGCGCGCTTCCGATCCGTACCTGAACGCTTGGGATATTGCGGTGAATGTTCGCGAACGTCTCGAGGCGAAAGACAATGCCGGCTTCACCTATTCTGGCCAAAACGCCGATTTCCGTGATACGGGCACAGGCCTCAACAATGACAATAACAACAGTTATTATCTAACCCGCATTATGCCCCGCATCGGCTACACCGCGAAATGGTATGCGTTTTTACTCGAAGGGCGCGCCAGTGTTTCAAATGGAGACGAACGCGGCGATCAACGAGTGGCGGCTGACGCCGGCAAACCCGGACACGCCTTAGCCGAAGATGACCACGACTTAAACATTCACCAGGCCTATTTTTTCATCGGAAATCATAAAGAGTTTCCGCTCTCACTAAAGATTGGCCGTCAGGAACTCGTCTATGGCGATCAGCGCACGCTCGGTCATTTCCGCTGGAACAATAACGCTCGAACCTTCGATGCAGCCAAGGTCCGCTGGCAAAACGCGCTCTTCGGAGTCGACGTGTTCACCGGTGGATTGGTTTACAATGACAACCATAACTTCAATCGCTCCCATGTTTCCGCGGACCATTTTTCAGGCGCGTATTTCAATTTTCCTACGCTTTCCGCCAACAACATCGTCGAAGCCTTTCTTTACTCGCGCAATGTGACCGTCGCTAGCGCAACGGTGGACGTCGACCCCAACGGCAACCCGTACGCCGGTGTCGCTGCCCCATTTCGCAATCCACCCAAACAGGACCTCTACACGGCTGGACTGCGCATCAAATCAAAGCCGCTCGCGTACGGTCCATGGGACTACGGAGTGGAACTTATGCATCAGTTCGGCAATCGTGCCACCACCGGTCCGACCGCGCTCTCCGCTGTAGTTGCCTCAGCGCCACGTCTGCGCCAGGACGCCTATGCTGCCGTACTTCAGAGCGGCTACACTTGGACCGATAGCGCGTGGCAGCATCGAATCGGCCTTACCTACAGCTATGCCTCGGGCGACAAAGATTCAACCGACAGTAAAAGCCAAACGTTTCAAAATCTTTTCGCCACAACGCATTTGTTCTATGGATACATGGATCTCAACAGCCTCCAGAATCTCCACGACATCCGGTTAGCCTACACATTCAAACCCAAGCCTACCATCAGCGTCGCGCTTGAGGCCCACGCCCACTACCTCGATCGCACGACAGACAGCTGGTACAATGTTGCTGGCGTCGGCCGAGCGGGCGGCGCATCCAACACCGGAAACGGGTACGCTATCAGCCCGAACTTTAGTCGGCAGCTCGGTAAGGAACTCGATCTCGTTACGGGCTGGGCTTTCACTCCCAGCGCACAAGTCGAACTCGGCCTCAGCCGGTATTTCCGCGGCGAATACATCAAGCAATCGCTGAGCACTGTGGGATCAAAAGATGCGAGCTACGCCTATTTGCAGGTCACCCTAAATCTTTAAAAGCGCACTCGTTTATCGGTGAATCGATTTCCCACATAATGAGCCACTTTCATCGTTCGATCGAAATTAATTCAACGTCTTTATCGTGCATTATCCGCTCATGGCACCCCGACTGCTGAAACGGCAACGTGCCAACCGTTCCTGATCCACTTTCACCGTCCGCGCCTTTTTCGGCAGAGCAGAAGGAGTATTTGCAGGGCTTCATGGCTGGCGCGATGGCCTCCGGCGTCTTCACATTTGTCGGGACTACGAGTGCGGGTCAGTTCACGGCCACTCCCGGCGCGGCCGATTCGGGAAACCTTGCTGCACCATCCGAGACGACCGTTTACGGAACGCCGCTCAGTGACCTCTGCAAAGAAGAGCGCTGGAAGTACGACGAAAATCCGCTCGATGCCTGGGAACGCCTGCTGAAACACGCCGACGAAGATAAAGTCCCCGACCCGGAGCACACTTATCGTTTTAAAACTCACGGCCTCTTCTACGTCGCACCCGCACAGGACAGTTTCATGATTCGCCTGCGCATTCCTGCCTGTGAGCTCACTTCCGTGCAGCTCCACGGCTTGGCAGACATCGCGTCCGAACTCGGGGGCGGCTATGCACACATCACCACTCGCGGCAACCTCCAGATCCGCGAATTTAAACCACGCGATATCGTCAAACTGCTCACCCGCGTACAGGAACTCGGGCTCACGTCTCGCGGCGCCGGTGCCGACAACATCCGCAATGTCACCGCCTCGCCCAACAGCGGCTTCGATCCCTACGAGCTCATCGATGTGCGGCCGTTTGCGAAGGCGCTTCACCATTATATCCTAAACCATCGCGATCTCTACGGTCTGCCACGTAAATTCAATATCGCTTTCGATAACGGCGGTTCACTCTCCGCTGCGGTTGACACCAACGACATCGGGTTTTTTGCCACCCGCGTAACCGAGGCCACACTGGCCAAAGCCCCCGTCGGTACGCCTCGCTTCGAACCTGGCGTCTACTTCCGCGTCCACCTCGGCGGCATCACCGGACACGGTGACTTTGCCCGTGACACCGGGCTGCTCATCAAACCCTCTGAAGCCTTAGCTGTATCCGCCGCGATGTTACGCGTGTTCGCGGAAAACGGTGACCGCACTGACCGCAAAAAAGCCCGACTCAAATACCTCCTCGATAAATGGGGCTTCGAAAAATTCGTTGCCGAAACTCAGAAGAAACTCGCTTTCCCTCTCGTGCACTTAGCCGCCGAAGCCTGCGAACCACGACGCCCGGTTATCAAGCACGGCTGGCTCGGCGCCGCTCGCCAGTCGCAGCCCGGCCTCAACTCCCTCGGCATCGGTATTCCCGTTGGTCGAATGACTGCGAAACAGATGCACACGCTGGCTGAACTCGCCACCAACTATGGCAAAGGCGAACTCCGGCTCACGGTGTGGCAGAACCTGATCATCCCACACATTCATGACGCCTTCGTCGAAACTCTCAAACGCTCAGTTAAACATGCCGGTTTCTTCACCGAGGCAGGTAACATCGCCGCCGGTGTCATCGCTTGCACCGGCAATCGCGGTTGCAAATACTCTTCCGCCGATACCAAAGCCCATGCTACAAATCTTATTAAGAAACTCGATGCACGACTGAAACTCGACAGCCCGGTCAACATCCACTTCACCGGTTGCCCTCACTCCTGCGCACAACACTACTGCGGCGATATCGGCTTCGTCGCGACCAAGCTTTCTGATGGAGGTGAAGGTTATCACGTCGTGCTCGGCGGCGGCATGGATCACGAACAGGGCATTGGCCGAGAAATTTTCCGCGGGATCCGCGCGACGGAAGTCAATGACCTCGTCGAGAAAATTCTCACGACTTTCCAGGAGAAAAAATCCCGCGGCGAAACTTTCGCTCAGTGGAGCCGCCGACATTCCATGAAAGAACTCCAGGAATTGCTGTCCTCCTGACCAACCATTCGCCATCACTTTGATGACCTCTTTTCCCGTTATTCCCGACACCGCACCCTTCAGCGCCGACCAGCGCGCCTGGCTCAACGGTTTTCTCGCCGGATTTTTCTCGCGCTCACCAGCCGCAACCAGGGCGCCGTCTGCCGCCACACTCGTGTCCCTAACCATCCTTTTCGGCTCGCAGACTGGAACCGCCGAACGACTCGCTAAACGCACCGCCAAGGAAGCCGGCAAACGCGGCTTCGCTCCCACCGTACTCGACATGGCGCAGACCGATCTCGCCAAACTTTCGTCCGAAAAGAACCTGCTCGTCATCACCAGCACCTATGGCGAAGGCGAACCGCCTGATAACGCCAAATCGCTTCTTGCCACGTTAAAAAGGGAATCTGCGCCAACGTTATCTGGAATACGATTCTCCGTGTGCAGCCTAGGCGATCGCAACTACACGCGCTTTTGCCAGTGCGGCGTCGACTTCGACTCGCACCTGGAAAAACACGGCGCCATTCGGGTTTTCGCCCGTGCCGATTGTGACGTCGAATACGACGCAGTCTTCACTCAATGGCTCGACGGGGCTCTCTCCACCTTCGGTAGCGGAACTGCTCCTGCCTCTCCGGCCTCGGCTCTCATCGCAGACGAATCCGAAGAGCCCGAAAGCAAATATTCAAAAGCTAATCCTTTCTCGGCGCTTTTACTCACGTCGCGCAAACTCAACGGCGACGGTTCAGGCAAAGAAGTACGTCACATCGAGTTTTCGCTCGAAGGCTCCGATTTGACTTACGAGGCCGGTGATGCCCTTGGCGTTATCCCGCAGAATTGTACCGAGCTCGTGAACGACGTTCTCACCTTACTCGGGTGTGACGGCGAAGAAGCTGTGCTCACGCCGGATGGCACCACGACATCCTTCCGACAGGCCCTCACTCTACACTACGATCTCGGTAAACCTTCGCCTGAGTTGGTCGAGGCGGCTTCCATAGCGTCCAATGGTTCTGGCGGAGTTGCGGTCACCGTTGCGCTTCATCACGTGATCGATGTTCTGCTAGCGTATCCAGAAACCAAATTCACGCCCGTTGCTTTCGTCGGTCTCCTGAGAAAACTTCAGCCACGCCTCTATTCTATATCATCCAGTCCGAAAGCTCACCCCGGTCAGGTTCACCTCACCGTCGGTGCCGTCCGCTACGAAACCGCCAATCGTTCGCGCAAAGGCGTGTGCTCCACTTTCCTCGCCGACCGCAATAACCCCGGCGAATCCCGCATTGGCGTATACATTCACCGCAACAAAGCCTTCCGTCCTCCAACCAACCCGGATGCTCCTATGATCATGATCGGCCCCGGCACCGGCATCGCGCCATTCCGAGCATTTCTGGAAGAACGCCAGGCTTCTGGTGCAAAAGGAAAAAACTGGCTTTTCTTCGGCGACCAGCGCGCCTCGACCGATTTTCTCTATCGCGAACAGCTGGAGGAAATGAGGAAAACCGGCGTACTCACGCGCCTCGATACGGCGTTTTCCCGCGATCAGGTCGAGAAAATCTACGTGCAGACTCGTATGCTCGAACACGCCAACGAACTCTACGCCTGGCTCGAAGCCGGCGCCTGTTTCTACGTCTGCGGCGACGCCTCGCGTATGGCAAAGGATGTCGATGCTGCCCTGCATAAGGTGATCGAAACCGCCGGTAAAAAAACTGCCGAGCAGGCCGCTGATTACGTCGAGACACTTCGCACCGCCAAACGTTATCAGCGCGACGTTTATTGATCCCATGATAAATGGAGCTATAACGCCAGAGAAGGCCAGGTCTCCCGAGGCCGCGACATCCACGCCGCACAATCACGTTTCCCACGCCGAGTCTTCTTCGACTCGGACGCTCATCGACGAATTGCTGGAAGAACAGCAGCGGTTACAGACGCCGGTGGCGCGTTTCTCCAATGTTCACAACCGAGGAGCCACGCCCTCCCTCGAGCCGATTTATCGCGATCTTATTCCTCTCACCGCGCCAAGCCCGGGTGAACAGTACGCATTCGAGGTCGACCTCGATGCTTGCAGCGGCTGCAAAGCCTGTGTCGCTGGGTGCCATTCCCTCAATGGCCTCGACGATGAGGAAACTTGGCGCGATGTCGGCCTCATTCACGGCGGCACACGTTCGCATCCTTTTCAGCAGACCGTAACCACTGCCTGTCACCACTGCGCCGATCCAGCATGCCTCAATGGCTGTCCCGTACTCGCCTACGAAAAAGATCCAATCAATGGCATTGTTCGTCATCTCGACGACCAGTGCATCGGCTGCCAGTACTGCATTCTTAAATGTCCGTATGATGTTCCCAAATACAACGAGCGGCTCGGCATCGTCCGCAAATGCGACATGTGCCACAGCCGTCTCGGCGCCGGCGAAGCGCCGGCGTGCGTGCAGGCCTGCCCAACCCACGCCATCAAAATCGTCACGGTAACCACCCACGTAAACGGTGTACTATCGGCAGACACCTCCGCATTTTTGCCAACCGCGCCGTCGCCCCACTACACGCTGCCGACCACGCGCTACGTGACCAAGCGTGCCCTTCCCGACAACGTCATGGCAGTCGACGCCGAGGTGCTCCGGTTGCAGCCAGCCCATTGGCCGCTCGTTATCATGCTCACCTTTATGCCAATGGCGGTGGCCTGCCTCTTTCTGGCAGTTGTTGTGCCAGGGCACGTCGCTGAGCTTACCGGAATCGGTTGGTTCGCCGCCGCGATTGGACTCGCGAGCAGTTTTTTCCATCTAGGCCAGCCGTTCCGGGCCTGGCGCATTTTTCTCGGCCTGCGCAAATCGTGGCTAAGCCGCGAGGCGGTCGTTTTCGGCGGCTGGTTTGCTTTGGTTTCTATTTTGGCGGCCACTCATTTCCCACTAACCGCTGGTTTGATTCCTCCGTTACCAAAATTTTTCAGCCTCACTGTAGCAGCCATTGGCCTTCTCGGCTTGTTCTGTTCGGTCATGATTTACGTCGACACTCGCCGCGAATTCTGGCGTTTCGCCCAAACCGCTCCGCGCTTTTTCGGCGCAGCCGGCGTGCTGGGTCTCGGCGTACTCTTCGCCCTTGCGCCAAATTCGTCTAGCGCGGTAGCAATCATTCTCGTCGTGCTCTGCAAGCTCGCTATTGAAACCCGCGTTCTTCGTTCGCTCGACGATGACGACGACAAGCCGACCGAGGCCCGACAGACCGCGCTGCTCCTCACCGGGCTGTTACGCCTCAAGCTCACCGCACGCTATTTTCTGGCGCTTATCGGAGCGGGTCTAGTTCCTCTGTTGGTCACGTTACACTATGTGCCTGCAGCTAGCGCTTGGGCTGGTCTCACTCTCGCACTCGGCGGTGAATTGATCGAACGCTACACCTATTTCCGCGCCGTCGCTGTACGCAAAATGCCCGGGTTTGTCTCATCATGATTTCCGCGCTGGACAATCTTCTGCAAAACCGCACCGGTCCGATGACCAGCGAACTCGTGTTACATCCTGGTGATTTCGGTTTGGGTAAAGTACCTGCCCGACTAAACCCATTTGCCACCACTAATATGGTTTGCGGATTCTGCAGCACGGGCTGTTCGCTCAAAGTCCATATCGATCAGCATGGCCAGGCCATTAATCTCACTCCAGACCCGTCCTACCCCGTGAACCTCGGCATGGCCTGTCCTAAAGGCTGGGAAGCACTCACGCCGCTGGCCGCTCCCGACCGCGCAACCACACCGCTGCTCCGCAACGCCGCCGGTGTTCTTGAGCCGGTTGACTGGTCCGTTGCGCTTTCCGCGCTGGTGAAGAATTTCAAACTCATCCAAAAGCGGAACGGCCCTCACTCCATTTCTTTTTTGAGCACAGGCCAAATTGTAACCGAGGAAATGGCGCTGCTTGGCGCGCTCGCGAAGTTCGGCATGGGTATGCTTCATGTCGACAGCAACACCCGGCAATGTATGGCCACTTCACATGTTGCCTATAAGCAATCGTTCGGTTTCGACGCGCCTCCGTTCACTTACAGCGACTTTGAAGAAAGCGACGCGTTGATCTTTATCGGCGCCAATCCCTGCATCGCCCACCCTATCATGTGGCAGCGGGTGATGATGAACAAACGCAACCCGGAGATCGTCGTGATCGATCCGAGGCGGACCGAAACTGCAATGGTTTCTACACTACATCTCCCGCTACGTCCGAAAAGTGATCTCATCCTGCTCTATGGCGTCGCTCATCTCCTGATCGAACGCGGCGCGGTGAAGCGCGAGTTCATCGACGCGCACACCCATGGCTTCACCGAGTTCGCCGAATTCGTCCAGCGCTTCACACCGGAATTTGTCTCCGCGGAAACCGATATTCCAATCGCGACTCTCACTCGGCTAGTCGACATCATCGTCAGCCGCGAACGCGTCTCCTTTTGGTGGACGATGGGCGTCAACCAGGGTCACGAATCAACCCGAACCGCACAGGCCATTATCAATCTCGCGCTCATGACCGGCAACATTGGTCTGCCCGGCACCGGCGCTAACTCCATCACCGGCCAGTGCAACGCCATGGGCTCGCGTCTTTTTGGCAACGCCACGTCATTACTCGGTGGATACGACTTTGCCAATTCTGCGCACCGCGCTCATGTGGCCGCTACGCTCGGGATCGACAGCTCGCTCATCCCCGATCAGCCGAGCTTGGCGTATGATCAGATTCTCGACGGAATCGATTGCGGGGAAATTCGCGGCCTTTGGATCATTGCCACCAACACTGCGCATTCTTGGATTAACCAGGGCGGTTTTAGCGAGCTGCGCAAAAAACTCGATTTCCTCGTGGTACAAGACATGTACGCCACAACTGAGACGGCGCGCATGGCCGACCTCGTACTTCCTGCAGCCGGTTGGGGCGAGAAAGAAGGTACCTTCATTAACTCTGAGCGCCGGTTCGGTCTCGTGAAAAAAGTCGCGCGGGCTCCCGGACAAGCGCTCAGCGATTTCGCCATCTTCAAACTCGTGGCGGAAGCATGGGGCTGCGGAGAAACGTTTCGCGCCTGGCTAACGCCGGAAGCGGCATTCCAGATCCTGAAAACCCTTTCGCGCAACCAGCCCTGCGACTTCAGCGGCATTCGCGATTACGCACACATCGACAACGCCGGCGGCATTCAGTGGCCATTCACTGAACGTGATGCGGCAGACAATGAATCCTCTCAGCAGCGCCGACTCTTCACCGAAGGAAGGTTTTTCACGCCCGACGAGAAAGCCCGTTTTTATTTCGACGAACCACGCGCCATGCCGGAATTACCGGATAAACAGTTCCCATTTCTACTCATGACCGGACGCGGCTCATCAGCGCAGTGGCACACCGGCAGTCGCACCAACAAAAGCGCAGTCCTACGCAAGCTCGCCCCACGCGAACTTCACGTCGAAATCAATCCTGACGATGCTTCGCGCCTCGGTATCACCGATGGTGAACACGTCCAGATCCGTTCGCCACGTGGGCGTGCCGCCGCGCTCGCTCTTGTCACTGCAATTGTACGGCCCGGTCAGCTTTTCATGCCTATGCATTTCGAGACAGTGAACATCCTCACCTATCCCGCCTTCGATCCCCATTCGCGCCAGCCGTCCTACAAAGCCTGCGCTGTCACGATCGAAAAAATTTCTTCGTCCGCCCGCAGATTAAAAAACCAGTCACACTGAACTGCTCAAAGGCAATCACTTGGCGTGTTCCAGTTGGCAAAAAGAATCTGCTCCTCTGCATGCACCGGAATCATCCGCACGCGCTGGCTCGATTCTAAAACGTTAACCCATCGCTGGAGAGAATAAATCTGTTCTACCAACGCCCGCTGCGCTTCCTCCGCCGCTTCGCGTGGATAAACAGCCGCTAGCGGCTCTGCTTGATCATCGCTAGTCGGAACCACCCCACAGCCATGCTCGGACTGAGCCATCAAATCCGACAGATACGTCGCGGTCATTTTTGGCAAATCAACCGCCAGTACTAAACAAAGCGGAAATTTAGCCGCCGTGAGTGCGGCCTTCAGCCCGCTCATCGGACCACAACCAACCTGGGTATCCTGCACTTCGCGCGTTCCAGGGATGCCATACGTTTTTTCCACGCCCACTGAAATGATGATCTCACTCGCTCCAGCTTGTCTCAAAGTTTCGATGGCGCGTTCGAGTAGTGTCCGCCCATCGGGCAACGTCAGCAACGCCTTGTCTTGTCCCATGCGCACCGAACGTCCGCCCGCGAGCACCACACCGGTGAACGATTGTTTTTCGTTATTTTTCACTACGCAGAACCCCGTCTGTGATGATTCGGCAACGCAACCCACCACGGCCCTTCATCCATTCTTCTGCGCCTGAACCAACTGCCTGATCCATCCAATAACAAGGCTTGCACTCGCCGGTTCCTTCCAGCGTCACACCCTGCAACTCAAATCGCTGACCGATCAGCGCGTCGAGATCAAGTCCCTCAACCAACAGATTTCGCCGCAGCACTGCCGGTGAAAGTTCGGGCTTCCGGTGCTCGTTCCGAAGTTTCTCAAATATCTCCCACGAGAACAACGTGACCTGTCCTTTGTAGTCTTCCTTAAAATCAAAAAAACGATCTCCGCGCAGTCCACGTTGCGCGACGCATTCAATTTCCTCTACCTCGACAATTTCATGTTCACCCGCCGGCTGTCCGTGGTGTCCAAAATAATTATGCCCGGTAGAAATAAAAATATGACGGAGGCGACTCATGGCAGTGCTCAAAGTCAGACAACTTTCGCTAACGGGCAACTCTAGCAACAGGTAATCCCATATCTAAACTCACCGAGGATCAACGACACGCCCGAGGAACAAGCACGCACCGCTCGCCCGATGCTGAATCGCAAAGATGAAAGGATGGTCGACCCTTAGCTCGATGGGTTTGGGAAGACGAGGACCGATCGCACTGAGTCCGAATGTTACCGGCGCTGCTGTTGCGGCTGCGGCCTCCGTACCTTGCTCGTCCACCGCGATGAAGGTCTTGTGGAAAACCTCCGAAAGATAGAGATATTCATTTAGTTTACGTGGTGCCATTCGCTCGAAGTCTGCACTACCTTTGGGTGCATCGAAAGCCATTCTCAAACCAAGCGATTGGAGGATGGCCGCCAGAGGAGCTAAAGGCGGCTCTAGTTTAAACTTTGGGAGGTGCAAAATGAAATCATCGGGGGCCGGATTCGCACACTCTACCAACAATTGTGCCGTCAATTTTTTCTCTAGCGCAGCCAGTCCATCCTTTTCATCTGGCAAGAGTATGAGCATCTGCAGGTCATTACCCACATAGCGGATAGTCACCGCACAAAAGCCGTCACCCTTAAAATATCCATATAGGCTTTTGCGCTGCATGGTACTCACTTTTTCCTCGTTGGCGCCATTAACCCAAAACGACTCCTTCCTCGTACTATATTTCGAAAATTCTTTCGCCCAGGCCCCTTTGAAATAGACTGCGTTTACCAAAGCGATCCGCGTATTTTGATTAACGCTGCCCGATGGCAGCAGATTATTGATGCGCATATGAGTCGAATCGGAGACCCATCGATTGATCTCGTTGCGAGCGCTTTCAGATGAGCCAACGAAATCGCAAATCTGAAAAGAAGAAACGTAGTTGCTCTTCATGAAAGAAAGAAATTCTGACCGGAACGCGTATCCACTTTGTCCGTAAAGTCGGTTCGCTGTTTCAAGAGTTATCGCTTCGCTAGGCCCCTCGTGTTCAGCCGATTCTTTTACAATTTCAAGAGTACTCGTATGTATCCGTTCAAACTCTGCTCGAAAGGCCGCGAACGAACTATGCAGTGCCGCTTCGTTATCCGCCGGATAATGCAGCACCTTCGCCATTTCGGTTTTCGTTTCACCCGCGGCACCGGCGTAGGTCATCGCGAGCGCGGACTGGATCGAGTATGGCGAGATCAGTGCATTTTCGTTCGGTTTGGCAACGCGCGCGAGCAGATCGATACCGAGAGCGTTCATCGAGTCGGCGGCGTAGCCCAAATCGCCAGCCATCGCCAAATTTTGGCTCACGAAACAAAACACACTCACACCGCAGAAAATAATTTTCCGTAAAGACATAAGGGTATTGGATAAAATGGCCGTAACCTTTTGCACTCTACACTACGCAGCAAGCCCAGGTTTCTTACGAAAAAAAATTAGGGGACTTCATCTCTGCGTCTCTATGGCTCTGCGAGAGCCATATACAAGATCGAACGAATTCATGCTCGCTGAGCCGCGCAGACACAAAGGTGAAATAAGTCGCGGGTATTTCGGAGAACGTCCCTAGTCTACACGCGCCGTCACACGCTTTTACGCCAATCGATCAGTTCGAGCTGAAGGAGTTTGCGGTCGTTGAAATAGTTCCAGGTGAGTTCGACGGCGAGGTCGATAGGCACGCCTAGCGGCGGGAGGCGATCGGCCATTTTCCAAGCCACACCAAAGAGTCGGCGACCGCGTCCGTCGTCGAAGCTAAAACGAAAATGCTGCTCCTTGAAAACTTCGGGACGCTGATGAAACACCACACCGCGCAGGCCAAAGACGGGCTCGGGATTGCCCTGGCCGAAGGGATGTAGTTCGGCAAGTTCGTCCATGAGTTGATCGCGGATTTGCTCAGGCCGAATCCAAGCAGCGAGTTCGAGCCGCGCTTCGATTAGATCGTTACCGCAATGTTGCCGCACGGCTTCAGCAAAGTGGGTGCGAAATCCGTCCAGCTTCAATTTCGTCAGCGACACACCGACAGCCATTGGGTGTCCGCCCCAACTGGTCAAATGTTCGGCGCACAATCCAAGGACATCGACCAGGCTCACGCCGTCGACACTGCGGCCCGAACCTTTCGCCAGGTCACCTTCGTTGCCAAGGACAACACAAGGGCGGTTGTACTTGCGGGTCACGCGGCCAGCCACGATGCCGACCACGCCCGGGTGCCAGTTATCACCGTAGAGCACGATTCCAGGCCAATCGGAAAATTGTTTCTCGATCATCTGCTCTGCTTCTTCGGTGATCAGACGTTCGATATCTTGGCGCTCGCGATTGAAAGCATCGAGCTGGCGCGCAGTGTCCATGCAGAACTTCACGTCTTCGCTGAGCATGAGTTCGACAGAAAGAGCGGCGTCGGCAAGACGTCCGCTGGCATTGATGCGCGGCCCGAGGCGAAACGAGATATCGACGGGCATGATCTCGTTTTCGATTTTCACGCCGGCGACCTGCATGAGCGCCTTGAGACCTGGACGCTGGGTCGTCTGCAATATCTTTAAACCCTGTCGGGCAATGATGCGGTTTTCACCGCGAAGCGGCACAAGGTCTGCCACGGTACCCATGGCCGCAAGGTCGAGGTAGTCGCGAAGTTTGATACGAAAGGCGACGGGATGATTTTCACCGCGCAACAATTTCAGCAGGCCATGCGCGAGTTTGAAGACGAGACCGACGGTGCAAAGGTGGCGCCACGGTTCTTCCACAGCATCGTCGCTGCCGACGTGCGGGTTGATGAGTATGCCTTGGTCGAGCGGCTTTTCCTTGGAGCGATGGTGATCAACGACAATAACGTCAACGCCCTGGCCAACGAGGTAGGCGATCTCGTCGATGGAATTGGTCCCACAATCCAGCGCCACAAACAATGCCGGCTTTCCGCCTTCGAGCGCGCGGTCGATCGCGCTGCGTGACAGACCATAACCATCTTCCATACGTCGCGGCACGATGAAACGGGGATTGAGCCCGAAGCGGCGCAGAATACTTACGAGTAACGCCGTGCTACTCACGCCGTCGACATCGTAGTCGCCGAGCACGACGACCTCCTCGCGTTGTGCGATGGCCTGGCGCAGGCGAATGGCGCCAGCCTCGATGTTGTGGAGCAGGAATGGATCTTTGAGTTCACTTAACGCAGGGTTAAGGAACTTAGTCGCAGCAGCCGGTTCGGCTAGACCGTTGCGCAGCATCAGCTCCGCCAGCACTGGACTGATGCCAGCGCTGCGGCTAAGCTCGTCGATCGCTGCGACCGGGAGCGGTGTATAGATCCAACGCATGTTTGCGCGGCTCTGCCGCTAAGGAAGAATGAAGAATGTCGAACGCAAAATGCGGAATGTGCGGTCCATCGGGACTACCCCGATCTTCGGCCATTCTACATTCTGCCTTCTCCATTCTTCATTTGCATTACTGCGAGGCCTTGCTAGCGCCAGTCCACTCGTAAGTCGGCTTAACGTCCTGGTGTTTCTCGACGTGCTTACGATCGCCCTTGTGATACCAATAGAAGATTGGCGAGGCGATGAAGATTGAGGAGAACGTACCGGTAACGATACCGACGAGGAAGGTAAACGAGAGGTCGTTGATGACGCCGCCGCCGAAGATGTAGAGCGCGAGGGCCGCAAGGAACGTCGTCGTACTGGTGAGAATCGAGCGGGCAAACACCCGGGATGTGGCCAGATTGATCACGTCGCGTAGACGAAGGTTCGGGTTATTCTTGAGCTCTTCACGTATACGATCGAACACGACAATGGTATCGTTAATGGAGTAACCGACGATGAGAAGGATCGCGCCCACCATCGGAGCCGTAAACTGACGACCCGTGAGGACGAAAATGCCAACAGTCATGAGCACGTCGTGAATGGTTGAAACCACCGCGCCGATGCCGTAGCCAATCTCAAAGCGGAAGGCGACGTAGATCATGATACCGAGAATCGAGAGCGCGATGGACATGAGCGCGTTCCATTGGATTTCTTTGCCGATCGAAGGTCCGATCGCTGATTTGCCCACCATATCGAAGCCGGCTTCGGGGAAGTTCTTGCGAAGCACTTCCACAGCTTGGTCGCCTTTACCGGTTTCGGTTTGAACGTTCAATACTTCCATGCCGGTTCCGATCGGACTTTGATAGGAAGCCATGATTTCACCCAGGCCTGCCTTGTCGGTGGCATTCTGAATTTTGCCGGTATCAACCTTCTGTTTAAATGATAGGTTCATCACGTCGCCGCCGGCAAAATCGATGCCGTAGATTTTGTGACCCTTCATGGCAATACCGACGACGCCGACCAAAACGATGACCCAAGACGCGATGAAGAACATACGTCCGCGTTTCACGAAATCCCAGCCCGGAGCCTTCAGCACATTCAGCATGATCATGCGCTTCATGAAGCCCGTAAAGATAACGAACTCCAAAAGCATCTGGCTGACGATCAGCGCAGTGAACATCGTGGTGAAAATACCGATGGTGATCGTGATGCCGAAGCCCTTCACCGGACCTGTGCCGAACACAATCATAAGGCCAGAGGTGATGAAGGTCGTGAGGTTGGCGTCGACGATGGTCGTGAACGCTTTGTCATGACCAGCGTGGAAGGCGTTGACGAGGGTTTTGCCGAGTGCGAGTTCTTCGCGCATGCGCTCGAAGATCAGGATGTGCGCGTCAACCGCCATGCCGACGGTGAGCACGATACCGGCGATACCAGGCATCGTCAGCGTGGCGCCGAGCATGGCGAGCACACCGAGGACGATCAAGATATTGAGTGTCACACTGATGACGGCGATGAGGCCGGCCAGCGAGTAGTAGCCGATCATGAAGGCAGCGACCAAACCGATGCCGACGTAGGTGGCAGTCTTACCGCTTGCGATGGCGCCTTCGGCGAGCGAAGGTCCAACTTCGTACTGCTCTTTAACTTGGAGCGGAACGTCGAGCGGGTTGTTAAGGACATTGGCGAGTTCGAGCGCCTGACGTTCGGTGAAGGAACCGGTGATCTGAGCGGTGTTACTGTTAATTTCTTCGCGAACGGTCGGAGCGGAGTAGAGTTTACCGTCGAGGACAATCGCGAGGCGGCCGGTGCGGCCGGAACGTTGGTTACTCTGGTTGTTCTGAGCGATGTCACGTGTGACTTCGGCAAAACGTTTTTTGCCATCACTGGTGAAACTCAGGATGATCTCGGGCTTGCCGTACTGATCAGGACGAGCGTGGGCGCCTTCAAGCACTTCGCCGGTCATTTCAGGGCGTTGTTTAACAAAAACTTCTTCGACCGTAAGTTCACCCGTACGACCTTCGTGTTCAACGCTCAGGATCTCGTAGCCAGGAGGTGTTTCGACGCCAGCTTGCGGATCGAGGGTCGGATGAACGAGACGGAAATCGAGGCGAGCGGGCTTTTTGACGCTGTCGACGACATCGGGGTTATCCTTAGTGTTGACGCTGGGGAGCTGGACTTCGATGCGATTTGGGCCGACGGGGCGAATGAGTGGTTCGGCAACGCCAAGGCCGTTGACACGATCGGTGATGATCTGGATGGCCTTGGAGAGTTTTTCTTTGCGCTGCCACTCGGGGAGGTCAGCCAAGACTTTTTCGTCGGCTTCCAGGGTGAAGGCGATGCCACCTTTGAGATCGAGGCCGAGCTGGAGGCGGGCCTTCGACTCCTTCAACAAGTGATCAAGAAGGATGTTGTTCTTACGCTCGATGTTTTTGACATCACCGAGATTGAGATTCGGGTAGTACTGCGAGAGGTCGATCTTGCCTTCCTTGGCGATCTGCTTGAGGGCGACGAATTCGCTGGGAGCCTGCTTGGAGACGGTACGGGCGTTGGCTTCTTTTAGGAGAGCAGCAAATTCCGCAGTCTTGGCGGTGGATTGCGACTTGGCGAATTCAGGGAACGGTCGGTCGTTCAGCGGCAGGAGCGTCCACACGGCCCAGAGGCCGATGGCGAAGCTGATGATGAGCTTCCAGAGGTTGCGTTTAAGCATGGGTTATTTGGGTTTAAAGGCTAGTTGTGCACCGGAGGGGTTGAAGCGCACATTTATAACACAGGGATCACGCAAACGCTTGATGGCCAGGCTGGCCAGCGCACGCGCGAAATGGGGGAAGTTACTTGGAGGCGCCGGCTTTCTTCACCACGGACTGGACGAAACCTTTGCCGATCTCGACCTTGGTGCTGTCGCCGATGCGGATGACGTAGCGGTCTTCTTTCTTGTTGGTAATCTCACCGTAGATGCCGCCGACCGTCAGGACCTCGTCACCGGTATCAAGCGAGGAGAGCATCTTCTGGTGCTCTTTCTGCTTCTTGCGCTGCGGGGCGATCATCAGGAAATACATCGCCGCAAAGATCAAAATCATCGGCATGAAGCTCATCAGCTGCTGCATGCCAGAGGAGGCAGGAGCGGCGGCAGGCGCTGCAGTTTGAGCTAAAATCGTGAGGAAAGCCAAAGGTGATGTCATTTTCGTCGTTGCGTGTTAGTGATTTTGAAAAAAGAAACACGCACTAAACCTGAGTCCCCGTCGAAAAAGCAAGCCATAACCCCGCCTTCGCCATCCTGCGTTGAAAAGTAAAACATCCACCGCCTGGTCCGCCGCCAAATCC